>Ga0302178_10001950_pt1 | contig 16757 bp, 10 predicted proteins | sample I_Palsa_E1_3_FD_198790 | JGI IMG/M metagenome (GOLD analysis project Ga0302178, IMG submission 198790) | Peat permafrost microbial communities from Stordalen Mire near Abisko, Sweden - I_Palsa_E1_3 | ecosystem: Environmental > Terrestrial > Soil > Palsa > Peat permafrost | place: Sweden... | reverse complement strand
CGAAGTCAACGACGTTGCTTTCCACAACATACGCTTCCATTTCGGCGAGGCGCTGCTGATTCGAATAATACCAGCGGACGACTTCCTTCGGGTCCTCGTAGCTTTTCGCGAATTCGTCGACTTCCGCGCGGATCTGTTCCGGCTTCGCCTGCAGGTCGTTGGACTTGACCAGTTCGGCCAGAACCAGGCCCAGCTTGACGCGGCGTTCAGCTTGTTCCGCGAACATTTCTGCGGGGATGGGAGCGTCCGCTGCATTCGGCACACCGCGTTGTTGCAGATCCTGACGCGCCATTTCCACCAGACGCTGCTGGTCCTGCTCGATCAGCGCTTTCGGCACGTCGAGTTCGGAGATTTTCAGCAGGGCGTCCATGACCTGATTCTTCACGATCTGCTGCGTGCGGCGCTTGGCTTCGCGCTCCAGATTGTCTTTGATCTCACCGCGCATCTTGGTCGTGTCGCCGTCTTCCACACCCAGCGACTTCGCGAATTCGGAATCGATTTCCGGCAGGTGCGCCCATTCGATCTTCTTCATCGTGATGGTGAACTGGGCTGTTTTGCCGGCCACGTCCTTGCCGTGATAGTCATCGGGGAACTTGAGGTCGAATTCCTTCGACTCGCCGACCTTCAGGCCGAGCGCCGCCGTTTCGAATTCCGGCAACATGCGGCCTTCGCCCAGTACGAACGTGAAGTCTTCAGCGCTGCCGCCTTCGAACAGCACGCCGTCGAGCTTGCCGACGAAGTCCATGGTCACGCGGTCGCCGTCTTTGGCTGCCGTATCCGCGCCGCCGTCACCGTGCTCGCCGCCTTCGCCGCGTGCGTGAAAATGCACGCGCTGCTTGCGCAGGATTTCCAGCGTGCGGTCGATCTCTGCTTCCGAGATGGTCGTGACCGTGCGTTCGATTTCAGCCGTCGCCACGTCGCCGACCTTGACTTCCGGGTACACCTCGAAGGTCGCGTCGAACGCGTATTCGCTTGCTTCGCCCGCCACTTCGCCGCCCTTGGGCGCGAAGCTCGGCTGGCCAGCCACACGCAGGTTTTCGGTGCGCGTGACGTCGAAGAATTCCTTGCCTACCTTGTCGCTCAGCACTTCGGCTTCAACCTGGCCCTGGTACTGCTGCGTCACCATCTTGAGCGGCACCTTGCCCGGGCGGAAACCCGGCATGCGCACGTTTTTCGCCAGCTGACGGATACGCGAATCCACTTCCTTTTGCACCGTATCTTTCGGCAGGGAAATCGTCACACGGCGTTCGAGCTTGCCGAGGTTTTCAACAACGTTAGCCATGGCTTCTATCGTCCTAGAGTAAATCGAGTATTCGGGTTCGTGTGTCTGGTCAGTTCTGGTTCGATCTCGCGCCACGATAGGCGCACGGCGCTTCACGGTTCCTGAACAATGCAAGCAGCCTGACTGAGCCCATTGCCTAAGCCCAATACCGTAGATCCGCCAAGCCGTGACAGGAAGCCGTACGCGCCGGTTTGAGTCAACCGAGCCAAACATTTTACCAAACTATTTGCAAGGGTCGTGGCGGATGAGGGTCCGCTCTGCCAAATTCTGGCAAATTCACCGGCAAATACGGCCCGTTTTCGCGGTTTTGGTGCGGGTTTACCGTCCTCCGCCACCATGATGCCGCTGCGGCGCGGCCCCGGCCGGCGCATTTCCGAACGCGCGTGCGGCCCGTTGCAGTCCATAACGACCTGGATCGACGTGGATTGCATTGCCAGCGCGCATCGCAAGCATGCCGTACATGCATAAGGTTTGATTAATTCGGGCCGTGTCGCTAGATTTCAAGCAAATTCATAAATCGAGACATCATGCCGAATACCCAGCCCGCCGGTTTTTCCGCCTCTTCCCCTCCCCCAGTTGTAGTCATCGCGCCGGATTCCTTCAAGGGTTCGCTCAGCGCGCAACAGGTCGCGGACGCGATTGCGAGCGGTATCCGGCGCGCGCGCAGCGACGCTGTCATCCGCATCGTGCCGATGGCCGACGGCGGCGAAGGCACGCTCGACGCCATGCTTGCGGCGGGCGGCGAGCGGCGCCTGATCGACGTGCGGGGCGCGGCGTCCAAGCGGCGTAACGCCGCAACGGGTTTGCTGGCGGACGGCAGCGCGATCGTGGAAACCGCGGAAGTGGTGGGAATCACGGACCCGGACGGCATGGCCGTGCCGGTCACCGAGCGCAGCACGCTCGGCATGGGCGAAGCCATTCGCACGCTGCTCGATCTCGGCGTACGCAAGTTCTATGTGGCGCTAGGCGGCAGCAGTACGAACGACGGCGGTGCGGGGCTTCTGGTCGGCCTGGGCTTGAAACTCTTCGATGCAGACGGCAAACCCATCGACCCGGTTCCTTCGCAACTTGCGCGAATCGCGCGCATCGACGCGAGCGGGCTCGATCCGCGCGTGCGCGACGCCGAATTCACGGGTATGTCCGATGTGGACAATCCGCTCACCGGCGAGCACGGCGCGACGGCGATTTTCGGGCCGCAAAAGGGCGTGACGCCGGATCAGATCGTCACGATCGACGCAGCGCTCGGCCATTTCGCCGATCTGCTCGAGCCGGCGCTGCAACGTACCGGGCGAGATAAACCCGGCGCGGGTGCTGCGGGCGGGCTGGGGTTTGCGCTGCACATGTTGGGCGCAAGCTTCGAAGCCGGTGCGGAAGTGGTCGCTCGAGAAGTGGGGCTGGATGAGGCCCTCGACGGCGCGAACTGGCTGATCACGGGCGAAGGACGCTCGGATGTGCAGACGCTGCACGGCAAGGCGCCGTTTATCGCGTGTCAGCACGCTCGTGCGCATGGCGTGGAAGCGTCGTTGCTGTCCGGCGCTATCGATCCGGCTGCCCTGCCGCGTTTGTCCGATCATTTCAGCGGGTGTTTCTCTCCTGCGCCCGGCCCGATCACGCTGGAGGTCGCTATCCGCGATGCCGCCACGCTGCTGGCGAACGAAGCCGAACAACTTGCGCGGTTGAAGTTCGGTTCGAGATAAGTGCGCAATGCAACGATCAAGCGGGCGGCGACACGCTGGCCGCTCGCTCCACTTACTCGCTCATCGCGTCCCGGCAACTTTGCCGGGACTGAACAACAAACGGTCCGATATCCACACGATCAGCATCGTCAGACCCATCATCGGGAAGACGATGCCGAGGGCAGTCAGACCGCCGACCCATGCGCGCATCGGCGGATTGAGTAGCGGTCGCGACGGCGCGCCGATCGCCCTGCCCGGTTTGCGTTTGCGCCACATCACGAAGCCGCTGATCGACATCGCCGCAAGTCCTAGCGAGATGAGCGACGCGAGAATCTGGTTCGCCACGCCGAAATAGCGGCCCATGTGCAGCGACGTACCGTACGAAATCCACTGCGCCACACGCCCGTAATCGCGATACGCAATGTCCGAGAGAATCTGGCCGCTGTATCTATCGATATGCAATGTTCGTTCGGCTTGTGGATCGGCGGGAAAGTACGAGACCGTGTACACGCCCTCGGCGGTTGTCGGTAACGCGATGTCGTAGCCATCCCTGACGCCCGCTTGCGCCGCGAGCGCGACGACCTTGTCGAGGGGAATAGTAGGGTCTTTAGCATCCGCGGTGCTGTGCGGAACGCGTGTAGCGCCCACTGCCCATGGTGTCTGCGGCAACGGCAGATCGTCCATCTTCATGCCGGCCATCGACGGATCGGCCGTATCCATTGCGGGCTTCGCGGAATGCACATGCGCGCGGCCCCACGCCCCTTGCGGATAACCAAGCTGCGCGGACGTCGCCAACGCCTTGAATTGCTTGCCCCACGTGCTCGACCATGGCAAGCCGCTGAGCACGAAAAACAATGCGCCAAGCGCGAGCCACGCGCCGCCGACCGCGTGCAATTCACGCCACCATGCACGGCCGTTGGACGACGACAACCTCGGCACGAACCGGCCATCTTTCTGACGCGCCTTCGGCCACCACAAGGCAATGCCCGTTCCGATCATCACGAGCGTCCAGCATCCCGCCAGTTCCATCAGGATCTCGCCTGTCTTTCCCAACATCAATCCGCGATGCAAATTGCGGATCTGCTTCATCAGCCGGTTCTCGACGCTCAGCCTGCCCAGCACCTCACCCGTGTAGGGATTGAGATAAACGCTTTCGCTCGATCCCGATTGGAGCCGGAATACGAATTCAACGCTGCGGCGCGGATCGGTCGTGATGACAGCGGTGCTCGGCACGGCATCGCGCGGTTCGGCGGCGCTCGCTTTCGCGAGCAAGACTTGCTGGCTCAGACGCGGCTCGGCGCGGGCATCGACGATCATGCGATCGCGATACAGCAGTGGCTCGATCTGCGGCTGGAAGCAGTACAGCGTGCCGGTAATTGCAAGCACCAGCAGCAGCGGCATGACAAACAAGCCGGCATAGAAATGCCAGCGCCATAACAACCGATGGCGCGCAGCGACGCGGACATCGGAGAGAGAAGCGGATTGCATGTGAAGTGTCCTTCTATAAGTTGGCTACAGGCTCAAGAGACCCAAAAGCGCCATGACGACCATCAGATCCCGATCCGGCCTTCGACATAAACCGTCCGTCCCGCGTACGGATGGAACACGTAGTAACGGTGATCGAAGAGGTTATCCACGCCGATGCCGAGCTCGGTTCGCTTGCTTGGCCGGAAGGTGAATTTGGCGTCGACGACCGTGTACGTGCTCGTGCCGCCGTAAGTGTTCGGGTTCGTGTCGGTGTTGGTGAGCGTGTTGTATTCGCGGCCCGAATAGCGCGCCGCGACCGTGACGGCGCTCTGGCTCGTTGCGCGCCAGGTGGCGGCCACGTTTGCGCGCCACAACGGGATGCGATAGAAGTACTTGCCCACTGACGCCGGGTTGCCACTGTTCGCGACAATCTTCGATTGCGTATAAGCCAGTCCCGCCGTGAGATCCAGCCCCCGAATCAGCACGTCTTGCCCTTCGTAGCTCGTCTCCATGCCTCGCGAACGCACCTTGTCGATATTCTGAAAATTCGTGATGTTCGGAATCACGGTGGTGTTCGTCTGGCTGAACAGCGTGTTCTTCACATCGTCCTGGAACAGTGTGAAGCGGTATACGCCGTTTCCGTGTTGCCACTCGGCCGTGAGTTCGTTCGAGAGATCGTCTTCCGGTTTCAGATTCGGGTTGTTGTTGACGATCGACAGCCCCGTGATCTGTCCTTGAAACAACTCGCCGACGCTCGGGAACCGATATGCCCGTCCTATCGATGCGCGCAGCAACAGGTCTTGCGTGACATCAAAGGACAGGGAGGCTTTCGGCGACCAGTGGCTCTGGCTGACTTCAGCGTAATTCAGCGAGGTAGCGCCTACCGCCCGCGTGCCGTCGTACGCGTTCCAGTTCTCGTAGCGCGCGCCGTAGGTGAATTTCCAGCGCGGCAGGAACCGCCACGCATCTTGCGCGTACACGGCTTGCGTCTCGGTGCGCCCGCCGAATGCGTTGGCAAACGAGGTCCCGCCGCCGTCGCGCCAGGCGGGCGTGTTGTAGGTTTCGTTGTCGAGGAAATAGTTGTCGTAGTGATAACCGAACGACAACCCGTGCGCGCTCAGACCGGCCGTGGGCGTGGCGGGCGTCCAGGTCGTACGCAGGTCGAGCGTTTTCCAGCCGGTGCCATCGCCGAATGCGATCGTGCCGGCGCCGTTGCCCGGAACGCCTGAGTTCGCCGAGCGGGCAATGCTCTGCGTGATATCGAAATACGACGCGAGGACTTCCGCGTTCCAGCCGGATGCGTTGCGCGTTTTCAGCGACAGCCCGTACAGGAAGTTCTCGCTTGCCCCCTGGCTCGGCGCGAACGTGGCGGCCGGTACGTTGTATTCGTCACCGCCAATACTCACGAGGCCGCTATAGACCGGGTTGCCGGCGGCATCGCGGAGAAATGATTGGGTATCGCTGTTGTATTTCTGATGCCAGTAACCAAGCGTGAAGCCGGCTTGCAAAGCAGGCGTGAAGTCGTACACGAGCTTCAGCTTGAACTGGTCCTGAAACGTCCGTTCAATCCCTTCCGATGTCACGCCCAGCACCGCCGTGCGGTTGTTGTTCTGGTCATTGTAGAAATACGCGCCAGTCACCGGACGATCCGGCGCCTTCGCCGGGGTGGCGGATGCCGCCAGGGTCGCGAATTGCAGCGGCTGGCCAGTGTTTTCCAGATGATCGACACCGATCAGCCAGGACAGGTTGCCGTTCTTGTCGCCGAGGGTCGCCGACGAATTCGTGCCGTTGAAACTGCGATTCACGCCGAACAGATCGAAGTGCTGGCTGAACGCCTGGACGTGGGCATCGGCTTCGAACTTCTCCGGCATGCGCGTGGTGATAGCGACCGTCGCGCCGATCGAGTTGCCGGGATACAGCGCCGAATACGGGCCGTAGATCACGTCGGTGCGCTCGATGTCGTCGGCGAAAACCATCGACCAGCGCGGCGCGAACGTGAACGTATTGCCGAGGAAATTGCTGAGCAGCAGGCCGTCGGCGTACACCAGCCCGCGCGCCGTTTGCGAATTGCTCGTGCCGCGCACGGCAATAGGCGAATTCACATCGCCGATAAAACGCTTGCGCACCGCCATGTTCGGCACGTACTTCAGCACGTCTTCGGGCGTGACCACGTTCCAGTATTGCGACTGATCGGCGGTGATCGTGGCCGTCGTGGCGGGAAGATCTGGGTCGAGCGGAGAACGCGCAGAGGAACCCGCGGTGCTGGTGACGACAACGGGGGCGAGTTGGACGGCATCGCCGTCGCGGTTATAAGGCGTAGTTTCGGGCGTACTTTCGGGCGTGCTTTCCGATCCAGCGGCGGCAGGGGCAGCAAGTACAAAGGCGGGCGCCAGCAGGGAAAGCGGCAAGCAGGCATGGCGTTGGAAGGTGCAACGATGAAACGGATGAAACATGAACGCGCGCGAACGCAGGGCGGCACGGCAGCCTGACGGCTGCCGTGCTCGCTTGAGGAGCTTGAGCATCGAAGAAAATCCTGAATGAGTGGACGCAGACCGGCCGGCCACGGGCGCTAACGGCGCGCGTAGTCACGGCAAACAGCCGGTCTATACGGACGGGCTTCAGGAAACGATGGGCGGCGCGCGTGCAGACGCGGCGTTGAACGACTTGACATGAACGACTTGCGCAAACGGCGCGAAGACCCCGCGCGTGACGTGTTCGACTCGCACCAGCGCGGCCGGCGGCGCCGATGCCAGCGGCACGTTATGCGCGAGCAAGCCGCAGTACGAACAAGCCTCGAACGAATCGGCACCGGCCATGTGATGGCCGGCTTGTCCGGTACTTTGAGCTGCAGGATGCGGTGTCGAAGAGAGCGCGGTTGAAACTATTTGCGCGAGGGCATCGGCGGAACAGATCGCTGCTTGCGGATCGACACCCTGCTGACGCGACGCCAGCGTCTGGCTAATCACCGGCGCGACAATAGCCAGCCACATGGCTGCCATGCCGAGCCATGCAACGAAGCGATTTCGCGAAGTGCGATTCATCAGGGTAAGTTCAGCCGCGGATAGGCAAACGAGAATGAGTGGCGATTGTAAGCACGTCGTTCGTGCTACGCAATGTGGTTCGGGGTTTCAGGTGGGGTTTCGAGGTATATCGGCGGCAGATGTTCGGTGTTTGGGTTTCGTCCGCATCGGGTCAGGTTCTGCCAGCGCTCCTTCTATGTCCCTACACGCGCATATTGCACATGGAGACATCGGCCATCGATTCGGTTAGAATGCCGGGCTTGGCGCGACGCACGCACCTGCGTCGCCGGGAAATTCGCTTTCCCGAGGTTGCGCAAGCGAAGTCCGTAATTGGACGCGGAACGGGACGCGGAACGGACGCGGTTGGGCACGGATTGCCCGTTTCCCCGCCCTCCCGAACCCGCTTTAACTAGCCGCACAAACGCGCGTGAGTGGCGAAATTGGTAGACGCACCAGGTTTAGGTCCTGACGGCAGCAATGTCGTGTCGGTTCGAGTCCGACCTCACGCACCAAGCTGAAAACAAAGCCTCGCAGTGAAAACTGCGAGGCTTTGTCATTTGCGCGGCTGGTTTCTCGGCTGAAGCTGCGGTTCGAATCAGGCCCGACTCAGGCCCGACTCAGGTTCGACTCAGGCAGCGCGCTGAGTCAGCACTTCATCGATCAACCCGTAATCCCGCGCCTGATCCGCCGACATGAAATTATCGCGGTCGGTGTCACCTGCTATCTGTTCCACACTCCTTCCCGTACGCTCCGCCATGATTTCGTTCAGGCGCCGGCGCGAATACAGCACCTCTTGCGCCTGGATGGCAATGTCGGCAGCTGTTCCCTGCGAGCCGCCCGAAGGCTGGTGGATCATGATGCGCGCGTTGGGTAGCGCAAACCGTTTGCCCTTTGCGCCCGCGCTCAGCAAGAACGTGCCCATGCTCGCGGCGAATCCAGTGCACAGCGTCGAGACGTCTGGCCGGATGAACTGCATGGTGTCAAAAATTGCCATGCCGTCGTAGACGGAACCTCCCGGCGAATTGATGTACAGCGCGATGTCCTTCTCGGGGTTATCCGCTTCGAGAAACAGCAGTTGCGCGACGATCAAGCTCGCCGTCTGGTCCGTCACCGGCCCGACCAGGAAAATGATGCGTTCGCGCAGCAGCCGCGAATAAACGTCGTAGGCGCGCTCGCCGCGTCCGGAATGTTCAATGACAGTCGGCACGAGGCCAAGGTTGTGGGGAATCGTGTGGGGACTCATTTCGCTGCGGTTCCTTTGCTTTTGCTCACTGTGGATGCCTTCAGCCGATATGACGCACAAGGCCGTCCGTGCGTGACGCCCGTTCACGCGATATATTTTTGCCGGCGGCTGTCACATTCGCGTGGCGCCAGCCGTCAGGGCGATACAGGGTGAAAGCACGACTAACGGGGGGAACCCGCATGACTGATACGGATATCGATCGCGACACGGCGCCACTCGCCCTCTTCGAGGCGTCGCGCGCGCGGCTGTTTTCGCTGGCCTACCGGATCCTTGGCGTGCGCGCGGACGCCGAGGACGTCGTCCAGGACACGTTCGTGAAATGGCACCTGCATCAGCGCAAAGAGGGTGCCGCGGGTGGCCACGCACTGGACACGCCCGCAGCGTGGCTCGCGACGGTCGCAAAACGTACCGCCATCGACCGCTTGCGGCGCCTGAAACATGAAGCGCCCTTGCCGGGCGGCATCGACAATCGCGACGGTTTTGATTCAATCGATCACGCTCCGTCGGCCGAGACACTCGCGCAACAGACGTCGGATTTATCGTATGGAATGCGCCGCGTGCTCGACCGGCTGTCGGCTGAGGAACGGGCGGCGTTCCTGCTGCGCGAGGCGTTCGAAGCGGACTACGCGAGTATCGCGAAGATCCTTAACCGGAGCGCCGCGCATTGCCGGCAAATAGTGCATCGCGCGAAAGACCGGGTGCGGGACGATCGGAAATCCAATGACGCCACGCAGACGGCGCATGGAGAAGACGCGATCGAGCCGCTGCTGGATGCGATCGCGCGTCAGGACGTCAGCGCGCTAGTCGCGCTGACGCTTGCCACGGCGTCGGTCCCGTCGCCGGAGTTTGTTCCGGGCACGACGGTCTGCGCGACGGCGATCGCCGAGCAGCAGGCCGCCCTCCTGACGCACGCGTTGATCGCGCGGCTGCGGATCGGTCGCATCGACTTGCCGTCAAACGTCACCGGCCAGCGCGCATCCTCCCTCGTGGCCGTCTGACGCCTTCGTGCGACGGCCGCGGTCCAGCGACGGGAAAAAACCCGCGCGGGGCCGCTGGTCAAGCCTCAAACGAATTCTTTCACTCGAGGCGTCTCGTGTATCCTGAAAACCGGTGTCTGGAACGTCCAGCCACCTCGATCAAGGATCCACAATGGCTTTCAACAATCAGGCCGCGACAGTCGCGGTAGGGTCGCGGAGCATGATGACCAGCGGCCTCCTGCCTGTTGGTTTTCGCTTGCACGGGGCAGTCAGGTGAACGAGCCGCAACGCTTTACCGTGAGGCACACGAGCATCTACCGGTATTCGGAACCGGTGGATTTCGGCGAGCATCGAATGATGTTCCGGCCGAGGTCCAGCCACGATCTGCGCCTCGTCACCATGCAGCTGAAGATCACGCCGGAACCCGCGCGCTTACGCTGGCTGCACGATATCTTCGACAACTCGGTGGCCGTCGCCACGTTCGATAGCCAGGCGCCGGAGCTGACGTTCGAAAGCGAAGTCACGCTCGAGCACTTCGAAGCACCGCAGCCCGACTACGCGCTCGAGCGCTACGCCGCCACGTTTCCGTTTGCGTACACGAATGAAGAAGCGTCCGACCTGGTCAACGCGCGCAACCGGCCAGAGCCGGACGGCGATGTCGATGCCTGGGCAAAACGCTTTGTCACGCCTGGCGAACCCATGGGCACGATGGCGCTGCTGCGCAAGATCAACCAGGCGATCAACGACGACTTCAAGTACGTCCGCCGCACGGAAAAGGGCGTGAATCGTCCCGCCGACACGTTGCGCCTGCGCACCGGCAGTTGCCGGGACTTCGCCGTGTTCATGATGGACGTGGTGCGCTCGCTGGGCCTGGCCGCGCGCTTCGTCAGCGGCTACATCTTCGTGCCTGATCTTGATTCCCCGCTCGCCCCCACGCTTGACACCCCGCTTGACACCAAGCGCGACACGACACGCGGCGGCGGCGCCACGCATGCGTGGCTGCAAATTTATCTTCCCGGCGCTGGCTGGGTTGATTTCGACCCGACCAACAGCATTATCGGCAATCGTCATCTCATCCGCGTCGCGGTTGCATGGGACCACCATCAGGCCCTCCCGCTATGGGGAACCTGGAACGGCGAGCCCGGCTCGTTCCGCAGCCTCGATGTCGAGGTCAGCGTGACCGAGAACCGCTGATGTCCTCTTCCATAGAAAGGCCACTCTTATGAAACTCCGCGTTGGTTACGAGCTGGTCTACGAGTGTCAGCAACCGACACCCATGCTTCTCATGCTGAACACGCACTTCTCGTTCGCCCCCCAGGTCTTGCTCGCGGACCTGCTGGTCGTTGATCCACCGGTGCCGATCTCGCAGTATCGCGATGGCTTCGGCAACCTGTGCAGCCGGATTGTCGCGCCCGAAGGCCAGATAGCGCTGTCGACATCGGCGTTGCTCGAAGTGCCGGATGAGTTCGAAAAACCCGGACCGGAAGGCGAGCAGCATCCAGTTGAAAACCTGCCCAACGAATGCCTGGTGTTTTTGCTCGGCAGCCGTTATTGCGAAACGGACCTGCTTTCAGACTTCGCGTGGAAAACCTTCGGCAATACGCCACTGGGACGCCCGCGAGTGCAGGCGATCTGTGACTTCGTGCATAACCACATCGTGTTCAATTACGCGCACGCGCGGCCGACCAAGACCGCGTGGGAAGCGTATAACGAGCGTCAGGGCGTATGCCGGGATTTCGCGCATCTGGCCGTCACGTTATGTCGCGCGATGAATATTCCCGCGCGCTACTGCACGGGATATATCAGCGACGCCGGTATGCCGCCGCCCTACACGGCGATGGATTTCGCCGCGTGGTTCGAGGCTTTTATCGGCGGAAGCTGGCAGACCTTCGATGCGCGCAACAACGTTCCGCGGATGGGCCGCGTGTTGATGGCGCGTGGGCGCGACGCCGCCGATGTCGCAATCAGCAATACCTTCGGCCCCACCAAGCTGCTCAAATTCGATGTGGTTTGCGAAGAAGAATAACGAGCATTTTCATTTCGGATATCTAACGGAAATTACGCCGCGCAGAACTGGGGGACACCACGGCGTGGCGGCACCCGTTTCGCCTCGCCTTGCAGCACATTCGCATCCGGGAGATAATTCGGGCTGAATATCGCGTGCAGTGGGTCAGCGCAGTGAGCCAGATTCCTGCTGCACCGAAAAAGACAATGCTGCATCCTCCCTTACCTGTCCTGTCTCCAGAACCGCGCGAGCCATTGAATTTCAATGGCTTTTTTTCTGGCCCGGACCGATCGGCTCACGCCGTCCTCACCTTCCATTGCCGTGAACTTCGACGACTACTGCCAGCAAAAAGCCGCGCCCGATGGCTCCAGCACGTACTACGCGCTGCGCCGTGCGCCCTCGGCCAGACAGCCGCTCCTGACAGCGTTTTACGCATTGCGCCGGGAGCTGGAAGATACCGTCAAGGAAACCAGCGACCCCACGATCGGCCGGACCAAGCACGCCTGGTGGCAAAAGGAATTGGCAAGCCTGTTCGACGGCGAACCCGCCCATCCCGTGACGAAAGCGATTGCCGCGCATCAGGCGAACACCCCGGTTCTCGACGAGCAAGGACGGGAAGCCATCGACAACCTTGTCGATGGCTTCAGCATGGACCTCGATCAGGCACGGTATCTCGACTGGACCGATCTGCGTCGCTATCTGGATAACGTCGGCGGCGCGTTTGCGTTGATCATCGCCCGCGCGAGCGCACACCGTCCCGATAATGCTCCGGGCTGGGCCAACTCGCTTGGCACGGCGCTGATGCTGGCGGAGCGCATCGCGGAAATCGGCGACGACGCGCGTCACGGCCGCATCTATATCCCCATCGATGAAATGCAGCGCTTCAATGTCACCGCGGCCGATCTCATCAACCGCAAATACAGCGACGCGTTCACTGACCTCATGCGCTTCCAGATCGGCCGCGCGCGCGAAGCACTTAAGCAATCACTGGCCGCGATCCCTGCAGACGAGCGCGCTACACAGCGCGTGCTGCGAACGCAAGCGGCTCTGTCGCTGGCATTGTTCGACGAGATAGAACGCGAAAACTTCCAGGTGCTCCATCAGCGGATTGCGCTCACGCCTATCCGAAAACTGTGGATCAGTTGGCGCGTGAGATAGGTTCCTCAGGCTCAACCCCGCTTGGGCTTGAAACGCCCGATACGCCCGCTTGCCTAGGCTCGCAGTAAAGGCAGCGTCTCGAACTTTTGTCCGAGGACCGCGGTGGAATTCATGCCCCACCACGGCCCGAGCACGGTCGCGTACATCTGCCTGAAATCCACGCCCACCGGCAGATTGCCGTTGCCATCCAGCCGCGCCAATTCCGGCGCAACGCCGTGAAGGCCGCCATTCACACGGCCGCCCATCACGAAATGCGGCGCGACCGTGCCGTGATCCGTCCCGTTGCTCTGGTTCTCGCGCGGCCGCCGGCCAAACTCGGCATAGGTCATGATGAGCGTCTCGTTCCATCGGCCCAGTTCGACCAGCGCCGAGCGCATCGCAACCATGCCCTCCGATAACTGCTTGAGCAACGCGGCCTGCTGACCCGGCTGGTTCTGATGCGTATCGAAACCATTGAGCGTCAGGCGGATCACCGCGACGCCCTGCCCCGTTTGCGGCAGGCCGGCAGGAGTATCGGTCGCGGCAAGCACTTGCATGGCGGTCTTGATCGATGTGCCGAACGCACCGCCCGGAAATTGCGTCTTGAGCGCGAACTGGCCAGCGCGCGGACGCAGCCGGTCAGCGGCCTTCACGATTTCGTTTTCCACATCCAGAATATGCGCGAGCGCGGGGTTGCGCTCCTTCAGCGATACCGGCGTCGCAAGCCGAGCCTGTTTCTCGAACTGGGCCGGATTCACGAGCGCGACGGCACGTGCGCCGTTCGCGAGCGGTCCCATTTCCGCGCTGCCGATCACCACGGCATCGGCAGCAAATCCTGCCGGCACGGGCTGCGCGCGAAATGTGCGCGTGAGCCAGCCTTCGTGGAGATACTGATCGGATCGCGAGCCGGTATCCCAAATCTCGATGGATCGAAAATGCGAGAGGTTCGGTTGCGGATAACTCACACCCTGCACGATCGCGAGTTGCTGGTCTTTCCAGAGCGGCATCAATGGCTGCATGGCGGGATGAAGGCCCGTGCGTTGGTCGAGCTGGATGACCTGTTCACGCTTGACACCGATCCCCGGGCGCAGCGTGGCGTATGCCGGATCCGCAAACGGAATCACAGTGTTCAGGCCGTCGTTGCCACCCTTCAGTTCGACCAGGATCAACACGTTGCCGTATCCGCTCGAACGCATCTCGACCGGAAGCGCGTTTGCCGCAGCAAATGCCGAGGGCGCAAGCGCGAAGGCGCTGGCCGCGCCGGTCATCGAAAGGAAATCGCGTCGTTTCATAGGGCCGCCTATTTCAACTGGTACGCAGGGTCCATCAGCAAGGCCCGCAGATAGGCGCTGCTGGTGACGTCAGGTTCAATGGCATCGGCGGGAGAGACCGCCAACACTGCTCGCTGCAATTGCAACTGCGTCGACAGGTCCGGGCGCGCAGCAGGCGTGGTGTTGTATCCCGCGAGCCATGCATCGAGATCGAAACGCAAGCCCGGATGCGGCCGTTGTATCGCCGCAGGTTTCATGACGGCGTCGGACATCATGTTGGACATTGGAGCTGACATGGAACCTGACATCGCGCTCGTCTTCGCATTGGCCGCCGCCGGGCCCATGCCATGCGCCTCGGTCGCGCGGAACAACTGTTCGATGAACTGCTTGCGCGCAAGCAGCGTGGAGCTGTTGATCCAGTTTTCGCCGCCCGGCCAGCCCTTCACGTTCGGGGGATAAAAGAGATTTTCGCCGAAATTGCGCACCTGGACGGCGAGCGCAGTCGCGTCCTGATCGGCATAACCGATATCGAACTCGCGCACAGCGCCAACCACGAATTCCGCGGGCGACTTGACCAGCACGCCACGGTTGCGCTCGTCCCAGAACGCATCCGATAAAAACAGGCCCCGCAACGCCGTCTTGATGTCGTAATGCGACGCGCGAAAACGTTCGGCGATCGGTGCGATCTGAGCCGGGTCCGGTGTCTCGGAGATGAACTCGCGCCACAGTTCGGTCGTGATGAAGGCAGCCGTTTCCGGTTGCGCCAGGAGGATGTCGAGGACCTGATCGCCGTCGAAAGCGCCCATCTGGCCGAGGACGGTCTTGTCGCCGTCGTCGTGGATCTTTGGATTGAATTGATAAGCGAGCGTATTCGGATCGAGCGTCCAGCCGGTATAGGCCCGGGCGGCTTCGGTCACGTCGCGCTGCGAGTAATGTCCCTCGCCTAGCGTGAACAGCTCCATGACCTCGCGTCCGAAGTTTTCGTTGGGACGGCCTTTGCGGCTGCCGGCGCCATCGAGGTATTGCAGCATCGCCGGATCTTTCGAGACCGCATGCAGCAAGTCGCCGAAATTGCCGAGCGAGTCGCGGCGCAGCAGCGCGTTCTGGCGGAACATGAGCTGCGGATAGTGAACCTTGTCTTCGCCGGACGGAAAGTGATCGTGCCAGAAGAGCGTCATGCGCTCGGTGAGCGGCGAGCGCGTGGTCACCATTTCGCGTACCCACCAGCCGCGCAACTCGTCGTAGCGACGGCTTTGTTCGCGCTGGTCGTCACGGCGTTCGTCCTGCGTCCATGCACGGCGAACGTCGACCGATGGGATCGGCTCCGTGACCCACGCGGGCGGCGGTGTAGCGGCTTCAGTGCGGGCGCCGGCAAGCAACGCATCGACTGCCTGCTCGCGGCTCATTCCAATGTACGCGGCAACCTCGCTCGCGTTTGCTTCGAAGCCCGTGCGGGTGAGGAGGAAGCGGGCATCGGTGGCATCGAGGGGATCGGCATCGAGCGCCGCCGCTTCCGTCCGATGCACAGTGCGCCCGCGGCGCGGCGTGTTGTTTTGCGCTGCCTGAGCCGTCAGCGCGCTGGTCAGCATCAAACATAACGCGATGACCAGCGTCACGATACTCACCCCACGCTCGCGCCGATCCAGCGAACCGCGAACAACGTGGAAATCAGGAAACCTGGAGGGTTGCATCGAGGAGCGAGTCCGGTGGCCGTGCTACATCAATCAACGGCGCGCTGCCGGCACCCGTTGACCGCCGATGTCACTTCGGCATCCGCTTGGCGCCAGAAGGGTGCTGGGCCTCGACCGGGAGTTTGCCGGATAACGGCGTTTGGTCGCGCCAGGGCGATCCCATGACGGCGAGCCTCAACGCTTATAGAGGTCCCTGACCGCTTCCTCGATATGCTGGCGCAGCAGCCGCCTTTCATCTGCGGTCATCACACCGTGCCGCGGAGGCCGCTCGGGCGGTTGCGGATCGCTTTGTGGCGCGGGCATGGCCGGCATCACTTGCGGGTCGCGATTACCGTTGAGCGGCTTTTGCATGCGATGCTGAGCGCGCATGAAACGGCCATCGAAGCGTTTTCTGGGCTGTTGTGAATTGAAATCGGAACCATCGCCTTCGGGATTCGAATACCGGGGCGCAGAGGATGAAGAGGAAGAGGAAGACATCGACGAATCAGGACGATCGAAAGCCGACGAACTGCGATTGGAGGATTGCGATGGTTGCGCAAGAGCGGTGCGCGCGGCAAACACGGCATAAAACGCGCTAGCGATCAGCGTTAGTCGAATGATGCGCTTGGTGCGCACAGGTATGCGCCGCCGCGCTCCCCTCATGTTGTTCCCTTCGTTGCTCGACAACCGGACAGTCTCAGGCTCTTTGGCGTGCTTGCGTGTCATGCCAGTATTGACGGTTAGTGCCGCCATGATACTGACGCGCAATCGTTCTACTAATGGAGTATCCACCGAATGACGGGCTTAGGTAAAGGAGTGTACGCATAGAACCTTTATGTCGTGCCACACTCGCCGTAAATTTTGTAACTATCTGTTACCTTGGAAATGGAGCAAACTAGCAGCTCTTTCTAATCGCGCTAAGATGCGGGCATGGAAACCAAAAATCCCTCAAAAATACTCGTAGTCGACGACGATCCCCGTTTGCGCGATCTTTTGCGGCGTTATCTCG
>Ga0302178_10001946_pt1 | contig 16780 bp, 12 predicted proteins | sample I_Palsa_E1_3_FD_198790 | JGI IMG/M metagenome (GOLD analysis project Ga0302178, IMG submission 198790) | Peat permafrost microbial communities from Stordalen Mire near Abisko, Sweden - I_Palsa_E1_3 | ecosystem: Environmental > Terrestrial > Soil > Palsa > Peat permafrost | place: Sweden... | reverse complement strand
GCGTGGGCGGCGGCACCGGCACGAAGGTGATCGCGCTGATCATCGTGGTGGCGCTGACCATCTTCGGCGGCGTGATGGGCTTCGACCTGATCATGCGGATGCAGACCTGGATCACGATCGTGACCGGCGTGTTCACCGTGGTGTTCATCGCGCTGGTCGCGGACAAGATCCACTGGCACACGGTGTCTGCCATCAAGGGCGGCACGACGCAGGAGCTCATCGGCGCGCTGGTGTTCACGATGACCGGGTTCGGTCTCGGCTGGGTGAACTGCGCGGCGGACTACTCGCGCTACCTGCCCAGGCGGTCGTCGAGCGGCGGCGTGATCGGCTGGACCACCTTCGCGTCCTCGATCGCGCCTATCTTCCTGCTAGTGTTCGGGCTGCTGCTGGCAGGCTCGTCGACTCAACTGAGCAAGGCGATAGGCGCCGACCCTGTCGGAGCGCTGACGACGCTGCTGCCCACCTGGTTCCTGGTGCCGTTCGCCATCGTGGCCGTGCTCGGCCTGATCGGCGGCTCGGTGCTCGACATCTACTCCTCCGGGCTGGCCCTGCTGACCCTCGGCTTGCGGATCCCCCGGTACCGGGCCGCCCTGATCGATGGCACCGTGATGACGCTCGGCACCATCTACGTGGTCTTCGCCGCGCATAACTTCGTCGGCCAGTTCGAGGGCTTCCTGATCACGCTCGGCGTGCCGATCGCGGCCTGGTGCGGAGTCATGCTGGCCGACATCGCGCTGCGGCGGCGGGACTACGCCGAACCCGAGCTGTTCACCCCGGCCGGCCGCTACGGCGACATCAGGTGGATCCCGGTTCTGGCGGTCATCGTGTCGACCGGAATCGGCTGGGGCCTGGTCACCAACAGCTCAGCCAGCTGGCTGACCTGGCAGGGATACCTGCTCAGCCCGTTCCACCTGGGCGGCAAGACCGGCGCCTGGGCCTACGCCAACCTGGGCGTGCTGATCGCGCTGGCCATCGGTTTCCTGGTAACTGGCCTGTTCAGCCGGTCGGCCGTGCGGGCCGAAGAGGCGGTACCGGTGCCGGCTCCGGCGGGTGCCCAGGCCTAGCGGTTCGTCAACGAACCCTTAATCGTATCCGGCTAGGTCTTCTTTCGCCGGGCAAATGGTGCTTACCCTGACGGCATGGGGATGCCATCTCCAAGCTGGGATGCGCTGGTACGCCAGAAGAACGCCGCGACCCGACGCCGCAAGCGGCGCCGCCGGCAGCGGTTCATGCTCTGGCTGCTGGCCTGCGCCACGACGGTGGCGCTGCTGGTCATCTACCTGTTCGTCGAGGACATCTCCGGGACGACGCCGACCGTGGCCACCCCGGCGGCGCTGTCATCCCCCGCGCGGCTCGCGCGGGTAGCCGATGCCGCGTCCGGGCTTTCTTACCAGCTGCTCCCCTCGCCCTGGCGGCAAGGCTGCCCGGCCACGCTGAAGACGCCGGCGTTCAGCTGGAGCGCGGGCGAGGACGCGGTGGCCGGGCAGGTCATCACCGGCGGGTCCACCATCGACTGGTACGGCAATGCCTGCTCGGGCCAGCTTCAGCAGCAGTTCCGGTACTCGGGCACCGCGGACCTGAAGCCGACCGCGATGAACCTGGTCGGCGCGCTTGACCCGGCGTACTACTCCGGACTGGTGCATCACCGCACGATCGAGCACAGTTCCGCGATGCGGGTCAGCGGGCACCAGGCCTGGATGGTCAGATTCCTGATGAACTACCCCGACGCCGCGGCCGAGGGCCTGCACTGGAAGACCGAGCTCGGCGCCGTGGTTGTGGTGGACCGCGGCACCAAAGACGTGCCCGCCGTGTTCTACGTCTCGGTGCCAGCCAACCTGGGGACCTCGAAAGTCACCGTCTTGATCGACTCGCTGCGCCTCAGCCCGCCGCCGTAGGGCTACGGCGACAGCCGTGAACCTGCCAACGAATGCTTACGTTCCCATGGATGTGCAGGTCGACATGGTGAAGGCGGACGCAGTCCAGGCCAGGCCGGTCCCGGCGGCGACCCGGTGGGCGGGCCGCAGCCTGTATCTGCCGACCTTCGTGATCGCGGCCCTGGCCGCGTGGCTGAGCTGGCGGGGCTGGATCGCCCTGGGGCAGACCGGCGTGGCCGGGTCCTTTAACGCGGGCCGGTTTGAGCTGGCCGGGCCCGTGGTTCTCGGTTTCGTGCTGGCCATCTGCGTCATCGAGCAGATCCGCCCGGCGCAGCGCCGCCGCCTGTTCGCCCGCGGGCACCTGCTCGATTTCTGTTACGCGGTGTTCTACGCCCTGCTCGTCGTCCCGCTGATCGTTCTGCTCGGCGCGGGTTTCTCCGGGCTGCTGGCCCGGCTTGAGCCGTGGCTAGTGCTGCCGCGCCTGCCGGGCGTGCCCGGCTGGTGCTTCGTCGCGCTCGCGGTGCTCGGCATCGACGCGGTGGACTGGCTGACTCACCTGGCCAACCACCGCCTGACCGCGTTGTGGCGGCTGCACGCGGTGCACCACTCGCAGGAAGAGCTCAGCATTCTCACTACCTACCGGGCGCATCCGCTGGTCCACGTCAGCTTCCTGCTCTCCGCGGTGCCGATCCTGGCCAGCGAGTCCAACGCCGCGACTCCAGCCGCTGTGCTCACCGTCTACGCGTGCCTGGGCGCGCTGCCGCACGCGAACGTGCGCTGGACCTACGGCCGGGCCGGCCGGATCCTGATCAGCCCGGCATACCACCGCATCCACCATTCGGCGACCGGGCGCCTGGATATCAACCTCGGCACCGTCTTCGCGATCTGGGACGCGCTCTCACATCGGGCGGTTTTCCCGGACCGGACCGCGGACCGGGCGGTCATCGAGACCGGGCTGGCCGGACGGCCTGTCCCGGTCGAGCAGTCCGGCCGCCAGCCGCGCCTGGGCCGCACCATGCTGAGGCAGCTGGCTGAGCCGTTCAGCTCGATCAGGACCGAGTCGCGGTGACCACCAATCGAGAGCACCCGCGAGCCAGGCCAGGGCAGCCGCTGGCGCACTGAGTGGCTCGCGCGCGGCTACCAGCCAGTGAACCGAAGGTGAACTAGAGCGTCCATTGGCACGTGATCTCTAAAGGGAGCTCACTTGCACTGTGAAGAGGAGAAAATTTCAAATGCGAAAGATATGGGGCGTCGCCGGACTGGCCGCCGTCGCGCTAAGCCTGTCCGCCTGCGCGAGCTCGGGCAGCAGCACAGCCGCCGCCGGCAACACCCCGGCCGCGGCCGCCAGCAGCTCGGCCGGATCGGCTCCGGCCGCGAGCTCGGGCGGAACCACTCTGGACGTCAAGACCATCGGCAGCCAGCAGGTAGTGACCAACGCTCAGGGCTTCACCTTGTACTGGTTCGCCCCGGACACCTCGACCACCTCGAAGTGCACCGGATCCTGCGCGACCTACTGGCCGCCGGTCAAGGGCCCGGCCACCGCCATGTCCGGCGTCACCGGCACGCTCGGCACCATCACCAGGTCGGACGGCACGACGCAGGCCACCTATGACGGGCATCCGCTTTACACCTACGCCGGCGACACCGCCGCCGGCGAGGCCAAGGGCAACGGGCTGAACGCCTCGGGCGGGCTGTGGTACGAGATGACGGTCTCGGGCGCTAAGCCAGTGGCCGCTGCCTCGGCCAAGCCCAGCACCAAGGCCACCACCGGCGGCGGCGGTTACGGTTACTGAGTCGCCACCCGCGTAGCCGGGCCAAGCCCTGTTGGCGGGATGCCGGGCTCCGCCCGGCATCCCGCCAACGGCCCAGGAGGTTTCCGATGCCACTGCTGCCCCCGCTGGTCAGCCCCGAGGAACTCCGCGACGCGCTCGGTGATGAGCGAGTACGCGTGTTCGACGGCCGCGACGACGCCCGGCTGTACGACGGCTCGCTGACCGAGTGGAGCGCCCACCCTGACCTCCCCCTCCTCACCGGCTGACGCTCGCCGCGCTGCGGCCTCGAAGGTAGCGGGACCCGTCAGCTCGCTTCAGCGATGGTGATGTCGCCGCCGCCGCTTTCGACGCTGATCGTGTTGTGGGACAGCGCGCTGGTCGGCACGGACTCGCTGTCGTTGCCGCCGTCGGCGCTGCCGGTGATGTGGTAGGTGGTGGCCCCGTGCGGGACAAGCACGGTGATGTCTCCCCCGTCGCTGGTGATGTCCAGGTTCGCCGGGGGCTTGGCGAAAACCAGGGTGACGTCGCCGCCGCCGGAATCGGCGTTGACCGACGGCGCGGCCAGGTCGTTGCCCGTGATGTCGCCGCCGGAGGTGGAGAACTTACCGATGCCCGTGAGATCGCTGGCGGTCAGGTCGCCGCCGCCGCTGGACAGCGTGACCGCGGTCTGGGCCGGAACCTCGAGGGTCGCGTTCAGCCCGCACGATCCCACCGGGATACGGCAGCGCACGTCGAGGCTGGTGCCGTTCGGGCCCGTGCTCTCGCTGAGGCCGGGGCGGATCAGGTCGTACTGCACGCTGCCGGTCAGGTGAGCGGTCTGGCCCGGGCCCTGACGCAACGTCACGTTGCTGCCGCCGACGCCGGCGACGAGCTGGCCGCCGGTGACCGGGATGGCGTAGCTGACCTGGTAGCTGGCCTGACCGACCAGCGCGACGGTGGTAAAGCCGAGCCAGCCGATGAGGGCCAGGACCAGCGGCACGCCGATCAACAAGGTAAGGACCCGGGCCGGGGTCAGGCGCAAGCGGCCCGGCGCGGGCGCGAGGCGGCTGGCAGGCGTGGTCGTCATGACGGTATCCCCGTTCATCCCGCACCGAGGTACCGCAGGACGGCGAGCACGCGACGGTGGTCGCGGTCACCGGGCGCCAGCCCCAGCTTGGTGAAGATGTTGTTGATGTGCTTTTCCACCGCTCCGCCGCCGACCACGAGCGCGCCGGCGATGGCGGAGTTGGACCGGCCTTCGGCCATCAGCGCGAGCACCTCGCGCTCGCGCGGGGTCAGCTCGCCGAGCGGGTGGCGGCTGCGGGCGAGCAGCTGCGCGACGACTTCGGGGTCGAACGCGCTGCCGCCCGCCGCCACCCGACCCAGCGCGTCGAGGAACTCGCCCACGTCCGCGACCCGGTCTTTGAGCAGGTAGCCGACCCCGTGCGGGCGGCCCGAGATCAGCTCGGTGGCGTACCGCTCCTCCACCCACTGGGACAGGACGAGCACGCCGACGTCGGGCCACTGATCGCGGACCACCAGCGCCGCCCGCAGGCCCTCGTCGGTGAAGGTGGGCGGCATCCGGACGTCGACGACGACCGCGTCCGGGTGGTGCGCGGCCACCGCACGCAGGAACTTCTCGGCGTCCCCCTCGGCCGCGGCGACCTCGAGGCCGGCCTCGGTGAGCAGCCGGGTCAGGCCCTCGCGCAGCAGCACGGAGTCTTCCGCTATTACTACCCGCATGGCAGTTCCGCCGCGATGATCGTCGGGCCGCCGGACGGGGACTCCACCGACAGCCGCCCGTCCACCCCGGACACCCGGTCGGCCAGCCCGGCCAGCCCCGGGCTGGCCGGGTCGGCCCCGCCGATCCCGTCGTCACTGATCATGACGGTCAGCGTGCCCGGGTAACCGTGGCCTTCCACCACGACCTTGGCCTGGCTGGCGCGGGAGTGCTTGGCCACGTTGGTCAGCGCCTCCGCCACCATGAAGTAGGCGACCGCCTCCACCGCGGATCTGGGCCGCACCGGCACGTCGACGTGCACGTCGACCGGGATCGGGCAGAGCGCGGCTAGCCCGGACAGGGCCGCGTCCAGGCCGCGTTCGGTCAGCACCGGCGGGTGCACGCCGCGGACCAGGTTGCGCAGCTCGGTGAGAGCCTCCTTGGCCTGGGCATGGGCCTGGTCGACCAGTACCCTGGCGGCGTCGGGGTCGTCGGCGAACTTCGCCTTGGCCCGGCCGAGCTCCATGGCCAGCGCGACCAGCCGCTGCTGGGCGCCGTCGTGCAGGTCACGCTCGATCCGCCGCCGCTCCCCCTCAGCCGCGTCCACCACCCGCTCGCGGCTGATCTCGAGCTCGCTCACCCGGGCGGCCAGGTCACTCGGCGGGCCGAGCAGGCGGCGGGATATGGCCGTGTCCGCGACCGCGAGGCCGCGGGTCAGCTGGGGCGCGGCGATCAGTACCGCGAGGCCGATCGCCGACACCACCGTGACGCTTGAGCCGCGCAGCACCGTGTCACCGAACTCGGCGCCGCCGCTGGGCAGGTAATGGTTGTAGAAGGGCAGCGCCAGCATGGTCAGGCCCAGGGCCCAGACCCCGATGCTGACCGTCACAGTGACCGCGCTGACCGGCAGCCGCAGCAGCGCGTAGCCGATTTCTCCCCAGGTGGCCCGCTCGGTGAACATCCGCCAGCGGGGCACGAGACCCCACCGGTACCCGCCCCGGGCCCCCGCGGGCCAGGCCGGGATCCGCACGCCAAGCAGAAGGGCGAACCTGGCTCGTTCGGCCCGGGCGAACCAGTCGGTGAGCCGCAGGGTTATGCCAAGCAACGGCAGGCCGATCAGCGCGGCCGGCAGCGATCCGATGCCGAACCCGAGACCGAAGGTCACCACGAAGATGGCCGCGCACCCGAGGAACAGGCCAGCCAGGTGATGGATCAGGGCGAACCAGGTGCGCGCCGACACCAGGTCGCGGAGGAGGAACATAACTCCGACGCTAAGGCATGGCCGTCGGGTTTCCCATCAGCTGGACCCCCGAGAACGAGGGGAGGCTAACCCCACCACCCTTCCGCTGGACCGCACCATGGCGCCACCGAGGAGCACTGGCGGGGCAAGCGGCGCACCATGCACTACCGGGCCACAGCGCTCAGTCAAGCCACGATCTCCTCAGTTATGACCATACGAGTCATTTGAACATTCAGCCCATCCACGCATGGTGATGGGCAGCGCGGGTTCCATCTGAAAGCATTCTTGCCGTGGTTACCGGCGGCGCCGATCTAGCTGCGGGCGCCGAGCACCCGACAAAGGAAAGCGCTCCGCCGGCGCCGCCAGGCCCGCAGCAGACACGCGGGTCCGCGGCGGACAGCAGCGCCCGGTCAAGCCGCAATCTCTTCAGTTCCCGTACGACCCCGATATTGGACGGTTTATCTGGAGCGTCGTCAGCATGACGCCGCTCACCGGGGGTGAGAAAAGGTAAAGATCAAATTCAATCGCCCCGAATGGACCCGTAGTGACTGCGCACCGCAGGCCACGTGCAAAAGATTTAGTCAGAACGAACAGTGGTGTTTGCCCTTCGCGCATATCTCGCCCTTCCCGCAGCAGACTGCGGCAACATTGGTCTTATGGTCCCAATACGGGAATTACTGTACGATCTGGGCATGCAGGCAGAACGGAACGGGGCCGACCTGCTGGTGCGGCTGCTCGGGCCGATGGAGCTGGTGTCTGACGGAACGCCGGTGCGGATGCCGCAGCAGAGCCTGCGTACCCTGCTGGCCGTGCTGGCACTGTCGGCGAACCACGTGGTGTCCTCGGATTCGCTGATCGACGCCTTGTGGCAGGAGCCTCCGTCGCGGGAGCGGGAGCAGAACCTGCACGTCCGCGTCTACCAGCTGCGGCGGCTGCTGACGGGTGCCGAACCGGGCCGAGATACGTCGCGCCTGGTCACGGCGGCACCGGGATACCGGTTTGTGCTCGCCGCCGATCAGCTGGACGTAGCCAGGTTCCGGCGGCTCGCCGCCGACGGCCGGGCAGCCGCCAGGTCCGGCAAGGCGCCCGAGGCGGCGGCGATCCTGGGAGAGGCGCTCGATCTGTGGCGGGGTCCGGCGCTGGCGGACGTGGCCGACCTGTCACCCCAGCTTGAGGCTGCGGCGGTGGAGCTCGATGAACTGCGGCTCGCGGTGCGGGAAGACTGGGCTGACGCTGCCCTGTCCGCGGGGTATCACGTCGAGCTCGCCGCCCAGCTGGCCGCCCTCGCGGCCCGCCATCCGCTGCGGGAGCGACTGCGCGGGCTGCTGATGCTCGCGCTGTACCGCTGCGGCCAGCAGGCCCAGGCCCTGGCGTCGTACGGCGAGCTCCGGCGCGTGCTCGCCGACCAGCTTGGCCTCGATCCCGGCCCTGACGTGCAGGAGCTGCACCAGCGAATCCTGCGTGCCGACCCGTCGCTGCTGCCGGCGGGCCAGCCAGCCCGCCCGCTCGCGGATCCGGGCCGCTCCCCGTCCCGGTCTGCTCCCCGTCCCGGTCTCCTCCGGGTTGAAGGAGCTTAACGAGGTGACGGGGGAGGTTCCCGCCGTGGGCGGTGCCGCCGATCACGCCGGTCGATGGGCTGATGGTCAGAGCGGGCAAACAGGTTCTTGCCCGGTGCGGTCAGCTCGTGCATTCCCCTTCCGATCCTATGTGGTAGGTCTGGTTGCGCGTATTCTCCCGGTCGGCGTTATCGGTCACGGTGATCTGCACCGCGTATGAGCACCCAACGCCGGTGCCCGGGAGTGGGGGCACATCGGTCAGCTGGCCTGCCGCGGTAATGCTCACACCGGGCGGAAGACCCGACGCGGACCAGGTGTAGGAACCTGAGCCTCCGGTCGCGGCCATCGCATACTGCGGGCACGATCTCTTGTCGTCTGACTGGCAGAGGTTGTCGAAGCCGTTGTTGTCGAGATCGACCTGGGTGGTGGTGATGGAGACGTTCTGGTAAGTGACGGTGAGGGGCAGCGTGACGCTCTTCTTCTGCGCCGGGGTCTCGCTGTCGGTGACGGTCACGGTGACGTTGAAGTCTCCCCCCTGCTTGGGGGTGCCGCTGATCACGCCGGACGCGTTGATGGACAGCCCGTCCGCCAGGGCGCCCGGCGTCCACGTATAGTCCTCCTTGCCCCCGGCCGCCTGAACGGTGAACGGGGTGTACGCCACGCCCTGGGTGCCCGCCGGCAGGCTGGTCGTAGTGACCTGGAGCGTTGAGTAGGCGGGGGGCTTGACGGTAAGGGTGAGGGTGAGCGATGCGGAGGCCGTCTTCGCCGCCAGCGTGGACGCGGACTCCGTCTGTGCTGTCGCCTTCCGTGCTGTCGCCTTCTGTGCTGTCGCCGTTTCGCTGTCGGTGACGGTCACGGTGACGGTGTAGGTTCCCGCGGTGGTGGGGACGCCGCTGATCACGCCGGTCACTGGGTTAATGGACAGGTCAGGCGGCAGGCCGCTTGCCGACCAGGTGTACGGAGCCTTTCCCCCTTCCGCGTTAAGGGTGGCGGAGTATTGCTCGTCCTGGAGAGCTGCCGGCAAGCTGGTGGTGCTGACATGCAGGCTGACGTTCGTGCACGACTGCGTGAAGGTCACCCTGTTCGACGGCCCTGTCGCGGGGCTGGTGGTGGGATTTACGATGACGATCTGGCCCGCCCCGGTATAGGCGTTGGGAGACGGTGGCGTGAACGTATCGGCGGCAACAGCCTCGGTGCCCGCCCCGGCGAACGTCAGCGTCTGGGCCGGGCCGTCGCCGCTGTTGAGTGCCCAGTAGTAGGTAACCGTGGTCGCCTGGTTCGCGGTGATCGATCCCGTGAACGTGAACGTCGACGGGCCGAAGGTACAGCCGGAGTTGCTAGACGCCGGACTGACATGAGCTGACGCGGACAGCGAAAGGGTGCCGCCGCCGTGCGGATGGCTGGCCCGGTTGCACGACAGCGTGAATGTCGCGGCATTGGATACCGCCTTGGCCGGGCTTGTCACGACGATCACGGCCGTGCCCGTCCCCTCCGTCGGCGGCGTGAACGCTAGCTGCTGCACGTTCATCCGGCCGGGAGCTTTGAACAGCAGCGTCCCCGGCGCAGTTGTCGCGCCATCGCCAAGCGCCCAGTAGTACGTGACCGGGCCGGCCTTGGAGCTGGTGACCGTGCCGGTGAACGCGAAGCTCGGCGGCGGTGTCCCGCAGGTGACGGTAGCGGCCGCTGGCGCCGCGACCGCGGTCGCGCTGACGTTTCCCGACTGATGTCCGTGGATGCAAATGAGCAGGTAGCGAACCGTATTCGAGGTCACGCGGACTGGGCTGGTCACTTCGATCTTCGCCCAGCCGGCGCCCGCGGTCCTGGTCCGGATCACGCCGCCGGACACGAGCCGCGACCCGGCCGCGGCGAACCGCACGGTCTGCAGCGGTCCCATCCGCGGTCGGCCGTTCTTCGTCCCTGACGAGTACACCCAGCGGTAGGTCACCAGGCCCGGCCGACCGGCCGTCAGGGTGGCGCTGTTGGTGAACGCCGTCGGCGTCTTGCAGGATCCAGCCGCGGCCGGCGGTGTCGTGGTGGCCGAGGCCGTGAGCACGGCCTGCTTGGCGAGGGTAACGACCTGCGAGGTGGGCCGGCCCTGGGACGCGATCGCAGTGCCCGCGATCGCCGCCGCGCCCGCCACGACCGCGGCAATTACCGCCAGGACCGCCTTCTTGCGCCGGGGGAACCAGTCCTTGCGCCGGAGGAACCAGGTCACCGCGTCGGTATCGGGTGCTGACGCGGCGATCGGCGGCCTGCCGAGCAGCAACAGCAGCAGCGCCGCGGCGCGTGCCGCCAGCTGACCGCGGCCCCGCCGCTCCCAGTCAGGACCGTAGGCGGCGGTCGCCGTGGCCTCGAGCTCCGCCACGAACGTCGCGGCATTGGCCGGCCGGGTTGCCGGATCCTTGGCCATGCCTCGCTCGACCAAGGGCCGCAGCGGCTCGTCGACATCCGCCGACGGCACCGCCGCACGCTCGTGCTGTCTGCGTAGCTGCCTCAGCCGCCCAGAGAACGGGGTCCTGCCGGTCAGGCACTCGTAGAACACGGCCGTGGCCGCGTAGATGTCGGTGGCGGGGCTGGCCGGCCCGCCCGCCCACTGCTCCGGTGCCATGTAAAGCGGCGTCCCGGCGGCGGGGACTCGGCGCCCGGTCCTGACCGCCACCCCGAAGTCCGCGAGCTTGCTCGCGCCGGTCGCGTCGACAAGCACGTTCTCCGGCTTGTAGTCGCGGTGCACGATGCCGAGGGAATGCGCGGCGGCGAGGCCGAGCAGCGAGCCCTTGAGGACGGCAAGCGCCGACTCTGGACCGGTCGCGCCCTGCCCGGAGATCAGCTCATGCAGGGAGACGCCGTCGACGAGCTCCATCACGATCGCGGCACCCGCTCCGGGTTTCTCCACGTAGGCCAGCAGCCGGACGACCTGAGGGACCTCGAGCTCGGTCAGCAACCGGGCTTCCTCTCGGAAGCGGGCCATGTACTCGGGGTCGCCGACCAGGCTGGCGCTGAGGTACTTGATCGCCACCCGCTGCCCGGTCGCCTCGCTGGTCGCCTCCACCACCCGGCCGGACGCCCCGCGTCCGAGCTCCCGGCCCTCCGTATAGCCGCGGACCGCCCACGAACTCATCGCTAACTACCCTTCCGCGGCGGTCGCGCCGCGCGTGACACATACTCGAAACTGCGGTCCCCGACGATGATCCGAGCGCCCGGCTCGATCGCCGTCGGCTCGTTCGGGATCAGCCGGAGCGGCTTGCCATCGGGCGGGTGCAGCACCGAGCCGTTGCCCGAGCCGAGATCGCTGACCGCGACCTGCTCGCCGGTCACTGATATGCGCAGGTGCAGCCGGGAGACGGTCCCTTCCGGATCGGCGATGCGCAGCGGCCTCGCCCGCCCGGCGGCGACATCCGTGTCGAGCGCCGGCTCGCGGCCGACGACATAGTCCGCGTCGAGGGCGAACCCCGTTCCGTCGTCAAGCACCAGGACGCCGAGCGGCGCGGGAAATTCCGCGGTCGGCTGACTGCGCCCTGGAACCTCCGGCTCGGTATCGGCCGGTTCAGGCTCTTCCAGCTCAGGATCCGCGTGCGACGTCACCGTGACGATCAGGCCAGCGCCGTACACGATTCCGCCATCAAGCCGGAACCGGGTATCGGCGACCGGGAGCTTAGCCGTGGACTCGGCGAGGGCGAAGGTGGCGGTGATGACGGCACCGGTGAAGATCCGGCTGACCGGGATCAGCGAGCTGCTGCCCGACAGGGTCACCGCCTGACCGCCATCGACGATCACTGCCGCCGTCGCGTCGCCGCTGACGAGCACCACCAGCTCATCCGTGGATGTCGTGCCCGCACATGCGAACGCGCGCTGCCCGTCGGACTCAAGCGCCGCCCGCGCGGCGGTGCGCACCAGCGTGCCGCCATCCCCGGCCGCCGCCTTGACGCGCTCGACCGCGTCGAGCAGCGGATCAGGGTCGGCGTCAAGGCCGTCGCTTACCGCGACGAGATCGCCGAACCGAGCGACAAGTCCCTGGCCAGGCAGCGGGATACACCGGGTGATTCTCATGCCGCCCCGCCGCGAACGTAAATCAGCACAGATCGCACCCGCCGTTCTCGTCCGGCCCCGCGAGCAGGCCGAGCTTGCTGTCGACCTTGCCCATACAGAGGCGGCACCGAGCCAGCTGATACGTCAATTTCCCGCTCGCGACCCGACAGACGCCTTAGCGCCTGCACGTCTGCCCGGAACTCCCCGGCCGGGGCCCGCACACTTGCACTCATATCCGCTAGTCTGGGCGGCTGCGGTGTGCTGGCTCTGTGCCGGCGATGTCGCGGCAGCTCGCGGCCGCCTCAGCGGGCGCAGGCGTAGGTGAATCTGCTCTGGCCTGCCTCCAGATCCGGGGACAGCACGCGAAGTTCCGCCGTGGCGGGCTGGGTGCCCGGCCCGCGGAAGTTCACCGGCAACTGAACCGGCGCCGAGGACTGACCGCTCGCGACGGTGATCGTGGCGACAGGCGCGGCAGGATCCCCGTTCAGGGACCACTGATAACTGACCTGCCCGCCGTTGCCGTTGGTGAAGATTGTGCCCATGACATCCACCGTGACATCGCACTGGGTGCCCGGCGACCGCGCCGTGACCACGACGTCGATGACCTTGAGCGGTGGCCGATGCAGGTGTGCCCAGGCATACGCGCCCGCGCCGGCGACTATCGCGGCGGTGATCAGCGTGCTGACCACGGTACGCAGGCGCCGGTGCCGCGCCCTCCGCTTCGATGGCTGCGGCCACGCCGGCACCGCGTCTTTCGGGCCAGCCGCGCCGGGTGCGCCGGGTGCGCCGGGTGCGCCAGCCGCGCCGGGCGCACCGGATGCGCCGGGTGCGCCAGCCGCGCCGGGCGCGCCGGGTGCACCGGGCGCGCCAGTCCTGGGTGGCAGCCAGGTCACCGTCTGACCGTAGACAACCGGATCCTCATCGTCATCGTCGCCGCCGGCCCTGGCGTCGTCGCCAGTTGGCTCGGCGAGCAGGTCCGGCTTGAGGACGGTCGCGCGATCTGCCTCGTGGGCTGGCCCGGCACGATCCGCGCCGATGGCCTCAAGCGCCGCGCGGATGGCGCCGATCCGGGCGATGACCTGCCGTGCGTCCGCAGGCCTTGCCGCCCTGTCCTTCGCCATCAGGTCATCCACCAGCTCCGGCAGCCCGGCCGGCAGGCCCGCGCGGCGAGAGCCAAGCGGGACCGCCTGGGCGGTCAGCTGCATCATGAGCACCTCGCTAGGATCCGCCGCCGTGAACGGAGGCACCCCGGCAAGCAGCTCGTAGAGCACACAGCCGAGCGAGTACAGGTCGGCGCGACCGTCCACGTCGCCGCCTTCTACCTGCTCAGGCGACATGTACTCGGCCGTGCCAAGCGCAAGGCCCGGCAACGTCAGCCGCGGCGAATTGTCGGCGAGCAGCCGGGCGATCCCGAAGTCGATGATCTTGACATGCAACCGCGCGGCCACCATCAGGTTGCCCGGCTTGATGTCACGATGCACGACGCCGACCGCGTGCGCGGCGTCGAGGCCCATGCAGGCCTGCTCCACTATGTCAAGCACGCTGGCGACGGGGAACGGCCCCATGCCGCCCGCCGCCCGCCGCGCGAGGACGGCGGCCAGCGAGGCCCCCTCAGCCAATTCCATGACCAGGAATAGCTCGCCGCGGACGCGGCCCGCGTCATAGGCAGAAACGATGTTAGGGTGCTTGAGCGCGGCGACCGTCGTGGCCTCGCGCCTGAATCGGCCAATCGTCTCGCCGAGCAGCGCCGGATCTGTGATCTCGGTAAGCTCCACCAGCTTCACCGCCACCGGCCTCCGGGTGGCTACATCCCTGGCCCGCCACACCTGGCCGAACCCGCCGCGGTCAAGCGGAACCTCAAGCTGGTAGCGTCCCGCCAGCAACGAACCGGCAGTCGATGCGCTCATGATTCCCGGTCCTCCGCCGACTGATCCCGACCAGCTTGCGAACCCGCAGCAGGTAAACGCCGGGGCCGCGGGTCCGTTACTTACATGATGTGCCAGCCGCCCCGCCTACGGCATCCCTATTATCACGGAATCCTTGTCCGGTCCGGCCAGGACGCGTTCTCGGCTGCTGTGATCAGGGCGAGCCAGGTAAGGCTAACCCCACTACCCTTCCGTCGGACCGCACCATGGCTCCGCGACGTGAGGTCGTCCAGCCTTCAGGTATGAAGAAAACGCAACCCATGGTGGAACGAGTGGCCGGCTGGTCGGTCCGGCATCGCAAGACCGCGGTGATCGGCTGGCTGCTGCTGGTCGTCGCGGCCGTCGTGGTCGGCCAGCGTCTCGGCACCCAGAACCTCAATAGCTACGACCCCGGGCAGGCGGGCCGGGCCGAGCGGGTGCTGGCGCAGCCCATCGTGCAGCAGCCCGACAGCGAGAGCGTCCTCGTCCAGGGCCGCTCCGCGAGCCAGACCTACGGCCATGACCCGGAGATCCGGGAGGCGGTCCGGCAGGTGGTCGCCGCGCTGCGGTCGGTGCCCTCCTCCGCGGCCGATATCCAGTCCCCGCTGACCAGCCAGGGCCTGACCGGTACCGGTCTCACTAGCGGCCGGTCCGCACTGGTCACCTTCAACGTCGCGGGCAACCCGGGTAACGACGACCAGGCGGTCGTCCCGGCCATGAACGCAGTCGCCGCCGTCGCGGCACACTACCCCGCGCTGAAGGTCGAGGAGGCGGGCGACGCCAGCCTGGACCGGGCGACCAACGGCATCACCAGCCAGGACTTCCGCAAGGCCGAGGTCACCTCGGTACCGGTCTCGCTGGTCCTGCTGCTGATCGTGTTCGGCGCGCTGATCGCGGCGGGCATCCCGCTGCTGCTGGCGGGCACCGCCGTGATCTCGGCGATCTCGCTGCTGGCCATCCCGAGCCGGTGGCTTCCGATCGACAGCACCACCTCCTCGATCGTGCTGCTGGTCGGGATGGCGGTCGGCATCGACTACTCGCTGTTCTACCTGCGCCGCACGCGCGAGGAGCGCGCCGCCGGGCACGACACCACCGAGGCGCTGCGGATCGCGGCCGGCACCTCCGGGCGGGCCATCGTGGTGTCGGGGCTGACCGTGATGATCGCCCTGGCCGGCCTGTTCCTCACCGGTATCGACGTATTCTCCGGCATCGCCGTCGGCACGATCATGGTGGTCGGCGTGGCGGTGCTCGGCTCGCTGACCTTCCTGCCCGGGATCTTGTCCATGCTCGGCAAGTGGACGGACCGGGGCCGGATACCGTTCCTCGGCAAGCGACGCACCGCGGCCGGCGAGTCCAGGTTCTGGGGCCTGCTGGCCCGCGCGGTCGTGCGCCGCCCGCTGGCCTGGGGCGGCGTGGCCACGGCCGTACTCGTGGTCCTGGCGGTGCCGGTGCTTTCCCTGCATCTGGAGGACCCGGGGATCCACGAGCTGCCGTCCAGCGTGCCGGTGGTGCGCAACCTGATCGACATCTCAAACGCCTTCCCCGGCGGGCCTGAGCCCGCCGAGGTGGTCGTGACCGGCTCCGATCTCGGCGGCAAGGGCGTCAGCGAGGCCGTCGCCGCGCTTCGCGGGCAGGTGGCGGCCACCCACGGCGCCATCCGCGAGCCCATCACCACCGCGATGTTCGGTAACGACCAGGTGCTCGTGGTGTCGGTGCCGCTGGCGGGTAGCGGGACCGACGCCACGTCCAACGCCGCGCTGGCCGCGCTGCGCGGCCAGGCCCTGCCGGCCACGCTGGGCAAGGTGCCGGGGATCAGCTACTCGGTGGCCGGGGTCACCGCCGGGAATCACGACTTCGATGCGCAGCTGTCGAAAACCATTCCGTGGGTCTTCGCGTTCGTGCTTGGTCTGGCTTTCCTGCTGCTGATGACCACGTTCCGTTCGGTATATATTCCGGCGCTTTCCATCGGGCTGAACCTACTCTCGGTGGGGGCCGCCTACGGCCTGATGGTCTTGATCTTCCAGGACGGCCACCTGGAGAAGCTCCTCGGCTTCAGCGCCTACGGCGGGATCACGCCCTGGCTGCCGCTGTTCATGTTCGTGCTGCTGTTCGGGCTGAGCATGGACTACCACGTGTTCATCCTGAGCCGGATCAGGGAGCTCTGGCTAGGCGGCGCGTCGGCCAGGGACGCGGTGAGCAGCGGCATTGCCCGCAGCGCGGGCGTGGTGACCAGCGCCGCGGTGATCATGGTGGCGGTGTTCTCGATCTTCGCCGCCCTGTCCATGATCGAGTTCAAGATATTCGGAGTGGGCATGGCGGTGGCGGTGCTCATCGACGCCACCGTGGTCCGCGGCGTGCTGCTTCCGGCCGGGCTGGCCCTGCTCGGCGACCGCGCCTGGACCCTGACACGCCGTGAGAGGCGGCAGGTTTTGGGGTCCCGGCCGCCCGGCACCGGGTCCGACCCGGGTTACGTGTTGACCGGGAAGCCGAGGTTAACGCCGCCGTGGCTCGGGTCGGGCCAGCGGGACGTGACGACCTTGCCGCGGGTGTAGAAGTGCACTCCTTCGGTGCCGTGGACGTGGGTGTCGCCGAAGAGCGAGGCCTTCCAGCCGCCGAAGGAGTAGTACGCCATCGGGACCGGGATCGGCACGTTCACGCCGACCATGCCGATCTCGGCCTCGGACACGAACCGGCGGGCCGCTCCCCCGT
>Ga0302178_10001944_pt1 | contig 16788 bp, 21 predicted proteins | sample I_Palsa_E1_3_FD_198790 | JGI IMG/M metagenome (GOLD analysis project Ga0302178, IMG submission 198790) | Peat permafrost microbial communities from Stordalen Mire near Abisko, Sweden - I_Palsa_E1_3 | ecosystem: Environmental > Terrestrial > Soil > Palsa > Peat permafrost | place: Sweden... | reverse complement strand
ATACCGATGCCTTCGCAAAACGACTCATATCTTCGAGCCTCACGTTTGACCATCGCCGTTCATTATGAATTACAGGTTCTCACAACCATGCTACGGACGACCAGGCGCGAAACCCGCAACCAGTTGAAGGTCAAAGGCGAGTGGAAGTACCTCTATCGCGCTGTAGACAAGGATCGGAAGACCGTCGATTTTCTGCTGCGGGCGCATCGCGATGGGGCTGCGGCACGTCGCTACTTCGAGAAAGCCATCGACCAGAACGGCGCCCCAGAGACGGTTACCGTTGACAAAAGCGGTGCCAATCTGGCCGCCCTGAATGCGATTAATGCGGAACGTGAAACGCCCATCAAAATCCGGCAAAACAAGTATCTGAATAACATTGTCGAGCAGGACCATCGTGCCATCAAACGTATCGTCAAACCCATGATGGGTTTCAAGGATTTTCGGTGCGCGCGCATCATCCTGTCCGGCATCGAAGTGATGCATATGATTAGGAAAGGGCAGTTGAAAGTGACGAAGGGAAGCGGTGTCTAGCGCAGAGCAGTTTTACTCCTTGATTATGTAAGTCATCCTAACAAAATTTCCTTGCTTCGCCATTCCTTCCTTATCGCGGCACAACCCTGTTTTGTGGGGACGGCGCAAACGGATTGATTCATGGAGACGCCGGGTTAAAAATGGGGCTGCATTATCCCACAGCATGCTTTTCCCCTCGTATGTGTAACGCAGCTTTGAACCTCGTCAGACGAAGACCGGTTTCACCGCGCGCTTCAACAACGCCCACCCATTACGGGTGCCATGGTGGCCCGGAATTTTTCCTGAAATCGGACCATTATGACGAGTGCCGCAATCTGCAATGCGCCTGCGGCATAGAATGGTAGGCCCAATTGCCAGTCGTGTGCTCCCATGCGGCTGGCTTGAGCCAGCAATTGCGTGCCTAATAACGGGCCAAGCACACCCATCAGGCTGGAGATCGCCTGCAACGTACCAAGCGCGGCCCCTTGTTTTTCTTTGCCGAACCATGTTGAAATAATTGCCTGCAGCGTGGGCGATACGCCGAAATACAGCAGGTTGGCGAAAATGACGAAATACAGCGCCCACATCGAACTTACTATTCCATAGGCCAGAAATGTAACGATGGCTGAACATAAGCCGACGACAATTGTTCTGGTCTCTCCCCAGAGATGGGCGAGTTTGGCCAGTAAGAATCCTTGCATGATAATGGCGCACAAGCCTACGATCACCATAGCAATGCCGTTAGGCAGCGGCCCCCAGTCAAAGCGAATCTGGTTATACAGCAACAAGGTGCTTTGCAGCGTGAATTGCCCCAGTGTCGTCAGGACAAACACCCAGACCAAGGGGGCGACATTTTTTATCTTGAATAGGTCGATCAAGGTCGCAAACGGATTCATCGCTCGCCAGTTGATCTGCGGCCGGGGAGCAGCGCGTGGTGGTTCGGGCAGGACAAAGTAGCCGTACAGCCCATTTAGCAACGCCAATCCAGAGGCGAGATAAAACGGCAAGCGCAGGTGGATTGCACCGAGGAAGCCGCCCAATGCTGGGCCGACGACAAAGCCCACGCCAAACACGGCACCCATGAAGCCGAACGCTTTCAGCCGCTCTTCCCCGCTGCTGACATCCGAGAGATAAGCGCTGCAGACCGCGAAACTGGCGCCAGTGACGCCGCCAATGCAGCGCGCCAACAACAGCGTTTTTAGATCGGGAGCCAACGCCAGCAGCAGAAAATCAATGCCAAGGCCGAATACGCAAACCAATAGAACCGGCCGCCGCCCGTATCGGTCACTCAATGCGCCTAATGCCGGAGCGGCAAGAAATTGCATGGTGCTATAGGCCGTTGCTAGCAAGCCGTACCACAGGCTTTGCGCTTGTGGATCTTCGGTGAATTGACGCACCAGACTGGGCAGAACGGGAATAATCAAGCCGATCCCGAGTACATCGAGCATTACCACGACCAAAACAAACCAAATTGAACCTCTGGCTGCCTGATCGACGTTGTGTGGAGTAGTCATAAGCGGATACTGGTGAATGAAAAATTGGGAGAACAGGGCCGACGGCGTTTAGGATGGCGAGCAACGTGGTATCACTTGTCGATTCTTCATGCCATTCGAGAGGGCGGAACTCGGTACTTCGTCATTTGCCACGGTGCTTTTGCTTGGCTTTTTCGCGCGCCATTTGCCATTTGCGCTCTTCGTCCTCCAGGCGTTGTTGTTTGGATCGAATATTGCCTTCTTTCTTATTGACCTCGAGTTGCACGCGTAGTGCGTTTTGCGCTGCATTCGATGGGCCTTGTTCCTTTTTTTCCTTGTTGACAAGGCGCAGCAATCGCTTCGGATTGATGCGTCTGTCCTGGAGGAAAGCTTGGTCAGTGGCGACAGCAACGGTTTGCGTTTCCAGCAATCGTTGTAGATCGTTGTGAACGAAGTTGAAAATGTCGCCGTCGTTCGGCTCCGGACCAAAGACGTGCCGGCTGGCGTAGAGTCCCTCATCGGTCTGCCTCAAGAGTAGGCCTACCCAGAATTGGCCATCGTAATAAATCGTCAGTTTCATACGCGATTAATCCATGCGTGCTGAAGTGTCACGAATGCGCCGGATAAACCGATCACATGGGATAGAGATACGTCAGCCTGATTCAGCAAATGCGTTTCGGCAAAATCGGGTGCAAATTGAAAATAGGGGCGACGCAGGACATCGCTGCAAATCCATGCTAGGTCGGCAGTGACAGGCGCAATCTCCTGGCTATCGAAAATGAGTGCCCGGGTCAGCGCTTGCCGCGCAGCGATACGTGCGGCCGCACTGTGGCAGGGATGTGCACGTGACGCACAGTCGGCAAATTCGCTCGGATGCAAAAGACTCACCAGATCGCAGCCAGGCGCATCGGCCAAGCATTCGCATACTATCCCGATGAAGGCTATGCCGAACGTGGTGTGTTCAAAAGGCGGGTTCGTCCGAATCATGGCACTATTTCGGCAAGAAATTCCGCCGGTGTTTCGTAGGTCGGCACGCTGTGACTGGTGTAAAAAAACCGCATTGATTTGAAATATTTCGATTCAGTCAGTTCGAACCATTGCCAGCGGCCTTCCGGTACGCGAAGGTATTCGCCTGGCTCCAGCGTCACGCGGTATTTTTCGCCGCGGTTGCCCAGAAAAGTAAAACAGGCCGCACCGTCGAAGCAATACCAGTATTCGTTTTCATAATGAAAATGGATCGGCGCAAAGCGCGACAGCACGTAATCGAGATGACTGAAAGACGGCCAAAAACATACCACGTCCTGACGGAATCCAGACAGGCTCTGGAATGCCGCGCTATCTTGAGCGTGAGAGTCGAGCACCTGTTGGCGTTCGGTGTCGGTCAGTTCTTCTTTTTTCCTCGCATCGACGGCAATTCCACTGAGCGGGAAAGTGCCGAAGGCGATATTTTCCTTTGCCAAAAAGGATGTGATCAAGGTGAGATCGTGGATGGATTTTTCTTCGTTGTAGAGGTAGATCGAGGCCAATTTTCTCTCCGAGCGATAGCGATATGCGATGATGGGTTTAGGCGATTCCGGGCGACCCGAGTTCTACCCCGTTGCCGTGACCTGTCAATAGATGGCGGTAAATTGCTGCAGCTACGTCTGTGGTCCGGGTCAGATGCGGATAGTGGCAAGAGTTGGGGAAACTCGCTGTGATTGCCTGCGGGAAGGTACGCGCCAACTCTTCCGACTTGCGGCTCGAGACGATGCGATCATTCTGATCAGCTCCGATCAATATTGGCACGCCAGCCCGGTTCAGGCGTTCAACGACATCGTCGTCTGCTTTCCATAGAGTGGCCAGAGGCTGGTGTTCCAGACGTACAGCGAAAAATCCCGCGACCACCTGGTCAATCACCGCTAACTCCGTATCGGCACCGAAGCCGTCACGAAGAAATTGCTCGTTCCAACTCCCCCTTTCGGCCTGCGACACGATATCTGGATGGATGCGAAGCGACATGCCGCTGTTAAACAGCGCCAGACCGAGCGGCGGCACGGCCAGCATGCCAGCCAGTTGCAAGGCCACTAGGCCGCCGAGCGAGTGCCCAATCAGATATGGAGGGGCCCCACCCGTCAGTTCCAGTAGCGTCGCCAACAGACAACCGGCAACTGTCGCGACCGTCGATGGCAGCACGCTGTCGCTTGCGCCATGTCCCGGCAATTCCAGCAATAGCTGGCGACACCAAGGAGCCCGTCTGGCAATCAGACGGGCGGATCGGTGCCAATGCATCAGGTCGCCCCCGAAACCATGCATATACACCACCGGCAGCGAGCCACTGCCGATCACTAAGCAGCGCACGCCGGCTCGTGTTTCGATCAAAGATTGCATCGCGGGACTCTCAGGTAAATGAGGTGATTTCCAACATTGTCGCCAGCTTGTGACAGGTTTCCTTGAATTCCAGATTGGGATCAGATTCGGGAATGATGCCGGCGCCGGCTTGCCAGAAAGAACGCCCATCGACCTCGAACAGGGAACGGATCGAAAGGGCAAAGTCGGCATCGCCGGCGGCGTCGATAACCCCGACACAGCCGGCGTACAGACCGCGCGATTCAGATTCGTAGCGGCCGATAGCGCCAATCGCATCCGATTTTCCGATGCCCGAGACGGTAACGCCCGGAAACAGTTCGCGCATCGCATCCCACCAATTAGCGGCGGGGCGCAGCACCCCGCCAACTCGTGAAGACAGATGTTGCACTGTGCGGTATTGCTTCAGCGCCATGAACTCGCGCACGGCAACGCTGTCCGGTTCGCACACCCGCAACAACTCCTCTTGGGCCAGCAGCACCGATATCGCATGCTCCTTGATTTCCTTCGGGTCGCGCCGCAGTTCGCGAATCATGCGGGCTTCGTCGATGGCATCGCGTCCACGGCGGCGTGTGCCGGCCAACGGATTGGTGGCAATGGTGTTGCCGTGGCTAACGAGTAAGGTTTCTGGAGTGAAGCCGACGGCCTTGATCGCGCCATGATCGAACAGATAGCTGCGGCAAAACTGGCTGTGCAACATGCCTCGATCGAAGGTGCCCAGCCAATCGACCGCAGCAGGAGTGTTCACCCGACGCGAAAGAATCGCTTTATCGAGCCGGCCATGGCGCAACTCATGCACCAGTTCGGCGACGCGGTCGCGGTAGTTTTCAGGGTCGTCCAATAATGCAGCCTGCCGAATCAGCTGAGAAATGGGGGCTTCGCCTTTATCCTGGTGCATGCATGCCAGTACATCCAAGGCCAATTGTCGCTCCGGCGTTTCTCCCCGAAAACTGAGCTGGCCGGGCGTAACTTCCAGCTCCAGGCGCGGCTTGATCAAGCGTATCAACGGCAATTTCCCGTCGCCTATATAGCTATGATGATAGCCAGCTACGTCGAACGAGACGAAGCCATAAACTGAGATGTCCTTTGCCATCAATTGCGTCTGGCACCAGCGTGAGGCTGCGGCGAAAGGATCGACCTGGTCTTTCGAGCCCGGCAAATATTCGAATTGTTCGCGCTTGCCGATGCCTATGCGCAGGCTGTTGTGATCGAAATAGGCAAAGAACGGTTCGCCGGCTGCATGGCGGTAGGCAACATCGACGATACGCCTGGACAGGCATTTGAAGAGCGCGCTGTCGACGGGGGCGACGGCACCTGAATCTAGTGGATGCGACATGATCTACCTTTTGACTGGATGTGCGTATTCAGGAACTTGAACTGTTCTTACTGAGTCACCGGTTTCTGGGCATGCACATTCCACGTCTCTAAGAACTGTTTGATGTGCGCCAGCTGTTTGATGGAAGAACGGTTAAGAAAAGCTTCCATCTCGAATTTCGACAGGGGACTGTCCGGCATAACGTCGAATACCTGGTGCCACGTCAGGACGACTCCTGCATTATTTGGCAAGGCCTCGTACTGCCAATAAATGTCCATGCTAGAAAACGGGAAGGAGGGTAGATGCCGCCAGCCATGTACGGATCGTGTTTCACGCTCGACTTTGCGTGTAGATATCCAGGTACGCGAAGGTCTCGGGCCTTCGGCGAACGTTTTCAGGCGAAAGGTCACGCCGTCGACACCGTCGGCGAGAATTTCCACGGTTTCATATTCGGTGAACAGCCTTGTCCATAGCGTCAGGTCATTCGTTTTTTCGAATACGAAATCAAACGGTTTGAGAATCACGGTTTTGTTCAGGGTATTGCCCGGCATGGTACGAAAATCCATCGTCATGTCTCGCTTAAAAATTGTTGCGCTTCCCACCAGCGCAGGGAACCGTTTAATATCTTCGGGTCACCCACCCCACCGCTTGAGCCCTCAAGACTTTGCCGCGTCCAGAGGGCAACTTTATCCTCTGCATTTGAGCTCTGCTTCAGTTGCGCTATTCATCCAGGATGGCTACCGCTCTTACCCAGCTGGCATCGAGGCCTTTGATGCGCAGGGGGAAGCATGCCAGCTCGAAACCGGAAGCGGGGATCGACTCCAAATTGCAGAGCCGTTCGATTTGGATGTACTCTTTTTCGCGGCCGTAAAAGTGCGACGGCCATAAATGGCTGCGATCGCCTGTGGCGAAAAAATCGCGCAGCATCACTGGAAACGGCCGGTCGAAACCGTAAGTATCGGTGCCGATGACTTTGACACCGCGCTCCACCAACCATTGCGTGGCCTCACGGCTCATGCCGGGGGCGTCGCTGAAGTACCGTGGCGAGCCCCACAACTTGTCCGCGCCGGTCCAGATCAGCACGATAACGCCCGCGGCAATCTGTACGCCCGTTGCCTGCTCGGCTTGCTCCAGGTCGGCAATGCTGATCGATGAGCCTGGAATTTTATGACGCAGGTCCAGACGAAGCGCAGGCGCCAGAAACCATTCCAGAGGCAATTGTTCAACCGAGCGCGATGGCTTCCCTTCCGACAATTCGCCATAATGGATCGGTGCATCGATATGGGTCCCCATGTGTGTCGGCATGGTTACGGTATCGAGCGTCAGGAACTGAGCATCGGGAAAATCCGACGCGCGCAGGCGATAGCCTTTGCCCAAGGCAAGACGAGCCAGCGATTTGACCTTACGCCACACGCTGCCGCCCGGCGGCCACAATGCGCGGCGGGCAAAGCGCCGCGCACCGCGCCGATGATCGAGGCGCTTGACATTGATGCGCATCGGTTCGCCGGCCGTGTTTTCTACCAACACGCTCAAATCTACCAATCTGCGGGCCATATCGGCTTACCCCTGGCCTTGGTCAGGTGTGTTCAAACATGCCATCAATGTATCCATCGCCTGGTTAACCTGTGTCACGCCGACCACAGGCAAGGCCAGGGTGATCGCGGCAATAATGTCAGCCTGGCTTGCGCCGTTTTCCAGCGCCCGCGCAATGTGCGTTTTAAGCCCCCGCGGCGAGCCTTGCGCGGTGAAAATGCCGATCAAGATCAATTCATTGATGTGGTGATCCAGCGGCGATTGATCTCGGCACGACTTGGTGAGCGCGAAAAAAGCTTGTGCGACCGCAGGGGCATGCTCGATAAGGTTTTGCATGGTGTTTTCCAGTTTTTTTAGTCGAATATTGCGGATGTTGTCTACGCTGGCGGAAGATTGCGATGGCCCACTTCGGGACGCGAGGCCAGCGGGCCGGATGCGAACACGACAAACATGCGTTCGTTACCGGTATTGCTCAGGCTGTGCATGTGACCTTGCGGGATCAATACCGCATCTCCCGCTTGAATCGACAAGCTCGCTTCACCTTCGATGTTGATTACTCCCTGGCCGGAGACAATGTAAAGCGCCTCGTCGCCGTAATCATGGATATGGGGCGAAATATGTTCGCCTTCCTCGATTGTGGCGCGGCCCATGATGAAATGGCGCGCGCCCACAGTTTTGGGCGAAATCAGGATTTCCATGCTCCCACCCTTGTCGGTCATGGGTGTGGAGGAAGAACATTTACGTGGCGGAGGATTGTTCATATTGCTCCAAATGGTGAAAGGCAGGCGGGGTAGACGTCCGTTCCAGGCAAAGCGCGGCCAATTGCAGGCGATCGACCTTGCCGTGTGCATTGCGCGGAAAATTTCCGTATAAAAAAACGTCGCGGATCGTGGGGAACTGGTGATTACCGTCGCGCAATCTGGCAAGGATGGTCTGCTTTAGCGCAACGGCTTCGACCGTTGCATCCGCTATTGCACAAACGACGCAACGTTGCATGGTGAACGAGTCGGCGCGGGATGCGTCGAGGCGTATCACGGCGACCTCTCTGACTCCCGGCAAATTCACCAGTTTTTCTTCCAGATTGGCCGGCACCACCCATTGCCCCTTAATCTTGAACAGGTCGTCTTTCCGGCCCATATAGCGAAAAAAGCCTTTCTCATCCTTGTGAAAAATATCACCCGTGAACATGCTCTCGTCGGGACAGATGACCTTACGCGTCAGTTCCGGAAGGTTCAGGTAGCCTCGCATCAGGCTGGCACCGGCAACGCGCAACGCACCTTGTCCACTGGACAACGGCACGCCCTGGTCGTCGACCACGTCGACTTGATATCCTGGTACCGGCCTGCCGCAACTGCCCGCAGTGTCGGCGTTCGGATGGTTGCTGAGAAAAACGTGGAATAGCTCGGTCGTACCCACCCCTTCGCAGATCGGGCGCTCGAAGCGTTGCTGCCAGCGTCGGGCCAGGGCTACCGGCAATTTTTCCGCCGCGCTGACATACAGCCTCACGCCAGCGAAGCGCCAATCAAAACTTTCCGCAACATTGCACAAATCGCCGTAGACCGAGGGGATGCCGAAGAAAACCGTGATCCCCCGACGTTCGATCGATTCGGCAAAGGAGATTGCATTGGTCGCACCGCTTAGGTAAACCGAACTGCCGCAAAACATCGGCATATACAGTGATGCGCCAAGACCATAGGCGAAACTTAGTTTGGCACAGGAAAACAGACGGTCTTGCGGCATCAAGCCGAGGGTTTGCCGTGCGTAGGCATCTGCGGGCAACCAGGCATCCTTGTGCTCGTGAATGGCGCCTTTGGGTGTGCCTGTGGAACCGGAGGTATACAAAATAAAGGCGACCTGATCGGACGGAGTTTCCATTGCTGCTGTCGGCGCAGCATCGGTGGCAATCAATTCGGTTAAATTTAGCGTCAGACAGCGCCGCTTCGTCGGCATGGTCGCATCGCTCACCAGCCATAGCGCTTCGCAATCCTGCACAATGAAATCGAGAGTAGCTGGCGAAAGGCTCATGCTCAGCGGTACCAGCGCAAGCCCGGCTTTGAGGCCGGCAAGAATCAACAACGCATAGTTGACGCTATCGGGAAGATGTACGGCAAGCACAGCGCCATTACGGTAGCCGGGTAATTGCATCAAAACCGCCGCCAGCTTGGAAGACAACAAGTCCGCGCTACCGTAGTCGAGCGCGCGCTCCTCATCCAAAAATAGCGGTCGTTCGCGCCAACCCTCCTTCATTGCGCGAGCAAACAGCCCGACGGCTAGATTTGTTCGAGCGGCATCGCAGATTTGATCCAACGCACCGTTTCCGGCTAAGGAATTTAATTTCATCTGTTGTTTGTATCTTCGGAAAATAGCTGCTCACAGCGCACCCACTCATCCAGGATTAAGGCTGTTGCCAGACGCTCATCCGGCAATAGCCGCCAGCATCCGTGCGCCACAGTGAGTTTTTCATTTTCGCGCAGGCACACTCGCAATACCTGACCGGCAATGCCGACTTCGATCAAGTCCAGTTGCGCCAGGCCGATATTCATTCCTAGCGCCTTGATCAAAGCTTCCTTGGCGCAGAAACAAATCGCAAGCGCGACCGGCCAGAGCGACGTCGTTTGTAGCGCCAGTTCACGCGGCGTAAACACGGTTGCCAGAACCGGCATGTCATAGCGAGCTGCCCATCCGGTAATTCTGCGGATGTCGACGATATCAAAGCCAGTTCCCGGCACGACCTAGTGAGCCGACTTTAGCCAGATCGAGTGCCAGCCTAGTGGACGCGAACGGGCCGGGGTTGAGAACGACAGCACTCGTTCCAGATGTTCTAGTTCGAAATACGGACTGAACGTGTCCATCAATTCGCGGCTCCTGATGCGACGCGGTTGTGGCTCGTCGCCCGGAATGGCGTCGGAGTAACTGCGCAACAGAAACATGCCGCCAGGCCTGAGCACCTTCAATATTTGCTTGGTATACTCGGCCCGTTCGTCATCGTACAGATGGTGGAACACGCCCTGATCGCACACCACATCGAACTCTTCTGCGGCGAAAGGCAGCGCACGTACATCGCCGACCTGGAAATCCGCTTCCACGCCGTACAATTCGGCCAACTGCCGGGCACGTACGATCGCGGCTTCCGAAATATCAAGGCCGGACACCTGCATGCCACGCACGGCCAGAAACACCGATTCCGTACCTATTCCGCAGCCGACCTCCAGCACTCGCGCACCCGGCTGAATTTTTTGTTGCCATACAAGTTGGATGAGTTCTGGACTGGCCGAGCCGGCCACCCATTCATGCTGCACCGGTTCACGCGCGGCGTATATCTTGCGGTAGTATTCGCCGACGTTTGGACGCGCTGCTGTTTGTGCCTGCATTACATTGTCTCCTGATACATTAAGGGTGTGAATGGCATCAAGCTGTCTTGACGACCAGTTGCAATTCGACCAGCCTAACCAAATCGGTCAGCATCGGGTCGGTGGAAAAATCGATCTTAATCGACAAATCGAAAGCTTTTTTCAGGTCCAGCGATACTTGCACGGCTTCGGTAGAGTCGAGCCGCAAGTCACCTTGTACGCGCGCTTGCGAGGTAATTTCGTGGGCTGGAATGCCCAGGTCGATCAGACTTTGTCGAATGACACTCATCACATCAGACATTTTTATTCCTTTCAGTGAGAAAACTGCAGAATCAATGCCGCATTTACTCCCTCGCGCGCACGGGCGATGATCAGCGCATGGCGTGGCTTGAGCGTGGTCACCTCGGTCGCAATTGGCAGCCGCCAGAACGGCTGAGCTTTCTCCGCGTGCAGGGTCGCGGGTACCTTGCCGTATTGGGCCGCGATAAGCGCGGCGATCATCTCGGTGGCACCTGATCCGCCGTACATATGACCGGTATACCCCTTGATGGAGGTGTAGAGAGGAGGGTTTTTCGTTGCGGAAAAGACTTCCCAGAGCGCAGCTTCCTCTGCCGCATTGCACGAGACGATGCCATTGCCTTCACCGAATACAATGTCGATCGCTTCCGGTGTCAGTTGCGCTTGAGCCAATGCCTGCCTGATTGCGTAAGCTAGTCGGACATAGCCGACGGCACCCGGATCCGTGGTGATGGCCACGCCGACAATATCGGCCAGACTGCTCCCTTGCCGGCGCAGCAGTGCTTGTGTCGTTTCCAATGTCAATACCGCAGCACCTTCACCCAGCACTAGACCGCCGACGTCGTTGCCTAGCGTTCGATACACAGGACGCGCTGGATCCACATCCGCGACTTCACCCGTTTCGTAGTAACAGGTCGCCCCAAAGGAGGTCACCGGCGCTTCAGTGCCGCCCGCTAATACCAGATCGTTTTCTCCCCGCATCAGACTGCGTGCACCGTGGATCACGGCAACCAAGCCCGTGGCGCGATCGGCAACAAAGCTTTTAGAGCAGCCGGTCAATTCGTACCGAATGCTGACGAAGCCTTGCGGCGCCGCCGGGAACCACGCGGTGGCTTGCCAGGGATTGATCATTTCCACCCCCTGCCGGTAGAACTCCTTGAAGCCACGCTCACAAATGTCCCAACCACCGGAATTGTTGCCGAACCAGATGCCGGCGCGGCTGCGGTCGAGCAATTTCATTTCGATTCCGGCGCCCATCATCGCGGCTTCGCTGGCGGCAAGCGCAAAATGTGTAAAGCGATCCGTTTTAGCGACGAAGCGTGGATGAACCGCATCGTGCGCCGAAAATCGCGTGGCGATGCCGGCGACTTTGACCGGATGCGTTTCGGTCGGGAAGCCCCGAATGGCAGAGATGCCGGAATGACCACTCAGCAATGATTGAGCTACCGCCTGATAGTCGTTCCCGCAGGCATTGACGATGCCGCAGCCCGTAATGGAGATACGCATTGGCTAGCTCCGCACTTGGCTTAACACCGCCGCAGAATGAATTCCGCCGAATCCACTGGCAGTAACCAGTGCTGTTTTTACAGGAAGCGTGCGCATAGTGTGCGGTACATAGTCGAGATCACAACGCGGATCGGGCTGTGCAAGGTTAGCGGTAGGATGAATGCGACCGTGCAGGATTGCCCCCACCGCCGCCGCCACTCCCAGCAAGCTGGCGGAAGATAGGGAATGGCCTATCATCGACTTGGTCGAACTGATGGGAATCCTATACGCTTGTTCACCGAAAAAAGCCTTGTAGGCATTGGTTTCAAATACATCGTTCTGGCCGGTTGAGCTGCCATGGGCATTGATGTAATCCACACCTTTGCGATCGATTCCGCTCTGTTCAAACAATCGCTCCAGCACGCGCAGCATCGGCAAACCGTCCTCTGATAAATTGGTCATGTGCATACCGTTGTTCATGCTGGAAAAACCGCTGACTTCGGCGATGATCTTTGCCCCGCGGCGTATTGCGGCCTCGTATTCTTCCAAAACCAGCGTGACCGCGCCTTCGCCGATAACGAAACCCGCGCGGGTTGCGTCAAACGGCCGCGAATGGGTTTCGGCGGGTCCGCTCGCTGTCGACAGTGAATTGATGACATCAAGCGTGGCGTAGGTCAGCGAGACGAGCGGCGCTTCCGACGCGCCGGCAAGCATCAAGTCCGCCTCGCCACACGCAATCATGGCAGCAGCCAAGCCCATCGCATCAAGGCCGGCAGTGCAGCCAGTCGACAGGGAAATCACTTCTCCGCCCATGCCGTAGCGTTGCGCGATTTGCGCCGGTACATAGTTATACATACCGGAATTATAAAAACTATCGCCCACCGGCAGATGGCAAGGTTCGCCCGCCCCTCCTTCTGCGCATCGTTCATAGATTTTCTGGATGGTCGGCGTACCGCCGATCGCGGAGGAAAATACAAATCCGGCCTGAAGCAAATCGTCGGTCGGTTGCAAGTCGGCATTAGCAAGAGCAAGTTCGCTGGCCGCTACCCCGAACTGAACGTAGCGGTCTTGCTTCGGCAATTCAGGATAAGCCGACAGGAAGGCGAAGGGAACGCTCGGTGCGAATTTCGACAATGAGAAATCATGCAAGCGGGCATTGGCTTTGCTGCGGATATTCATCGCCAGCATTTCCTCATCGGCCCGTATGAACGATTTGCCCGCGCATGTGCTTTCCCAAAAAGCGTTCGCGCCAATTCCAGTGGGCGCGATGACGCCGATCCCGGTAATGACGACGCGACGCATTAATTCACTCCTTCAGTGGTAAGCATGGAAGGGGCGGAGACGAAAGATTCGCGGGCGTTACGCATGTGCTGCATCGATTCGCGAATGGCGCGACGCGCCAATTCCTGCTCCCCGTCAGTTTTGCAGTATTTGGCGAGCAGGTTTTTCCCGAAGGTAACGTGATAGTGTTCGTCACGGATGATGCGATTGACATAATCGCGCAACTTCGGCGGAAAGCGATCTAAATGGAACTCCATGAACCCCAGTGCACCACATTCGGCAGCAATATTATGTGCCGCCAGCCTTTCGATGCTTGTTTCCAGTGATGGATAGTATTCTTCCATCAGAAATTTCCATGCATCGGGAGGGGTAAAAGCTTCAGGCATCATGCCGTAATCTGGCATGAATTTAGCCAGCCAGCGATAGTGTTTCGCTTCATCTCGAATTTGATTGGCGAAATTCGACAAGGCGGTGGTTTCGTGGGTGTCTTTCAACCATCCGCCGATGAACGACACAGCGCTACGTTCATAATAAACAGCGAAATTGAGCCAGTGTTTGACGACAGGTTCCGGCAACAAGCCGCCGCTTTGCGCGGAAATATAGCTGAGTTTTTCGTTTTTATCGGTTTGCTCGGAATAGACTTCCTGCATCAGTTGCTCGACAAATTTAGAATCGTCCATCTATTATTTCTCCAGGCAGACAAACATCATTTGGCCCTTCGCCAATTTGGCGACTCCAGTCAGTTCGGCTTCAATCCATGCCCGGTCGGATATGGTAATAGAAGCAAAGCCGGCTTCTTCCGCCCAACGGCTTAGTTGTGCGGGAGAAACAAAACCAAGCCAGGGTTCACCCATTTTTTCTATAAAAGAAAGATTACGGGCCACGCCTTCATTGATGGGTTTGCCATCGACCAAATAACCGTCTGCGCTCAAACAGTCGAAGCACAATTTTATGGATTTGGCCGAACTGCCTATATACATCAGCAGGGATTGAATGGCGCTGGGTTCAACGTAATAGCTTGCGCCTTCCCATAAAACCAGAGTGTTCTCTTTGTCGCTCAGCCAGCAAGGCGCGCCGAGTTTTTCGTCCAGATGGTTGAGATCGATTTCATCGAATTGAATCCCGAGCGCGGCCAGATCGCCGCCGATTTCCGCAACGCTATTTCTAAGAAGTCCAAGCGAATTGGGTAAATCCAGGAAATATTTATTGAGTGAGCTGGCTTCCGGCATGCTGAGCAGATGCAGATCCATGCCGCCACTGATACAAACCAGATTGGCACACCACCCTTGCCATTTTCTGAGAGTTTGCTCGAAAAATTTCGAGCGAATGACAATGTTGTGACTGAACAATCCAGTCGATGCTTCATCAAACACGGCGCGGGCGGATTTTCCTTCTGGACAAATGGCAATCAACTTTGCGGCCCATTCATCTTGTAGCAGCCCAGTGGTATGCGCATGAGCGCGTGCCGCCATAGCGGCTTGCATGGTTTTGCTGATTGTCGTCATATCTAATGCCTATTGATCGGGCAGATTGATTAGAAATAGGTAAGTGTCCGCGATAAACGGATTCCATTAAGAGCATCCCGCCAACACTGCATCAAAGCAGGGCACAGTTGAAATTGGCTTACTCGGAGCGCTCAATTTTATCGCGAGGTAAATTCATAAAATTAATATTTCTTTAATTGAATATAGAAATATTAATTTAGTTTAGAAAGAAGCGTATTGTTTTACCATTCAATTTTCCATTAATCGATTTATTCCCGAATTCCACAGGTTGGCAAATAGTATTTTTATAGCAATGCAGATTTATATGAATTTTCTGAGGAATATAAAAAATACGTAACTACCCGAACGGGTAGGTTACTTCGTAAGCGTTCGCCAGAAACGGATTTCAAACTTGCTGCGGTGGCCGCTGAATAATATTTCTATCTTGGTATCAATAGCGTCTTTCGTCCAGGGACGAAGCGCCGTCAGGAATATTTGGCGTGTTTCCAGACGATTTCGATCAGATGGAAGCGCCAGCGATACTTTCGCTGCAAAGTCGTCACCATTGGGTGTTCTTTGCATTGACCTCTGATAGGCTGCAGAAAGCCGCTCGCCTTGATCTGTTTCAAGCCGCGAATGTTCCAATCGCCCGGCGCATTAAGATTCAAGCGAACGCCCATTCCATTTCGCCTCCATTTATGCCACGAGGGAACTCGCTCGGCAGTGCCGGGAAGCCGAAGCGGTCTTGCGCCAGGCAACCCCTAAGACCGGTTCCGGCGTGGGGTCGTGGGCGAGACGGACACTCGTCGTTTTTTCTCTTCCATCAGACTTGCCATTCTGAAATTCGTTTACTCGCCCGACATATACAGTCAGGAGCCATATGAAACCACCTACCTATTCAGGAAGTTCTATATTTGTCCCGTCCCGATAGAATAAATATTCTGCACCTATTTAATCAAGTGTTCCGGGCAAACTGATTTCAGATGTTGCCCTAGGGGTTGGATCTGTACTGGCAGGGCATTCCAGAAAAACGAAATGCGTTTATAGCAAACACTTAGGAGACGAAATATCTACTCCAATCGGAAAAATAACCTCAGAAAAGGATAGGATCGAAATGTCTACTTCAACGACAGCCAAGCTAAACGTTCGTGAATATTACGTAAACAGATACAAGGAGACAAAACCTGCGGAGCAAGAATGGAATGCCGGCACGGCAATGCCAGAGCTCATAAATTTTGTAATCGACGGACGTATCCCCTACGGTGCAAATGTTCTTGACATCGGTTGCGGCGTGGGAACGGAGGCTGTATTTTTGGCGACCCGCGGTTTTAATGTGTCCGCAATCGATATTTCCGCTACAGCCATCGAAAAGACACGACAGCTGGCAGAATTTTATGGCGTGGCGCTGGATGCGCAGGTGTCCGATGTCCTGGATCTTCCCATGGAAAATGCAGGCGTTGATCTGGTGACCGATCGTGGTTGCTTCCATTGCATACGTGCCGATGAGCGCGCCATATTTGCTGCGGAAATCGCCCGGGTATTGAAGCCCGGTGGGCTATATGTATTACGTTGTTTTTCCAGCCAAAAGCCGGGTGTGCCAAAACCGACGAACGAGAACGATTTCGTCATCAAGACATTCGGCGTCTCCAGCCAGGAGATTTGGGATACCTTCAGCAGGGATTTTATATGCGAAAAATTGGAGCTAGTAGCATCTTTCCCGGCCCTTGACCGTCCAGATCCATATGGTTGGTTTTGCCTCTGGCATAAGGCATAGCGCGGCGTTGCCACTGGATCCTGTCCTTAGGCGGACGGGTGTGGTACGAAGAGCGGATGAACGCAATTTTTAGAACACGGTTCAGGTAACACGCCAGACCATAGGAGTCTGTGACCTGGAGGACCCATCACGCTTCTAGTCAAGACGCTGACTCGCTCCATCGCTACCTCAAACCAAGCGGCTTTGGTCGGGGTAACCTGTTTACTGTGATAGGTACGCGCAA
>Ga0302178_10001939_pt1 | contig 16811 bp, 12 predicted proteins | sample I_Palsa_E1_3_FD_198790 | JGI IMG/M metagenome (GOLD analysis project Ga0302178, IMG submission 198790) | Peat permafrost microbial communities from Stordalen Mire near Abisko, Sweden - I_Palsa_E1_3 | ecosystem: Environmental > Terrestrial > Soil > Palsa > Peat permafrost | place: Sweden... | reverse complement strand
GTGCAACGGCATCGGCGCGAGCCTGGAGCTGTTCCAGCCGTTCGTCGACGTGCTCGATCCGCGGCGGCCGGTCATCCGGTTCGACATGCCGGGCATCGGCGGCTCGCCGGCCCCGGTCGTCCCGTACCACCTGGCCATGCTGCCGTCGCTGCTGGCCGGGCTGCTCGACCAGCTCGGCTACGCCCAGGCCGATGTCCTGGGCATCTCCTGGGGCGGCGGGCTCGCGCAGCAGTTCGCGCTGAGCCGCCCGGACCGGGTGCGGCGCCTGGTGCTGGTGGCGACCGCGCCGGGCGCGCTCATGGTCCCCGGGCGTCCGTGGGTCCTGCTGCGGATGCTCTCGCCGCGACGCCACCGGGATCCGGGATACGCGGCCCGCGTGGCCGGCCAGCTGTACGGGGGCAGCGCGCGCAAAGACCCGATCGTGGCCCGTGACCTGCTGCACGCCACCACACGCCTGGGCCCGCCCCGGGGCTACTACTACCAGCTGATCTCGATGCTGGGCTGGACCAGCCTGCCGTGGCTGCCGAAGCTGCGGCCGCCCACCCTGATCCTGGCCGGCGACGACGACCCGATCATCCCGGTGGTCAACGCGCGGATCATGAACTGGCTGATACGGCGCAGCCGGCTGCACGTCTACCACGGCGGCCACCTCGAGCTGGCCGCGCACCCCGGACGCCTGGCCGCCTCGGTGGAGGAGTTCCTGGATGCCGGCCTCACCGCGGAGGGAAGCCCGCAATGACGCAGGTGACGAGCGCGCGCCTCGGGGAATCCCTCGGCACGGACTTCTTCTCCGTCCGCGAGCAGTTCACCGACGAGCAATGGGAGCACTTCATCACCGTCCGGCGGTTCGTCGACGAGGAGGTCGTGCCGGTCGTCGGCCCGTACTGGGAACGGGCCGAGATCTGCTGGCCGCTGGTCAAGCGGCTGCCCGAGCTCGGCATCGTCGGCGAGGACATCACATGCAGACGCTCATCGTCGGCCGCGCCATCACCGGCATCGGAGCCTTCACGTAGGACAACCGGGGTACAGGTTTTACGGCGTGGACTCCGCCCGTTCAGCGCCTCAACATCCCCGGCTTCACGCCGCAGGCGCCGGTTCTCAGCCTGCAGTACGTCCAGCTCTGCTCGCGGGATCACCTCGGCCACACGTGATGAGACGGCCGGGCTGGACGAGACGCCGGCTCAAGCCCGTGTTCCGCCCGGACGGGACGGTGACCGCGGGCAACCGCTGCCCGCTCAACGACGGCGCGGCCGCGGTCGTGGTGATGAGCGACCGTAAGGCACGCGAACTCGGGATCACCCCGCTCGCCCGGATCGCTGCCACCGGGGTGAGCGCGCTGCCGCCGGAAATCATGGGCGTTCGCGGCGCAGGTGATTCCCGCCTACCGCGAGCTCGGCATCGACATCGACCGGCTCAACGTGCACGGCGGCGCCATCGCGCTGGGCCACCCGTTCGGCATGACCGGCGCCCGGATCACCGCCACCCTGCTCAACGGCCTGGTCACCAGGGATGAGACCGTCGGCCTGGAACCATGTGCATTGGCGGCGGCCAGGGCATGGCGATGATCGTCGAGCGGCTCAACTAGTCAGGCGTCTCCCAGTCGCTGCATCTGAGCCACACGTGTCGGCGGTTTTCTTCGGACCGCTGCTATTCCTGGCCGACGGCTGGGAAGATCGATCCGGCCTCCATCGCGTTTTCCGCTTTGTTCTCCCAGAGCGAGATGAGGAGTTCCTCCTCCGGCTGGCCGGTAAGGCGTGTCCACATCTGCGAGAGATTCCTGAGTAGCGTCTGACGCGTCGCCACATTGTGGCCGGCCCGGATGGCGGCGTTCAGGAACGAGTGGGCAGACGGCTTCCCTGCCACGAAGTACTTGCCGTCCGGCACGTCGGTGAAGATGACGTTGACGAACGACGGCGGGACGCCGGTCGCGTCGCAGTGAATACGGGTGATCTCCTCGGCGAGCTTCCCCCGGGCGGATTCGTCAAGCAGGCCTTCGGGACTGCTGCACTGGTAAATGGGCACGGTTTTCTCCCTGAAGTCAATGTCTCTGACCGTAAGTGCCGTCAGGCGCTGTGTTCATCGTGAGCGGGGCACGAACAATCGGTTCGGATTCGTGTGCCTGGTACGATGCCCGGCCGGCCGGCCGCTGCGACAGTGAGACACGTCCGACGCGCTTCCAACGGCAGGTGACATGCGGAAGATGCTCACGCCCCACGTGCGGGCCATCGGCCGGCCGGCCGGCCCGGCGCAGGATGATGCCGTCGACGCCGCCCGCGTCGACGGCACCCCGGCCGCCCTAACGAGCGACCTGATCAAGCTGATAGGCCAGGACCAGGTGCTGCACCGGGTTTCTGACCTGGTCCGCTACGCCTCCGACGCCAGTCCCTACCGGTACCTCCCGCAGGTCGTCGTCCTGCCCCGCACCGTCGAGGATGTGCGCGCGATCCTGGCGTACTGCGTTCGTACCGGGCGGCACGCCACGTTCCGGGCCGGCGGCACGAGCCTGAACGGGCAGTCGCAGTCCGACGACATCCTCATCGACGTCCGGCGGCACTGGGCCGGAATGGCGGCCGAGGACGGCGGAGCCCGGCTGCGGGCCCGGCCCGGAACGATCCTGGGTCATGCCAATGCCATCCTGAGGCCGCTCGGGCGGCGCCTGGGGCCTGACCCCGCTTCCGCCGACGTGGCCACGATCGGCGGGGTGATCGCCAACAACGCCGGCGGCATGCGCTGTACCCTGGAGCGCAACGCCTACCACACCGTGTCGTCGCTGACCTTGGTGCTCGCCTCGGGCACGGTCATCGACACCGCCGCGCCGGGCGCGGAAGCGGCGTTCGCGGCCGCCGAACCGGAGCTGGCCAAGGGGCTGATGCAGCTGCGCGAAGAACTCCTCGCCGATGACGAGCTCGCGCAGCGGGTACGCCACAAGTTCGCCATCCGGAACACCAACGGCTACGCGCTGTCGGCCCTGCTGGACGCCGACACCCCGCTGGGGATCTTCCGCCGGCTCATCGTCGGATCCGAGGGGACGCTCGCCTTCATGGCCGAAGCCGTGATCGACACCATTCCGGCGCCGGCCACCACGACGGTCGCCTGGATCGTGCTGCCCTCGATCAGCGAAGCGGCCGCGCTCGTCCCCGGCCTGGTCTCCCTCGGCGCCGAAGCGGTGGAGCTCATGCTCGCTCCCGCGCTGGCCGCGGCCGCGCAGGCCTTTCCCGGCACCCCGGCGTACTGGCGGGACCTCGATCCGGGCGCCGCGGCGCTGCTGGTCGAGTTCGGCGCGGACAGCCCGGCCGGCCTGGATGCCGCGGTAGCCAAGGCCACCGCGCAGACTGCGGGCGCGAACCTGGTCCACCCGGTGGAATTCACCCGCGACGAGGACCTGATCGAGCTTTACTGGCGGGTCCGCGACGGACTCCTCGGCCTCGTCGGACAGCGGCGCCCCGAAGGTACCGCTCTGGTCATCGAGGATGTGTGCTTCCCGCCGGACCGCGTCGCCGAGGGCGCCCAGGATCTGCAGGACCTGCTGTCCAAGCACAGCTTCCTGCCGAACACCGCCGGGCACGCGGCCTACGGCAACCTGCACTTCACGCTGACCCCTAGCCTCGCCGACCCGGGCGACCGGGAGAGGTACGCGGCGTTCATGGCCGATCTGGTCACGCTGGTCATCGACTCCTACGACGGGTCGCTGAAGGCCGAGCACGGCACCGGCATCAACATGGCGCCGTTCGTCCGCCACGAGTGGGGCGAGACGGCCACGGACATGATGTGGCGGATCAAGAAGCTCGCCGACCCCCGCGGCATACTCGCGCCGAACGTGATCTTGACCCGCGACGACGGCATCAACCTGAAGTCGTTCAAGTCCTCGCCGCCGATCGAGGACGTGGCGGTGCACTGCATCGAATGCGGCTTCTGCGAAGCGGTGTGCCCGAGCCGCAACATCACCACCACCCCGCGGCAGCGGATCGTGCTGCGCCGGGAGATGGCCCGCCAGCCCCAAGGGTCGCCCCTGCTGGCCCGGCTGCAGGACGAATACGAATACGACGGCATCGAGACTTGCGCCGTGGACGGCAGCTGCGCGATCCCGTGCCCGGTCCAGATCAACACCGGCGCGCTGGAAAAGACGTTCCGCCGGGCCGAATCGACCCCGCGGCGGGAGAAAACCGCGCTGATGATCGCCCGCCGGTGGGCGACCGCGGAAAGACTCGCCCGGTCGGCCGTCGGCGCCGCCGACGTCATCCAGCGCACCATCGGGGTCAGGGCGCTGACCGGCCTGACCGCGGCCGCCCGGCTGGTCGTCAGCGACGACCTCATCCCGTCCGTCCCCGGCCCGATGCCGCGCGCCCAGCTGCGCAAGCTGCCCGCTACCACCCGGGAGGGCGCCGCCGCGGTGTACTTCCCCGCCTGCGTCAACCGCATCTTCGGACGCGACCCGGGCCACGCGCGGCACCCGTCGCTGCCGCAGGCCCTGGTCGAGGTATCGGCGCGGGCCGGTAAGCCGCTGTGGATTCCGGGCGACGTCGCGGGCAAATGCTGCTCCACCCCGTGGAGCAGCAAGGGCTACCTCCGGGGACACAAATGGATGGCCGCCGCCACCTGCGATGCGCTGTGGGAATGGAGCGGGCACGGCACGATGCCGGTGGTCATCGACGCGGCCTCCTGCACCAACGGGCTGCTGGACGACGTCAAGAACTACCTCGACGCCGAACACCGCGCCCGGCTCGAGCAGATCACGCTGCTGGACTCGATCGCGTGGTGCGACAGCCTGTTCCCGGCGCTCACCGTCAGCGAGCGCGTCGAGTGCGCCGCGCTCCACCCGACCTGCTCCACCACCCACCTGGGGCTGACCAAGACCCTCGAGCGCCTGGCCGGCCGCCTCGCCGGCGACGTCCTGGTGCCGGTCGGCACGACCTGCTGCGGCACCGCCGGTGACCGCGGGCTGCTCCACCCCGAACTCGTTATCTCGGCCACCCGTGATGAGAAGGCCGGGCTAGCCGAGACGCCAGCGCAGGCCTACCTGTCGGCCAACCGCACCTGCGAGATGGGTCTGCGCCAGGCCACCGGCCACCCGTACGAGTCGTTCGTTTTCCTGCTGGAGGAACTGACCCGCCCGGCCTAAGCGAACGCCGATGGGCACGACGTCGACCCGGTAGACGGCCTCCGACTCCCGCTTCATGCCCGACTCGATGCCGCGGACCAGCGCCTTGACCTGAGCGCCGGTGAGCTCATCGTCGATATCAAGGCGCGCGGTCACCCACACCTTGCCCGGACCAGTGAAGGTGACCAGGACCTCGCGAATAGCGTTCACCCCGGGGTAGCCGAGGAGGAAGGTACGTATTCTGTCTTCGTCATCGGACCGGAGCGGCTGAGTGAAGTCATCGCCATCGGGCCTCGGCGCTGTGGCTGGGGTCGGCGACGTCGCGGGGGCCGGTGACGTGGCGGGGGCCGGTGACGTGGCGGGGGCCGGCGACGTCGCGGGGGGCAGCAGCCAGGCGCCGACCAGGAAGTCGTGGCTGCGCTTGATGAGCCGGAGACTGACGCGGATAAGCACCAGCCCGATGAGCACCGCGGCCACGCCCTGGGGTATGGACGACCCGGTTACCTGATTAAGGGCCAGGGCGGCCAACGCGACCACGTCGCCCGAGACCGACACCGCGTCCTCGAGGAAGACGGCCCGCAGCGCGGGGTCAGAGGTGACCTTGGACTCGTCTATGAGGCCTCGGCTGTAACGGCGCCCCCGGAGGATCATCTGGCCCGCTGACTGGCGGAATGACACCAGGTCAAAAACGGCGGAGACGGCGAGGACGACGTAGGCGACGGCGAATGACGAGGTGGCGCTGGGGTGGATCAGTTCGGCGATGCCCTCGCGCAAGGAGAACGCCGCGCCGGCGACGAACACGCCGAGGGCCGCGATCAGCGCCCAGAAGTAGGCTTCCCGCCCGTACCCCAGGGGATAACGGTCGTCGGGATGGCGGCTGCTGCGACGCTGGGCAATGAAGAGAAACAGGTCGTTGGCGGTATCAGAGAGTGAATGCGAAGCCTCCGCGGCCATAGCGGACGACCCGGTGAAGACCGCTGCGCCGACCTTGGCCAGCGCGACCCCGACGCCTGCTCCGAGGGCTACCAATACGGTCCGCATGCTGTCGTCCGGCATAACGCGACCTCCACTCTGGATAGCGACCGGCCGCTGCCTCTGACCGTAAACGCCGCCGTCCGCGCGTTCATCGTAAGCAGCGCACGAACCGTCAGCTCGGTTTCGTGTGCCCGGTACGATGCCCGGCCGGCCGGCCACTGAGACAGTACAAGCATGGCCGAGAATTCCACCGTCCGAAGTGTGACTTACGATTTGCTGCGGTCCCTCGGACTGACGACCGTCTTCGGTAATCCAGGTTCGACCGAGGAGACCTTCCTGCAGGAATTCCCCGACGATTTCCGCTATGTTCTGGCGCTGCAGGAGGCCTCCGCCATCGCGATGGCCGACGCGTTCGCTCAGGTCACCCGGCGCCCGGCCCTGGTCAACCTGCATTCCTCGGCGGGGGTGGGAAACGCCATGGGAAACTTGGTCGCGGCCTACCACGGAAACACCCCCCTGATCGTCACCTCGGGTCAGCAGCACCGGGAGCTGATGATCGGGGAGCCTTACCTGGGCAACCGCGAGGCCACCACGATGCCGAAGCCGTGGGTGAAGTGGTCTTATGAGCCGTACCGGGCGCAGGATGTGCCCGAGGCGTTCATGCGGGCCTACGCGATGGCGGTGCAGCCGCCGGCCGGACCGGTCTTCCTGTCGATACCGCTGGATGACTGGAACCAGCCGCTGGCCGACCCGGCCCGCGTCCGGACGGTGAGCAGCCGGGTGGCCCCCGACGCGGGGCGGCTGCGGCTGTTCGCCGACCGCATCTCCGCCAGCCGCCGTCCCGCGCTGGTCTTCGGACCCGATGTGGACCGCAGCGGCGGGTGGGACGCGGCCGTCGCCCTGGCGGAGAAGCTGCGCGCCGCCGTCTACGGGACACCGCTGCTTGACCGAGCCTCCTTCCCGGAGGACCACCCCTTGTTCCGCGGACCGCTCGGGATGTCGGTGAAGACGATCAGCGACCGGCTGGCCGGGCATGACCTGGCCGTCGTGATCGGCGCGGAGGTGTTCCGGTACTACCCCTATGTTCCCGGCGACGTTCTCCCCGAGGGCACCGAACTACTGCAGATCACCGCCAGCCCGGATGCGGCCGCGGCCGCGCGGGTGGGCGATGCTCTGCTGGCCGATCCCAAGATCGCGATCGAGCTGCTCCTGGACCTGGTGGCGGAGGGCTCCGCGCGGACCGCCCCGGAACCGATGGCGCGGCCGCGCGTGCTGCCGCAGGTGCCGAGCAGGCCGCTCACCCCGCCGGAGGTCTACGCCGTGCTGAGCCGGGTCAGGCCACCGGATTCGGTCATCGTCAACGAATCGACCTCCACCATGGCCCAGCAGGTCGAGTGGCTCCCGACGGTCCGGACCGGATCGTTCTTCGCCACGGCCAGCGGTGGTATCGGCTGGGCCGTGCCGGCCGCGGTCGGGGTGGCGCTGGCCGACCGGGACCTGGGCGTCAACCGGCCGGTTATCGGCCTGATCGGCGACGGCTCGTCCCAGTACTCGGTGCAGGCCCTCTGGACGGCCGCCCAGCACAAGCTGCCGATCGTGTACGTGATCATGCGCAACGAGGAGTACTCCATCCTCAAGTCGTTCGCGGTGCTCGAGGAGACACCGGGGGTGCCCGGCCTGGACCTGCCCGGGATCGGCATCGCCGCCCTGGCCCGCGGCTGGGGATGCCACGCCGTCGACGCCGCGACCACCGATGAGCTGGAGCAGGAGTTCAAGGCGGCCCTGAGCGCCGACACCCCCACGGTCATCGTGGTCCGCACGCAACCCCAGCAGGCGATGCTCTGACGCTCAGGCGTGGTCGACGAACAGGTCGACCTCGGGTTCGGTGCCGGGGGAGTAGGCGTACCGGTCGAAGTCGGTGACGCCCTCGGCGGTCAGCACGTCCTCGCACAGGAACGCGTTCCCTGTGCAGTCCCGGCTGGGCTTGTTGATCACCGCGTAGGCCGCGTCGGAGTACAGCTCGGGCTTGCGGGCCCGGGCCATCGCCGCCTCGCCGCCGAGCAGGTTGCGTACCGCGGCGGTGGCGATCAGCGTCCGCGGCCACAGCGCGTTGGACGCGATGCCGTCCGCGGCGAACTCGGCGGCGAACCCCAGCGCGCACAGGGTCATCCCGTACTTGGCGATGGTGTAGCCGATGTGCGGACCGAGCCACCGCGGCTCCAGGCTGACCGGCGGGGACAGGGTCAGGATGTGCGGGTTCGCCGACCGCTTCAGGTGCGGAACGCAGGCTCGGCTGACCACGAACGTGCCGCGGGTGTTGATCGATTGCATCAGGTCATACCGCTTGATCTCCAGCGCCTCGGTGCCGGACAGGTTGATCGCCGAGGCGTTGTTGACGCACACGTCGATCCCGCCGAACCGCTCGGCGGCCTGCGCGACCGCCGCCGCGACCTGGTCCTCGTCGCGGATGTCGCCGACCACCGGCAGCGCGTGGCCGCCCGCCGCCTCGATCTGCGCGGCCGCGGTGAACACGGTCCCCTCCAGCCTGGGGTCCGGCTCGGCCGTCTTGGCGATCAGCGCGACATTGGCGCCGTCCCGCGCCGCCCGCAGCGCGATCTCCAGCCCGATGCCGCGGCTGCCACCTGAGATGAACAAGGTCTTACCCGCGAGCGTCATCGACGGCTTCCTTCCTGGCGACTACGCGGGGGCAGTAACCGCCGCCCGTTCGGTACGTTAGTTCATTTTCCCCGAACGGGCCGCGCTTGCGCCCCCGGTCAGCCTGATTCTGCCCCGTGGCTGTCCCGCAGGCGACGCCGGGACGCCTCGACCTCGGCCTCGGCGGCGGTGCGGTCGGCCCAGGACGTCTCCTCGACCTTCTTGCCCGGTTCCAGCTGCTTGTAGATCATGAAGAAGTGCCCGATCTCAAGCCGGTCGTATTCGGGCAGGTGGTGCAGGTCGCGCAGGTGCTCCTGGCGCGGGTCGGTCGCGGGCACGCAGAGGACCTTGTCGTCACCGCCGTTCTCGTCGCGCATCCGGAACATCCCGATCGGTCGGCTCCGGATCAGGCAGCCGGGGAACGTCGGTTCCAGTACGAGCACCAGCGCGTCGAGCGGGTCACCGTCCTCGCCCAGGGTGTCCGGTATGAAGCCGTAGTCGGCCGGGTACTGGGTCGCGGTGAACAGCGTCCGGTCCAGCCGGATCAGGCCGCTGTCGTGGTCGACCTCGTACTTGTTCCTGCTGCCCCGCGGGATCTCGATCACGACGTCGAATTCCATAGCTGCGCGTCCCTGGGGTTCAGGCAGGCGGCGTGCCGAGGAGCAGCGGGTAGGCCCGCCGATCGAGCCGGCCGGACAGATCGAGGTGGACGAATTTCTCCTCGGTGTACTCGTCCAGGGCGTGCGGCCCGAGCTCGCGGCCCAGCCCGCTCTGCTTGTATCCGCCGAACGGGTAGGCGGCGTTGACCATGTGCCAGTCGTTGATCCAGACCGTGCCGGCCTCGAGCTGGCCGGCCACCTCCAGCGCCCGCTGGTTGTCGGTGCTCCAGACCCCGGCAGAGAGTCCGTACTCGGTGTCGTTGGCGATCCGGATGGCCGCCTCGGTGCTCTCGGCGCGGATCACCGCGAGGACCGGGCCGAAGATCTCCTCGCGTGCGATCGTCATGTCGTTGCGGACGTCGGTGAAGATGGTCGGCTCGACCCAGAAACCGCGCTCGAACTGCGGGCCGGCCGGCCGGCCGCCGCCGTAGGCGAGCTTGGCGCCTTCGGCGTTCCCGGCGGCGATGTAGCGCAGGATCCTCATCTGGGCCTCGGCCGAGATGACCGGGCCGAAATCCGTGGCCGGGTCGAGCGGGTCGCCGATCGAGATCGTCCTGGCCCGCTCGATCAGCCGCTCGACGAACCTGTCGTGTATCGCGTCGGCCACGATGATCCGGGTGCCCGACTCGCACGCCTGCCCCTGGTTCATCAGGCAGCCGAACAGCGTGCCGTCCGCGGCGAGATCGGTGTCGGCGTCGTCCAGGACGATGTTCGGCCCCTTGCCGCCGAGCTCAAGCGTGAGCCGTTTGACGTTGCCCGCGGCCAGCCGCATGATCTCGCGCCCGACGGCCGTGGACCCGGTGAAGGCGATCTTCCGCACGTCCGGGTGGCTGGCCAGCCGGGCCCCGACGACGGGGCCCTCGCCGGGCACGACGTTGAGGACTCCCGGCGGCAGCCCGCACTCCTGCGCGATCCTGGCGAACTCGAGCAGCGTCAGCGGGGTGTGCTCGTCGGGCTTGACCACGAGGGTGTTGCCGGCGGCCAGCGCCGGGCCGATCTTCCACATGGCCAGCAGCAGCGGGAAGTTCCAGGGCACGATGGCCGCGCACACGCCGATCGGCTCGCGGCGGACGATGCCGCTGGCGAGCGTGGGGACCTTCAGCAACGGCCCGGTCGACTCGAAGCCGTAGCTGCGAGCCAGGTTGGCGAAGTAGCGCAGGTGGGCGATGGAGAAGCCGATCTGGAAGGCCCCGGCCTGGCGGACCGGCGCGCCGTTCTCCAGCGCCTCGAGGACGGCCAGGTCACCGGCCTGCTCGGTGAGCCGGTCCGCTATCGCGTCGAGCATGGCCGCCCGCTCCGGCGGCGGCGTCAGGCGCCAGCGGCCGTCGGCGTGCGCGGCCTTGGCCGCGGCGATCGCCCGGTCGGCGTCCTCACGGTCGCCCTTGGCCACGCTGGCCACCAGCTCCTCGGTGGCCGGGCTGCGGATCTCGAACACCTCGTCGGTGTCAACCCAGTCCCCGTCGATGAGCATGGCGTAGCGCCGGACGGTATCCATACCAGTCCCCTTTCGCGGTTTGACCTAAGACGTTAAGCCGGAGCCGGCCCGCGGTTAACGTGCTGGCGACACGAGGATGGGCCGGTTCCTCGGCCCGGCGGCACAACCGTTGTGCCGCGGTACCAACGCCCGCGTCCAGCGTTGATACCGGGGACCGACGACCGCCCGGGCCGTGCGACGGACAATGACCATCGTGACGAACCTGGCCAAGAACCTGACGGACACCACCCGCGCGCACGCCAGCCGGGTGGCCGTGCGGGTGGACGACGCGGCGATGACTTACCGGGCCCTAGACGACGCGAGCGCCCGGGTGGCCGGGCTGCTGCATGAGCGCGGCCTCAAACCCGGGGACCGGGTCGGCCTCATGATGCCCAATGTCGCCGAGGTCCCCGTGGTGTACTACGGCGTGCTCCGGGCCGGCGGCGTGGTCGTTCCGATGAACCCGCTGCTGAAGGCCCGGGAGGTCGCCTATTACCTGGGCGACTCCGGGGCCGGGCTGATCTTCGCCTGGCACGCGTTCGCCGACCAAGCCCGCAGCGGCGCGGAGCAGGCCGACGCGGAATCCATCGTGGTGGACGCGGTCGCCTTCCCCGACCTGCTGGCCTCCGCCACCCCGGACTACCAGGTCGCGGACGCCGGCGACGAGGACACCGCGGTGATCCTCTACACCTCGGGCACGACCGGCCACCCGAAGGGCGCCGAGCTCACCCACGGCAACCTCCGCAGCAACACCGAGGTGTCGCGCACCGACATCGTCCAGGCCGGCCCCGACGACGTGATCTTCGGCGGGCTTCCGCTGTTCCACGTGTTCGGGCAGACGGTCGCGCTCAACGTCGCGGTGGCGGCCGGGGCGTGCCTGACCCTGCTGCCGCGGTTCGACGCCGAGCACGCCCTGCGGATCATCTCCGGCCACCGGGTCACCGTCTTCGAAGGCGTGCCGACCATGTATGTGGCGCTGCTGCACGCACCTGACCGCGCTGACTACGACACCTCCTCGCTGCGGACGTGCATCTCCGGCGGCGCGGCCCTGCCGGTCGAGGTGCTGCGCAGCTTCGAGGAGGCGTTCGGCGTCCCGGTGCTCGAGGGCTACGGCCTGTCCGAGACCTCGCCGGTCGCCTCGTTCAACCACCCCGGACGGGAGCAAAAGCCCGGCTCGATCGGCACGCCCATCCGGGACGTCCAGATGCGCGTGGTGGACGCCGAAGACCACGAGCTCCCCGAGGGCGAGGTCGGCGAGATCGTGATCCGCGGGCCGAACGTGATGAAAGGCTACTGGCAGCGCCCCGAGGCCACCGCCGAGGCGCTCGCCGGCGGCTGGTTCCACACCGGTGACCTGGCCCGGGTCGATTCCGACGGCTACTTCTACATCGTGGACAGGAAGAAGGACCTGATCATCCGCGGCGGCTACAACGTCTACCCGCGGGAGATCGAGGAGGTGCTGTACGAGCATCCCGCGGTCGCCGAGGCCGCCGTGATCGGCCTGCCGCATCCGGCCCTGGGCGAGGAGGTCGGGGCCGCGGTGGCCCTCAAGCCGGGGGCCGCCGCCACCGCCACCGAACTCCGCGACTACGTCAAGGGCCAGGTCGCGGCCTACAAGTACCCGCGGCACGTGTGGATCATGGACTCGCTGCCCAAGGGCGGGACCGGCAAGATCCAGAAGCGGGATATCGACATCCCAGCCGACTTCCGCGAGCTTTGAGGCTGCGCCGTGAGGCTGCTGCTGCTCGCTCCGCCGGGCGCCGGCAAGGGCACGCAAGGCGAGCGGCTGGCGGCCTGGTCCGGAGCTCGGCACATCGCCGCCGGTGACCTGCTGCGGGCGCAGGCCCGGGCCGGGGGCCTGCTGGGCCGCGAGATCGCCGCGTACCAGGCCCGCGGCGATCTGGTCCCCGACCAGATCGTGCTCGACGTGCTGGCCCCGGCCGTGGTCGAGGCGGCCGCCCGCGGCGGGTACATCCTGGACGGTTTCCCCCGGACCCTGCCGCAGGCCACCGCCGCGGCCGATCTCGCGGCCCGGCTCGGCGTGACGCTGGACGCGGCCGTCTACCTGCAGGCGCCGGACGCGGTGCTGACCCGGCGCCTGCTTGACCGCGCCAGCCAGAGCGGGCGCTCCGACGACAGGGCCGACGTGATCCGTCACCGGCTCCAGGTGTTCGCCGAGACGACGGACCTGCTCGTCCCCTACTACACCGAGCGGGGCATCCTGGTCACGGTCGACGCCGACCAGCCACCCGACTCCGTCACGGCCGACATCCAGGCCCGGCTGTCCGGGCTTACGCTGCCGGGAGGCGCGCGCACTTATGACTGACACAGCACCGGAGACGCTGCCGGCGACCTTCGGCCCAGCGGTTCAGGGAATCCCACCAGCCCATGTCGAAGCTCTTGCCCACGGGTCACAATGTTCGTCGGCGACCCGCATTTAGCGGTTGGCGTAGCAGCCGACGGCGCGGCCCTCCTCGTGCAGGAAGTCCGGTTGCCCGGATTCCCGCCCGGGCCGGCGCGAGCGGTAAGGCGGGGCGTGGCGGCTCCGATCGGGCAACGCCGACGCGTAGCCTTGTGGTCGTGGCCTCAGCGTTCGACTTCAGCGATCACAAGGCGGCGGCGTACGCGCCGCAGATGACCCTTGACATGTACCTGGCATTCCCGGAAGACGCCAGCAAGCTGATCGAGGTCGTCGATGGCTGGATCGTCCGGTGTGAGTCTGCCGAGCCGAGCCATCAGGCGATCCAGCTGAACCTCCTCATCGCGATCCGGGAAGCTGCCGGGCTTCGGGACCGGACCAAGCAGAGCTGCCACCGAGTGCTCGGCGACATGGACGTCCTGATCGCCGACAGTCCGAAACTGCACTTCCGCCGTCCCGACGTGGTCGTCTACCGGTGCATTGACGACGACCGGGGCCGATGGGGACGCAAGCCGATCGCCGCCGATTGCCTGATCGCAGTGGAGATCGTGTCGGCCGACTCCGTCACCACCGACATCCGGGACAAGCGCGCGGAGTACGCCGCCGCCGACATCCCGCACTACTGGATCGTCCGGATGACCGACAACGACGGCCCCGCGATCTCCGTGGAACGGCTCCTGCTTACCTCGGACGGCGAGTACACCAGGGAAGGGCTCGCGATCCGTGGCCGTGACTTCCACGCCATCGACACCATCAGCCCATTCCCGCTCAAACTCACCTGGGAAGCGCTGGACGAAGGCTTGTAAACCCGGGTCGAAGCACCACAGGCCGTTTTGATCTCATAAGTGGTGCGCTCGAAACCGAGCCTGTGCCGGCGGCGTGGCCAGCGAACAGTCGGTCACCGAGCCCCTTCCTTACCCCGGCGGTAGGCCGGTCCCCCGCCGGTAGGCCGGTCATCGTCGGCCGTCACCTGGTTCTGGTGGTTCGCGTTGCGGTTCCAGCTGGCGGACCTCGAGAAGGTCGAGGCCTAGCGCCTCGATCTCAGCCAGTACGCCGTAGAGGGCCGACCGGTCCAGGCACCCGGTGAGCACGGTTTCCGCGCCGTGCAGGTGCGATTCCAGCGGCGGGAACGCCGACAGCATCGTGGCGCCAAGGTGGCCATTTATCCGGATCGTGTACCGGGCGGATGCTGGGTCCATGAGGCCATCGTCGGGGGTCGCCAGGTGAACCCGCATCACCCGGATAAGGTGACCGCCGGGCTAATCTCGGCATGCTCACCGGAATGTGTAAGAATCCGCAGGTGGACAACGAAGGTCCCGCGGTCGCCGAGCTGGTGGCCGACGTCGCGGCGGCGGTGAGCCTCCAGGTCGCCGTGGTGTCCGAGGATGTCTATGAGGTCGTGCTGCGGGAAATCCCGGAGCTCCGCGACGACAAGCCGGTACTCGCGCTGCTCTCCTCGAGCGTCCACAGTAACGTCGGCACCTGCCTGCAGATCCTGCAGCACCAGATAGCGCTGAGCGCCGTATATGCTCCGGCCGCTTCCCTGGAATACGCGCGCAGGCGGGCCCAGCGCGGCACGCCCCTGACCGCGCTGCTGCGTGCCTACCGGCTCGGGCACACGTGCTTCGTCGACTGGCTCCTGTCGGAGCTGGCCCGGCAGGCCGATGACGCCGGGATGATAACCGCCGCCACGCTGAGCATGTCCAAGACCGTGGCCGGGTACGTCGATCAGACCTCCGAGGAGATCGTCGCGGCCTACACGCAGGAACGGGAGCGCTGGCTGCGGAACCGCAGCGCCGCGCGGGCCGCCCGGATCCGGGATCTGCTGTCGGGCGAGCGGGTCAACGTGAGCGCGACGGAGGCCATCCTGGGCTACCGGCTGCGTCAGTACCACGTGGGCCTGGTGTGCTGGGCGGGCGACGCGACGGCCGCCGTCGACGACGTCGCCCGTCTGGAGCACGCGATCAGCCTGGTAGCGGCCAAGGTGGCCGGCTCTGGCGACCCGGTGTTCCTGCCCCGCGATGAATCCAGCGCGTGGGTGTGGCTGCCGCTGGGGATCCGGGACAGGTTCGACGCGGCGGCGGCCAGCGCGTCCGACGCGGACGCCGATATCCGTTTCGCCTTCGGTGACGCGGTCAAGGGCGTCGCCGGGTTCCGGCTGACCCACCGGCAGGCCCTCGCCGCCCAGGCGGTCGCCCTCGCCGCGGGATCGCCCCTGCCGCGGGTGGTGACGTACAGCGAGGTCGCGCCGGTGGCGATGCTGCTCGGCTCGCCGGACTTGCTGCGGGCCTGGGTACTGGCCACGCTGGGTGACCTGGCCACCGACGATGAGCCGCACGCCCGGCTGCGTGACACGCTGCTGGTCTTCCTGCAATCCGGGGGCAGCTACAAGGCGACCGCGGAGCAGCTGGTGCTGCATAAGAACACGGTGCAGTACCGGATCCGCAAGGCCGAGGAGAGCCTGGGCCGGCCCACCGCCGGGAACCGCCACGACGTCGAACTCGCGCTGCAGGCCAGCCGCTGGCTCGGCTCGGCCATGCTGCAGCCGCCTCGGGAACGGCCAGCAGCCCCGCCGGGCGCCCGCTAGCCCAGACAGCGCGAGCCGCGACCGCCCGCTCCAGACCGCCGCCATGGCGGGACGGGGCAGTCAGCCCCGGCCGCCGCCGGCCGGCCGCAGAACGGCGGGGCCGAGCCAATGACCGGCCAGCAGAGCGAGTTCGACGCCCAGGCGGTTTTCGTCTAGAGGCCGGCCGAGGCTTTCCTGTGCTTGCCGGATCCGGTACTGGACAGTGTTCTTGTGGACCATCAGCTGCTCGGCAGTAGTTTTGTAGCTGCCCCCGCATTGCAGGAAGACGCGCAGGGTATCCCGCAGGCGAGCGTGGTGCTCGTCGTCGGTGGCCAGATCCGCCAGCGTGGCCTGCAGCCAACCGTGCAGCAGTTCCCTGGATTCGAGTATCAACGCGACGGGTGCGACCTCGCTGAACGTCGTCACGCGCGGACCGGGGGCTGCCGCGGCAAGTGCGACCGCCTGGACCGCAATGGCCTGCTGATGGCTGCTAACGAAACCGGCCGTGCCCTTCGCCGGATCGCCGAAGGCGAAACGGATGTCGGCGTCCGCGTCGCCCGTGCAGGCAGCCGCCGCCGCGGAGCCGAACGTGTCCCGGGTCCCCAGCGGCAGCCACGCCCAGGCGCTTGATTCGTCGCGGGGCACGAACAGGGGGTCACCGTGGCAGGCCGCCTGCTCGGCGGCATGGCCGGTGGCGCGCGCGAGCCGGGTGATCTCGTCGGCGCTGCTGACCGCGTCACCCACCCAGCACACCAGGCCCACATGGTACTGATGCAGCCGGTAGCCGAGGGTAGCCTCCGCTGCGCTCACGTCGATGCGCTTACCCGACAGCAGGTCGCGGACCCGGGCGGCCCGCGCGGTGCTCCGCTTGCGTAGCCAGTCCTCCTTCTCCTGTTCGTAGGCCAAGACGATGCCTTCGGATGTCTGATCGATGTACTCGGCGACGACCCTGGACATGCTGAGCG
>Ga0302178_10001938_pt1 | contig 16814 bp, 15 predicted proteins | sample I_Palsa_E1_3_FD_198790 | JGI IMG/M metagenome (GOLD analysis project Ga0302178, IMG submission 198790) | Peat permafrost microbial communities from Stordalen Mire near Abisko, Sweden - I_Palsa_E1_3 | ecosystem: Environmental > Terrestrial > Soil > Palsa > Peat permafrost | place: Sweden... | reverse complement strand
GCGGGCCGGCCCCCTCCCCGGGCGGCCCGCTCGTTGTGGGTTCGTTTTAAGAGCTGAGGCTGACTTAGGCGAGAACATGAGGTGATAGCCCATGACCGAGGCGACGGCGGCGGCGCTTGCCGTTCATCCGTTCCTGCATGGGATGCCCGGTGACCAGCTCGCCGTGCTCGCGCAGGCCGCCCGCGACGTCAAGTTCCCGGCCCGGCACAGGCTCTTCGAAGACGGCGGTCACGCCAGCCGCTTCTGGCTGATCCAGTCCGGCTGCGTGGCCCTGGACCTGAACGTACCCGGGCAGGGACGGACCAGGATCGAGACCCTCGGCATCGGCGAGCTGGTCGGCTGGTCGTGGCTGTTCCCGCCGTTCACGTGGGCGTTCGGCGCGGTGGCCATCGGTCCCGTCGAGGCCTTCGAATTCGACGGGCGAGCCGTGCGGGCCTACTGCGCGGCCGACCCGGCGCTCGGATACGAGCTCACCCGGCGGCTGGCAGACGTGATCGCCCACCGGCTGCAGGCCACCAGGATCAGGCTGATCTCCGTGTCCGCCGAGCTGGCGGACGTGCGCTGACGCCGTCGGCGGCTACCTTCCTCCGACGGACGAAGGTCCCCCGGCTGGGCGGCAAACGGCCCTGGCCCGGGGGCAGCCGCCGAGGTCAGCTTGGTCTTAGAAGCTCAGGGGCACCCGTACCGGGTGGCCCACCAGGCTCGAGGAGACATGCGATGAAGACGATAGATGACATGGCGGTCGCGGGCAGGCGCGTCCTGGTGCGCGCCGACCTCAACGTGCCGCTCAAGGACGGCCAGGTGGCAGACGACGGCCGCATCCTGGCTAGCCTGCCCACCTTGACCGCGCTGACAGACCGCGGCGCCAGGGTGATCGTCTGCACCCACCTGGGCCGGCCCAAGGGCAAGCCGGACCCTCGGTACTCGCTGGCGCCGGTCGCGGCCCGCCTCGGCGAGCTGCTCGGCCGCCCGGTGAAGCTGGCCGCGGACACCGTCGGGCCGTCAGCGCACGCCGAGGTCGCGGCGCTGCGCCCCGGCGGCCTGGTCATGCTGGAGAACCTGCGGTTCAACGCGGGTGAAACCAGCCCCGACGACATGGACCGTGGCCTCTTCGCCGACCGGCTGGCCGAGCTGGCCGACCTGTACGTGGCGGATGGTTTCGGCGCGATGCACCGCAAGCACGCCAGCGTCTACGATGTCGCCCTGCGCCTACCCTGCGCGGCTGGCTACCTGGTCCAGGCCGAGGCCGCCGCCCTGGCCCGGCTGACCGGCGACATCCGGCGGCCGTACGTGGTGGTGCTCGGCGGGGCGAAGGTCTCGGACAAGTTCAGCGCGATCGCCAGCCTGATCACCACGGCGGACCAGATCCTCGTCGGCGGGGCCATGGCCTTCCCCTTCCTCGCCGCCGAGGGCTACAAGGTCGGCAGCTCCCTGCTCGATGCCTCCCAGGTCGACAAGGCCGCAGACTACCTGGAACACGCGGAGCGGGCGGGCACCGAGATCGTGCTGCCGTCCGACGTCATCGTGGCCGCCGGACCTGCCCTGGATACCCCGCATAAGGTGGTGGCCGCCGACGCGATCCCCGAGGACCAGGCGGGCCTGGACATCGGCCCCGAGTCCGCGGCATTGTTCGCCGCCACCATCCGGCGGGCCGGGACGGTCTTCTGGAACGGCCCGATGGGCGTGTTCGAGCTGGCCCCGTTCGCCGGCGGCACCACGACGGTCGCCCGGGCGCTGACCGACAGCGACGCGTTCACCGTCGTCGGCGGCGGCGACACCGGCGCGGCGATCCGCGCGCTCGGCTTCCCTGACGCCCTGTTCAGCTATGTCTCTACCGGCGGCGGAGCGAGCCTGGAATTCATCCAGGGCAAGCCGATGCCCGGCTTGGCCGCGCTAGAAGAGTCGTGACCAAGCCGTGGCTCGGCCACTTGATCGTGCTGCGGCACGGGCAAAGCGAATGGAACGCCGCCGGCGTGTTCACCGGCTGGGCGAACGCTCACCTGACCGCCCACGGAGAAGAGGAAGCCGCCCGTGCGGGAGTCCTGCTGGCCGAGGCAGGCATGTCGCCCGCCTTCGTGCACACGTCCCTGCAGCGGCGCACGATCCGCACGGCCGATCTGGCCCTGGCGGCCGCGGACCGGGACTGGATCCCGGTGCGCCGGTCGTGGCGGCTCAACGGGCGGCACTACGGAGCACTGCAGGGCAGGAACAAGGCCGAGGTGCGGCAGGAGTACGGCGAGCAGCAGTTCGCGGCCTGGCGCCGCTCCTACGACGTCCCGCCCCCGCCGATCGGCACGGCGGCCTGGCACTCCCAGTTCCGCGATCCTCGTTACGCGGCGCTACCGCCCGAGGCGCGGCCGTACACCGAATCGCTCGCGGACGTCTCCGCCCGGCTGCTGCCGTACTGGTACGACGTGATCATTCCCGACCTGCAGGCCGGCGGATGCGTGCTCGTCGTGTCGCACGGCAATACGTTGCGGGCGCTGGTCAAGCATCTCGAGGCCATACCGGACGACCAGATCGCCGAGGTGGATATCCCCACCGGCATCCCGCTGGTCTACGAGCTCGGGCCGGACCTGCGCCCGGACGCCCTGGGCGGTCAGTACCTCGACCCGCACGCCGCCCGCGCCGCCATCGAGGCCATCAGGAACCAGGGGTGGGAGGCCCAGCCGGCACCGGACGCCCGACGGGCACCGGACATCCGGCGGGCACCGGACATCCGGCCGGCCCACGTTGCCTGGCCGGCCAGGAACGGGATCAGAAGAATCAAATGAACGGCGGGTAAACGCCCGGGCTCGGTACGGCCGGTCCTCGATCACCAGGGGCTGACCGAAACCAGGGACTACTGAGGTGCGAGCTCGGCCAGGCCGCGCTGGATGCCCTGGACCAGGACGTCCACATCAGGCACGGAGTCGTAGTCGGCGGTGACGCCGAAGGAGACGGTGTCGAGGTAGGAAAGGATCGCGATCGAGATCCGGACCGAGTTGCCGATCGGCACGTACGGGTGCAGGGCGGTCATGCGCCGGCCGAGGACGTACAGCGGGATGCGCGGGCCCGGGACGTTGGTGGCCACGGTCTGGATGAGCAGCTGCCGGGTCCGGTACGCGGCCTTCGTGCCGAGCGCGAGCCAGATGGGCGCGTTCAAGCCCAGCATCGTGGTGAGGATCTCGGCGCTGACCTCCTGGTGCCGTTGTTTCAGGCTGTCCATCTGCTGCCGGATCACGGTGAGCCGCCGGAGCGGATCCGGCTCGGCCGCGGGCAGGTTGACCAGCACCGCGGACACCAGGTTGGTCACGACGCCGGTCTCGTCGGGGCCGCGGGTGGACACCGGGACCAGGCTCCGCACGACCAGGCCGTCCGTCAGCTTGTCCCGTTCGCAAAGCAGGTCACGGAAGGCCCCGGTGATCACGGCGAGCACGACGTCGTTGATGGTGCCGCCATGGGCCTTGCGGATCTGCTTCAGCTCGTCCAGGCTCGTCGTGGTCCAGGCCCAGCGGCGCCGCGGGCCGATGGGACCGTTGAGGAAGTCCGCGGACGGCTCGGTGAGCCGCCGGGTGCTCTCGCCCAGGCCGAGGCCGAAGTCCAGCAGGTCCTGCGCCGTAGCTCGCCGTAGCTGGCCCGAGGCTGCGGTCAGCTGGCGGGCCGGCCAGGTCAGGGCGTCCCGCAGCTGGTCAGCGGCCCGGTCGGCGAGCGAGGGACCGGGCGCGGGCGTCCACTTCACCGGGACCGGCGGGCGGGCCTGCGGATCGGTGTCGAAGACCAGTGTCATCAGGTCATTGCCGCCGATGCCGTCCGCCATGCAGTGATGAACCTTGGACAAGATGGCCCAGCGGCCGCCCTCCAGCCCCTCTAGGAACCACTCTTCCCACAGCGGCCGGCTCAGATCTAGCCGCCGGGCGAAAAGCTTCGTCGCGGCCGCGCGCAGTTGCTCGTCGCCTCCCGGCGCCGGAACCGTGGCGTGGTGGACCTGATGCCGGATGGTGAAATGCTCATCGTCCGCCCACACGGGGCGCAGGATCTGCCCGGGCACGGTCCGCACGACCTGCCGGTACCTGGGCACCCGGGGCAGCTTGGACTCAAAGAGGCGTAGCACGTCCCGGTAGGCCGGAGCCGGCCCGTCGAATACCGCCATCGACCCCATGTGCAGGGGCACGTTGTCGTGTTCGGCGAAGAAGAACTCGGTGTCGAGCGTGCTCATCCGGTTCATCGTGTTCTGCGGCATCGCTGTCCTTCCTGATACCGGTCGTGAGGGGCGGGTCTCAACGAGGGACCAGCTCGTCCTTCAGCACCTTGCCGAGGGTGTTCTTCGGCAGCTCTGAACGGAACTGGTACACGCGCGGGCATTTGTAGGCGGCCAGCCGCTCGCGGCAGTAAGCCGCGAGTTCCGGTTCGCCCAGGGCCATCGCGGGCCGCCGGACGATCACCGCCATGACCTCTTCGCCGAGCCGCGCGTCGGGGATGCCGACCACGGCCGCCTCGGCTACCGCCGGGTGGCCGTGCAGCATGTTCTCGATCTCGCTCGGGTACACGTTGTAGCCGCCGCGGATGATGAGCTCCTTCTTACGGCTGACGATGAACAAGAACCCGGCCTGGTCGAAGTAGCCGAGGTCACCAGTGTGCAGCCAGTCCCCGGTGAAGGCGCTGGCGGTCGCCTCGGGGTGGTCTAGGTATCCCTGAGCCGGTCGGACGCCTGGTCAAGCTCGGCGTAGGTCAGCTGGCCGCCGTCGTATACGGCGACCGGACGGTCCGGTGCTGATCGCACGGTTTCGCTGAGGATGACAGCAAGGTTGAAGCTCACGGCCCCTACCGTTCCGAATATCTGAGCGCCCGTTTCCCGCATTGTCTGACCCGACGTCCGGCGGGGCTACGGTCGTTCAACCCGGGTCGGTAGGACCTTTGGCCTCAGTTGCGGCGCTGGGTCAGGCGGGCTTGGCGATCAAGTGAGATCGCTCGCGGCGAGGTAGCCGCGATGGCGAAGGTACCCGAGCAGTTCGTCGGCGGCCTGGCCCGCGGACAGCGGGCCGAGCACCGTGGGCGGGGTGCGTTCCGTGAGTGCTCCGGTTAGCTCCAGAATCCGGCGCCGCGCCGAACCGGCCGGGCCCGCGAGCTCGCGCGGCCGGGGCCGGTACGGGTGGGCGCCAAGGACCCGGACCCGTTGCCCGGCGATGGCCGTCGCCGCGGACGCTACCGGAATGACGGCGTACCCGCTGGCCAGCGTGGCGGGCAGCCCGGCCCGCCGCAACCGCACCCCGGCCGCCTCGACCGACACCACGGCGGGCCGCGGCACCAGCAGTACCTCGCGGCGGCCGCCATCTAGGCGGCGGTGCACCCGCAGCTTGCCGTCATCGGTGGGTTCGATCCGGACGACGCCCAGGGCTTGCGCCGCGTCAAGCGCCCCGGCAAGGAAAGCCGGGAACGAGCCGTTGCCCCGGTCGGGCGAGCGGTCGCCGCACAGCACGAGGTCCGGCACTCCATACCGCTGGATCAGGGCGGCGGCGAGGGCGGCGGCGGTATCCGGCCCGCCGACCAGGAGGGCTGGCCGCAGACCCGGGGTCCGGCTCGCCGGCTCGACGCGCAGCGCCTCGGCGGCTCCGGCGGCCAGCGCTTCTCGCAGCATCGCATCGGCTTCGCCGGGACCGACCGTCGCCGCGACCACCTGGGCCTGCCACCGCTCCGCTAGCCGCAGCGCGTGCTCTAGGGCGGCGAGATCAGCCCGGCCCGCCCCGCGGTCGCGCGGGTCGGCGCTGACGGCACCGGTGAGCGGATCGACGTCGCCATCGAGCCAGGACCAGCCGAGTGCCGCCACGATCACTGTCATGCTCCGTCACCCCCTCCGGAACACGACGCCGTCACCGCCGTCGGGATAAGTCCAGGTGATGGCCCCCTCACGGTTGCACACCTGATAGCAGGTGCCGCACTCGAAACACTGTTCGTAGTTGAACAGGATGCCGCCGTCGGTGGTGGGAACGAACAGCGCGGCTGGGCATGCGTGCACGCAGTCCTTGGTCGTGCAGGAGCGGCAGACCTCGGAGTCCACGGTGATGTGCGCCCGTTCTCCGACCCGGAACTCCACCGTGGACATGCGCTGATCGAACGAGGTGGCCGGATAACTCATCGATTTCGCTCCCTCATCGGAATGCCCTCATCGGAAGGCCCGCATCGCCTGCCAGCCGTCCCGGGCCAGATGCCGCAGCCGGACCTTGTTGAGGCGGACCGCGCGGAAGAACTCCCTGGCCATCCCGAGCTTGGGTTTCGGGTTGGTGACGGTAAAGATCTGCTCGACGAAATCGCACGCCAGGCCGGGGTACTCCTGCTGCATCCGGTCGGCGAGGACGATATCCGCGGCGTTGCGCAGCCGCTTATGGTCGGCAAGCACGAAACTAGCCTCCAGCCTGCGCCGGTAACCGGCCAGCCCGGCTGCGGAGGTATCGCCGGCCGCGATCGCCTCGGCGGCGGTGCGCCCGGCGGCTAGCCCGGCGCCGATCGCGAAGTTGACACCCTCCAGCCACAGCCCGGCGGCCAGGCACATGAACGCGGCGTCTCCGGCCACGAGCATGCCGTCGGTGGCCAGCTGGGGCATGGCGCGATAGCCGCCCTCGGGGATCAGGTGGGCGGAGTACTCCTTCACCTCGGCGCCGCGCAGGTACGGGGCGATGGACGGATGCGCCTTGAGGGCCCCGATCAGTTCCTCGGGCCGCGTCTTGGACGCCGCCAGACCGTCGAGTCCGACCACCACGCCGACGCTGACGGTGTCGAGGCAGGTGTAGAGGAAGCCGCCGCCGGGGATCCCGCTGGTGCAGCCGACCATCTCGATGTCCAGGCCCTGGTCACCGGTCAACCCGAACCGATCTTCTATGACCTCGCGCGGCAGCGCCAGGGTCTCCTTGACGCCCAGCGTCGTGTGCGCCGAGTCGGTGCGCGGCAGCAGCCCGGCCTCCTTGGCCAGGAAGGAGTTCACGCCGTCGCAGGCGATCACGACCCTGGCGCGAATCTCGCCGCCCGGCCGGTCGGTGCGCACGCCAGCGATCCGGCCGGCCGAATCCCGCAGCAGGCTTGTGGCCACCGTCGAGGTCACCAGCTGAGCCCCGGCCGCGACCGCCTTACCGGCCAGCCAGGAGTCGAAATCGGAGCGATAGGTCGTCATCCCGTTGTACGGCGGGCGATCCCAGGCGTCGCTGCGGTAGTCGACGGTCAGCGCCTGGGTCGGCGTCATCAGCATGGTGGCCCGCCGGGTCACCCAGCGCTGTACCGGCACCTCCGTCCACCACTGCGGCACGACCTCGTCCAGGATCCGCCCGTACACCACGCCGCCGTAGACGTTCTTCGCGCCAGGGAAGACCCCGCGCTCCACCAACACCACGTTCCGGCCGGCCCGGGCCAGCTCGAGCGCCGCCGCCGAGCCCGCGGGCCCGGCGCCAACGACCACCACGTCGACGGTCACGTCATCGGGCATGGCTCGCCCCCGTCGAACCGATCCCCGACACCTCCGGCGCCGTCGGCGGGACCTGCGTCGCGGTCACGCCCAGCCGCTCGGCCAGCTCGGCGAGCACTGCCGGGGCGTCGGCGACTATGCCGAGATCGGCCATCAGGGTCATCGGGCAGGACGCGTCGGTGTTCACGCTCACCACGTGCTCCGGCGCGCCAAGCCCGCCGATGTGCTGCGCGGCACCGGAAATACCGAACGCCACGTACAGCTCGGGGCTGACGGCCACGCCGGTGGTCCCGATCTGCCGGTCGTAGCTCATCCAGCCCGCGTCGGTCACGACCCTGGTGGCACCGGCGCTGGCCGCAAGTGCCTCCGCCACCTGCGCCAGCAGCCGCATGACGGCCGCGCCGTCGGACCCGGCAGGCACCAGCCCGGCGCCGCCGCCCAGGATCCGGCGGGCCTCAGCCAGGTCCACCGTGCTCGGCTCCGGCTGCAGCACCTCGATGCTCTCGGCGTCGTGCCCGGGCTTGTCCTCCGGCACCGCCAGCGCGGTTACCTCGGCCAGCGTTACCTGCTCAGGCCGGCCGCGGAAGCCCGGCCGGAGGGTCACCACCACCGGCCCGTCCACCGCGACCCGCAGTGACAGGTGATCATCGAGCCTGGTCAGCTCGACCTCGTCCGGCGCGCACCGGACAGCGCCAGCGAGCAGTGGGCGGCCAAGCACCGCGGCGAGTCGCGGCGCCAGATCACGGCCATCGGGTGAGGCGGGCAGCAGCACCATGGGCACGCCCGACAGGACCTGCGCCAGCGCGGCGGCCACGGTGCCCGGGGCGACCGAGGACCGCTCGAGTAGCCACACCCGGCTGGCCGCGTCCAGCAGGCCGGCTGCCTCGCGGGTTCCCGATCCCAGCACCAGCGCGGCCCCGCCCGCCTCGGCCACCGTCTCGTCAGCTCCCGCTGGCAGCTCGCCGTCCCGCGCCACGATGACGGCCAGAGCGGGGATATCGGCTGGCATGGTCTTAGGGGGCATGGTCATATCGCGACCGCCACCCGGTGTCCTTCGATCACGGCGGCATGCGCCCGCCGCGGCGTGACGCAGTCGCCGATACGGTGCACCTCGAAGGGCGCGGCCTGCAGCTGCTGCCACAGGGTCTCCTCCGGCGCCTGATGGACGGCGCACACGACCCAGTCGCACTGCCGCTGCGCGGACTCGCCTGTGGGGTGGTGCAGCAGGGTCAGCACGACGGACTCGCCGTCGGCGCCGGACACGGCGAGCACCACCAGGTCAGTAGCTTGCCTGATGCCCTTGGCGTGGGCGCGCACATTGAACGTCTCCATGTCCAGGGTGATGCCGAGGTCCTGGCCGACGACCATGCCGGGGGTGATGATCTCCACGGCGCAGCCCCGGTCGGCAAGCAGCTCGGCGACGCTGGTGGCCTGGTGGAAGCCGAGGTCATCGACCACGACGACCTGCCCGGCGGGCTCGGCGCGGCCCTCGAGCACGTCGCGGACGTCCACCACGCGCGGATGACCGCCGGCCCAGTACGGCGGCTGCGGAATCGCCCCGGTGGCCAGCACCACGACGTCCGGCGAATCGGCGCGCACCGACTCGGCCGTGGCTTCGGTGCCCGTGCTGATCTGCACACCGTAGCGCTGGCACTCGGCCGCCAGGTTGCGCACCACGTCGAGGAACTCGGCCCGGGATGGCACCGAGGCGGCGGCGGCGACCTGCCCGCCGGTGCGCGGCTGGCGCTCGTACAGGGTGACCTGGTGGCCGCGCTGCGCCGCCGTGGCGGCGGCCTGCAGACCGGCCGGACCGCCGCCGACCACGATCACCTTCCGGCCCCGCACGCGCGGCGGCGGGAGGGGGACGGACTCCCGGCCAGTGCGGGGATTCTCGATGCAACCCAGCCACCGGTTCAGGCCCATCCGGCCGACGCACTCCTGGTTGCAGGACAGGCAGGTGCGGATGTGCGGGGCATACCCGGCGCGGGCCTTGGCGGCAAAGTCCGGGTCGGCGATCTGGCCGCGCACCACTCCCACCAGGTCGCAGTGTCCCTCGGCCAGCGCCCGCTCGGCCTGCACCGGGTCCTTGATCCGGCCCACCCCGATCACCGGAAGCCTGACCGCCCGCCGGATGGCGTTGGCGATGAACAGGGCATACCCGGGCGGGATGGCCATCGACGCCTCGATCATGAACAGCGTCGCGGTGGCCACGCCGATCGAGGTGTTGATGAAATCGACCTGGCCGGTCGCCTCCACGATCCTGGCCACGTCAACGGCCTCCTCCAGCGTGCTCCCGCCCTCGATCAGCTCATCGCCGCAGATCCGCACGCCAAGCGCGCGGTCGGGCCCGATGGCCTCGCGGACGGCGTCAATGATCTCCACCAGGATCCGGGATCGGCCCGCCAGCGTGCCGCCGTAGGCGTCGGTGCGCTTGTTCGTCGCGGCCGACAGGAAGCCGCGGACGATGGAGGAGTGCGAGCACTGCAGCTCGATGCCGTCGAACCCGCCCTCCGCGCAGTGCCCGGCGACGGTGCCGTAGCCGGCTACGATCTCGGCGATCTCGTGCCATTCCACGGCCTTGGGCACCTCGCGGAACAGCGGGTCGGGAACGGCGCTTGGCGCCCACACGGGCCGCCGGGAGAACATCGACGACGCCTGGCCGCCGTTGTGGTTGAGCTGGGCGAAGATCGGCACGTCGTGCGCATGCACGGCGGCGGTGATGTTCTGGTAGCCGGGGATGACCGCCCGGTGGAAGCCGTGGATCAGCTTCTCGTAAGGCCAGTCGGTGGGATGGGTGGAGTGCTCCTCGGTGATGATGAGCCCGACGCCGCCTGCCGCGCGCGCCGCGTAGTAGTCGGCGTGCTGCTGGCTGGGCAGGCCGTCCTCGGCGTAGTTGGTCAGGTGGGCGGAGAACACGATGCGGTTGCGGACCACGACCGGGCCGATCCGCAGCGGCGAGAACAGGTACCGGTACCGGCTGGTCCCGCTCATCGGCCACCTCCGGTCCCGATCAGGACGGGCTGGCCGGCCACCGGGCCCGGCTGTTCCCCGGCCACGCCGAGGGCGAGCGCCACCCGGCGCGCTTCCAGCACCGCCTCGAGTACCGTTCTGGGCGCTACGCAGTCGCCTGCCCGCGGTGTGCCCGGCCGGTGCAGGTACAGCGCCTGCTCCGGCAGCCGGTGCCCGCAGTGCACGACGAACGCGCAGTCCACCGTGCGCTGCTCGGCCGTCCACCGATCCTCAAGCAGCACGTGGTCACTGGTAACGGCCCGCAGCAGGCTGCGCAGCTCGCGGGCCACGCCCGCACGCTGCAGCCGCGAGTTGGCATCGGCCAGGTCGCCGGTGAGCGCCAGCTGGGTGCCGGCGATCTGGTCCTGGGTGACGATCGACGTGGGCCGGCCGTGCTCGGCGAGCAACTCCGCGAGGCCAACTCCGATCGGGCCGCCGATCGGGTCGAATACCACGGCCCGGCCGGCTGGCCAGCGGTCAAGGGCGCCGGAGTCCACTAGGCCGGTCAGGTCGGCGGCCTCCACCAGGCGCGCGCCGGCGGCGACGTGATACTCCCGCGGGCCGGGCACCGAGCCCGTGGCCAGCACCACCCGGACCCCGCTGGCCAGTGCGTCGTCCAGCTCGGCCGCGGTGACCTCGTGCCGCAGCGATACCGCCACGTCCAGGCGCCGCAGTTCGCGGCGCCACCAGTCCACCGCCACGCCCAGCCGCTGCCGTCCGTGTACCAGCGCTGCCACCGCCAGCATGCCGCCGAGCTCCGGCCCGCGCTCCGCCAGGCGCACAAGGTTGCCGCGCAGCGCCAGCACCCGGGCGGCTTCCATCCCGGCCGGCCCGCCACCGACCACAAGCACCGAGTGCCGGGGCTGGTCCGCGCCCGCGGTGTCCGCGTCGTCGAGCTCGTGGCCGCTGCGCGGCTCGACGATGCAGGTGATCACAGGATTTCTGTTGTCCCTGACCATGCAGGCCTGGTTGCAGAGCACGCAGGGGCGGACTCGCTCCGCTTCGCCGCTGCGGCACCGGGCCACGAGATCAGGATCGGCGATCTGCGCCCTGGTCATCTCGGCCAGATCGGCGACACCATCGTCCAGCGCCCACTGCGCCTGGCCGGGGTCTACCACGCTGCCCTGCAGCACCACGGGCACGGTGCCGTCCACCGCGGCCCGGATCTGCCGGCACAGCTCCGCCCCGGAGCCTGCTGCGGTATGCAGGTCAGGCCGGGTCGCGGGCACCGAGTAGATCGAGCCACGCACCACGACCAGGTAATCCGCCAGGGTGGCCAGCCGGGCCGCCTGCTCCGCGGCCAGCTCTGGAGTCAGGCCGGCCCACGGGGCGAACTCGTCGCAGCACAGCCGCAGCCCGAGCACCCGCCCGCCGCCGATCGCGTCGCGCGCCGCGCGCAACACCCGCTCGGTGAGCAGCAGCCGGTCTTGCCCATAGCTGTCCCCGCGCTGGTTGGTCAGGCCGGAGTGGAACTGACGCAGCAGTGAGTGCTGGCCCGCATTGATCTCGACCCCATCCAGGTCGGCTCCCGTGGCCAGGGCGGCCGCGGCGGCGAATCCGTCGACCACCGCGTCGATCTCGGGGGCGGCCATTTCCATCGGCAGCTCGCGCGAGGTGGCGTCCGGCACCCGCGATGGCGCCCACAGCGCGGACTGCGAGAACGCCGACGAGCCCTGCATCCCGGCGTGGCCCAGGCCGGCCAGGACCAGGGTCCCGTGCGGCCGGCAGGCCGCGACGACCTGCGCCCAGCCCGGCCCGCAGTCCGCGGCCAGCGGCGCGCGCTCGTACGGCCAGTCCGACGGGTGCACGCTCGCGATCTCGGTCACGATGACGCCGCACCCTCCAGCGGCCCGCCGCGCGTAGTAGGCCACGTGCCGCGCCGAGAGTCCCCGGTCCCGGCTGAGGTTGGTCTCATGCGGCCCGAACATCACCCGGCTGGGCGCGCGCCGCGGCCCGAGGTCGAGGGGATCGGTCAGGGACGTGCTCACGCCGTGCCCGCCAGCGGGCTGGAGTCGCACAGCTTGGCCGGGACGCGCACCTTGGCCGGGACGCGCACCGACGGCATGCCAAGCGGCACTTCCCGGCCGCGGTGGGAGTGGTCCGTCTCCGTCCGGGGCGGCGCGCCGCCGACGGCGGCCAGCGCGCTGGCGCCGTGTCCCTTGACGCATTCGGGATCGGGCCCGTCCAGCGGCAGGCCGGTGAAGAACTTGGCCGCCATGCAGCCACCCTGGCACGCGCTGTACTCGGAGCAGGAGCGGCACGCTCCGCCCGAGGTCTCGGTGCGCAGCTCGGCGAACAGCGGCGCCGACCGCCAGACCCGGGCGAACCCGCCAGGCGCGCGGACGGTGCCGGCCTTGAACGCATCGTGGATGGCGAACGGGCAGGCGTAGACATCCCCGACCGGATCGATCAGGCAGACCACCCGGCCGGCCCCGCAGAGGTTCAGCCCGGGCAGCGGGCTGCCGCCAAGCGCGTTGAGGTGGAAGAACGAATCGCCGGTCAGCACCTGGTCGCCGTGGTCGGTCAGCCAGGAGTAGATCTCTCGCTGCTGGGAGTCAGTCGGGTGCAGCTCGGGCCAGACGTCAGCGCCGCGGCCGGACGGGCGGAGCCTGGTGATCCGCAGCTGAGCGCCGAACCGGTCGGCCAGGGCCGCGAATTCGTCCAGCTGCGGGACGTTGTGCCTGGTCATCACCACGGAAATCTTGAAATTCTCGAAGCCCGCCTCGGCCAGGTTCTGCATCGCGCGCAGCGCCATGGCGTAGGAGCCGTCGCCGCGGACCGCGTCGTTGACGTCGGCGGTCGCACCGTCCAGCGAGACCTGCACGTCCACGTAATCGGTGGCGGCGAGCCGCCGCGCGCGCTCGGCGTCGAGCCGCAATCCGTTGGTGGAGAACTTCACGCCGACCCCGCAGGCCACCGCGTAGTCAAGCAGCTCCCAGAAGTCCGGCCGCACGGTCGGCTCGCCGCCGCCTACGTTGACGTAGAACACTTGCATGGCCTGGAGCTCGTCGATGACCGACCGCATCTGTTCAGTGGTCAGCTCGCCGGGATCGCGGCGGCCCGATGAGGACAGACAATGCAGGCACGACAGGTTGCAGGCGTACGTCCACTCCCAGGTCAGGCAGATCGGCGCGGCCAGGCCGCCCTTGAACTGCTCGACCAGGGCGGGTACCCGCTCGGCGGCCGCGGTCTGGCCGCTGGCGATCGTCACGCTACCTCGCTTCTGGGCTGCTGAGGAACGATCATGTCCGCCGCGGCCAGCGAGGCCAGCGCCCGGAGGTAGGCATCGCGCCGGCCGTCGGGAACGGCGGCCAGGGCATCGGACACGCAGTGGTGCGAGCCGAGTCCGCGGACCAGGTCGACGAGCTCCGGCGCCTTCAGGAAGGACAGCCGCCGGTTGCCGAAGTGATACGCGAGCGCCCCGAAAGGCTCGGGGCGCAGCGCCACCGCCGGGTTGAGCCGGTAGCCGCGGGCTGGCTCGAATGGTGTGGTCATCACGGTGGCTCCGGCCTTAGTAGACGCCGCACATTCCGTCGATGGAGACTTCCTCGACCAGCAGTTCCCCGGTTATTCCCGGGGCATCGATCCCCGGCTCCGCGCCGGGGCTAAGGTCAGGGCCGGTGGCGCGCGACGGCGCCTGGGACGGCCCGGCATCGGCTGGGATGTCCTGCTGCACCACAAACCTCCTGGATGGCCGCGGCGGATATGGGTCCGCCGGTTTTCGTCTGATGTTCGTGACCGTAAGGGGCCGCGAAACGCGTGTCACCATGCTTCCGGCCGCATCTCCCCCTCCGGATGGAGGGGGAGATGGGGTTACCTGCCGCGATCCCCTCCGTTCGGGCAGGCGCGGTGCTGTACGTCAGGGCGCAAGGCGGTCGCGGTCGGGCGGAACCGGCGCGCGCGGGTTTCCGTGGCACCGCGTCGCTGCTTAGTCTCGCCGCAACGGTGCTCCCGCTGATACGGTCCGCCCAGCTGAGGCGGTCCTCGCACGCTGCGCGGGAGCACACCATACGGAGAGGAGCCCGTGCGCCATGCAGGTTGACGAACTGCTCAAGCCATTCCCGATCAAGGAGTTCCACCCGTTCCCCAGGGCGATGCTGGGCCCGGGCGCGCATGAGATGATCGGGCCGGAAGCGAAGAAGCTGGGTTTCAGGAAGATCCTGGTGATGACCACCGGCCTGCGGGGCAGCGACACCGTCCACAAGATCGTCGAGTCGCTGAAGTGGCACGGCCTTGAGACGGTGCTCTTCGACAAGGTCGAGTCCAATCCCAAGGACTACAACGTGATGGACGCCGTGGCGCTCTACCAGGAGACAAAGTGCGACTCGTTCGTCTCGATCGGTGGCGGGTCGGCGCACGATGCGTGCAAGGGAGCCCGGATCTCGGTGGCGCACGACGGCCGCAGCGTCAATGAATTCGAGTGCTTCAACAAGTCAGAGAACCCGAAGAACCCGCCGCATATCGCCGTCTCCACCACGGCGGGCACCGGATCTGAGACCTCGTGGGCGTACGTCATCACCGACACCACGACTGACCCGGATCATCCGCACAAGTACGTGGCGTTCGATGACGCGTGCGTGACCAGCCTGGCCATCGACGACCCGGTGCTGTACTACGACTGCCCGCTTGACTACACCGCCCAGTGCGGCTTCGACGTGCTCGCGCACGCCTCCGAGCCGTACGTGTCCCGGCTGAACTTCCCGCCGTCGCTGGGCAACGCGCTGTATGCCATCAAGCTGACCTCAGAGAACCTCCGTGCCGCGGTGTGGAACGGCCAGGACCTGCCCGGCCGCGAGGGCATGATGTACGCCCAGTACATCGCCGCGCAGGCGTTCAACTCCGGCGGGCTCGGCATCATCCACTCCATCTCGCACGCGATCAGCGCCTTCTACGACACCCACCACGGGCTGAACAACGCGATCGCGCTGCCCAGGGTGTGGGCGTTCAACATGCCCGCGGCCTACCAGCGGTTCGCCGACATCGCCGACCAGATGGGCGTGGACACCCACGGCATGACGGCGGTGCAGGCCGCCCAGGCGGCCTTGAACGCGGCCATCCGGCTGCTGCGGGACGTCGGCATCCCGGAGAAGTTCACCGACGTGACCCAGGACAGCTACTCCAAGAACCGCCTGGGCACGGGGCCGACGAAGTTCTACGAGAACGCCAAGACGATCACTGGTGATGCGGCCGACGTCGACCGGATCACCAATCACGTGCTCGGCGACGCCTGCACGCCAGGCAACGCCAAGGAGTGCACCTTCGAGACGGTCCGCCCGGTCGTCGACCACTGCATGAATGGCGACCTAGACGAGCTGCTCAGCTGATCCGCCAGCGGCAGCCCTATCGCCTGCGCCCGGACGAACCGGAGGACACGTGACCCAGTCGGTCGATGATCGCGGCCCTTTTTCCTCGATCGACGACGTTGTCAGCCGGTTCGCCGAGGCCGGGTATATCACCGACCGGCGGCTGGCCACCACCATCTACCTGGTGACGCGGCTGAACAAGCCGGTACTGCTTGAAGGCCCGGCCGGGGTCGGCAAGACCGAGCTGGCCAAGACGCTGGCCACGGTGACCGGCCGCCGCCTGCTCCGGCTGCAGTGCTACGAGGGGCAGGACGAGACCCGGGCCCTGTACGAATGGGACTACGGCAAGCAGCTGCTTTACACCCAGATGCTGCGGGAGAAGATCAACGACATCATCGCCGACGCCGCGGATATCCCCGCCGCGGTCGCGCGGATCGAGGGCCACGGCGGGGTGTTCTTCTCCGACCATTTCCTGGTCGCCCGCCCGTTGCTTGATGCGATCCGCGGCGAGCAGCCGGCCGTGCTGCTGATCGACGAGGTGGACCGGGCCGATGAGGCCCTAGAGGCGGTGTTCCTTGAATGCCTCGGCGAGTTTCAGGTCTCCGTGCCCGAGATCGGTACCTATACGGCCAAGACGCCGCCCTTTGTGGTGCTCACCTCGAACAACACCAGGGACCTTTCGGCCGCGCTCAAGCGCCGCTGCCTGCACCTGTTCCTCGATTACCCGGACGCGGAACGGGAACTTGCGATCGTGCGGTCCAAGCAGACCGGGCTGCCCGAGGCAGCGGCCCGGCAGCTCGTCGAGGTGGTGCGCGGGCTGCGGGAGCTGCCGCTGCGCAAGAGCCCGAGCATCTCCGAGACCATCGACTGGGCTCGCACGCTGACCGTGCTCGGCGTCGACGAGCTGGACGCGGGTGTGCTGGCCGACACCCTCAACATCGTGCTGAAGTACGAGCGGGACATGCAGCGCGCCGTGGGAGAGCTGCCGCGCCTGGTCGACCCGAACCGGGAGCTGCCCGGCGCGGGCGCGGGCCATTCCCATGAGCACGGCTCCGACGTGCACGCGCATG
>Ga0302178_10001923_pt1 | contig 16892 bp, 15 predicted proteins | sample I_Palsa_E1_3_FD_198790 | JGI IMG/M metagenome (GOLD analysis project Ga0302178, IMG submission 198790) | Peat permafrost microbial communities from Stordalen Mire near Abisko, Sweden - I_Palsa_E1_3 | ecosystem: Environmental > Terrestrial > Soil > Palsa > Peat permafrost | place: Sweden... | reverse complement strand
GACCTCGAACAGGCCGTTGCTCGTCGGCCCGTAGTTGCCGGTCTCGGCCCGCTGCTTGACGTCGCCGCCGACGCAGAACGCGCGGGTCCCGGCGCCGGTGAGGATGAGCCCGCGGACCGACTGATCCGCCCAGCCGCGCTTGAAGGCGTGGATCAGCTCCTCGACCGTCTGACCGCGGAACGCGTTGAGCCGGTCCTGGCGGTCGATCGTGATGACCGCGGCGGGGCCGTCGACCTCGTAGATGACATCCTCGTACGTAGACTTCTCCATGGCCAGATAATAGAGCTTTAGAGCATCTCATTGTCAACGAGGGTCAGGGGCGCGCCGCCCCCGGCGGAACAGCCCGGCGCAGGACCCGAGCCGGGAAGTTACTCTAATATTGAAGTGTTTTCTCCTAGACTAAGATCGCCGGATAGGACGGCTATGACCGAGCGGCAAGATCCCGTTGAGTGGTCGCGCGAGCAGTGGATCGTCCATGATCAGCCCGCGCCCGATCAGTTCACCGCCATGGTCGCGATTCTGCGGACGCACCAGGCCATGACCGCGTCGATCGACGCGACGCTGCGCACCCACGAGCTGACCCGCACCGGTTACCTGCTGATGACGACCCTGCAGCTGTCCCGCGACGGCACGCGCCCGCTCGGCCAGCTCAGCAGGCACCTGATGGTGCACCCGACCACCGTCACCCTCGCCCTTGACCAGCTGGAAAAGCGCAAGCTGGTCAGGCGCAACCCGCACCCGACCGACCGGCGCACCATCTTGGCCGTACTGACCCCCGCGGGGCAGGAGATCCTCGACAAGGCCACCAAAGCGCTCGCGGATAACGACTTCGGCCTGACGGGCGTCGACGGCAGACTGTCGCGGCAGGTCGTCAACGTGCTCGGTGACGTGCGGGAACACATCGGAGACGTGCCGGGCCGCTGAGCTGAACCCGGTCCGGGGCTTAGCCGGAGAGGGCCGGGGCGCCTGGGGCGCCGACGCCGAGCAGGTCGGCGGTGAGCTGACGGCTGCGCTCACTGGTCATACCGAAACTGGCCGGGTAGACGATGACGTGGTCCAGGTACCGCCCGAATTCCGCCAGCTTCGCCGCCACCTGCGCCGGGGTGCCCGACGCCGACATGGCGTCGACCATCGCGTCCGGCACCGCCGCCGCCATGGCGTCGAAATCCCGCGACGCGAACGCTTGCCGGATCCGCTCCCCCGCACCGGCGAACCCGGCGACCTCGACGACCGTCCCGTACGTCCGGGGGGCCGCGTAGAACGCGATCTGCGCCGCCGCCTCCCGGCGCGCCTGCGCCTCATCATCGTGCACCGAGCAGATCACCAGCCCGGCGATCTGGACGAGCCCGGCGTCTCGGCCCGACTTGGCCGCGCCCGCGGCGATGGCCGGGCGGACCACGTCGTCGTAGTAGCGGGGGCTGAACAGCGGATGGCCGAGGAACCCGTCGCTGACCCGGCCCGCCACCTGCACCATCCGCGTGTTGACGCCCGCGGTGAAGACCGGTATGCCGGTCCGCGGCGGCGGCTCCATCTCCGCGGTCGGGGTCACATCGACGTGGTAAAACCGTCCGTCGTGACGCACCGGTCCCTCGTGCAGCCGCCACAGGCGGCGCAGCAGCGGGATGAGCTCCTCCATCCGGGACGCGGGGCCGGCCGGGTCGACGCCGTGCCAGCCGGCCATCATCTTCGTCGTGCCGGTGCCAAGTCCGTAGATGAGCCGGCCCGCGGACAGCTCATCGAGGCTGCGGGCCTCGGTGGCAAGCACCAGCGGAGTTCGGCCGACCGCGTACGCGATCGAACTGCCGATCCGGGTCGTGGAGGTGACCTGCGCCATGGCCGCCAGGCTGACGATCGCCGACCGGGTGTAGAACTCAGGGCTCCAGGCCGCGTGGTAACCAAGTCGTTCGGCCTCGGCGGCGGCGTGAGCCGCATCGGTGACGTCACCGCGCAAGATCGCGAAGCCGCGGGTGGCTTGAGGGACCGGCCCGCCCGGGGTGGCCAGGCCGGTCTCGGGCCGGGCCATCAGGCGAAGCTCGCCGGGCGCTTGGCGACGAAGGCGGCGAGCCCCTCGCGGCCGTCGGGTGAGTCGAACAGGTCCGTGACGCGGGCGGCTTCGCGAGTCAGGCCGTCGGCCAGCGGCAGGTCCGCGGCGTCGTCGACGCACCGCAGCACGGCGCCGAGCGCCGGACGTGACAGGGCGCCGAGCTGGCCGGCCAGCCTGACGGCCAGCGCGACCGCGCCGCCTGGCTCGGTGACCCGGTCCAGCAGGCCGATCGCGAGGGCCTCGTCCGCGGCTACCTCGCGGCCGGTGAGCATCAGGTCGAGCGCGCGGCCGCGGCCGACCAGCCGCGGCAGCCGCTGCGTGCCGCCGCCGCCGGGAATCAGGCCCAGCTTCACCTCGGGCAGGCCGAGCCGGGCGGACACCGAACCGATCCGCATCGTGCAGGCGAGCGCGAGTTCGAGCCCGCCGCCGAGGGCTCGTCCCTCGATGGCAGCGATCGCGGGACGGTCCAGGCCCGCGATGCGGTTGAAGACGGTCCGCAGCGAGGCGCCGTAGCCTTCGAACGCCGCGCGGTCGGCGGCGGCCATGTACTTGATGTCGGCGCCCGCCGCGAAGAAGCCGCCGAGCGCGGAGTGGACGATCACGGTCCGGGCCTGCGACGCCTCGAACGCGCTGATCGCGGCGCTGAGGCCATCGATAAGCGATCGGCCGAGCTGGTTGGCGGGCGGGTTGGCCAGCCGGACCAGGAACGCGGGACCTTCGGCGGTCCAGGTGACGACGGGCTCGGTCGTGACGTCGGTCATGGCGTGCGGGCCTCTCGGGTCATGGCGTGCTGGCCTTCCGGGTCATGGCGTGCGGGCCTTCGGGCTGGCAGATGGCGAGTCGGCCAGCCAGGCGGCACGCAGTTCGTGCTTGGCGATCTTGCCAGCGTCGGTCATCGGCAGCGGCTCGGTCTGCAGCCGCCACCGGGCCGGAACCTGGAAACGGCCCAGCCGTTCGGCCGCGAAGGCGGTCAGGTCGGCTTCGGTGGCCGGGGCGCGCAGCTGGACCAGGGCACCGACGATCTCGCCGAGGTCAGGATCGGGCAGCCCGATCACGGCCACGGCGGCCACCGCGGGGTGCTGGTGCAGCACCTGCTCGACGTGGGCGGCGGCGATGTTCTCTCCGCCGCGGATGATGACGTCTTTGGCCCGGCCGGTGACATACAGCAGGCCATCGTCGATCCGGCCCAGGTCACCGGTGTGCAGCCAGCCGTCGGCATCGATGATGTCCGGGGCGTCCTCGCCCCAGTAGCCGAGCATCTGCGACGGGGTGCGGACCACGATCTCGCCGGTGCCGCTCTCGTCCGCGCCCTCGATGCGCAGTTCGACCACGGGCAGCGGGCGCCCGGCCGTCTGCGGATGCTCGGCCATCAGCGCACCGGACGCGGCCGCTACGGTACCGCCGGCCTCGGTCATCCCGTACACGGTGGATATACCGCGCCGTACGGAGGGGAACGCAGCCCGCAGCCGGTCGGAGAGCTCGGGGGTCACCGGAGCGCCGCCCACCGAGATCGACCGTACCTTGGTCAGGTCCCTCGCGGGCAGCGACGGATCCTCAAGCACGCGGATCGCCATGGTAGGAACGGCTCCCCAGACGCTCACCCGCTCGCGCTCGATGATGTCAAGAACCTGGCCCGAATCGAAGCGGCCGTCCAGGAACACGATGGTGTTACCGCCCAGCAAGGCCAGCAGCAGCGACTGGACGCCGCCGATGTGAAACAGCGGGCCGCTTTGCAATATCACCTCGGCAGCCCGGCCGCCGCGGAGCTGATCCGGTAGGCGCCTGGACACGACGAGCAGGTTCTGCAGGTTCGCGATGACCGAGCGATGCGCGAGCACGGCCGCTTTGGCCAGGCCGGTCGTGCCCGCGGTGAAGATGATCAGCGCGGGGTCATCCTCGCGGGCCCGGGATGCGGGCAGCGGACGGGCGGAGTCATCCTGCCAGGCGCGGAGTTCGTCCACCGGTACGACGCCGGAGCTGATCGTGGCGGGAAGCAGCTTGGTCATCTCGGTGTCCGCGACGACCACGGCAGGCGCGGTGAGCGCGATGGCATGGGCGATCTCGTCCGCGTTCCACCACCGGTTACCTGGCGCCACCACCGCGCCGAGCCGCAGTCCCGCCCACAGCGCGATCACCCACTCCGGCGAGTTGCTCGCGAGCAGCAGCATCCGGTCGCCCGGGGCGAGCCCGAGGGCGGACAGGCGCGCCGCCACCCGGTCCACGGCCTCGATCATGGCCCGGAACGTGACCCGCCGTGAGCCCTGGACCAGGTGGTCGCGATCGGCCCAGCGGACCGCGTCGTCAAGCAGCTCGGTAACCCGGCGGCGGCGCGTTTCGTAGACGAGGAACGGCACCGGGCCATCGCGCCGGACGACGCCGGTTCCCCACCCGCTGGCCTCGCTCGTCACAAGCACAGCCAATCACGTTTCATGATGAGCACAGCTCATCACGAGCACAGTAGTCTAGGCAACAACCATCGGATACCAGAGTATCCTTGCGGACGGTACGGCGCCGGCCGGGTCCGGGACTTCAGCCGCCGTGGTAGCCGGCCAGCGCCGGGATGACCTTGACGATCAAGAGCATGACTACGAAGCCGTAGCCGCCGGCTACGGCAAGAATCGCCAGCGTGCGCGCCATCCGGAAGCGCATGTCACTGGGGGTCATGCCCAGGCCCATGGCGGCGAACCGGGACACTCGCGCTGGCGGCAGGCCGTTCTCGCGCTGGTAGGCCAGGGCCCACTCCACGGGGTCGACGGCAATGCGGCGGGGCATCGTGAGCTGAACGCCAGCGCGGTCGGTAAGGATCACGTAGTCGACGCGGTCTGAGGTCCCGAACTCGCCGTTGAAGGTCCACTTCACCCGCCTGACCCGGATGAGTTCAGCCAGGTTGAGGCTCCGGCGTCCGGTCCAGCTCCGCCTGGTCATCAGCATCTGCTGCCGGTCCACCCGCGGCAGCTGCCGCCGGCTCGTCACGGTCGGGCCACCCACCCAGACTGCCTGGGCCAGGAGCCAGAAGAACGCAATGACCCCGATCCCGGGTGGCGTGACCTTGGTGACCGCCAGGATCAGGCTCAGGACCAGCAACGCCGGCATGACGAAGACGGGCACGCCCCACCCGATACGGCTGCGACGCAACGAGACCTGCGGCGGTACGGTTCCGGCGGGAGCCTGCCCGGTTGCCGGCTCACCGGCTCCCCGGGAAGCGCTTCCCGGGGAGGGATTGTTCGACAGCATCGGGCGAGCATACTGGATCAACTGCGGGCAGACCGGTCAAACGCCAGGGCCTGAGCGGCAACGGCATAACGTGGGGTTATGGATCCTTTGCTGATCGGCCGGGAGTACGCGAGTCATCTCACCGACGCCGACCTCAGGCTGCTCGCGTCGGTGGCCGGCGCGGCCGCGGGTACCGGTCAGCTGAGCGGGACCGGGGACCCGGTGGATGCCTCGGGGCTGCGGCGCGACCCGGAGGCGCTGCTCCGGCTGCTGGAGCATCCCGGCGTGTTCCGCGCGGTGCTCGGCCCGGCCGATGCCGCCCAGGGATGGGCGGTCCCCGCGTCGCCGTTCCTGGTGTTCGCCGCGTTCGTCCAGCAGGCCGCCGCCGAGCTGGCCGCGATGGACCATGTGCCCGAGCGCACCGGGCCGCGCCAGCGCGTGCCGTTGTTCGATGCGCCTGCGCTGCGGGACTTCCTTGGCGAGCCGGCCCGGCGGCTGTTCCTGGCCGAGCTGCTGGCCTCCTTCACCCAGGTGGCCAGTGGTCGTTACCAGGTCCGGGCGGGCGGGCGGATGCGGACCCGGCGGTTCAGCGAGCTCGACCCGGTGCGGCTGGCCGGGCTGCTCGACGCGGTTCCGCCGGCCGAGCGGCCCGGCGTGTATCGCCGGCTCGGCGACGTGACGCTCTTCCTGGCCGGGGTGTTTCCCGACTACGCGACCACGCGCGCCCTCGGCCCGCTTGATGCAGGCCGGCTGCTTCGCGCCGCCCGGTTGCCGTCCTCACAGCAGGAGCACCTGGCCAGCACGCCGGCCATGGAGCTGTGGGAGTACCTCGGTGCCCGCTGGTACCGGGCCGCCCGCGACCTGGCCCCGGCCGCGACCGCGCGGATGGTGGTGGTCGGCGAGGTGGCCGACCGGTTCCAGCAGGCCCGGCGCGTGCTCAACCTCCTCGCCGACCGGTACCTGCTGACGGCGGACAAGCCCTGGTTCGAACAGCCCAGTTCCTGAGGGGACGGGTCCGTTCCTGAGGGGACGGATCGGGCCTGTGATCAGCCGAGGTCAGCCGGCTACCGGACGCTCCGGAACATCATCCGCAGCCAGGCCGGACTCAGCACGCGTGGCCGCCTCCGTCTCGCCAACCTGCCGGACACCTTGTGAATGCACATGCCATGGTCGTCCACAAGGCAGTCGCCTGGACAGTCTCCCCAGCAGTGCCGGCAGTGGCGGACGTCGGCCATGCGCAGACCTTTCAAGGCGTGGTGACACTCACATGCTGTGTTACCTGTCTTCGGTTTACCCGTCTTCGGCGACTCTCGGCAACCGGGTCACGGGTCGGCGGGGACAACTGAGAGCCGCGGCTCGGTAGTGTTGGGTCGTGGAGACGGCCAGCGCGCAGAACGGATCGGCGAGATGGACTCGCCGTCTGCTGTCCTGCGGTCTGGCGGCAGGGCCGGTCTTCGTCACGGCATTCCTTATCCAGGGCGCCACCCGGGAGGGGTACCGGCCCTCGCGTCATCCCGTCAGTTCGCTGGCACTCGGGCCGCGCGGCTGGGTCCAGGCCGCGAACTTCGCCGTGACCGGGACGCTGGTCCTGGCCGACACCGCGGGCCTGTGGCGCGCTCGTGACCCCGCGCTCAGCACGCGGGCAGGGCAGGTCCTGATCGGAGCAGCCGGGGCCGGCATTATCGGCGCAGCCGTCTTCGCGACCGACCCGGTGAGCGGTTACCCGCCAGGAACACCCGACGCGCTCGTTGCGCCTAGCCGCACCGGCGTGGTGCACAACCTCGCCGCGGTCCCCGTCTTCTTCGGCCTGCCAGCCGCCGGGTTCATCTGCGCCTGGCAGTCCGCCCGGATCCGCCAGCGCGGATTCGCCCTGTACAGCGCGGTTACCGCAGCGACCATGCTGGCTACCACGTTCCTGGCTGGTGCGGGCTTTAATCAATCACCCCGGCTGGTCAACCGCGCCGGATGGTTCCAGCGTGCCAGCATCCTGGCCGGCTTCGGCTGGCTCGCAGCCCTATCCGCCCGAGCGCTCAAGCGTGCATCAGCCGCCCAGCCCCTCCAAACCCAGTAGCCCCACGCGGCCGAGAGCTTAACCAATCTGGGCCGTCTTGGCCGCGGCCGGCCGGATTTCACCGGATTTCTGTGCGAGATATATCCAGGCATTAAAAGCCTGCTTCTTGACCCGGCATTTTAGCTGCTGGTAGGCCGCAGGATCGACGGGTCCTGGGTTGGGCTGGATGATGGTGTCGTAGACGAAAGGTGAGGTAATAAATCCGAGGTCAGCTCCGGTTTCGGCGAGCTGGCGCCGGAGAGCCGAAGCGTCAAGTAGCCGGGAAGCATGGACGATGGCTAGTCCGTCTACTCCATGGGCATCGGAAACGACAGGACCGACGTGAAGCGCGATGCGCATCTGGATGCGGGTTGCCGGTGCCGCTGTGCTGTTGTATCGGCACAAGAGGGTGGCGAGGTTATCGAGGATGCGGTCCACGGTTGAACTGGTCGGCACGTGCGGAGGTATGATAAGGAGAATCCCGTCGCCGCGGTCTTCGCGGTGGTAGTCATGCTGCCGGTCAGGATTTTCGAACAAGCTCTGCGAGATCTGATACAGCGCTACGCGGATTCTCCTGCGATCCGTGTCATTGCGCGTTCTGGCACCGAAGTTGGCGATGTCGATGAGCACGATAGTGCAATTCTGGCCGTTCCATGAGCCTGCTAGGCGGACAGCTCTCGGGGTGCAATTGCCGTCGACGGTGGCGCGCCAGGAAACATTTTGGGTGAGTCGATTGTAGATCTGGTTCTCTATGATCGTCAGGATGCGTGGATGGCGCTGGAGGAAGTCGGCGAAATCCTCGGTTGGGACGACATGAGCGGTGATGGTCTCCAGGGCGGTGATAGTGGCCGACCGCTCGGTTACCTGAAGGGCTGCCCTCTCCCCCACGATGTCTCCGGCCTGACGGATCGCAACTAGCTGCTGCCCGCTAGGTGATTCAACGCAGACCTTGATCCGGCCGGATCGAATCAGGATGACGTGATCGGCCCGCTGTCCCTCGTGGCACAGGACGCTACCTGGCCGAAACGTTGTCTGGGCAGCTGTGGCGGCGAGGTCGGCCTGTTCGGCGGGCATGAGCAAGTCCCAGAAGCTGGCCGGGCGAGCCGCCCGGCCCACCGAGACAACGGCTTTATCCTCACCGCACAGTTGTGCAGGCTCCTTCCTGAGCCCCCTCATCCAGCCACCGGTAACCATGTACACCACACGCGTGGCGAGATCGAGCCAGCGATCGGCCATGATTTGATCACCGACGCTGCGAGCCGCCGCCAAGAGGCACCAAAGCACGAGCGTCAGAACGATCACGACCGTGATCACAACAGCGACCAGCAGAACGCTCACCGCGATTTCCATCCACTCATCCGGAATGGGCAGCAGGTGGACGCGGCTCAGTCTGAGGCTGTGGTCGCTGAGGGCCAGGCTGAAGGCGAGCCATGCTCCGCCGGACGAGAGGGCAATAGGGAGGACGTACTTCCCGCGGCGCGGCTTCCGGACGATCGTGTCCTGCCCACTGGGCGCACGTTCCGCCCACGCCCTGTCTGGCGACTCTTCACGCATTACCGCCTCGCCTTCCTGACTGCAAGCCAGACCACTCACGCTGTCCTGAGGGCGCATGCACCGCTGCGACCAGCAGGAATAGCCGCACGTCTCGGTGGCAGGTTCCTTGCACCTCAAGGTACTGACCGGTAACTTAGCTGGCAACATGGCGGAACCGAACTGCGCAGCCCACCCAGGTGGGTCGTAACAGCAGGCACGGAGGTTAATACGATGAGTAGAGATGCTCAAGCGGATCAGGAAGCAGCTGATGATCGTTTGTATGACCTGCTGTCAGAGGTCTGGCATGCGGATACCCTGGCTGACAATCCCCGGACCCGCGAGTTCCTGGATGCGGGGCAGGAGCTACTCCGCAGCGGGCTGGCCCGTAGCTCCGGCCAGCCGCTTGATCCGGAAAGCAGCAAGGCTAGGGCGCCCTTCGACGAGCTCCTAGCCTGGGTATCGCGCCGGAAGGTGGTCGATCATGCCGCCCGCCGGCACGTCGGCGACAAGAGCGACCAGCCCACAGAATCGGCCTACCGCTACCGGTGGCGGACCCAGGCCGGCTATCTCCGCGACCTCGTTATCTACGCGCTGCGACCGCGCATGGCCACGCCAAAAGAAACGGCAAAGGCAAAGGATGCCCTGTTCAAGGGGCAGCCGCTGGACAAGGCGGTCGATCAGATCGCCTATGACGAGGTACGGGACCTAAACGAAGATCCAGCGTTCCGGCTGCAAATGGTCTTCCAGGCAATCTTGGCCCACGACGATCACGTCGCAAACGCACTGCGCCGCATAGACAGGACCAATTTCGAAACCTGGCGAGATTTCTACACCGAGGCCCTCGGTCAACTCGGCATAAAGCTACGACCAGACGTCAGCGTGGAGGATTTCGCCTACGCCCTGCAAGCGGCGGGCGAAGGCGTGGTTTTCAGGTCTTTGCTGCCCGTCAAGAGCGAAACCATTCCCGCTGCGCTCGCCATTGATCACAAGAACAAGACGTCACGGCCGCTCGCGTTGATTGCCATGGCCCTCCTCGTAGCATTCGCAGATCCAGGCGATGGCAGGCCTCTGCGCGAGGTCGTCGGTAAATTGGCCGCACCTTCTAACGGTGCAGAAGGAAATTGATCTCCGCCCGTGTCAGCTAATCTTGCCGGCTCTTTGGGATGCCGGCTCCGATGCCCATGACGCGATCTTGCCGGCGCGGGCTTCGGGTGATCGTGGCGCGGGTCAGCTGAGTAGTGAATTCGGCCAGCGCCCGCCCGGTACCCGCCGTCCAGTCCTTGAACTCGCCAGGAGTCATGGTGTTACCGATCCCGTCTGGGGTGAGGTGGCGAGGCTGCCCGCGGCGGCCGAGGCGGTGCCATGATGCGCCGGCCGGCGATGGGATGAGGGCTTGCCCGAAGATCCTGGCGGCCGTGCCGGTGCCTAGTGTGCTGACGGCTGGGGTCAGTCCGGTGAGGACGCAACCGACACGGTGGGCGTAGTCCGGATCGGTCTTCGCCCGTGATGCGATGGTCCGCAGGGCGCGGAGCCAGACATGGTTCAGGTTGCGGTTACGGAAGAGCTGGACGACGAGCCGGGAGAACGCCATGTCCGTACGCAGGCTTTGATGCACACGCTGCTGGTAGCCCTCCAAACAGGCCGCGTCCAGCCGATCTGAAGCGAGGCAGTCAGCCGCGATGTCGGCGGCCCAGCGGGCGCTGTGCAGCGCGTACTGGATTCCCTCGCCGTTGAGCGGATTGATCAGCCCGGCAGCGTCGCCGAGCAGCATCATGCGGTCGCCGATCAGCGGCAGCCGCGGATTGTAGGTCGTCAGCGGGTGCCCGAGGATCTTTCCGCGCATCCGGGCACCCCGGAGCCGGTATTGCAATGAGGCGTCCTCGGCGATCAGCCGCTGCAGCATCTCACGCAGATTACGGCCGGACTGCGGGTAGGTGGACACGAGCATGCCGACGCCCAGGTTGGCCGACCCGCCGTCGGCCGGGAACAGCCAGTAATAGCCGGGGAAGCTGTCGCTGCGAAAGCAGACGTCGCCCTGGCCGGCCGGGCCCTTGACATCATCGAAGTAAGCTCGCACGGCCACGATCCGGTCCTGGCGGGGCGGTACGCCTGCGCGCAGCGTCCGGGCGACCATCGAGTTGCTGCCGTCGGCCCCCAGCAGCAGCCGGGTGCGCAGCTGCCACGGGCCTGCCGCGCTCTGGCCCCGGACGGTGATCGCGTCGGGCGCCTGCTGCACCGCGGTCACCTTACGGCCGTCCAGGACGGTTGCTCCGGCGTGCCGGGCCGCGTCCAGGATCCAGGCGTCCAGCTGCAGCCGGGGAATGACCCGGCCGTAGCTAGGAAGCCCGTCAACCTGCGGGATCCCCATCACGGTGAGCTGGTCTCCATCGACGTGCAAAGCCAGATCAGCCATCTTGCTGGTCGCACGGAACGCCGTGGCCTGGGCCACGCCGAGGTCGGCCAGTTCGACGAGCGCCGCCGGTCCGACGAAGTCGCCGCATACCTTGTCGCGCGGGAAGCTGGCCCGGTCGATTAGCACAGTCCGGAACCCTCGCGCGGCCAGCCGCGCAGCAGCAGCCGCCCCGGCGGGGCCGCCGCCGACGACGATGGCATCTGCGTCGTGCCCCGGTGCCCCGGCTGCGGGCCGCGCCATCAGCCGAGCTTCCAGGGATCGATGAGTTCGATTCCCGTTTCCTCGAAGTCGGCGGTGTTGCGGGTGGCCAGGATGCCGTCCAGGTCACGGCAGATAGCTGCAACCTGAGCGTCGGCGACGCCGATGGACCTGCCGATTCGCTGGCGAGCGGCGACAATGTCTGCGTACCGGACGGAGGCGCGCTCATCGAAGGGGAGAACCCGGCCGTGGAAGTCTTCGGTCAGGATGCCGCGGATAACTACCGTCAGCTCCTGCTTACGGTGACCGTCGGGAAGCCTCGCGACTCCGTACCGCAACTCGGCGGCGGTGACCGTGGTGGTGGCGACGTCGGAGATTTCAAGAGAGTCAAGCCAGGAGAGCACCCCAGGGTCAGGCGTCAGGCGGGCAAGCTCGGAGATGACGTTGGTATCGAGGACGATCACAGGTCGAACTCTGCCGCGCGCGGCAGTTCGGCGCTACGGCGGGGAGCCTCTAGATCACCTTCGAGCCCCTCGAAGCGGGCCCGGATGCGACTTCCGAGCCCATATGCGGCCGGACTGGGCATCAGCCGCTCGTGGAGGATAGCCCGGACCTCGGCTTCCATGGAACGGCCGTGCCGGGCAGCCTCGACGCGCAGCCGCGCATGCGTCACCGGATCAAGCCCGCGGATCGTTAGGGTCGCGATCGCGTCCTCCCTATATACCGAATTGACTGCAATGCTAGCAGTGCTTCCAATGACAGCGCAACGCTGAGACTATTGGGCCATGACCGGCCACGGCCACTCGGCGGGCCGGTCGAAGTACGGCTTCCCGGTGACAACTGTGAGGAGTGAGGACATGACTGGACCGAGTGCCAGCACGGAAGCCTCTGCGCTGCGGGTGGATGGCTTTGAGTACCGGCGGGTGGATGTCGAGGGCGTGACCGTCAACTGTGCCGTGGCCGGGTCGGGCGCGCCGGTGCTGCTGTTGCATGGTTACCCGGAGAACCATCTGATCTGGCGCGATGTGGCTCCGGTCCTAGCCCGGGACCATACGGTGGTCCTTTCGGACCTGCGCGGCTACGGCGATTCCGGCAAGCCCGCTCCGGATGCGGCCGGACTGGTGTACTCCAAGCGGTTCATGGCCGGCGATCAGGCCGGGCTGATGCGCCAGCTCGGCTTCGGGCCGTTCCAGCTGGTCGCGCACGACCGTGGTGCCCGCGTCGCGCACCGGCTGGTGCTGGACCACCCGGCCGCCGTCACCAGGCTCGCCGTGCTGGACATCGTGCCGACCCGTCATGTCCTGGCCAACGTGACGCGGGCCATGGCCATGGCGTACTACCACTGGTTCTTCCTCGCGGCGGCGAACGGCGTGCCCGAGCATATGATCGCCGCCGACCCGGGCTACTGGGTCCGGTCCCTGACCGGACCGCTGCTGGGCCAGGGCGCCAGCATCGACCCGCAGGTGATGGCCGACTACATCCGCTGCTTTGGTGACCCGCGGACGATCGCGGGCTCGTGCGCGGACTACCGCTCGGCGGCGGGCATCGACCTGGTGCACGATGAGGAGAGCTTTGCCGCCGGGCAAAGGGTCGAATGTCCTGTCCTGGTGCTGTGGGGGACGCAGGGATTCGTCGGCCGCGGTTACGAGCCGCTTGCCGTCTGGCGCCAGTACGCCACCGACGTCCGCGGGAAGGCGCTGCCCACCGGTCACTTCCTGCCGGAAGAGGCACCGGACCTGGTCAGTGCCGCGCTACGCGATTTCCTTGATTAGCGCACCGGCCGGGTGGCGGATGGCCAGGTCACTCGGCTACCGGCGGGAGCGGCCCGGCCGGAACTTGATCCAGGCCACGATGGCGACGGCTGCCAGCAGCAGCCAGGGAGAGAACAGGAGGTGGATGGCGAAGCCGAAGACCATCAGGGCCACGAGGGCGGCGACGGCTAGGACGATGATGGCGAACATGATGGTTGGTCTCCTTGATGCGTTAGGTTTGCCTGCTTCAAGGTTGCCGCCCGCGGTGGCTCCCGTCGATCGGGATCACCCCTGATTCGCCCCTGGTCAGCAGGCGCCTGGAAATCAGGGTTGTCCCTGACTGCGGCCAGGGATACCGCACGTCAGACCGGCCGGGTGATCCCAGAAGTGCCTGGGTATCGCTGCGCCGGGCGCGGCACGTGGGTGACAATGTCGCCTATGTCTTGGACTGGTTCTGGTTCCGGCGGCAGCACCGGCGTTGGCGACACGGGCACGCATCCCGAGGTCAACGCCACCGTGCGGCTGCTGCACCGGCGCCGCGGCTGGGGCTGGACCGGCGGGGGCAGCCTGCTGGCCCTGGTGGTGTTCTCGGTCATCGGCTCGCACCTGTGGGCCAACGCCAGCGGTGCACTGGGCGTGATCAGCGGGCTGGTGGTCCTGGTGCTGCTAGCGCTGACCGCAGTCGGCCTGGTCATGGCGGTGACGGACACCGTCCGGCTGCACCGCCGCGACCGTGCGGTCCGGGAACAGGCCCGGACGCGGACCTTTCACCATCCGCTGATCGCGCACGCCTACCGGTACCCGCCCCGGCATCACCTCAGCGCCTGGTTTAGCCGGCTGCTGCTGCTTGGCTGCCTGATCCTGGCCATCGGCTACCTACCGGACCAGGTCAACTCGGTGGCCTACCTGACCGGCGCGGCTCCGACGGCCACGTTCTTCCCCACCTCCTACGGCCAGGACTGCGGCCGCGGCGGCTGCTCCACGATCACCAACGGCACCCTGGTCGAGGGCGGCCGCAGCATCCCCGCCAGCTGGCCTGGCACGGCCTCGCTCGGCCTGCCGATGACCGTGCGGGCCCCGGTGTGGGACGGCTGGGGCACGACGGTGTCGCTGACCGGCGACACCGCGAACGCGATCATCACGATCATCGTCGGCCTGTTCCTGGATGCGATCGGCGTCCTCGCGGGCCTCGCGCTGATCAAGATGACGCAGCACTGGCTGAAGCGCCGACGCCAGCCCGCCCTGTCGGAAGGCGGCCGGCTTACCGCCGCCCGCTGACCGCGGGACGAGCTTGCGCCGTGTACCCAGGGTCTGCATCCCGGGTGCGCGCGCGAGGCTGGACCTCGCGGTGTGGTCCACCGCGAGGCCCAGTTCAAGCGCGAGGCCTAGATCAGCGCAGATCAGCAGCCGTCGTAGGCCGACCAGTTGGACTGACCACCGGCGGCCAGCGCGTTGTTGAACACCTGGTTCTGCTCGGCCACACTGGCGTGGCCGAAGTCGCCGGCCGAACCGCCGTACTCTTCCCACGTCGAGGCACTGAACTGGTACAGGCCGTAATGGCCGCTGGAGTTCATGACCTGGGAGTTGCCGCCGGATTCGGCGGCGATCACGCACGAGGTGAACCCGCCGCCGCCGGAGTAGGTGCTGACGGTCTCGGCCGGGGCGTACGTCACGCCCTCGGACTGCGATGCGGCCACCGCCACCGGGCCGACCTGTGCGGGCGCCTTGGGTAGCCGGGCCGGCTTGGCCGGGATACGCAGCACCTGGCCGACCGAGATGTCGTTGGCCGAGGGGATCTTGCTGCGGTTAGCCCAGTAGATCACCGTCCACGCGGCCTGGTCGTGATAGAAGCGCCCGGCGATCGTGGAAAGCGAGTCACCCGAACGGACGGTGTACTTCGTCGCCGTGCTCGCCACGGCCTGCCGGCTCGCGGCCAGCAGCTCGGCGGGCGACGTGCCCACCCGGACCAGCGTGTCCACAGCAGTGGCGTGATCGAGGGACACGTTGGTTGAGAGCGGGCTCGCCTGCGCCTGCGGTGACAGGCAGAGCACGGCGGCCACCCCGGCCACTGCGGGCACGGCGGCCGTGGTCAGCCGACGCGAGATCTGCGAACGTTTCGACTTGCTATGGCAGCCCAAAGGGCTCCTTTCCGAACAGGGCGCGCTCCCCCGGAAAGCCGCCTAGACACACTGGCGGCCTTCGGGAGCGCCTGACAGCACGGCAGCCTACGTTCCGCGCGCGGTTCGCGGCGGCCGGCAGAGAGTCGGACACTCACGCAGTGCGAGGTCGGATTCCCGCTGTGTAGGCGAAACCAGCCAGCAACAGCTAAACTGCCCAGTCACGACCCCAATAGATCACTCTAGTCACAGGAGTTCACTTGAGTCACACTAGTTAGGACTAATGCTGTCGGCAGCAGACGTGCGCTTTCTCACTAGCTGATTAGGCCTGCCGGGACTGTCACGACCCTGGAACGCAGGTATTCACCGAGACCCTTCGCCTGGGCGTCGGGCCGGGCCGTTCCGGAGACGCCGGGGGCGAGCAGGCCGTGCACGACGAAGTTGAGAGCCAGGAGGTTCGGCAGCTCGTAGCGGTCGACATGGAGGCCGGCCGCCTCGGTAAGCAGCTCCTTGAACCGGTCCGCGGTCAGGTGCCGGCGCAGCCAGGCGTAGGCGGCCGGACTGGTGGCCCACAGGCCCACGTTGGCGTTGCCGCCCTTGTCGCCGGAACGCGCCCCGCATAGCCGGCCGAGGGGGATCTCGGCAGCCGGGCCGGAGAGGATTTCGGCAGCCGGGTCAGGATCGGCGGCCTCCGGGGCGGACGAGACGGCGGCCCCCCGCGCGGACGGGTCGGCGGCCTCCGGGGCGGAGGCGGCGGGATCCAGGGCGCTGGTGTGCGGGATGTCGCGGCAGGTGCCGTCCGGCAGGTGCACCTGCTGGGTGACCACATCCGTGGGCACGAGCGCGGGCCAGTACAGGCCGAACGCGCTGGCTGCGGTAGGCGGGGTGGTGGTGTGGAAGCCGGCGTAGCCGCCGAGGGCGAGTTCGAAGGTGACGTCGGAGAATGCCCGCCCGACCTTGCGTTCGTCCTGGTCCTTGACCGTGATCCGGAGGTGCGCGGTGGCCTGCTCGTTGGTCGGCGCGTCCGGGCGGTCGAAGCGGAGCAGGCGCACGTCGGCCTCCTCGAACGTCTCCGCGCCGCCGAGCAGGCCGAACAGCAGGGTCGTGGCCTGTTCGGCCTTGGCCTCGATATCCAGGCCGGTGATGACCATGGTCATGGTGTTGCGATAGCCGCCGAGCATGTTGAGCGCGACCTTGAGGGTGTCCGGCGGCGGGCTGCCCCTGGTCCCGGTCACGGCGACCCGGTCCGGGCCGGCCTGCTCAACGCGCATGGTGTCGAAGTGCGCGACCACGTCGGGGTTGAGATAGGCGGGCTCGCCGATCTCATAAAGCAGCTGGGCCGTGACGGTGCCGACGGAAACCAGGCCGCCGGTGCCTTCGTGCTTGGTGATCACGCTGCTGCCGTCGGCGGCTACCTCGGCGATGGGAAAGCCGGGGTAGCGGCGGTCGGTGATCTCGTCGAGGAAGCTGTAGTTGCCGCCGGTGGCCTGCGGCCCGCACTCGATGATGTGCCCGGCGGCGACCGCGCCGGCCAGTGCGTTCCAGTCGTCGCGGCGCCATCCGTGCCACCACG
>Ga0302178_10001919_pt1 | contig 16903 bp, 12 predicted proteins | sample I_Palsa_E1_3_FD_198790 | JGI IMG/M metagenome (GOLD analysis project Ga0302178, IMG submission 198790) | Peat permafrost microbial communities from Stordalen Mire near Abisko, Sweden - I_Palsa_E1_3 | ecosystem: Environmental > Terrestrial > Soil > Palsa > Peat permafrost | place: Sweden... | reverse complement strand
CCCGCCGCCTGACCGAAGAGCTGCAGGCGCGCGGCGCCCGCCACGCAGGCGGTGGCCGGTTGCTGTCGCTGCGCGCCCGGCTGGGTCTGGACCCCCATCCCGCCAACCGCTACGCCGCCGGCGCCCGATGAGCCCCCCCAGGCAGATCCACCTCGCCGCCCACTTCCCGGGCGTCAACAACACGACCGTCTGGAGCGACCCGGCCGCCGGCAGCCACATCGACTTCAGCTCGTTCGAGCACCTGGCACGAACCGCCGAGCGGGCCAAGTTCGACTTCTTCTTCCTCGCCGAGGGGCTGCGGATGCGTGAGCACGCCGGTCGCCTGCACGAGCTCGACGTCGCCGGACGGCCCGACAGCCTGGCGATCCTCGCCTCGCTGGCGGCGGTGACCGAGCGGATCGGGCTGATGGCGACGATCACCACGACCTACCACGACCCCTACGAGCTGGCGCGCCAGCTGGGCACGCTCGACCACCTGTCCGACGGTCGTGCCGGCTGGAACCTGGTCACCTCATCGGATCCGTTCACCGGCGCCAACTTCCGCCGCGGCGGCTACCTGCCGTACGACCAGCGCTACGAACGCGGCGAGCAGTTCGTCGAGTCGGTGCAGCTGCTGTGGGAGGCGTGGGCGCAAAACGGATCGCGATTCAGATACGACGGCACCCAGGTCCGGATCGCCGGCGAGTTCCCGCTGCCGCCGCTGCCCCAGGGGCGTCCAGCGATGATCCAGGCGGGCGACTCCGACGCCGGTCGCGAGTTCGCCGCGCGCTACGCCGACGGGATCTTCACCCGCCACGGGCGCATCGAGGACGGCGTCCGGTTCTACGCGGACGTCAAGGGGCGCCTCGAGCGCTACGGCCGCCAGCCGCACGAGTTGGTGATCCTGCCCGGCTCCACCTTCACCCTCGGCGACACCGATGCGCAAGCGCACGAGCTCGCCCTGGAGGTGCGGCGCGCGCAGGTCTCCGGCCCCCACGCGATCATGTTCCTCGAGCAGCTGTGGAACCGTGACCTGTCGTCCTACGATCCCGATGGCCCGCTGCCCGAGGTCGAGCCCGACCTGACCGCGCAGGCGCGCGCCGAGGGCTCGGCCCAGGCACGGACGCTGCAGCGCGAGGCGATCGAGACGGCGGCCCGCTGGCGGGCCCGCGCCGAAGCCGACAACCTGTCGATCCGCGAGCTTGTGATCGAGATGACCGGCCGCCAGTCGTTCATCGGCTCGCCGCAGACGGTCGCCGAGGCGATCAACGCCCACGTTCAGGCCCACGCCTGCGACGGCTTCATCCTGATTCCGCACGTCACCCCCGGCGGCCTTGACCGGTTCGCCGACGAGGTCGTGCCGCTGCTGCAGGAACGCGGCGTGTTTCGCACCGACTACGCGGGCCCGACGCTCCGCGATCACCTCGGACTCGCCGGCCCGCGGCAATGGGCGCGCCTCCAGGCGGCGCGGGCGAGCTGAGCGGTTACGATCGCGCCGTGCTGGACCCGGATGTGGAGCGGTACCTGTCGGGGCTCGCCGAGGCGGGGGCCGCGACGGCGGACGAGCGCGACCCGGCGACGCTTCGCCGCGAATACGACGAGGCCGCCGCGGGACTGTTCGGACCCGTACCTGAAGTCGAGTCGGTGCAGGATCACGACGCCGACGGCGTACCGGCCCGGGTCTTCCGGCCGACCGGTGGCGAGCGGGGCGCGCTCGTCTACCTGCATGGCGGCGGATGGGTGCTCGGCGGCCTGGATTCGCACGGTCCGCTGTGCCGGGCCCTGGCGGCTCGCTCAGGTCAGGCGGTGCTCGCGGTCGACTATCGCCTCGCGCCCGAGCACCGATATCCGGCGGCGGTGCAGGACGCCTGGACCGCGTTTGAGTGGGCGAGCGAGCGCTTTGACCGCGTCGCCGTGGGCGGCGACAGCGCCGGCGGGCACCTGGCGGCGACGGTCGCCCGCCGGGCGCGTGACGCGGGGCTGGCGCTCGCGCTGCAGGTGCTCGTCTACCCGGCCACCGAGCATGGCTGCGAGTGGCCGTCCTATCGGCAGTACACGACCGGGCCGGCGTTTCACACCGCCGACATGCAGTGGTACTGGGAACAGTTCCTCGACGATCCGACGCGCGCCGGCGAGCCCGACTGCAGCCCGCTGCGCGCGCCCGACCTGTCCGGGCTGGCACCGGCGCTGGTGCTGACCGCCGAGCACGACCCGCTGCGCGATGAGGGCGAGGCCTACGCGCAGGCGCTGATGCGGGCGGGCGTGCCGACGACGCTCGTGCGCTACGACGGGCTGATCCACGGCTTTTTGCGAATGCCGGCGGTGATTGGGCGAGCCGGTGAGGCGCTGACGCTCGTCGCCGGCTCGGTCGCCGACGCGCTCGCGCCCGGTCGCCAATGACGGGCGCCGGGACCCGGCCGACCGCTACCGTGCCCGCGATGTCACGCAGCGCCAGACGGCTTGATGGGCTGGGCACGACGATCTTCACCGAGATGACCGCGCTCGCGGTCACGACCGGCGCGATCAACCTCGGCCAGGGGTTCCCGGACACCGACGGGCCGTCGGAGGTGATCGAGGGGGCCGTCGCGGCGCTGCGCGGCGGCGAGAACCAGTACGCGCCGCTGCCCGGCGTGCCGGCACTGCGCGAGGCGATCTTTACGCACCAGCGCAGCTGGTACGGGCTGGAGCCCGAGGACCTGCTGGTCACGTTCGGCGCGACCGAGGCGATCGCGGCGGCGGTGCTCGGCCTGTGCGATCCCGGCGACGAGGTGATCGTGCTCGAGCCCTATTACGACTCCTACCCGGCCACGATCGCGTTTGCGGGCGCGGTGCGCCGGCCGGTGACGCTGCGCCCGCCCGACTTCGCCCTGGACGCCGACGAGCTGCGTGCCGCGGCCGGCCCGCGGACGCGGGCGCTGCTGCTCAACACGCCGCACAACCCAACCGGCCGGGTGCTGTCACGCAGCGAACTGAACGCGGTCGCCGAGGTCTGCATCGAGCGCGACCTCGTCTGCATCTCCGACGAGGTCTACGAGCACCTCGTCTATGACGGCGAGCACGTGCCGCCGGCGACGCTGGCCGGGATGGCCGAGCGGACGCTGACGATCTCAAGCGTCGGCAAGTCGTTCTCGGTCACCGGCTGGAAGATCGGCTGGTGCTCGGGTCCCGCCGAGCTGGTCGCCGCCACCCGCACCGCCAAGCAGTTCCTCACGTTTGCGGGCGGCACGCCGCTGCAGCACGGGGCCGCGGCGGCGCTGGCGCTGCCGGCGACCGTGCTGTACGAGCTGCGCGACGCGCTGGCCCGCAAGCGCGACATGCTCCGGGAGGGCCTGGCCACCGCCGGCCTTGAGCCGTTGCGATCCGCCGCGACCTATTTCGTCAACGCCGACGTCGGCGTCGACGCGATCGAGTTCTGCCGCATGCTGCCCGAGCGAGCCGGCGTCGTCGCGATCCCGACGAGCGTGTTCTACGACGACAAGGACGCGGCGCGGTCGCTGGTGCGCTTCGCGTTCTGCAAGCGCGACGAGGTGATCGCCGAGGCCTCGCGGCGGCTGACGGCGCTGCGCTGAACGGAGGCGACCGCCCCGCTCCCACGCCGGTCACTCAAACGGGCCGGCCTTGTACACGAGCCCGGGCAGCTCACGACCGAGCACGGACGCGAGCCACTCGGCGGCCGATAGCAGCGCCGGCAGTGACACCCCGCCGCTGTCGGCGCCCTCCGCGTCGAGCAGGTACAGGAGATCCTCGGTCGCGATGTTGCCGGTTGCCCGCGGCGCGAACGGGCAGCCGCCGAGGCCGCCGAGCGACGCGTCGAATACGGTCGCGCCGTGCTCGAGCCCGGCGATCGCGTTCGCGTAGCCCGTGTTGCGGGTGTTGTGCAGGTGCAGCCCGACCGGCCGGCCGTCCATCGCTGTGAGCGCGTCCGGCAGCAGCCGTCGCACCTGAGCGGGCACCCCCACGCCGACGGTATCGGCGAGCATCAGCTCGTCGGCTCCGGCCGCCGCCATCCGCCGGCCGTGCTCGGCGACGACGCCCGGGTCGACCCGGCCCTCGAACGGGCAGCCGAACGCGACCGACAGCGTCGCGGTCACCGGCACCCCCGCCTCGTGGCCGGCGGCGATCATCGCCTCGGCGGTCTCGGCCGCGGCGGTAACGGTCATCCCCTGGTTGCGCTGCGCGAACGTGTCGGTCAGCGGGTACGCGAGGTGGATCTCTCCAGCTCCGGCCGCGACCGCGCGCTGCACGCCGCGCAGGTTCAACGCCAGCGCGGCGTACACGGTGTCCCCCGCGGCGGCGCCGTCGTCGTGCGCGAGCTCGGCGAGCACCTCCTCGGCACCGGCCATCTGCGGCACCCGCGCGGGGTTGACGAACGACGCCGCCTCGACGCGCTCAAGCCCGGCCCGCGCCAACCGCCGGCACAGCTGGGCGCGAACCTCGGGCGCAAGCGTGACCGCGTCGTTCTGCAGGCCGTCGCGCGCGGCGACGTCGCACAGGGTCACGCGCATCAGCGTCAGGCGCCCGCCCGCGCGTCGGCACCAGCGCGGCTCTCCGCGGCCATCCACGCGTCGAACTCGCGTCGCTCGTCGGCGATCCGCCGTGCCAGCAGCTGCCGGCCCGGCAGCGGGCCGAAGTCGAACTCATCCTCGCCGGGGACGTCGCGGCGCCGGGCCCGGGCCTGCGCGGTCGCGTCCTCGTCGACCTCGCCCCGCGCCGAGACGACGACGCCGTAAGCCTTAAGCGCCCCCTCGATGCTGACCAGCCCTGACTTGACATCGAGCGCGACACGCTCGGGCTCACGCGTGAACGGGTCGCCGAGGCCGCCGGCGGCGGCGGTCGCGAACGTCAGTCGATCGCCGGCGCGCACCGGCACGTCCTCGACCTTGGACGGCAGCCGGATCTCGGAGCCGTCGGCCCCGCGGCGCAGCGTCTTGTACGACGCGGCTCCGTGCCGGCCGCCTCGCAGCCCCCACGGGAACGTCTGGGCGCGGTCGTCCTGGAACGAGATCGACCCGTCCGAGAGGAACTCGTAGGTCTTGGCGACCCCGTGGCCGCCACGGTGGTAGCCGGCGCCGCCGGAATCGATACGGGTCACGTAGCTGCACACCCGCAGCGGGTAGTACTTCTCCAGGTACTCGGTCGGGACCGCCTTGAACAGCGGCCACCACGAGTGGCCGTCGAGTCCGTCGGCGAACGGCCGCGCGGGAATCCCGCCGTACAGGATCTCGAGGATCTGAAAATCGCTGCCGTCGGCGTCGGTCCCCGAGTAGACGAAGTTCGGGCTCGTGCCGTAGCTGCCGGTGACCGCGAACCCGTCCAGCGCCTTGGAGAAGATCGCGTCGAGGACGTCGAACTGGCGCGCCATCAGCGACAGCCGGTTGCCCAGCGGCGCCGGGAACCTCGGCCGCAGCGCCGAGCCCTCCGGCACCGTCACCTCGATCACGTCGTAGTAGCCGTCGTTGAAGACCAGATCGGGCGCGAACGCCATGATCAGGAACACCCCTGCGAACATCTTGAACATCTCGACGTTCAGCAGGAAGTTGACCGAGCCCGGCACCTGCGCGTCGGTACCGGTCCAGTCCAGGTGCAGCGTGTCGCCGTCGCGCCACATCGCCAGCCGCAGCTCGATCGGGCCGTTGCCCAGCCCGTCGTCGTCGGCGAGGTCTGAGAACTCGAACCGCTCGCCGTCGGGCACGTGGGTACGGATCAGCTCGATCACCCCGCGGCGGGTCCGGTCGAGGATCGCGTCGCAGGCCTCCAGGTAGGTATCGCGGCCGAACCGGTCGCAGAGCTCGATCACGCGGACGGCGCCGGCCGCGGTCCCGGCCGCGATCGCCTTGATGTCGGCCTCGACCTGCTTGGGCATGCGCGTGTTGTGGCAGAACAGCGCCAGCAGCGACTCGTTCAGCCGCCCTCGCTCATACAGCTTCAGCGGCGGCATCCGCACGCCCTCGTAGTAGATCGAGCGGGCCGAGACGGGCATCGAACCGGCGGCGGTGCCGCCAACGTCCATCAGGTTGCCCCACTGAGACGCGTAGCCGACGAGCACGGACTCGTGGAAGATCGGACGCAGGATCAGAAAGTCCGGGGTGTGCGAGATCGACCCCTCGCACATGTACGGGTCGTTGAGCGCGATCACGTCGCCGGGCTCGAGCTCGGCGACCTCGTAGGGCGAGTGCTCAAGGATCGTGTCGATCGCCGAGCCGAACTGGCCGATCACCATCCGCCCGTGGCGGTCGGCGATCAGCGGGAACTGATCGGACTGCTCACGGATCACGGGGCTGACCGCGGTCGTCTCCAGCACGCGGTCCATCTCGTAGCGCGTGTTCGCCAGCGTGTTCTCGATGATGTCGAGCGTGATCGGATCGATCTCGTGATCCGAGACGAAGTCGGGGACCTGCGGCGAGACGCTCATGACCGGGGACTCTCCTGCTTGCGGATGATGATGTTCGAGTAGCCGTCGACGGCGCCGGCGTAGCCGGGCTCGATCACGGTCGTGGTGTCCTGCTGCTCGATCACCGCCGGCCCGGCGATCATGTCGCCGGGCGCCAGCGCCGCGCGCGCATGGATCGCGGTCGGGCGCCACTCGCCGTCGAAGAACACCGGCTGCCGGCGGTCGGCCTCGGGGGTGCGAATGGCCGCCGGCGTGGGCTCCTCGTCGATCGCCCGCCCGTTGCCGGACGCGCCCACGACCCGGACCGTGGCGACCTCCACCGGCGCGTCGAGCTCGAACCCGAACCGGCGCCGGTGCTCTGACTCGAAGCGCTCGCGCAGCACCGCCGCGTAGCCGTCGGTCGCTTCCTCGTAGGTCAGCGAGCACGGCAGCTGGATGTCTTGCATGTAGTAGCGGCAGTCGGCGTAGAGCGCGAACCGCTGGGAGCCCGGCTCGACGCCCTCGCGGACGAGCCACTCCGAGGCCTCCGCGCGCAGCTCGTCGAGGACCGCCCGCAGGTCGGCGGCCGGCGTCAGCTCGGCGACTTTCAGATACGTGCGCGCGAACTCGGACTGGACGTCGGCGACGAGGAAGCCGAACGCAGACAGCACCCCGGGCGTCGCCGGGATCACGATCGGCGCGGCGCCGATCAGACGGCCGAGCGCATTGGCGTGCATCGGGCCGGCGCCGCCGAACGCCAGCAGCCCGAACTCCCGCGGGTCATAGCCCCGCTCGATCGAGATCACCCGCAGCGCCGCGTGCATGTTCTCGTTGGCGATGTCGATGATCGCCTGCGCGGCGGTGGTGACCTCGACCCCGAGGCCGTCGGCGATCGTCTGGACCGCGGCGCGGGCGGCGTCCTCGTCGAGCGCCAGCGATCCCGCCAGCCACAGCGACGGCGGGATCCGGTGCAGCACCACGTTGGCGTCGGTCACGGTCGGCTCGGTGCCGCCGCGGCCGTAGGCGGCCGGGCCCGGCTCGGCGCCCGCGCTCTGCGGTCCGACCCGGAGCGCGCCCACCGGCGTCAGGTAGGCGATCGAGCCGCCGCCGGCGCCGACCGAGTGCACGTCGACGCCACGGCTCTGGAAGCCGTAGTACCCGAGCTGCGCGTCGCGCTTGATCGTGACCGCGCCGTCGACGCACAGCGACACGTCCGTCGAGGTCCCGCCGACGTCGAGCGTGAGCACATTGGGCGCACCGATCCGACGCGCCAGGTACGCGGCGCCGACGACCCCTCCGGACGGCCCCGAGAAGGCGGTGTCGATCGGCCGCTCCTTGGTCGCGAGCGTCGACATCGTGCCGCCGTCGGAGCGCACGACGTGCAGCCGCCCGTCGAATCCCTGGGCACCGAGCAGCCGCTCGAGCCCGTCGACGTAGCGGATCACCTGCGGCTGCACGTAGGCGTTGAGCACGGCGGTCAACGTCCGCTCGTACTCGCGGTACTCCGAGACGAGATCGGACGAGATCGAGATCGGCAGCTCGGGGTGGGCGGCACGGGCCAGCTCCCGGGCACGGCGTTCGTGCGCGGGGTTGACGTAGCTGTTGAGCAACCCGATCGTCACCGACTGGACGCCGTCTGCGACAAGCTCATCGATCGCGGCCACAACCGCGTGCTCGTCGAGCGGCTGCACCTCAGAGCCGTCGGCCGCGATCCGACCGCCGACGCCTCGCGTGTGCCACAGCGGCGCCAGCGGCTGCGGCTTGATCATCCCCATCCACCCGTACAGCGGACCCGGGGTCCACGCGCGCGCCAGATGCAGGATCTGCTCGTTGCCCGGGGTCGTGAGCAGCCCGCAGGCCGCCCCTTTGCTCTCGAGGATCAGGTTCGTGACGACCGTCGATCCGTGCAGGATCAGCTCGAGCGCACCCGGCTCCACGCCCGTGCGCCGGCACGCCTCACGGACGCCGTCCAACACTCCGACCGACTGGTCGGCCGGCGTCGACAGCACCTTGACGAGCGTGATCTCGCCGGTCTCTGAGTCCTGCATCTGAACGTCGGTGAAGGTGCCGCCGACGTCAACTCCCAGCCGATGTGCCATCGCGTCTCCTCAAAGCTGTCCGTGGGGGGTCACGAGCCGTCGCCGTCGTCGCCCGCCCGTAGCTCCGCCAGCACGTCCTCGGTGTCGGCGCCGACCGTCCAGCGGGCCGGCGTGCGGACGCGCCCCGGCGTCCCGGTCAGCTTCGGGACGACGCCCGGCGCGGTGATCGCGCCGTGGACCTCGTCCTCGTAGCCGATCAGCAGCTCGCGCTCGCGGAAATACGGGTCCGCGTAGACGTCGGCCGCGTCGTAGACGGGCGCGCACACCACGCCGGCGTCGTTGACGAGCTCGTCGAGCTCGGCGGCCGTGTGCTGCTGCGCCCAGGCGCCGATCAGCTCGTCGAGCAGGTCCTCGTGCTCGCCGCGCGCGTGGTGGGTGGCGAAGCGCTCGTCCTCGGCCAGCTCGGGACGCCCGATCAGGTTCGCCAGCCGGCGCCACAGGGTGTCGTGGTTGGCGGCGATCACGACCCACTTGCCGTCGCTGGAGCGGTACACGTTCGACGGCGCGATCCGGGGCAGGCGGGTGCCGGTCGGATCCCGCACCGTGCCCGTCTGCTCATACTCGAGCACGGCCGATTCGGTGATCGCCAGGCACGCGTCGGTGATCGACGCGTCGATCACCTGGCCGCTCGCGCCGCGCGCGTCACGCGCATACAGAGCCAGCAGGATCCCCTGGAACGCCGACTGCGCGGCGAGCGTGTCGCCGAGCGAGATCCCGAACCGGGGCGGCGCCTGGTCCGCGTAGCCGTTGATATGACGCAGCCCCGACAGCGCCTCTGAGGCCGACGCGAACCCGGGCCGGTCGCGGTAGCGCCCGGTCTGCCCGTAGCCGGTGACGCGCGCGTACACGGCGCCCGGGTTGACGCGATCGACGTCTTCGGGCCCGAGGCCCCAACGCTCCATCGTGCCCGGGCGGAAGTTCTCGACGATCACGTCGGCGCGGCGCGCGAGCTCGAGCGCGATCGCCTGACCCTCCTCGGTGCGCAGGTCGAGCGCGACCGAGCGCTTGTTGCGGGCGAGAATGGACCACCACAGCGAGTGATCGCGGTGGCGCAGCCGGCCCCAGTCGCGCATCGCGTCGCCGTTGGGTGGCGGCTCGACCTTGATCACCTCGGCCCCGAAGTCGCCCAGCAGCGTGCCGACGTACGGGCCTGCAAGCAGCTGCCCGAGCTCCAGCACCCGCAGGCCCTGCAGTGGCCCGTCGGTCAGCGTCTCAGCCATCGGCCATCACCTCCGACAGGAACGCGGCCGCCCCCTGGATGTGCATGCGCATCACGGTCTCGGCGAACAGCGCGTTGCCGCGGCCGATCGCGGCGACGAGGTCGCGGTGGCAGCCCAGCGACTGCGTCCGCTGGCCGTCGTCTGACCAGAACGAGGTCCGAAACGCGCGCGGCAACCCAGTCGCGGATGCGATCGCCGCCGCCAGCCGCGGCGAGCGCGCCGCATCGAGGATCAGCCGGTGAAACTCGTCGTTGAGGCGCATCTGCTCGGCGACGCATTGCTCGTCTGAGTGGTCAAACGCGAGCGAGCGCTCGTACAGATCGATCAGCCGTCGCAGCTCGTCGGGCGTTCGCCGTTGCGCCGCGAGCGCCGCCGCATGGGGCTCCAGCAGCGCGCGGACGTCGTAGGCCTCGGCGACGTCGGCGCCGTCGAACGCGCGCACGGTCGCACCGCGGCGCGGCTGCACGTCCACCAGGCCCTCGCGCGCGAGCAGCAGCAGCGCCTCGCGCACGGGCGTCCGTGACGCGCTCAGCTGCTCGGCCAGCGCCTCTGCGCGCAGTCTCGTGCCGGGCTCCAACCGACCCGACAGAATCGCCTCGCGCAACTGGTCCTGCACGCGGGCGACGTTGGTCGGGGAGGCATCGGCTGCGACGATTTTGCATACGCTACCTCGATCGATAGCCTCATTCAACCCGCTTTTGTCGATGGATTGCATGCAATCAAGGAGCTCCAGCTCGACCGCTGAGACCTACGCCCGGCTCGGTCTCGGTGTCCGCCAAGGCGCTGGAAGGCGTCCGGCGCTCGTCGTCGTCGACCTCTCCTACGGCTTCACCGATCCCGCCTCGCCGCTGCACTGCAGAGCCGATCGCGCACTCGCCGCTACCGCATCGCTCTTGCGCTGCGCGCGCGATGCCGGTCGCCTGATCGCGTTCACGACGGTCAGCTACGACGACGCCGGACTGCGCGAGGCCGAGGCGTTCCTCGCCAAGGTGCCGGCGCTCGCGATGCTTGCCACCGACAGCCGCTGGTCGCGGATCGACGGCCGGATCGAGCCCCGCGACGGCGAGCCGGTGGTGCGCAAGCTGTTCGCGTCCGGCTTCTTTGGCACCGGGCTCGACGCGCTGCTGAGGGCCGGTGGCTGCGACACGGTGCTCCTGTGCGGCGCCTCGACTTCGGGCTGCGTGCGCGCGACCGCGGTCGACGCGCTCCAGCACGGATACCGCGTGCTCGTCTGCCGAACGGCGGTGTGCGACCGCGACCCAGGCGCCCACGAGGCGAGCCTGACCGACATCGACGCCAAATACGGCGACGTCGTCGGGCTCGACGCCGCGCGGGCGCTGCTCGAGGGCGGCGGGGTGCGAGACTGACCACTTGGGGTCGCTGCGGTCCGGGCGCCCGCGCGGGCCGCAAGGGCGAGCGCGCGCAGGGCGGCCGACGGGCACAAGATTGCCCGCGGCCCTGCGATGATCCTCACGATGACGGCTCCGACGGGCGGCTCGGCACACGCGCCGAGCGTTCACATCAACTGGGCCTCCGAGGTCGCCAACCACGACTACACGGCGGCCGAGGCGTATCTCTCGCTCAAGCTCACCGAGGACAAGGTCGCCAAGATCGTCCACCGGCTCCGCGATGCTCCGCTGACGACACGCCGTGCGAACGACATCCTCCGCGCCGCCGGCTTGACCGCGGCGCTGCTCGATGACCCGGGCGTGATCAAGGACATGATCAAGGTGGTGGAGGGCAGGCAGCTCAGTCCCGTGCTCGTCGTCAGCGGCAAGAAACGGGCGGATATCGCCGACGGGTATCACCGGATCTCGCTCGTCTACCGAATCGATCCGTACGCGGACGTGCCGTTGAAGCTGGCGTAGGCCGCGGACCATGTTCGACGCCCTCCAGGCACCCGCGAACGCCGACCGGGTCGCGCTCCAGTTCCCCGAGCGCACGCTGACCTACGGGCAGCTCGACCGCGCGTCGGCCGCGCTGGGCGCGTCGCTGGCGGGCGCGGGTTGCGTCGCGGTCGTCGCGGAGAACACAATCGAGACCTGTGTGGCGATCGTCGCGGCGATCCGCGCCGGGGTGCCGGCGGTGCCGCTGAACCCCCGCTCGGGGACCGCGGAGCTGGCCCACATCGTCACGGACGCCGCTCCCGAGGCGGTGCTGACCGCCCCGGGGACCGAGCCGCCGCCGGCGCTGGCGGCGGCGCGGCGGATCACGGTCGAGCTCGATCACGATCCACCGCCGGCGCCGGTCACGAACCGCACGCCGGCACCGGCGCCCGATGATCCCGCGCTGATCGTCTACACCTCGGGCACCACCGGCGCGCCCAAGGGCGCGGTGATGCCCCGACGCGCGATCGCCACCAATCTCGACGCGCTGGCGGAGATCTGGGAGTGGACCGGGCGCGACGTCGTCGCCCACGCGCTGCCGCTGTTCCACGTGCACGGACTCGTGATCGGGATCCTCGGACCGCTGCGCCGCGGCGGCCGGGCGCTGCACCTCGGGCGGTTCGATCCGGCAGCGGTCGGCGCCGCGCTCACCGGGGACGCGACGATGCTGTTCGGGGTCCCGACGATGTACCGGCGACTGGCCGAGGCGGCCGAGGCGGACCCGGAACTGGCGGCGGCGCTGGCCCGCGCGCGGCTGCTGGTGTCCGGATCGGCGGCGCTGCCGGCCGCCGAGCACGAGCGGCTGACCCGGATCACCGGACGGTCGGTGCTCGAGCGCTACGGGATGACCGAGACGCTGATGAACACCGGGATCCGCGTCGGCGCGCCCGCCGCTCCGGGGACCGTCGGACCACCGCTGCCCGGAGTTGAGCTGCGCCTGGTCGACGACGACGGCAACGCGCTGCCCGGCGGGGACGACGAGACGATCGGCGAGGTCCAGGTCCGGGGTCCCAACCTGTTCCTCGGCTACCTCAACCGCCGGGACGCGACCGCCGCGGCGTTCACCGCGGACGGCTGGTTCATCACCGGCGACATGGCGACGCGCGGGGCCGGGGGCTACATCCGCCTCGTCGGCCGCCGCGCGACCGACCTGATCAAGTCCGGCGGCTACAAGATCGGCGCCGGCGAGATCGAAGGATCGCTGCGCGAGCACCCCGCCGTCGCCGATGCGGCCATCACCGGGGAGCCCGACGACGACCTCGGCGAGCGGATCGTCGCCTGGGTGGTGCTCGACCGCGACGACGTGCACGCGTCGCCGGGCGAGCACGAGCGGCTCCGGGACGAGCTGGCCGACCACGTCGCCACGCAACTGGCGCCGCACAAGCGCCCCCGGACCGTGCACTTCCTCGACGAGCTGCCGCGCAACGACCTGGGCAAGGTCCAGAAGCAACGGCTCGCCGAAAACCAGGATCCGCCGCGGTCCTGACCGGAGGCGGAATCGTCGACGATCGACGCCCCGTCGAACTGGTTGCCGGCCACGATTGGTCGCTTTTGCCGATGTCAGGACGAAAAACGACCAATCCTGTGATGCGGACCCGGCGATCTGAGCGGTTCGAGGAGCAACTGCTCAGGGCAGCGTCCATCCAGGCCCCCCGGGTCGGCGATTCCGATGAGCAGCGCCAGGCGTTCACCCAGCTGCTGGTTGCTCCTCGAAACCGCCCACGCACGGGCCGCGCCGTGAAATCAACAGCGTGTTTGCGTTCCCGCACGCCGGGGAATCGTCACAGTCGGTAAGGCGAGGAGGAGGAGAGAGATGTCTGCACGCGCGCGTATCACGACTGCGGTGGCCGTCGCCGGGCTGGCGATCGCCGCCGGGGCCGGCGCCGCCCAGGCAGCGGGCCTGGCGGGCAACGGCGGTTCGTTCACGCTGACCGCTCGGAGTACGACGGTCGCCTCCGACTACGCCCCGACATTCACCGGCAACGGGCTGCTCGGGGTGCGGGTGCCGCCGGCCGGGCAGGGCTATGCGGCCGGCACCGTCCCCGCTCAGTCGGAGCTGGCCGGGTTCTACGCGAAGCCGTCGACCGGCAAGGCGCCGGAGCGCGTGCAGCAGCGCGCCAACATCCCCACCTGGTCGACGCTGACGTTCGCCGACGGTGGCCACGCGTTCTCGCCCAGCGGGAGCCCCGGCACGGTCAGTGGCTACCGGCAGTCGATCGATCTGCGCACCGGGATCGTCACCACGCACGCACGTTGGACCGCCCCCGACGGCCACGTCACGACCCTCACCTACCAGGTGCTCACGAGCCGCGCGCTCGAGCACGTGGGGCTGGTGCGGCTGACGTTGCGTCCGCGCTGGTCAGGGACCGCCACCGTGACCGACGAGATCGATGGCACGCCTGACACGAAGGTTCCGTCCGGGACGCCGGTGCTCACGCGCCAGGTCGACAAGTCGTGGGATCTCCCGCAGCGCGAGGACGACGTCACCGTCGCCGCGCTCGGAACCGGCATCCAGGCGAGCCTCGCCAGCCGGCTGGTCCCGAGCGCCAACATCACCACGCCCAGCACCGAAGCCGACCAGAGCAAAGCCCAGAGCGTCGCGCAGCAGATCCGCTTCCCCGTGACCGCGGGCCAGACGTACACCCTGACCAAGTACGTCGGCGTCTCGAGCACCGCGCCGACCCTGGCCGGTGCCCAGGCGGCCGCGGCGACCGCTGCCGCGACCCCGTGGTCGCAACTGCTGCGCCAGAACGCCAAGGCCTGGGCGAGCCTGTGGCGCGGCCGGATCGATGTCGCCGGCGACCCGACGCTTGCCACCGACGTCAACGCGTCGGAGTTCTACCTGTGGTCGAGCACCCGAGCCGACCAGGACTGGAGCGTGTCACCCGCCGGCCTCTCCTCCAACGGCTACGACGGCCACATCTTCTGGGACGCCGAGACCTGGATGTTCCCGTCGCTGCTGGCCCAGCACCCGCAGCTCGCCGACGCGATGGAGACCTACCGCTACCAGCGCCTGCCTGAAGCCAAGCAGCACGCGACCGCGACCGGCCACCTGGGCGCCCGCTTCCCGTGGGAGAGCGCGCTGACCGGCACCGAGCAGATCCCACCGCCGGTGTCGGTCAACAGCGAAGGGCTCTATGAGCAGCACATCACCGCTGACATCGCGCTCGCGCAGTGGCAGTACTACGAGGCGACCGGCGATCTGACCTGGCTGAAGACGCGGGGTTGGCCGGTGATCTCCGGGGCGGCGCGGTTCTGGGCCTCACGGGCGACGAAGGCGCCGAGCGGAGGCTACGAGATCCGCCACGTCACCGGCCCCGACGAGGAGAACCCGGATGTCAACGATGAGGTCTACACCGAGGTCGGCGCCCGTACCACCCTGCGGGATGCGATCGCCGCCGCCAAGCTCGTCGGCGCCCGCCCGCCCGCCAGCTGGGCGCGGATCGCGGCCGGTCTGCGCGTTCCCGTCGTCGACGGGATCAACCCCGAGTTCGACGGGTACGGCGGCCAGCTGGTCAAGCAGGCCGACGTGACGCTGCTCGGCTACCCGTGGGGCTTTGCCTCCTCGGCCGCGGTGGAGCGGGCCGACCTCGCCTACTACGTGCCGCGGACCGATCCCGGCGGCCCGTCGATGAGCGACGCGGTCAACTCAATCGAGTCCGATCAGCTCGACCCCGGCGGCTGCCAGGCGTTCGTCTACACCGAGCGCAGCTATCAGCCGTTCATCCGCGACGTCTTTCACCAGTTCTCCGAGACGCGGACCGGCGGCGCGTTCACGTTCATGACCGGGATCGGCGGCTTCCTGCAGGAGTTCCTGTACGGCTACTCCGGCCTGCGCTGGCAGGACTCGGCCGTGCATCTGTCGCCGGCGCTGTCCGGTCCGATCACGGGCGTCACCCTGCGTGACCTGAGCTGGCATGGCCGGACGTTCACGGTGGCGGTCCACCGTGACCGCGCCACGATCACGCTGCACAGCGGCGCGCCGCTGCCGGTCTCGACGGCGACGGGCCGCGCCACCGTGCGGACCGGTCACCCGCTGACAATTCCGACTCAGAGCGCCACGTCGGGCGCTCCGCGTACCGACCCGCTGCTGTGCGGCGACGCCAGCGCGTCGAACACCGCGCCCGGTGCGCCGGCGCTCGCCGCCGTCGATGGGTCGAGCGCGACCGACTGGCAACCGGCCAAGCTGCCGGCGACCCTGACCGCCCCGGTGACCGCTCCCCGCACCCTGTCGAGCGTCACCGTCCGCTGGGGCCGGGCGTGGCCGCCGGTGCTCAAGCCCAACGTCCACCCCAAGCCCGGCCCGGTCCAGACGCTGCGCTCGCGTGACTACCAGGTGCAGATCAGCGCGCACGGGACCTGGAGGACCGTGGCCACGATCAGGACGCAGAGGGCCAGGCTGACCGACACGATTGCGTTCCCGCCGACTCGCGCCCGCGCGATTCGGCTGCGCCTGATCGGCGGCACCGGCCAGCGCACGGTGAAGACGTCGAGCACCCCGTCGACGGCGATCCTGCCGATGGTTCAGGAGCTGAGCGCGCGCTGAGTGGTCACCGGGGATCGACAACGCTCGGGGTGTCCTTAAAGAGAGCGGCTAGTTCGGTCCGAGAGCGGATCCCGAGTTTCTGGTAGACGTGGCGCAGGTGGTATTCGACCGTCTTGGGGCTGAGGAACAGCTGGCCGGCGGCGACGCGGGTGGTGAGTCCACGGCTGAGCAGCAGCGCGACCTGCAGCTCCCGCGCGGTGAGCTGGTCAAGCGTTGAGACGTCACGCCGGCGAGCCGTCTCGCCGCTCGCGGCAAGCTCGGCAGAGGCCTGCTCGACCCAGGGGATCGCACCTAGCGTCTCGAACGTCTCCAGGGCCGCGCGCAGCTGCGCCCGCGCGTCGATCCGCCGGCGAGCACGGCGCAGGCGAGCACCGTAGGCGAGCTGGGTTCGCGCCCGCTCGAACACGTCCGGTGTCTGGGCGTGGAGCGCGAGCGCCTGCGCAAACGGTGGATCGAGCGCATCGTCGGCGGCCAGGAGTCCGGCGCAGCGCGCGGCCCGCGCTCCTGACCATGGCTGCCCTTTCGTGATCGCCGCGGCGAGGTACGGTCCGGTCAGGCTGTCCGCCTGGGCGCGGTCGCCGAGTCGGACCAGGGTCTCGACCAGCTCCGGAATCGGGGACAGGTCGACGTCGTCGATCCCGAGCCGATCGAGCATCGCCTGCTGCTCGCGCAGGTGCTCGAGCGCGGCCTGCAGGTGCCCCGCCCCGAGCTCGAGGTCGGCCAGCGCGGCGAACGTCCAGACGTGATGCGTCGCCACGCCGAGCGCGTCCGCGAGCCGCTGGGCCTCGCGCGCGTGCGCGCGG
>Ga0302178_10001917_pt1 | contig 16912 bp, 18 predicted proteins | sample I_Palsa_E1_3_FD_198790 | JGI IMG/M metagenome (GOLD analysis project Ga0302178, IMG submission 198790) | Peat permafrost microbial communities from Stordalen Mire near Abisko, Sweden - I_Palsa_E1_3 | ecosystem: Environmental > Terrestrial > Soil > Palsa > Peat permafrost | place: Sweden... | reverse complement strand
CAGCCTTGGCGACCAGCGTCAACAACGCGTCGAATGCCTTGGCGGGGAACATCGCATCGGTCTTGATGTTCGGGTGCGACTGCTTGGGTTGCTTGGCCAGCTCCAGCAGCGGAGAGATCGCGACCAGTGCGGCCGGCTCTTCGCGTATCTGTTGAAGCCGTTGCGCCAGAGCAAGAGCCAGATAACCGCCGGCCGAATCACCGGCCACCACGATCTGGTCCGGCTGGTATCCGCGCAGGCGCAGCCAGCGGTACGCGTCGTGGCAGTCGTCCAGTGCCTGGCCGACCGAGTGCTTCGGGATGAGCCGGTAGTTGACCACCAGCACCGGAGCGTCGGCAAACTTCGACAGCGCGTTGACGATTCGGCTGTGCGAGTTCACCCCGCACGTCAAAAAGGCGCCACCGTGCAGATAGAGCACCACCCGTCGCTTGCCGTCGGCCGGCAGCACGCCGGGAGCGCGGACCAGCTGCGCAGTGCAGTGCGGCAACCCAACCGTGGTGCGGACGGTTCCGGGCCCGGGCAGCAGCATCCGGGACGCGAAGTCGATGATGCCGAACGGAAATGGGACCTGCGGGATGTAACTGACCACGCCCAAAGCGGGGCGGATCGTGAGGCGACAAGCCAGCGACGCGATCATCCCGGGGAGGCTGGGTCCGCTCTCGACGACCTCCACCGGCACGCCGTCGTTGACCGGAAATCTGCGGGCCCGCAACACGTCACGGGCACGAACTGCGGTCCGGGGCGCGCCCGAAACCTTGCTCGGTGCGGTCATGCTCAACACTCCTACGCCGTTGTAGTGCGATAAACATGTTGACGAAGCAGCGGAGAAGCATCCTCAGCCAACTTCGTGAACTCAGCTTGACACTTTAAAGAATTTCAACATTCAAAGAGTCTGATTCGATACCAAGATTGCTCCGACCCGTAATGGCGCAAGAGCCGGGGTTCGGAGAGACGAACCGTCCGGGACATAAACTGTTCGCGTGGTACGACGCGCACCGCGAGGTTCGATCACTGCGCTGGCCGCGGCGGGCGCGCTGGCGTCGACCGGCACCGCCTATGTGGGGGCGCGCAACCTGCTGATCAGCCAGGCCGCCAAGGCACGCAGCCTCATCCCGAAATCGTGGGACGTCCCGCCGCGCGCCGACGGTGTGTACACCCCGGGCGGCGGCCCAGTGCAGCGCTGGCAGCGCGGGATGGACGTCGACCTGCACCTGATGATCTTCGGTGACTCGACGGCAACCGGGTACGGCTGCCGGATCGCCGACGAGGTCCCAGGGGTTTTGATCGCGCGCGGGCTGGCCGAGCAGAGCGGCAAACGGGTCCGGTTGAGCACCAAGGCGATTGTCGGTGCCACGTCCAAGGGATTGTCCGGGCAGGTCGACGCGATGTTCGTGGCCGGAGCGCCGCCCGATGCCGCCGTCATCCTGATCGGCGCCAACGACGTCACCAAGCTGAACGGCATCGGCGCCTCGTCGCGCAGGCTGGGCGCGGCGGTGCGACGGTTGAAAGCCAGCGGCGCGGAGGTCGTCGTCGCCACCTGCCCCGATTTCGGCGTCGTCAAAGCGATCCCGCAGCCGCTGCGGTGGACGGTGCGCACCCTGGGTCTGCGGCTGGCCCGCGCGCAGTCCGGCGCCGTCAGGTCCGCCGGTGGTGTGCCGGTGCCGCTGGCCTCGCTGGTCAACGACGAGTTTCGGCATTCGCCGCATCTGATGCTGTCCGACGACCAGTTTCATCCCTCGGCCGCCGGATACGCACTGGCCGCGAGCCAGTTGCTGCCGGCGTTGTGCCAGGCGCTCGGCCACTGGTCCGGTGAGCCGGCCCTGTCGTCGGCAAGCGGCACCGAAGCCGGGCCCGGCTATTTGACGCTGAGGCTGTTCTCGCGACTGTGGCGGCGACCTACTACCGGGGTGCCGGCGCCGATCGTCGTATCTGCCCCCGGCTAAGCGACTCGCGTCCTCGCAAGGCTAGATTCGGGTCCAGACCACACCCCATGGATGGAGCTGTCATGCCGGAAGCCGTCATCGTTTCAACTGCCCGTTCGCCCATCGGGCGCGCCATGAAAGGGTCGCTGGTCAGCATCCGACCCGACGACCTGGCCGCCCAGATGGTGCGCGCCGCACTCGACAAGGTGAAGGCGCTCAATCCCCACCAGATCGACGACCTGATCCTGGGCTGCGGCCTGCCCGGCGGCGAGCAGGGCTTCAATATGGCCCGCGTGGTCGCCATCGAGCTGGGCTACGACTTCCTGCCCGGCACCACCGTCAACCGGTACTGTTCGTCGTCGCTTCAGACCATCCGGATGGCTTTCCACGCGATTAAGGCCGGCGAGGGCGACGCCTTCATCTCGGCCGGCGTCGAGACGGTGTCCCGGTTCATCAAGGGCAGCTCGGACTCGTTGCCCGACACCAAGAACCCGCTGTTTGATGAGGCCGGGCAACGCACGGCGACCGCCGCCGAGGGCGCCGAGGATTGGCACGATCCCCGCAAAGACCACAACATCCCCGACGTCTACATCGCGATGGGTCAGACTGCCGAGAACGTCGCCATCCTGACTGGCGTCAGCCGCGAAGACCAGGACCACTGGGGCGTGCGCAGCCAGAATCGCGCCGAGGACGCCATCAAGAGCGGATTCTTCGAGCGCGAGATCGTCCCAGTCAAGCTGCCCGACGGCACGACGGTCAGCACCGACGACGGCCCGCGACCGGGAACCACCTACGAGAAGATCAGCCAGCTCAAGCCGGTCTTCCGGCCCAACGGCACCGTCACTGCGGGCAACGCCTGTCCGCTGAACGACGGCGCCGCCGCAGTGGTGATCACCAGCGACACCAAGGCCAAGGAGCTCGGCCTCAAGCCGCTGGCCCGCATCGTGTCCACCGGCGTCAGCGGCCTCTCACCGGAGATCATGGGCCTGGGCCCGATCGAGGCGAGCAAGACGGCTCTGCAGCGGGCCGGCCTGTCGGTCAAGGACATCGACCTGTTCGAGATCAACGAGGCGTTCGCGGTGCAGGTGCTCGGCTCGGCCCGCGAACTGGGTATCGATGAGGACAAGCTCAATGTCTCCGGTGGCGCGATCGCCTTGGGTCACCCGTTCGGCATGACCGGTGCGCGCATCGCCACCACGCTGCTCAACAACTTGCAGACCCACGACAAGACCTTCGGCCTGGAGACCATGTGCGTTGGCGGCGGTCAGGGCATGGCGTTGGTGATCGAGCGGCTGAGCTGATTCGCTAACGGCCTCTGCGCCACGCAGTAGCCGTCTCCTGTGTTGCGGCCAAAATTGGCGTAACCGCACGGTTCGGGCATGGAATCACCCGAACTGGGTTACGGTTTGCCGGCTGCCGCCCGGTAGCTACGCATCCGAGTTCGAGATGACTCGGTCGAACAGGAGCGGCCCGATGAGTGTTTCCCTGAAAACAATTGCACTAGTGACAGCTGCGGTGGCAGTCACGTCAGCTTCGGCGGCCGGTTGCAGCAGCAATCCGAAGTCACCGACGGCCTCGTCGACGTCAGCCACTTCGGCCACGGCAAGCCACAGCTCGACAGCTAGTTCGGCGCAAGCCCAGTCCGCCGACTACGCCCGACTGTTGATCCAGGTCACAGACATCCAGACGCCGATGGCCTTCACCGCTGGCCCGGTGATACCGAACCCCAATGGCCAAGCCGGGGTGGACACGACGTTCAGCAACGATGACAAAACTCGCCAGATCCACGACACGATCCTCGTTCTCGGCGATCCTGCCGCGGCGGCCAGCGCGCTGGACGCCGCCAAGGCGAAGCTGGGGGATTCCGTCCAGGGAACACCCGCACCGGCTGCCGTGGGAACTGGCGGTACCACCGTCTCGGGCAACTCACCCGACGGCTCAAAGGGTGTGATGATGTTGCTCTTCACCGAGGGCAAGGCGTTCACCACCCTGAACTTTGTTGGCCCTCCCGACATGTTGCCGCCACCGGATTTCGTCACCGACCTCGGGCAAAAGCAAGACACCATCATCAAGAACGGACTGTCGGGCTAAGCCGAACCTTCCGCGGCGCTTGCGCGGGGAACCCAAAAAAGCCGGCACGTTGCGCACGTGCCGGCTTTTTTGTGTCAAGCGCTAATCGTTCTGCAGATAACTGAGCAGGCGCAGGATCTCGATGTAGAGCCAGACCAGAGTCACGGTCAGGCCCAGCGCGATACCCCAGGCGGCCTTCTCGGGAGCTCCAGCGCGGATCATCTGGTCGGCGGCGTCGAAGTCGATCAGGAAGCTGAACGCCGCGATCCCGATGCACACCAGCGAGAAGATGATTGCCAATGGGCCGCCGCTGCGCAGCCCCATGCCCTCGCCGTGGCCGACACCGAACATGCCCAGCACCAGGTTGCCCAGCATCAGAGCCAGCACACCGAACATGCTGGCAACGAGCATCCGGGTGAATTTCGGGGTGACTCGGATGGCGCCGGTCTTGTAGACCACGAGCATTCCGAAGAACACCCCGACAGTGCCCAGGACCGCCTGTCCAATCATCGCCCCGGCGCTGCTGGACGACACCGTGAAGTTGGTCAGCAGGAAGGAGAAGGCACCGAGGAACAGCCCCTCCAGGACGGCGTAGCTCAACACGATGGCCGGGTTGTCCTGCTTACGCGCGAAGGTCGCGATCATCACCAGCGCAAAGCCGCCGAAGGCGCCGACGAAGGTGAACATGCCCGCCAGCGCCTGGTTGGCCTCCACCATGAAGTAGGAGACAACCGCGGCGACCGACAGCACCGCCAGGGTGATGCCGGTCTTGGTGACGACGTCGTCGATGGTCAGTGGGCGGGAAACGCCTGCCCGCTGGTCGGTGTAGGGGGCATAGGGGTCCGTCTGATGCCCGTACTGTGTCGCGGCTGCTCCCGCGACGCCACTGCCAAACTGCGCGTATCCGCCGCGCTGCTTGGGCAGCGAGCGAAATACCGGGTTGCTAGTCTCCCGCACCGTCGGTTCCTCTCGTGAGCTGTGTGTTCGAGCTGTGCGAACAAGTGATCAACGAACGGTAGTCCAGCCTTGTTCCCAGCGGAAGATTTACCCAAATGTGCGGCCGGTGCTACTCCAAATAAACCTTACCCGCCGGGCACCCTGGCGGGGGTAACGATCTAGATTGCTCCTCAGGCCCCGACCTGCGTTCGACGAGGGATTCTTCACGACCACTCACCGAGGGGAGACCACACGCGTGACGGACGAATCCGACATTGCGAGCCGTGTCGACGGCGGCGTCGGCTTTGTGACGCTGAACCGGCCCCAGGCGATCAACTCGCTCAATCAGAGCATGGTCTCTCGCTTGCGCGCGGTCTTGACGGCGTGGGAGCGCGACGACGCGATCAGCGCGGTGGTGCTCTCCGGGGCCGGGGAGCGCGGGCTGTGCGCCGGCGGTGACGTGGTGGCGATCTATCACAGCGCCCGCGCCGATGGCGCCGAGGCCCGGCGGTTCTGGCACGACGAATACCTGATGAACGGTCAGATCGGTCGCTTTCCGAAGAAGTACGTCGCGCTGATGGACGGCATCGTGATGGGCGGCGGCGTCGGGGTCGGCGCGCACGCCAACACCCGGGTGGTGACCGAGACGTCGAAAGTGGCCATGCCCGAGGTCGGTATCGGCTTCATCCCCGACGTCGGCGGGGCTTACCTGCTGTCGCGCGCACCGGGATCGCTGGGTCTGCACGCCGCGCTCACCGGGGCGCCGTTCTCCGGGGCCGACGCGATCGCCCTGGGTTTCGCCGACCACTACGTGCCGCACGACAAACTGGATGCATTGCGCCAGGCAATCGCCGCGGACGGCGTCGAGTCGGCCATCGCCGCCCACGCCGTCGAACCGCCGGCCAGCCAGCTTGCCGCGCAGCGGGATTGGATCGACCACTGTTACGCCGGCGACACCGTCGCCGACATCGTCGCCGCACTGCGGGGCCATGACGCCGGCCCCGCCAACGACGCCGCGAACCTGATCGCGACCCGCTCCCCCATCGCGCTGTCGGTCACGCTGGAGGCCGTGCGCCGCGCCGCCAAGCTCGACACGCTGGAAGACGTTCTGGCCCAAGATTATCGGGTGTCGTCCGCGTCGCTGCGTTCGCACGATCTGGTGGAGGGCATCCGGGCTCAGCTGGTCGACAAGGACCGCAACCCGAAGTGGTCGCCGGCATCGCTATCCCAGGTGAACGCGGCCGACGTCGAGGCATACTTCGCACCCGTCGACGACGAACTGAAGTTCTAGGAAGGCAGTGATGACGAAAGCGTACGAAACCATCCTGGTCGAGCAGGACGAGCGGGTCGGCACCATCACCCTGAACCGGCCGAAGGCGCTCAACGCGCTCAACAGCCAGGTGATGGACGAAGTCACCACCGCGGCAGCCGAATTCGACAACGACCCCGGCATCGGGGCGATCATCATCACCGGCTCGGCGAAGGCGTTCGCCGCGGGCGCCGACATCAAGGAGATGTCCAGCTTGGCGTTCTCCGACGTCTTCGACGCCGACTTCTTCGCCCCGTGGGCCAAGCTCGCCGCCGTGCGCACGCCGACGATCGCCGCGGTCGCCGGCTACGCGCTCGGTGGTGGCTGCGAGCTCGCGATGATGTGCGACGTGCTGATCGCCGCCGACACCGCGAAATTCGGTCAACCGGAGATCAAGCTGGGCGTGCTGCCGGGCATGGGCGGCTCGCAGCGGCTGACCCGGGCCATCGGCAAGGCCAAGGCGATGGACCTGATCCTGACCGGACGCAACATGGACGCCGCCGAGGCCGAGCGCAGCGGGCTGGTGGCGCGGGTCGTCCCCGCCGACGACCTGCTGACCGAGGCCAAAGCCGTCGCCACCACGATCTCGCAGATGTCGCGGTCGGCGTCCCGGATGGCGAAGGAAGCGGTCAACCGCGCCTATGAGTCCACGCTCACCGAGGGTCTGCTCTACGAACGTCGGCTATTTCATTCGGCTTTCGCGACCGACGACCAGTCCGAAGGAATGGCCGCGTTCATCGAGAAGCGAACGCCGAACTTCACCCACCGTTAAAGAGTTGTGGTGACCGAAACTGCCACCGCTGAACCCGCGCCAGCCGTCGAGCCGCAGCGCCGGGAAGTGTGGTGGGTCCGGCACTACACCTTCACCGGCACCGCGGTCGGGCTGGTATTTATCTGGTTCTCGATGACGCCGTCGCTGTTGCCTCGGGGTCCGTTGTTTCAGGGTTTGGTGAGCGGTCTGGCCGGCGCAACCGGTTACGCCATCGGCGTTTTCGCGGTATGGCTGGTGCGCTTCATGCTCTCCCGGGACTCCAGCCCACCGGCACCACGGCGGGCGTGGCTGGTGCTGATCGTCGTCGGCGCGATCGGCATGGTCGCGATGGTGATCTGGTTCCACGTCTGGCAGGACCGGGTGCGCGATCTGATGGGCGTCAAGCACCTGGTATGGCCCGACTACCCGCTGACCACCGCACTGTCGTTGGTCGTGCTGTTCGGCGTCGTCGAAACCGGCCAGCTCATCCGCCGACTGGTCCATTTTCTCGATCTGCGACTCGATCGGATTGCGCCGCCGCGGGTTTCGGCCGTGATCGTGGTATCGCTGCTGGTCGCTCTAACAATCGCGTTGCTCAACGGCGTCGTGGTGAAATTCGCGATGCGGACCATGAACAACACCTTCGCCACGGTCAACAATGAAATCAATCCCGATACCGCCGCGCCGCGGACACCGCTGCGGTCCGGCGGACCGCAGTCGCTGGTGAGCTGGGAATCACTGGGACACCAGGGCCGGATATTCATCAAGGGCGGGCCCAGCGTCGACCAGCTCACCGGGTTCAACGGCGCGCCGGCGACCGAGCCGATCCGCGCCTACGCCGGACTCGACTCCGCCGACGGCATCACCGCGGCCGCGGAGGTGGCTGCGCGAGAATTGGAGCGCGAAGGCGGATTACGCCGCGCTGTCGTGGCGGTCGGAACCACCACCGGCACCGGCTGGATCAACGAGGCCGAGGCCGACGCGCTGGAGTACATGTACAACGGCAACACCGCAGTGGTGAGCATGCAGTACTCGTTCCTGCCTAGCTGGCTGTCGTTCCTGGTGGACAAGGAGAACGCGCGCCACGCGGGCCAGGCGCTGTTCGAGGCGGTAGACCGGCTGGTGCGCCGGCTGCCGGAAGCGCAGCGCCCCAAGCTCGTCGTGTTCGGCGAGAGCCTGGGCTCCTTCGGCGGCGAGGCGCCGTTCATGAGCCTCAACAACGTGTTGGCCCGCACCGACGGTGCACTGTTCTCCGGGCCGACGTTCAAGAACACCATCTGGACCGACCTGACCGCGACCCGCGACCGCGGGTCCCCGGAGTGGCTGCCGATCTACGACCACGGCCACAATGTCCGCTTCGTCGCACGACCTGAGGACCTCAATCGCCCTGACCCGCAATGGAATACGCCCCGGGTGGTGTATCTGCAGCACGCCTCAGATCCCATCGCGTGGTGGGATCCCGGCCTGCTGTTCCGCGAGCCGGACTGGCTACGCGAAAAGCGTGGGTACGACGTGCTTCCCGAGACCGAGTGGATTCCGGTGGTGACGTTCTTGCAAGTGTCAGCCGACATGGCGGTGGCCGTCGATGTCCCACAAGGCCACGGTCACGTCTATGTGGCCGACGTCGCCAACGGCTGGGCGGCGGTGTTGCAGCCACCGGGGTGGACGCCGGAGAAGACTGCCAAACTTCGGCCGCTGTTGCACGCCAGCGACAGCTAACGTCAGGTGAACGGACGCTGTGAGTGTGCCAAGGGTTTTGGGCTACTAGCTAGTCCGTCGAACAGTCTGGTGGCACTATTCACCCTATTAGAGATCCCGTGGAGGGAGAGGTCAATGACCCGGACAATCGCCAAAATCGCGGCGGCGGGGGTGCTGGCTGCGATTCCCATCGCAGCGGTGAGTATTCCCGCTTACGCGGCTGAGAATCCCGGCGGCGCGCCGATCGTGCTGCCCGCGCCGCTGCCGGCGGATCCGGCGACCGAGCCGGCGCCGCCGCCCGCGCCGGCGTCGCATGGCGAGTACTACAACCCGAACGACTACAACGATTGGTACAACTGGTACAACGCCGGCGCCGACGGCGGCGGTGGAGGCGGCGGAGGCGGTTAAGCCGAAATCGGATCCCCTAAGGTAGGGAGTGATCGATGACGTACACAGTCCGCAGCGCCATCATCAAAATCGGGGTAGCCGCGATCTTCGTCGCTGTACCAACCGCCACTGTGAGCATTCCAGGTTACGCCGCGGCGACCCCCCCGGCTGTGCTACCGGCGGCGCCTCCGCCACCCCCGGCGCCGCCGTCACCGGCCCCGCCGCAACAGAACGCCCCGCCGCAACAGAACTATGAGAACCCGAATGACTGGTACAACACCGGCGCCGACGGCGGCGGCGGAGGCGGCGGAGGCGGCTAAATCGCCGACCTACCGTACGGCCAGCACTCCGGCCGCGGCCAGCGCGTGGTAGCCGCCGACGACATCGGTCGCCCGGTGCAAGCCGAGATCCTGCAGGGCGACCGCGGCGAGACTCGACGTGTAGCCCTCCGAGCAGAGCACCACCCACTCCACGTCGTCGCTGACGGCTTGGGGCAGGCGCGCGTCGCTGGTCGGATCGCAGCGCCACTCCAACACGTTTCGCTCGATGACGAGAGGCCGCAACCACTCGGGCACCTCGCCTTCACGGGTCCGCTGGGCCTGCGGCCTGATGTCGACGAGCAACGCGCCGCGCCGCAGCGCCGCGGGCACCTCATCGGCCGCCAGGCGGCGTAGCCGGGCACGTGCCGTCTCCAGAACCTGATCGATGCGGCTCATAGATTCTCCGGTTGGTCGGTCAGCTCAGTCCGCTTGCGCCGCAGCCTGTGTTGGTCGGCCACCTCGTAGTACGACATCACCGTCAGCGGCGGTGAATACGCGTGCACGCTGAGCGAGGGCCCCGGCGTGCCGGACACCGAGGCCGCTGGCGCATGCGGACTCGCGGGGGCCCACACCACGTCGTGCACCCAGCCCAGCGGGAACGCGGCCTGATCTCCCGCCTCGAGCCGTTTGCAACGCAAATGCTCACCATCCCAACGGAATTCGTCCAGTGACCCGGACAACAACGTCAGCGCGCCCAGCGATCCGCCGTGGTCGTGCAACTCGGTGCGATGCCCGGGCACCCAGCTGATCAGCCAGACATCGACTTCGTCGTCACCGTGTAACCGCGCGAACCAGCGGTCGTCGGTAGGCACACCGCCCGCCGGGACGACGTGGTCGTAGCGGCCACTGAGCACGTCGTCAGCGGTTCGGTCGGTGATGTGCAGCAGGTCGGCCAGCCGCAGCCGGGTGGGACCGGGGACAGATCTCAGACGCGACGGGCGGGACAGGACAGGGGCAGCAACGAGGTCTGCAGAAACCATGTGAGTCAAGCTCCAGAGCGAACGGGCGTATTAAGGGGCGGCGGCAATCAGGGCCGACAACACTCCCAATACCGGGTTCGCTGCGTCACGGTCGCCAGTGTTGCATAGATTGACCGGGTGTGGTCGCGACCATCTTGCCCCCTGACGTGGGGCACGGTTGCTGTCCTGGCCGCCGCATCGGCGATGACGGGCTGCTCCGCCACCGGCACGAAGGCCCCGACCGCATCCACGACGCCGTCAAGCATGGGGACGACAGCGGCCGCGGCTGCGCCGGGCGTCGTGGCGATCTCCCCCGCGGGCGTCACGACCAAGATCAACGTGCCCTCATACTCGACCGAAGAGGAGTACTTCCAGGCCTGCCACGCAGCGAAGACGTGGATGCAGGGCCACCCCGGCGACCGGACGGCACTGGTCGAGCGCTATTTGGCGGCGGTCCAGACACCCGGCGTCGGCGGTGCCGGCACCTGGAACATCGCCTGGGCCGCACTGCCGCTGCCGCGGCAGGCTGGGGTGATCGTCGCGGCCAGAGCGGCCGCCAACGACGAATGCGGCTGAGGGCTCAACGTGGTGACACCGCAATTCGGATCACGATTGATAAAACCCGTCGAGCGCGCGCGAAAATGAGTCCATGACCGACTCCGACCTAACGCCCGAACCGGAACCCGGGCGGCGGGTGGCGTTGGCGCTGGGCAGCGGCGGTGCCCGCGGGTACGCCCACATCGGGGTGATCCACGAGTTGCAAGACCGTGGCTATCAGATCGTCGGGATCGCCGGTTCGTCGATGGGGGCGCTCGTCGGCGGGTTACAAGCGGCCGAGCGGCTCGACGAATTCGCCGACTGGGCAAGGTCATTGACCCAGCGCTCAATCCTGCGACTGCTGGATCCGTCGATCACCGCGGCCGGCGTGCTGCGGGCCGAGAAGATTCTGGACGCGGTGCGCGACATCCTCGGCGCCGCCACCATCGAGGAGCTGCCGATCCCCTACACCGCGGTGGCCACCGATCTGCTGGCCGGCAAGTCGGTGTGGTTGCAGCGCGGCCCGGTCGACGAGGCGATTCGCGCGTCGATCGCGATCCCGGGAGTCATTGCGCCGCACGTCATCGACGGGCGGCTGCTGGCCGACGGCGGCATCCTCGATCCGCTGCCGATGGCGCCGATCGCGGCCGTCAACGCCGACCTCACCATCGCCGTCAGCCTGTCCGGCAGCGAGACCCTGGCCGACGCCGCGCCCGAACCACGGCCCACCACCGAGTGGCTGAACCGGATGCTGAGCAGTACGTCGGCGCTGCTGGACTCGCCGACCGCACGCGCGGTGCTCGACCGGTTCGGCGCGTCGAGTGCAGACAACGTGGACGACGCAGACGACTCGGAGAGCGTCCCGGAGACCGAACCGCCCAGGCTCGGCGGTTTCGAAGTGATGAACCGCACCATCGACATCGCACAGGCCGCGCTGGCCCGCCACACGCTGGCGGCTTATCCGCCCGACCTGCTGATCGAGGTGCCCCGCTCGGCATGCCGCGGCTTGGAATTCCACCGTGCGGCTGAGGTGATCGACATCGGCCGCGAGTTGGCTGCCCGGGCGCTGGACACCATCACCTGACGCCGAGGAACGCCGCGACGGCTGCCGCCTCCCGCCGGCCCTGCGCGCGCCCGGCGTGCGCGGAAGGCCGGCGGCAGCGCGGATCGAGTGCGTTCGAACCATATGCCGCCAGCGACTCCTCGTCGGCGAACACACCCAGCGCTGTGCCGCGAAACCCGCTGATCTCCACGGCCGGCCCGGCACCGAAAGCCGACGGCGCCGATTCACCGGCGGGCACCAGCACCACCGCCGCCCCGCAGTCATCGGCGACGTCGAGGTTGATCGTGCTGCCGATGCCGCCGTCCATGTAACGCCGATCCCCGATCGTCACCGGCGGCCACGCTCCCGGTACCGCGCAACTGGCGGCCACCGCGTCCACCAGGTCGACGCCGGAATCGCGGTCGAGCACCACCAATTCGCCGGTGGCGATGTCGATGGCGGTGATGCGGAGCACCCGGTCGGGCCAGACGTGCGAGGGAAGTCGCTGCGCGATGACGTTGCGCCGCAACGGCTCGGCCACGGTTTCGGCTGTCAGCGCGACCGCCCCGATCCGCTGCCGCTTCTGCACCACCGTGGTGTCCGGATCCGACAGGGCGGCCAGGAAGAGATCCATAATGACCTCGATCCCGACGCCGGGGTCTATTTCGGCCGACTTTTCGCCGATCTGCCGCGCGAACAGGTCGGCCAGACTCACGTCGCTGCCGATCTGGGCAACGACTGCCGAGCCGGCCGAGGTGCCGAGCAGCACATCGGAATCCAGCAAGGCCGCCGCCGCGGCCGGCGACTCGTCGGCGATGCCGAGCAGAATGCCTGTCTCCCAAGCGATTCCGGCGACCCCACCGCCGCCCAGCACCAGCGCACGTTTACCCGTCATACGGTCGGATGCAGCGATGCCACGGCCGCCGGACTCAGATCCTCGGGCCGCAGTTGATGGCGCGGAGGATCCGGCAGCACCAGATCACGGCTGATCTGCAAGCCGGCATCGACGTGGATCAATTCCCCCGGTTCGATGAGTTGCCATCGTGCGGCGTCGTCCATCGACTCGGTGGCGAACACGGCCGACGGCCGTTCGCACAGATGTTGCGACTCTGCGCGAATTCGGCTGGTGCGCAGATGGAATCGATGATCTGGCAGAATTTTGCGACGATCCGATAGGTACAGCTCGTGCGACTCCGGGTAGCGCATTGCCCAGAGGTCGGTGGCCGTGCTGAGCAAGATGTTGACCGCGTAGATCGGCACGTTGTCGGCCAACCAGCGCATAGCGTCGACCAGGCCGGCGGTGACGTCACCGCCCCGGGCCCGGATCGAAGCGAACACCCGCTCGGAATCGGTCTGCCCCAATACCAAGTCAGCAGTACCCAATTCACGCAGCCGCTCGTCGAGCACATCGAGGCCTTCGACTACGCCGTTGTGCGCGAATATCCGGCCGTCCTGCAAGAACGGATGCGTGTTGACCACGTCATGCGATCCGGTCGTCGCGTAGCGGACGTGCGCGATGAAGGTGGTGCCGGTGAGGTCGTGGGCTTCGGTGGCGAACTCGGCGTCGTCCCACGCGGCGATCGGCTGCTTGTGCACCTGAGGCCGCCCCTGGGCGTCGAAAACGCCCAAACCGCTGCCGTCGGGGTTTCGTCTGCTCTGCTCGGAAAGGTTGTCGGGAGCATCCAGCAGCCAAAACGTCGCGGTGACAACGTTTGTCCCGGCGTGCAGCCCGAAGAGCCGGCACATCAGCGGGTCAGCTCGGCCGACAGCGTCGCCAGCGACTGACGCGCGTAGCCCTTCCACACCTGACCCAGCACCGGCAGCAACGGCGCCGCGAGCCTCGATGCGGCATGAATGTTCCAGCTCCAGGTGATCGTCGTCGCGGTGCCGCTCGGGACGAAGGTCCACTCGCCCTCAGCCCTGCCGATGAGCAATCCCAGCGGGCCGGTGATTCCGGTCAGCGCATAGCCGAACGAATGCGGCGGGTCCAGACGGGTCAGCTCCTCGTGGAAGCTGCCGGTGGGGCTCAGCAGTACTGTGCGCGTCTGCCCGGCGATGCCCCACTCACCTTGCTGATCCCGGACTTCTTTGACCGGCCCGATGGGTCCGTACCAGCGGCTGAAAACCGTGGTCAGCGGTATTGGCAGGGTTCCGGCGAAGGCGTCGTCGACGCTGACCGGAATCACCCGCGATTGCTGTACAGCCAGAGTCCTTGCCATCCGGGCAGGCTACCGCGAGAGCCCGGGGGCGGCCCGGCCGGTGATCAAGGGCAGGTCGAAGAAACTCTGGATGCCCGGCGGTGCCGCGCAGGTCGCCGGGACGGCGTTGACGCAGTGCGCGGCCGTCGCCACCACACCGGGGTTGCTTTTCAAACCGGCCTCCACGCTTTCCGGCTGCCAACCCTTGACCGTGATGAACGCGTCCGGGTTGCCGTGGACCTCGATCTCGTAGCGTTCCCCGGCTGGCCCGAAAGACCAAGGCGGATCGAGGTTTTCCTCACCCATCAACCAGTTCACCGTGATCCGGACCACCGCGGCGTCGCCGACGAAGGCCTCCCAATGGAAGCGGCGCCCGGCCACCTGGCCTGGCTCGATCACCCCGATCGGCGAATCGATCGGCCCGGTCGCGACGGCCACCTCTTGCGACGAGCGGATCTGCGGGTCGGCCGCAAAGCCCAGCCGATCCACGCACAGCCGGACGGACTGAAAGAATCCGCCGTCGAGAATCTTCTGCATCGGTCCGGTCAGCGCCTTGTCCGGTGTGCCGCCGAAGCCCATCACGTAGCGCAGCACATCCGGGGCGCCGTAGGTCCGCAGGTCGGAAAACTCCTCGGAGCGAACGAAAGTCACGCCGGTCGACATCACCGAAAGCAGCAGCGGAAACAACTCGGTCGCGGCGCCCGGACCGATGCCCGCGCCGTGCAGCGTGGCGTTGCCGGCTTGGGCGGCGATCTCCAGCGGTGCGGCTTCCTTCTCACCCGGATAGAACCAGCCGACCGGGGTGACGACGTTCTTGCCGGAGCGCAGCAGCGCCGCGACTTCGTCGACGTTGGGCAGCAGCGGCGCGTAGATCACCGCGTCGGCCTCGAGCGCGAGAATCTCGTCGACGCTGTTGGTCGCGGTCACACCGAGCGGGGACCAGCCGATGATGTCACCGACGTCCTTGCCGTGCTTGGCTTCCGAATGCACCCAACACCCGGCCAGTTCGAGCTCGGGATGCTCGAGTGTGCCTTTGATCGCGGCCACACCGACCGACCCCGTTGCCCATTGAACGACCCGCAGGCTCATAACTCTCCCTTTCCCACGTGCCACTCACTCTCGCGCTTCGATGACCTCGTAGACATCGTCGGCATACCGAGACCGGATGGTCTTCTTGTCGTACTTGCCAACGCTGGTACGCGGAATTTCGTCGACGAACGTCCAGCGCTCCGGCAGCCACCAGCGAACGACCTTGTCAGCCAGGAACTTTCGCAGATCGTCGGCCTTGATGCCGGATCCCTCTCTGGCGACGACGACGGCAAGTGGCCGTTCCTGCCAGCGCTCGTCGGGGACCGCGACCACGGCGACCTCGATCACATCCGGATGCTCGAACAGGGCATTCTCCAGGTCGACCGACGAAATCCATTCCCCGCCTGACTTGATCACGTCTTTGGAACGATCGGTGAGCGTGATGAAGCCGCGTTCATCGATGCGGCCTACATCGCCGGTGCGCAACCAGCCGGAGTCGAATTTCGACTCGTCGTGGCCCTTGTAGTAGGAACTCGTGATCCACGGACCGCGAACTTCCACCTCGCCGACGGCCTGGTTGTCATTAGGCAGCACCGTCCCGGCGTCGTCGACAATCCGAGCCTCCACACCGCATACCGGTTGGCCCTGGGTTGCGCGGAATGCCCAGTGCTGGTCCTCGGGCGTGTCCGGCGGCGGCCAGGCCATGGTGGCCATCGGCGAGGTTTCAGTCATGCCCCACAGCTGGCGGATCTGCACGCCGTGTTTTTCCTCGAAGGTGCGCATCAGCGACACCGGCACGGCCGAGCCGCCACAGGCGACCAATCGCAGCGACGACACGTCGTGGGAGTCCTTTTCCAGGTGGTGCATGACGTCGTTCCAGATGGTCGGCACCGCGCCGGCGACGGTGGGCCGCAGCTTCTCGATCATGTCGATCAGCGATTTGGCGTCCAGATGGCAATCGGGCAGGACTAGATCGGCGCCCGCCATCAGCGCCGCATAGGGCAGACCCCAGGCGTTGGCATGGAACATCGGCACGATCGGTATGACGCAATCGCTGGCGCTGATCGAGAGGCCGTTGCCGGTACAGTTGGCCATGGTGTGCAGATAACTCGAGCGGTGGCTGTAGACGACACCCTTCGGGTTTCCGGTGGTGCCGCTGGTGTAACACATTGCGGCCGCGGAGTTTTCGTCGATGTCAGGCCAGTCGAATTCGTCCGACTCGCCGGCCACGACGTCGCCGTAGCGCAGCACGGTCTTGCCCGATTCTTCAAGCGCGGCGATGTCGCCGTCGCCGACCGCGATCACGGTGTGCACCGTCTTGAGGTCGGCGAGTATCGGCGCCAGCACGTTGGCCAGCGACAGATCGACCAGCACCACTTGGTCTTCGGCCTCGGTGGCGACGTACACAATCTGCTCGGGGAACAGCCGGATGTTGAGGGTATGCAGTACCGCGCCCATCGCCGGCACCGCCATATACGCCGCCAGGTGTTCCGAGTTGTTCCACATGAAGGTGGCGACCCGCTGGTCGCCCGTGACACCGATGCGCCTCAACGCATTCGCCAACTTCGCGGTGTGTTGACCGAGCTCGGCGTAGGTGTGCTCGCGGTAACCGTCGCCGGTGGCCGTGGTGACTTTGCGCGCTCCGTGCACGCGGGTGGCGTGCCGCAGAATGGCGGTGATCGTCAGGGGAAAGCTGTGCATGGTGCTGTACATCGATGGACCGCCTCTGGTTCCGCCAGACTACCGGGGCAGGC
>Ga0302178_10001916_pt1 | contig 16923 bp, 15 predicted proteins | sample I_Palsa_E1_3_FD_198790 | JGI IMG/M metagenome (GOLD analysis project Ga0302178, IMG submission 198790) | Peat permafrost microbial communities from Stordalen Mire near Abisko, Sweden - I_Palsa_E1_3 | ecosystem: Environmental > Terrestrial > Soil > Palsa > Peat permafrost | place: Sweden... | reverse complement strand
TCCGCCCCCGCACAGGAACAGCAGCGGCAGCACGAAGTTGAAGAAGGCGGCGCTCGGATTGCGCCAGAACATCCGGCGCTCGAGGCGATACTGACGCCAGGTCAGGGTCAGCGCGTCAGGCATCGGTGCTCCGCTGGCACGTGGCGGGCGGCTCAGGCATCCGCGGTCAGCTCCAGGTAGACGTCCTCGAGCGTGGGGCGCCCCACGCTCAGCTCCTCCACCCGCTCCCCCCGCGCGAGCGCCTCGGCGGTCAGCTCATGCAACAGCCTGGTCGGGTCGTCGGTCTGCTGCTCGACGAGCTCGCCGTGCCGGTCCCGGTAGGCGACGCGGTAGTGCGATCCGCCGACCCCCAGCTCTCGGGGCGGGCCGATCGCGAGCACGCGGCCGTCCTTGACGATCGCCACCCGGTCGGCGAGCTCCTGGGCCTCGTCCAGATAGTGGGTGGTCAACAGGATCGTCTTGCCCAGGTCGCGCAGGCTGCGCACGGTCTCCCAGGCCGCATGCCGCGCCGCGGGGTCGAACCCGGTCGTGGGCTCGTCCAGGAACATCAGCTCCGGGTCGCCCACCAGCGCCAGCGCGAAGTCCAGCCGCCGCAGCTGGCCGCCTGAGAGCTTGCGGCTGCGCACGTCCGCCCTGTCCTCGAGACCGGCCAGCTTTAGGACCTCCTCGACCGACCGCGGGTGCGGGTAGAACCCCGCCCAGTGGCGCAGCAGCTCGCGCGGTGTCGCGTGGCTGTAGATGCCGCCCGACTGCAGCACGATCCCTATGCGCCGGCGCAGCTCGATCGACCTTCGGGCCGGATCGAAGCCGAGCACCGAGACCTCGCCGCCGCTGCGCTGGCGGTAGCCCTCGAGGATCTCCACCGTCGTGGTCTTGCCCGCGCCGTTGGGGCCGAGCAGACCGAACACCTCACCGCGGCGCACGGTGATGTCGATGCCGCGCACAGCCTCGTATTCGCCGTAGCGCTTGGTGAGCGCATGCACCTCTATGGCCGGAGCCGTCTCGTTCACGGCCCAATCATCCCGCACCGGCCGCTTGCTCCTACCAGTGCACGCCCCTCGTCAGGGTGGCCATCGCGATCTGCTCGAAATTGGCTTTCTCCTCAGGGTTCTTCTCCCCCTTGGAGGCGGCGGAATCGGGGAACACGCGGTAGGCGAGATGCAGCAGCTGGTCGACCGCCTTGGGCGCGAGCGTGTAGGCGACCTCGCCGAAGGTGCCGAGGCGGGTGCCCATGTGCTTGGGCCGCGAACGCAGCGCCTCGCAGATCATTTCGCCGGCCTCCTCGGGCGTGATCGCGGGAAAGGCGTCGTACATCTTCGTGGGGGCGATCATCGGCGTGCGTACCAGCGGCATGTGAATCGTCGTGAACGTGATCCCGTCGCCGACGACCTCCGAGGCGACCACGCGGGTGAACGCATCCAGGGCCGCCTTCGAGGCCACGTAGGCGGAGAAGCGCGGCGGGTTCGTCTGCACGCCGATCGAGGAGATGTTGACGACGTGCCCGGAGCCCCGCTCGCGCATGTTCGGGAGCAGCCCGATGATCAGCTTGACCGCGCCGAAGTAGTTGAGCTGCATCGTGCGTTCGAAGTCGTGGAAGCGGTCGTAGCTGAGCGCGATCGACCTGCGGATCGAGCGGCCGGCGTTGTTGACCAGCATGTCGACGCCGCGGTGGTCGGACAGCACACGCGCGACCAGGCGGTCGACCGACTCCATGTCGGCGAGGTCGGCCGCGTAAACGTAGGCGGTGCCGCCTGCGGCGACGATCTCCGCACGCACCTCCTCGAGCTTCTCGACGTTGCGGGCGACGAGCAGCGGCACCCCGCCCGCGGCCGCGATTTTGACCGCCGCCGCGCGCCCGATCCCCGACGAGGCGCCCGTGATCAGGACGTGCTTGCCCTCCAGCGACTCCTTCAGCGAGCTGCCTTTGGCGAGATCGTCCATCTCGCGCTCCCAGTAGTCCCACAGACGCGCTGCATACTCGTGCAGCGGCGGGGGCTGTTCGAGCGCCGAGCCCTTCAGGGCCCGTTCCGCTCCGTGTGTATCGAATCTCGGCTTCAGCTCAACGTGCTCGAGCACCTCCGGCGGGATGCCCAGCTCGCGCAGCGCGAGCCGGCGACCCTGGCGCAGCGGCGGCACGCTCATCAACAGCGACAGCGGCCAGGTGGGCACGGCGTCGGTCAGTCGTTTGTCGACGCTCACGGCGAAGCGGGGCGCGTGTGCGGCCGCGGCGAACTCGTTGAACAGTTCGTCCACGCGCAGGGGCCGCGGGTCCGTCAGGTGGAAGGCGTGGCCATCGAGATCGGGCTGGTGGGCGATGTGCTCGAGCGCTCCCGCCACCCAGTCGACCGGCACCACGTTGGTCCTGCCCAGGTCAAGGCCCACGAGGGGAACCCACTCCGGCACCAGCGCGCGCGTCCGCTGGATCGCCTTGAAGAAGTAATAGGGCCCGTCGATCTTGTCCATCTCGCCGGTCTGTGAGTCGCCCACCACGATCGCCGGCCGGTACACGCGCCAGGGCACGTAGGGCTGCTCGCGCACGATCCGCTCGGCCTCGAACTTGGTGCGATGGTAGGGGGAGGGCAGCTTCTGGCCCTCGTCGAAGAAGTCCTCCTCGAACAGGCCCTTGTAGTCGCCCGCGACGGCGATCGAGGAGACGTGATGCAGGTGCTCGACCTCGAGCGCCCGGGCGAGTTCGACGGCGTGCGTCGTGCCCCCGACGTTGACCGCCGTGTTGCGCTCGGCCGGCGCGGTCATGTCATACACGGCGGCGAGATGGAAGAAATGGGTGATCTTGCCGCGCAGCTCGTTCACCTGCTCCTGCTCGAGCCCCAGCAGCGGCTTGCGAAGATCGCCGACGACCGGCTCCACGCGTTTGGCCGCCGCTGCGCCCGCCACGCTGCCCCAGCGCTCGATCAGATCCTCCAACCTGCCCTTGGAGGTCTCGCGCACGAGCACGTGGATCTTGCCCTGACGCTGGTTGAGCAGCCGCTCCACGAGGCGTCGCCCGATGAAGCCGGTAGCTCCTGTCACGAAGTAGGCCACGGTCACGCGAGCATATCGGGATGCGCGTTCTGACCTACGCCCCGGCGCCCGCGCCGGCGCGGCCCTCGCCGGCTGCAAAGCGCGCGGCACCGCGCACGCCATCCTCGAACACCTCGGGTCCGGCGCTCGCCTCGAGCGCGAGACCCTGCGCGAGGGTCATCCCGAGCCCCTCGATCGCCGCGCGGCGATCGGCCAGCATCGTGCGCTGGGGGAAGCTCGCGAGCCCCTCGGCCAGCGCCAGCGCGCGCTCGAGGTGGGCGCCCGCCGGAACGACCTCGCTGAGGAGCCCCATCGACAGAGCCTCCGCGGCGCCGAGCATCCTGCCGGTGAGGATCAGGTCGAGCGCCCGCCCGAGGCCGACGATGCGGGGCAGGCGCTGGGTGCCGCCGTCGATCAGCGGCACGCCCCAGCGGCGCTCGGGATAGCCGAGCGTCGAGGTCTCGGTCGCGATTCGCAGATCGCACCACAGCGCCAGCTCAAGGCCCCCGGCCAGACAGAAGCCCGAGATCGCCGCGATCGTCGGCTTGGAGGGTGTCAGGCGGGTGAAGCCCATCGGGCCCTCCTCGCTCATCAGCCGCTCGCGGAAGGTGACCGTTGCCTTCAGGTCGGCGCCTGCGCAGAACGACACCCCGCCCGCGCCCGTCAGCACCAGCACGCGCGCAGCCTCGTCCTCCTCGAATTTCATATACGCGGCGTGCAGTGCGGCCGCGGTGGGGCCGTCCACAGCATTGCGCCGGTGCTGGCGGTCGATCGTCACGAGCGCCGCCGCGCCGGTGCGCTCGTAGCGCACAGCGCCGGGTTCGAGCTCGCTCATCGAGGAGCCGCCGCGCGGGGCAGCGCGATGCGGCCTACCAGCCGCCGCGCCACCGGACAGCGCCCAGGGCTTTGGTTGCCGCCTTGCGGGCTTCCTTGCGCTTCTCGAGGCGACGCTGCAGCATGCTCATCACGAACACGAAGGCTGGGAAGAACACGATCAGGATGAAGCCGGCGTCGACCACCACTTTGTCGTTGGTCGCCCCGTAGAAGCCCCGACCGTCGTTGTAGGCCTGCGCGCTGGGTGCGAGCACGAGCGGCGCGATCAGCACAAGCAGCAGCAGGCTGGCGGGCAGGCGGCGCATGGTGTGGTGATCCTAGCGAAGGCGGGGGCAGCCGGGCCGGCCCTACCATCTCCTCGATGGCCCTACTGATCGCATCGGATCTGCACAAGGACATGGCCGGGCAGCCGCTGCTGCGCGGCGTGTCGTTCAAGCTGGAGCGCCGCGAACGGATGACGCTGGCCGGGCGCAACGGCGCGGGCAAGACGACGCTTTTGCGGATGCTCGCGGGGGAGACGCCGATCGACCGGGGCGAGCTGAGCGTCGCCAAGGGCGTCCGCATCGCGCTGCACGACCAGCGCCCGCCGCGCGAGCGCGGGGTGCCGTTGCGCGAGTACCTGTTGTCGGGCTGCGCGGAGGAGCTCCAGATCGAGGCCGAGCTGAGCGAGTTGGAGGGCAGGATGTCCGGCGGGCAGGACGACGAGGCGCTGCTCGCCCGCTACGCCCGCGCCCAGGCGCAGCTGGAGGCTCGCGGCGGCTATCTGTGGCGCGATCGGGCCACCGTCATGGCGCGCGGCCTGGGCTTCGTCGAGGCCGATCTGGATCGTGCCCTGGACACGTTCTCCGGCGGGCAGCTGACCCGCGCGTCGCTGGCCCGAGCGCTCGCCACCGGGGCCGATGTTCTGCTGCTGGACGAGCCCACCAACCATCTGGACATCGAGTCGCTCGAATGGCTCGAGCAGACCCTCGTGGACCTGGACGCGGCGGTGGTGCTGGTTGCGCACGACCGCTGGTTCCTCGAGGCGGTCGGGACGGCTGTGCTCGAGTTGTACGGAGGCCCGCCGACACGCTCGCGCTTCTTTGCCGGCACCTGGCACAACTGGCGCAGGGAGCAGGCGGCCCGGGAGATCGCGCTGGGCCGGGCGATCGATGCTCAACAGGCCGAGATCGAGCGCATGGAACGCTTCATCGAGCGCTTCCGCTACAAGGCCACCAAGGCCCGCCAGGCGCAGTCGCGGGTGAAGAAGCTCGCCAAGATCGAGCGCATCGAGCGCGAGCCCAGGGACGGCAGGAGCCTCGACTTCGAGTTCTCCTCGCCGGAGCGCTCGGGGCGGGTGATATTCGAGCTGCTCGACGGGCGCATCGAGATCGGCGGGGACGGCGAGCGCGCGGATCGCTCCCGGCCGGGGGAGAAGGGCGGACGCTCCGCGGGCCCGAACGCCCCGATCGTGCTGCTCGAGCACGCCGAGCTGTGGCTGGAGCGTGGCGAGCACGTGTCGCTGGTGGGCCCCAACGGGACCGGCAAGACAACCCTGATCGAGACGCTCGCCGGCCGGCGAGCGTTGGCGGCGGGCAGGCTGAGCACAGGCCACAACGTGCGGATCGGCTACCTGTCCCAGCACGCCGATGAGCTCGGTGCCGGCGGAGGAGCCGGGCAGAGCGTGCTCGACGCGGCCCAGCGCGCCAGCGGGCTGAACCCCGGGCGCACGCGCGCGCTGCTCGGCCGCTTCCTGTTCTCCGGCGAGGACGCCGAAAAGCCGCTGAGCGGACTCTCCGGTGGTGAGCGCCGGCGGCTGTCGCTGGCGCTGCTGGTCGGCACGGCGAGCCATCCGCCCAACGTGCTGATCCTCGACGAGCCCACGAACCATCTCGACATCGAGAGCCGCGAGGCGCTGGAGGACGCCCTGCGCTCCTTTCAGGGAGCGATCCTGTTGGTGTCTCACGACCGCGCGCTGCTGGACGCGGTCGGTACCCGCACGATCGCCGTCGAGGACCGCGCCCTGCACAGCTACAGCGGCGGCTGGGCCGAGTATGTGCGCACTCGCGACGAGCGGGCTGCGCTGGGCGGGCACGGTCCGGCGCCGGGCGGGCGGGCCGGAGTGGGCCCGGCCGTCAGCTCCTCGGCGCCCGCCACCAACGGGGCGATGGCGCACGCCGGCGCTGACGGCGCCGCCGGGGGGGCTCCTGCGACGGCCGAGCCGAAGCGCAAGCCGAAGCCGAAGGGGCCGTCGAAGAACCGTCTGACCGACCAACGCAGGGCCGAGACGGCCGTCGAAGATGCGGAGGCCGCGATGCGCGCGGTGGAGGACCAGCTGGCCGATCCCGCGGCGTGGGCGACACGCTATGAGGCGGCCAAGTCCGAGGCCCGGCACACCGCTGCCCGGCGCGCCGTCGAGGACGCCTACGCGCGCCTTGAGGCGCTCATCGACTGACCTACAATGCCCTGCCATGGAACGGCTCAAGACAGCGCGTAACGTGCTCATCGTCGCGGCGATCGCCGCCGGCGTGAAGTTCCTGCCCGAAGCCGAACGGGCGTTGGAAACGTTCGTTGCCGCACTGTGGGTCGCCTTCGGCATCGGCATCGCCTATCTCGGGCTGCGCCTGTATCGCGAAAACCGGGTCGCCCTGCATGGCCTCGGCGACCGCCATCGCGGAATGCTCTACGCGGCGCTCGCGGGCGTCGTCTTCCTGCTCACGGCGCGCTCGCGGATGTGGAACACGGGCATCGGCGAGCTCCTGTGGTTTGCGCTGGCGGCGCTGGCCGTGTACGCCCTGCTCGCCACCTATCGCTACTGGCGCTCGTACTGAGCGCCCCGGGCGCCTCCTATCCTCGGATGGCATGGCAGCCACCGAGACAGTGACGGGCAACGGCGACGCGAACGCGAGCATCGCCGAGCAGCGTCGCGCCCTCCCCGACCAGCCGGGCGTGTACCTGTTCCGCGACGGTCGGGGTCGCGTGATCTACGTCGGCAAGGCCAAGTCCGTGCGCAAGCGGGTGGCGTCGCACTTCTCCAAAGCGCAGGTACCGAGCAGCCCCGGTCACGCTGAAATGGTGGCCAGCGTGGAGCACATCGAGTGCGTTGTCGTGGCCACCGAGGCGGAGGCTCTGCTCGCTGAGCAGAGCTTCATCAAGCAGTACCGGCCGCGCTTCAACATCAGGCTGCGCGACGACAAGTCCTATCCGTTCATCGCGATCTCCCTCGATGAGGACTTCCCGCGCGTGTACTTCACGCGCGAGCGCCATCGCAGCGGCCGGGCGTATTTCGGCCCGTACTCGAACGCCAAGCGCGTACGGGGGACACTCGAGGTGCTCGCGAAGGTGTTCATGTTCCGCTCCTGCACCGGCCCCGAGCCCGGCCGGCGCAGCGGCAGCCCGTGCCTTGACTACTACATCAAGCGCTGCGAGGCCCCGTGCGTGGGCTACGTCTCCCAGGAGGACTACCGGCGGAGCATCGAGGGGGTGGTCGACTTCCTGTCCGGTCGCTTTCGGGCGATCGAGCGCGACCTGGAGACGCGCATGCGCGCAGCTGCAGCTGCCGAGGAGTTCGAGCAGGCCACGCTCGAGCGCAACCGCCTGCGCGCCGTTCGCTCGCTGATGGAGCGCCGGCGGGTGGCCAACGAGTCGGTGGGAACGCTCGACGCCGTCGCGGTGGCGGTGGACGGCCGGGAGGCCAACGCGCAGGTGTTCCAGGTGCGCGACGGCGTGCTCTCCGATCGCCAGTCGTTCTATCTGTCGAATGAGACCGAGCGGGACCTGGTGGAGGTGGCCGAGGAGTTCATGCTGCAGTACTACGGAGGGCACATGTCGATCCCCGCGCTGCTGGTGGTCCAGCGCGAGCTCGCCGATCGCCCGGCGCTCGTCGACGCGCTCGCCAGCCGGCGAGGCGGACCGGTGGAGTTGCGGGCCGCCGAGCGCGGCGAGAAGCGCAGGATCCTCGAGCTGGCCGAGCGCAACGCGCACCTTGCCCTCGACCAGGAGCGGCTGCGCGCCGAGCGCCGGCGCCAGAGCCGGGTGGAGGCGCTCGAAGGATTGCGCCAGGCGCTCGATCTCGACGTTCCCCCGATCCGGATCGAGTGCTTCGACATTTCAAACCTCGGCGGCACCCACACGGTCGCCTCGATGGTCGTGTTCGAGGGAGGGGCGCCGAAGAAGGCGGATTACCGCCGCTTCACGATCCGCAGCCTTCAGGGACACCCCGATGACTACGCGGCGCTCGCCGAGGTGCTTGAGCGGCGGTTCGCCCAGTGGGAGCGCCAGGCCGACATCTCCCCGCACGACCCTGCCCACGACGCCAGCTTCGCCTCGCTGCCGAACCTGGTGGTGATCGACGGCGGCAAGGGTCAGCTCGCAGCCGGGCTGGCTCCGTTGCGCGGCTTTCGCGAGCGCGGCGTGGCGGTGGTGTCGCTGGCCAAGCGCATCGAGGAGCTGTACCTCCCTGGACGCCGCTCGCCGCTGGTGCTGGATCACTCCACGCCCGCTCTGCAGCTGCTGCAACGCGTGCGCGACGAGGCGCACCGTTTTGCCGTCACCCATCACCGCACGAGGCGCGACAGGGCGATGACGAGCTCGCTGCTCGACGAGCTGCCCGGCATCGGCCCGGCGCGCAAGCGCGCGCTGCTAGCCCATTTCGGCTCGCCCGAGGCAATCGTGTCGGCCTCCAGCGAGGAGCTGCAGGCGGTGCCGGGGCTGCCCGCCAAGGTCGCACGCGAGTTGCACGGGCACCTCCACCGCGCCGGCTGAGCCGACCGATGGGGCACAATGGTGGGCGATGGCCGTGATCAGGCCCCCAGAGTCGCCCGGCGTGGGAACAGGCCGGAAGCCCACCGGTGAGTCCGGTCAGTCCGCCGGGCCGTCGGCGGCGCCGCGGCTGAAGGACCTCGTGGTGATCACCGGTTTCTCGGGCGCGGGCAAGTCGACCGCGATGAACGTGTTCGAGGACGCGGGCTACTTCTGCGTCGACAACCTTCCTCCCGAGATGATCCGCACGCTGGTGGAGCTGTTCGTGCACGAGGGCTCGAAGGTCGAGCGTGCGGCGGTCGTCTCGGATGTCCGCGGCGGTGTCTACTTCGAGGCGCTGCGAGCCGTGGTGGACGACCTCGACGCGCTCGGCGTGAACCACCAGGTGCTGTTCCTCGAGGCGGCCGAGCAGACCCTGGTGACCCGCTACAAGGAGACGCGCCGTCGCCATCCGCTTGCGCCGGAGGGCAGCGTGGCTGCAGGCGTGGCCGCCGAGCGGGCGCTGCTCGAGCCGCTGCGCAGCCGCGCGGATCTCGTGGTCGACACGACCGGCATGTCAGCGGCGACGTTGCGCCAGAAGATCGCCGGCGATCTTCTGCCCGGGCGGGTGGCGGGACGGCTGGCGCTCACGTTCATGAGCTTCGGCTTCAAGCACGGCCCGCCGCGCGGAGAGGACCTGGCGTTCGACGTGCGCTTCCTGGCCAACCCGCACTACGAGCCCGAGCTGCGCGACCTCACCGGCCACGACACGCGCGTGGTCGATTACATCGCGCGCGACGGCCGGCTCGAGGAGCTGTACGTGAGGCTGCATTCGCTGCTTGATTTTCTGCTCGAGCAGTATGTCGCCGAGGGCAAGGCTCACCTGGTGATTGCGGTCGGCTGCACCGGCGGGCGCCACCGTTCGGTCGCCATCGCCGAGCACCTTGCCGAGCGCTACCGGGGCCACGAACGGCTCGACGTGGCGGTTGCCCACCGGGATATAGACGACCGTCGCCGCGACCCGTAGGCGGCTTCTCGGGCTCGTGCGGTCGCCCGCGCCCACGCCCGCGCGGACCGTCGGCGGGTGGGCCGCGCCGCGGACCGCTGATAGCCTTTCGGCTCGCCGGGCGATGGAGCGATGCTCCTGAGACCCGGCATCGTTTATTTCCGCTCCAGGAGGCAGATGAATGCCCGTTCGCGTTGGGATCAACGGATTCGGCCGGATCGGCCGGAACGTGTTTCGTGCCGCCAAGGCCCGCGGCGACGCTGATGGAGCGGACATCGAGTGGGTTGCCGTCAATGACCTGACCGACGAGGCCACCCTTGCCCACCTGCTGGCCTACGACTCGATACTGGGTCGCTACCCGGGCACGGTGCAGGTGCGCGAGGGCGCGCTCGAGGTCGATGGGCGGGAGCTGCGCGTGCTCGCCGAGCGCGATCCTTCGAACCTGCCATGGGGCGAGCTGGGCGTCGACGTCGTGATCGAGTCGACGGGGCTGTTCACCGACCGCGACAGCGCCGCCAAGCACCTGGCACAGGGCGCCAAGAAGGTGATCATCTCGGCGCCGGCCACGAACGCCGACGCGACCGTCGTGCTGGGGGTGAACTTCGACGAGGCCTACGACCGCGCCTCACAGCAGGTGATCTCGGCCGCCTCATGCACGACGAACTGTCTCGCGCCGGTGGCCAAGGTGGTCAACGACACCGTCGGGATCAGGCACGGACTGATGACGACGATCCACGCCTACACGGCCGACCAGCGGCTGCAGGACCTGCCGCACAAGGATCTCCGTCGCGCGCGCGCTGCGGCGATCAACCTGATACCCGCTTCGACCGGTGCGGCGAAGGCCATCGGGCTGGTGATCCCCGCCCTGCAGGGCAAGCTGCACGGCTTTGCCGTGCGCGCACCCGTGCCGACGGGTTCGGTAGTGGATCTGACAGTCGAGTGCAACCGGGAGACGAGCGTCGAGGAGGTCAACGGCGCCCTGCAGGCGGCCGCCCGCAGCGGTCCGCTGAAGGGAATACTCGACTACACCGAGGACCCGATCGTCTCGAGCGACATCGTACAGTCGCCGTTCTCTTCGATCGTCGACTCCAAACTCACTGCAGTGCTGGATGGGACGATGCTGAAGGTCGTTGCCTGGTATGACAACGAGTGGGGCTACTCCAACCGGCTCGTGGACCTGGTGCAGAGGGTGCTGTGAGCGTACGGCTCGACGCCAGACCGGCTGCGCAGGAGCCATGACTCACTGGATTATCGTGACGGAGCGCGAGAGAGGAGAGTGGTGAGCCATGAGGGGTCTTGACGACCTCGACGTGCGCGGCAGGCGGGTGCTTGTGCGGGTCGACTTCAACGTGCCGATGGGCAAGGACGACGGGGGTGCGCCGGTGGTGGCCGACGACACCCGCATCGTTGCGGCGCTTCGCACGATCGAGGAGCTGCGCGGGCGGGGTGCAAGGCTCGTGCTGGTCTCCCACCTCGGCCGGCCCGAGGGCCGGCGCGAGGAGGACCTGTCGCTGGCTCCAGTCGTGACGAGGCTCAAGACGCTGACCGACGCCAGCATCACGCTCGCACCGGCGGTCGTGGGTGAGCAGGTGAGGGCGCTCACCGAACGGCTCGGCGACGGTGAGGTGCTTGTGCTGGAGAACGTGCGCTTCGAGCCGGGTGAGACGAGCAACGATCCCGCGTTTGCGGCCGCGCTCGCTGAACTCGCGGACGCCTACGTCAATGACGCGTTCGGAGCTGCGCACCGTGCGCATGCGAGCACGGAGGGCGTGGCCCGTCTGCTTCCCAATGCAGCCGGAAGGTTGTTGGAGGAGGAGGTCAGGACGCTCACGGGGATCCTCGAGCGGCCGCCGCGACCGCTGGTGGCGGTCGTCGGTGGAGCCAAGGTGGCGGACAAGATCGCGGTGATCGACCGCTTCCTCGACCTCGCCGACGTGGTGATCATCGGCGGTGCCATGTGCTTCCCGTTCCTGTGTGCGCAGGGTCATGCGGTCGGCGAGTCGCTGTGCGACGACGAGGACACCGAGCATGCGCGCCGCGCCCTCGCCAAGGCGACTCACCCGGGCCGGGCGAGCGTGGAGTTGCCCAGCGACCTCGTGATCGGTGATCGCCTGGCCGAGCACGCAGAGCATCGCGTGCTGCACGGCGTGGAGGTGCCGCCGGGCTGGATGGGGCTCGATATCGGACCGGCGAGCGCCGAGCGCTACGCCGGCGTGATCGCGCGCGCGGGCTCGGTCTTCTGGAACGGTCCGATGGGGGCGTTCGAGTTCGAGCCCTTCGCGGCGGGGACGCGCACCGTCGCCGAAGCGGTCGCTCGAGCCGAGGGCGTGACCGTCGTCGGGGGTGGTGACTCTGCGGCTGCGCTCGCGCGGTTCGGTCTCGAGGATGCGGTCGACCACCTTTCGACGGGTGGTGGGGCGACGCTCCAGCTGGTCGAGGGCAGGGCTCTGCCGGGGGTGCAGGCGCTCGAGGGCGCGAGCGTGGTCTCGTGAGCGTGCGCAGGCCGCTGATCGCGGGCAACTGGAAGATGCACAAGACCGAGGTCGAGGCCGAGGAGTACATCCAGGCGCTGCTGCCGCGCCTGTCCGGGGTGGAGGGCGTGGACGTGGCGATCTGCGTGCCGTTCACCGACCTCAGGGCGATGGTGGACAGCACGCGCGGATCGGGCGTGGAGGTGTACGCGCAGAACATGCACCACGAGCCGCAGGGCGCGTTCACGGGCGAGGTCTCGCCGCTGATGCTGAGCGAGGCGGAGGTGCGGGGAACGGTCCTGGGCCACTCCGAGCGGCGCGAGCTCTTCGGCGAGACCGACAGAGCGCTTGCGTTGAAGGTGCCCGCGGCGCTTGAGGCAGGGCTGACTCCGATCCTGTGCATCGGTGAGACCGAGGCCGAGCGCGACAACGACGACACCGATCGCAAGCTGCGCCAGCAGGTAAAGGACGACCTCGCGGGGGTCCCGGGCGAGCGCCTGCATGAGGTGGTGATCGCCTACGAGCCGATCTGGGCGATCGGCACGGGCAGGGTGGCGACCCTCGAGCAGGTACAGGAGGCGGTCGTCTTCATCAGGGCGCTCGTCGCAGATCGCGACGAGCGGGCGGCCGACGCGGTGAGGGTCCTCTACGGCGGGTCGGTGAGCCCCGGCAACGCCGCTGAGCTGTTGGCGCTCGAGGACGTCGACGGCGCGCTCGTCGGCGGGGCCTCCCTGCAGGCGGAGTCGTTCGCGGGCATCGTCGCTGCAGCGCGGCGATGAGCATCCTCCCGGGTGCACAGGCGTTGCCGGCGCCGCATGTGTGCCTGGTCGTGCTCGACGGCTGGGGGATCGCTGAACCCGGTCCGGGGAACGCCGTCTCGCTGTCGCGTACGCCGCAGTTCGACGAGCTGTGGGCGGGCTATCCGCACACCACGCTGAGCGCGGGCGGCAGGGCGGTGGGGTTGCCGGAGGGGCAGATGGGCAACTCCGAGGTCGGTCATCTGAACCTGGGAGCGGGCGCGGTCGTGCGTCAGGACCTTGTGCGCATCGACGAGGCGATTGCCGACGGGTCGCTGGCTGAGAACGAGGTTCTCAGGGCCGCCTTCGCGCCGGCGGGCGGATCGGAGTCGCCGCCGAGGGTGCACCTGCTCGGGCTCGTGTCCGACGGCGGCGTGCATGCGTCGCTCGGCCACCTGCGTGCGCTGATCGCGATAGGGCGCAGGGTGGGCGTGGAGGATCTCGTGCTGCACGCCTTCACCGACGGGCGCGACACGCTGCCGCACGCGGGCGCCGCCTATCTCGCCGAGCTGGGCGACACGCCGGGCGTCAGGGTGGGGTCGGTGGTCGGCCGCTACTGGGCGATGGACCGAGACCGGCGCTGGGAGCGGATCCAGCGTGTGTACGACATGCTCGTGCACGGTCGCGCCCCCCACCATGCGGCCTCGGGTGAGCAGGCCGTGTCCGAGGGCTACGCGAGGGGGGAGACCGACGAGTTCATCGAGCCGACGCTCGTCGGCAGGGAGGCGGCGATCCGCGAGCAGGACAGCGTGATCGCCTTCAACTTCAGGCCCGACCGCATGCGCGAGCTGACGCGCGCGCTCGCCGAGCGGTCGTTCGGCGCCGGCGCCGAGGCCGCGGAGGAGCTTCCCGGCTGGACCGGGCGGGGCGGCGCGCCACCGGTGGCGCGCTACACGACTTTCACCGAGTACGAGGAGGGATGGCCCTATCCCGTCCTGTTCGGAGCCGAGCATCCCCAGACGACGCTATCGAGGGTGTTGGCGCTGGCCGGCGCCTCGCAGCTGCACGTGGCTGAGACCGAGAAGTATGCGCATGTCACCTACTTCTTCAACGGCGGCGAAGAGGCTCCGCTCCACGGCGAGCGGCGCGAGCTGGTGGCCTCGCCGCGGGACGTGCCCACCTACGACCACAAGCCCGAGATGAGCGCGCGCGAGGCGGCTGCCGCATTCGTCGCGGCCTTCACCGAGGATCGGCCGAGGTTCGCCATCATCAACTTCGCTAACGCCGACATGGTCGGGCACACGGGCGTGATCGAGGCGGCGGTGAGGGCGATCGAGACCGTCGATGAGTGTCTCGGACAGGTGGTCGCGGCCGTGCACGGGATCGGCGGGGCGTGCGTGGTGACCGCCGACCACGGCAACGCTGATCACATGCTCGAGCCGGACGGAACCCCCAACACCGCGCATTCGCTGAACCCCGTGCCGCTGATCGTGACGGTCCCCGGCGTGTCTCTGCGCGAGCGCGGCGGCATTCTCGCCGACGTCGCGCCGACGGTGCTGGATCTGCTGGGGATCGAGCAGCCGCCGCAGATGACCGGCCGCTCGCTGTTGGAGCGGCCATGAGGCTCTCGCAACGGTCGCTGGCGGCGTTCTTCATCGGCGCGGGTGTGAACCACTTCGTGAACCCGCGGGCCTACGAGCAGATCATGCCTCCGCGGCTGCAGCGAGACGCCACTCGGCTGGTGTATCTGAGCGGCGTGGCCGAGGCGGCGGGCGGCCTGGGCGTGCTGTGCGAGCGGACGCGCCGGCCGTCGGGGCTTTGGCTGATCGGAGTGCTGGCCGGCGTGTTTCCGGCGAACCTGTACATGGCACGAGCGCCTGAGCGCTTCCACAAAATCCCCCGCTGGGCGCTGTACGGGCGGCTGCCGCTGCAGCCGCTGATGATGTGGTGGGCGTGGCGGGCAACGTGGCGCTGAGCGCCGTGTCCGCTGAAGCGGGTTTCGACGCTGCTATGTTCGATTGAGCAGGCTTTTTGGTTCAAGCGTTATGTCAACCGCGACCGCCGTCAAGAACACGTCTGCCGGGGAGGGGGCCCTCAGCCAGGGGGACCGATCGGAGATCGTCCAGCGCGCCTGGCGCGGGATGTTGCAGGCGCATTCCTGCCTCGCCAAGCGCTTGGACGCGGAACTCGAGCGGGCGCACCGCCTGCCGATGACCTCGTATGAGGTGCTCCACCATCTCGAGCACTCGAGCGGGGGGCGCATGCGCATGTGCGACCTGGCGGAGCAGGCGCATCTGTCGCGCAGCGGGCTGACCCGGCTGGTCGATCGCCTCGAGCGCGAGCGGCTGCTCGAGCGCTGCTCATGCGAACACGATGCGCGCGGGTCCTACGCCTGCCTGACAGCGACCGGGCGCGAGCGCTTGATGGAAGCGCGAGGGACGCATCTGGCGGTGGTGCGGGAGCACTTCCTCTCACGCTTCTCCGAGAGCGAGCTGAGCTTGCTGGCGGACATGTGGGAGCGCATCGCGCCTCACAACGGCGACTGAACGCGGCGCCCGCCACAACGTCACGGTTGCGATGCTCCCGGGCCGGCCGGCCGATCGTCGGCGGCCTCGCCCGCCTCGCCCTCGTGCCGCTCGAGGATGGTGCGTCGATGGTGGCGGTGAGCGAGGACCCCGGCTAGCACCGCGAGCAGCAGGGCCGCGAGCCCGTACAGTCCAAAGGCCTGGATGGCATTGTTCGCCGAGTGGCCGAGATAGTAGGCGAGCAGGCCGACGCCGGTCGCCCAGCAGATGCCGCCGCAGGCATTCCAGAAGGCGAACAGGCGCCAATGCATGCGGGTGGCGCCCGCCAGCCATGACGCCCACACGCGCAGCCCCAGCAGAAAACGCCCGAAGAACACGGCCTTGGGGCCGTGTCTTTCGAAGAAGGGTTCCCCCGTAGTGAGCACCTGCCGACGCTGGCGCTGAAAGCGCCCGGGCCGTTCGAGCAGCCAGCGACCGCCCTCGCGACCGATCAGATAACCCAGATTGTCGCCCACGATCGCCCCGGCGGCGGCGAGCGGGATGACGAGCTCGATTTTGAGCTGACCCTGGCTCGCCAGCACCGCACCGGTGATCAGCGCGGTCTCGCCTGGGACGGGGACCCCGCCGGACTCGGACATCACGAGCAGGAACAGCAGCGGGTAGCCGATGTGGCTTACGTCAATGATCGAGGCGAGCACCTGAGCGCCGATCATTGCGTGCACGCGGCAACAGCCCTACTTGGTGTTTTCCAGCACGAGCTGCTTGAGCGCCGAGGACGCCTGCTGGACATCGGAGTAGACGACGTTGCGCAGCATCACCTTGGTCGCCCCCGGGGCCGTGATCAGGACCACCGCAGCGATCACCCCCGCCAGCACGAGAAGCGACAGCAGCCCGAGCAGCAGCCGGGAGCCGGCAGATCGCCCGCTGCGCCGGCGAGCGCCCGCGCCCGGCGCATGGCTGGGCGCGGCGCTCGGCCGCTGCTCCCTGGGCGGCCCCGGCCGAGGCCGGCGCGGCGTGGTCGCTGCGGGTGCAGCGGCCCGCGCGGGAGGGCGCCCGGCGCCCGATCCGGGGCTGCGCGCGAGGATGCTCGTCGCCTGTGTGGCTGGAGCTCCGCGCGCGCCGGGATGCGCCGTGGGAGCGATGCCGCGCGCGCCGTCAGCGATGGCGCGCCCCATCTCGCGCGCGGTCTGGAAGCGATCACGCGGGTCCAGAGCCAGCGCGATCGCGACCGCGTCCGCGAGCTCGGTGGTGACGGCGGCCACGAGCGTGTCGAGCGTGGGCGGCTCTTCCTGCTGTTGCTTGAGCGCCAGCTCGGTCAGCGAGGACGCCTCATACGGCAGGCGCCCGGAGATGAGCTGGTAGGCGACGACTCCGAGCGCGTACAGATCCGCGCTCGGGCCGGCCTCCTCGCCGCGCGCCTGCTCGGGCGCGAGGTAGGCGGCGGTGCCGAGCACCGAGCCGACCTGCGTGATGCTCGACTGCTCGGTCGCCTTGGCGATGCCGAAGTCCGCCAGCTTGACCTCGCCTTCGCGAGCGCGCAGCAGGTTGCCGGGCTTGACGTCGCGGTGGACCACGCCGTGCCGGTGCGCATAGTCCAATCCCTCGCACGC
>Ga0302178_10001912_pt1 | contig 16958 bp, 16 predicted proteins | sample I_Palsa_E1_3_FD_198790 | JGI IMG/M metagenome (GOLD analysis project Ga0302178, IMG submission 198790) | Peat permafrost microbial communities from Stordalen Mire near Abisko, Sweden - I_Palsa_E1_3 | ecosystem: Environmental > Terrestrial > Soil > Palsa > Peat permafrost | place: Sweden... | reverse complement strand
AGCTGTGAGATAAGCGGTCGGCTCGGGATGCGTTCCCGCAGAACGGGTGCGACCTCGGACTGAAACAGTTCGAAACTGTGACGTTGTTGGCCGGCCGTCACACCGTCGGCATCGGCACTCAGGTGCATCACTTCATGCCCGAGCTGCTCGTGATAGCGGCCCACCTTGTGGATCACCTGCTCCGGACTACCGACCAGCGCAGAGCTGCGTTCGATGAAATCCTCGAACGACTCGAACACCGGCGGAATCCCGGCGCGGCGCGTGAACGCCAGACGTGCCTCGAACATCGGACGGTAGGTGGCCACCGCTTCCTGCGACGTCGGCGTCACGTAGAACCCCGCGGTTCCGGCACCGACCAGGGCGTCCTCGGGCCGGTGGCCGTAGAACTTCCATCGCTCCCGGTAGTGCCGGACCAATTCGGCGTAGGGCTCGACGGGATTGCTGACGTTCGCGGAGAAGATCGGATCACCGTGACGAGCGGCCAGGTCAACCGAATCTGTGCTAGTCGCGCTGCCGTGCCAGATGCGGATTCGGCTCTGCAGCGGGCGGGGAAGCGCCTTGGCGTTGACCAGCGACGGCCGGAACCGGCCGGACCACGTCACGCTTTCGCTTTCCCATAGCAGTCGGAACAGTTCGTAGCCCTCGTGATTGCGGTCCCATTGATCGGCGGTTGTCACGTGGAACAACTCGGCTTGCGCCGCGCCGTTGCCCTTGCCGATGATCAGCTCGAGCCGCCCGCCGGAGAGGTTGTCGAGCGTCGAGTAGTCCTCGAATGCGCGGACCGGATCGAGCAGGCTCAACGTCGTCACCCCGGTGAACAGCGCGATCCGCGACGTGCGGGCCGCGATGTTACTCAGCACCACCGGCGGTGATGACGAGATGAACGGATCCTCGTGACGCTCGCCGACCGCGAAGCCGTCGAAACCCAATTCCTCGGCGAGCACTGCCTTATCGAGGACATCGCGCAGTCGATCGGCAGGACTCTTCTTCTCACCTGACACCGGATCCGGCACGTGGGTGATGAGGGTGATCAGCAAAAACTTCATCCAGCGACCAACAACTTCTCGAACGGATGCCGGGCGATCTCCTCGCGGGTGTCAGTCGTCACGCCGGGTCTCCACCAGTCTTCGCGGGCAGCACTACTTCACGAACTCAGGTGCCCTCTGCCGCATTCCCGATGACTAAGCTTCCCTGCGCCTACGTCCGCTGATCAGGTAGACCGCGGCGCGGAGCTCCAGCAACGGGTCGTCGGAGGGCTCGATGCCCTCCAGCCGTGGGATGGGGTCGAAGATGACGTGCTTCTGCTGGGCGGCGTCGTCGGTGACCAGGGTGGTCAGCTCGATGGTGCCCAGTTCCCTGATCTCGCGGTCCGGCGGCCATCCAATAGTGGCGTCGTCGACCACATCCGCTTCGTCGGCCAGTTGCACCGCCAACGTGAAGCGCACCGGTTCGGCCGCAACGCGCTCGGCGATCTCGGTGAACAGATAGTTGCCGTCTTTCGACTGCACTTCCGAATCGTCGAGGTAGGCCGTCCCGGCTTCCGGGATGATGCGGTAGCGCCCGAATCTGCCAGTGCCTGAGGCGTTGGTGAACTTGAACGCGTTCACGCCGAAAAACGATTCCCGTGCGAAGCTGGCCGGAAAGGGCTTGGGGGTCTGCACGAAACGCAACGCCGCCGGGTGCGAACCGAGGAATGCCTCGAGCGGCGAGCCCGCCAGGTTGGCCGGGTCACTGGTTGCCTGCGCGCTCAGGAACTCAAGGAATTCTTCGCCGGTGCGGGTCGGGAAGCCATCGATTGAATGGGCGATGACGTCGGTGTGCACGTGCTCGCCCAGGAGGAAGCGGATGGCAATGCCCTTGGGCAGAGCGTTCGGGTCGGTGTCCGGAATGTCCGGCAACCCTGTCGAGTCAGAGAACCGCACCAGGACGGGTGTCGAGGCCTGCTGGAAATGTTGAGCGCTCGACAGGTCGGCCGCCGCGGCAGCCGGTGTGAAGGTCCCATTCAACAAGGTGCCCTTGCCGTGCGCCGGGCGAATCCCGGGTTGCTCGCCGAAGATTTGAGCGAAGGTCGCCAGGATCTTGTCGCTGAGGTTGAGAAGGTTCTGATCTGTCGGCAATGGCACTGGATTCTCCTGTCCGACGGTCCGGTTTGGCTGAACTACTGTAAACCGGGCGACCGCTTCGATCAGACCGGTCGGCTCGGCCGATCTCGCATGGTGCCCTCACCGGCGAGCCGAAACACTAAGTCTTCCTTGAGATGTGTGGCTGGCTCTCAGTCGGAGGCGCATCGGCGCATCCGGATCCAAACCATTCCGCGTCGGCCGCCGTGGAACTTACGATGGTGTCACGCTCGGCAAAGGGGACCGCAGATGACGACGACACACGGCATCTCATATGCACTCGCGCCCGTCAGCCCGGTCCTCGGAGCAGAGGTGGTCGGCATCGACCTGGCCAACGGTGTCGACGAAGCGACCGCCGCCGCGCTGCGGGAGGACTTCTGGCGGCATAAGGTGCTGGTGTTTCGCAACCAGCATCTGTCCCCCGATGCGCACGTAGAAGCGGTGCGAATTGCCCTGTCTAGTGGACTGCAGCTGCCCTGAGCTACACTCATGACTCCATCTCTACAGAGATAGAGTCGCGACGAAGCGAAGGACCCACCCGCCATGACGGTGCAGGACGTACTGGACGACATCCGTAAGCGACCCGGCACCGGTGAGGTGATTCCGATCATCGACCCCGCCACCGAAGAGCAGATCACCGAATTCACCGACTGCGGTCCCGAAGCCATCAACGACGCGGTCGCCCGCGCCAAGGAAACCGCCGAGTCCGGCGTGTGGTCCGGCATGCCCGACTACGACCGGGCCAAGGTGCTGTGGCGAGTCGCGGATCTCATCGACGAGAACGCCGACATCCTCGCCGAGCTCGAATCGCTCAACGCCGGTATCCCGCCGGCGCAGGCGCAGATCATCACCAAGGTCGGGTCGGAGTGGTTCCGTTATTACGCGGGCTGGTGCACCAAGATCGACGGCATCTCGCGTGACGTCAACACCGGCGGTCTGACCGGGGTCGACTCGCACATGCACACCTACACGCTGCGTGAGCCCTACAGCGTGGTCGGGCTGATCTTCCCGTGGAACGGTCCGGTCTTCAACTTCTGCGCCAAGCTGGCGCCGTCGCTGGCGGCAGGCTGCAGTAGCGTCGTCAAACCCGCTGAGGAGACACCACTTTCGGCGCTGGTGCTGGACCGGATCCTGGCTGAAGCCGGAGTGCCCGAGGGCGTCGTCAACTTGGTGAACGGTTACGGCCACACCGCCGGTGCGGCGATCACCGCGCACCCCGATGTGGAGAAGGTCGCTTTCACGGGTTCGACCGAGGTCGGGCGGGCGATCGTGCATGCTGCCGCCGACAGCAACCTCAACAAGATCACCCTCGAGCTCGGCGGCAAGTCACCGGTGGTGATCTTCGACGACGCCAACCTCGACCTGGCCATCCCGATGGCCTCGTTCGGCACCTTCATCCACTCTGGACAGGCCTGTGTGTGCGGGTCGCGCATCTTCGCCCAGCGCGGAGTCTACGAGCGGGTCGTCGAAGGAATCGCCAACATGGCCAACGTCATGCAGTTGGGCGGACCCAGCGACGAAGGCGCCATGGTCGGTCCGCTGATCAGCCAGAAGCAGCTCACCCGCGTATTGGGCTACCTCGATCAGGGCAAGTCTGACGGCGCCGAGTTGGTCACCGGCGGCCACCGGCTGGACCGCAAGGGTTACTTCGTCCACCCCACGGTGGTCACCAACGTCGACCCCGATTCGAGCCGGCTGTTCCAGGAGGAGATCTTCGGTCCGGTCGTCACGATCCTGCCGTTCGACGACGAGGACGAGGCCGTCGCGCTGGCCAACAACAGCAGCTACGGGTTGGCGGCCACCACGTGGACCAGCGATCTCGGTCGTGCGCATCGGATGGCCAAGAAGCTCAAGGCCGGAACCGTCGGGCTGAACTGCCAGATGCAGTTCGACCACTCGATGCCCTTCGGTGGCTACAAGCAGTCCGGCTGGGGCTACGAGTCGGGCAAGGCCGGCATCGAGACCTACCTGCAGACGAAAATCGTTTGGGCGCAGATGTAGGAGCTTCCGGGCAGAAGTAATGTGAATGCATGCTGGGCCGCGTGGTAAGCGCTTTTCAACGTTGGCAATATCGCAAAGGCCGTCCCGGATGGTCAGCGCGTGTCGCAAACCGATTGGGCGCCTTGTCTTTTGCCAAGGGTATGGGACCCAACGGAGCTGCCACGCTCGAAGTCCGGGGCCACAAATCCGGACGGATCATTTCGTTTCCGGTGGTCGTCACCGACTACCAGGGCGAGCGTTACCTGGTCGCCATGCTCGGCCAGAAGGCGAACTGGGTGCGCAACCTGCGCGCAGATAACCATGGCGTTTTGGTGCGCGGTCGGCGCGAAGAGGTGACGTTAGTGGAAGACCTGTCCGACAAACGCGCCGCGATCTTGCGTCGGTACCTCGAGCTAGCGCCGGGTGCGCGTCCGTTTTTCACGATCGACCGGCGCGCGCCGCTGGACGACTTCGAGCGAATCGTCGATCAGTACCCCGTCTTTCGGGTCGCCTGAGACTTCGGCGTCGACAAAGCCCGGGCCGGGTTCGGGCGTGACGTTGTGCGCGGTGATCTCCTGCCGGCAATGTGCGCACACCAGAACCGGTTCGGCGGTCTGACCGCAGGGCTGGTGATGCAGCACGATCGGCGGACCATTGGGATCCGGCAGATGGTGATCGCCCCACTGCATCAGGACCACGATCGCCGCGAACAGATCGCGGCCTGAGTCGGTCAGCCGGTACTCGTGACGGTCGGGGTCGCGCGCGTAGGGCACTTTTTCCAGCAGTCCCTTGTCGACCAGGGTGCGCAGACGCGCGGACAACGTGGGGCGCGGAATCTGTAGGTTGCGCGCCAACTGGCCGAAACGGCGAACCCCGAAGAACGCCTCACGCAGGATCAACAGGGTCCATCGCTCGCCCACGATCTCCAGGGCGCGCGCAACGGACTCGCCGTCGAAGCGATGTGACAGATCCGGGTAATCCATGGTTCAGCTAATGTACCGGTTCAAAAACTAAACCGGTAGTGCTAACGTGACTGAATCACTCACTCCGTCTGTGCAAAGCGAGGACGTATGGACACCGACGTCGCCAGCATGCCCGTACTGTCGCGGGCACGCGGGATCGCCGAGTTGGCGCGCGGCATGGCAGATGACATCGATTCTGCTCGCAGGCTGCCGACCGAACTGGTTGAGGCGCTGCGAGATTCAGGCTTGCTGCGAGCCGGTGCGCCGGTGGAGGTCGACGCCCTGGAGCTGCCTGCGGGTACCGCTTTGCGGTGCGCCGAGGAGGTGGCGCGTGGCGACGCGTCAGCCGGCTGGTGCGTGTCGATCGGGATCACCAGCACCCTGCTGGTCGCGTATCTGCCACCGGTGAGCCGTGACGAACTGTTCGGCAATGGCCGCGGGCTGGCCGCGGGTGTGTGGGCACCGCAGGGCAAGGCCCGGCGGGTGCCGGGTGGTGTTGTGGTGTCGGGGCGCTGGGCGTTCTGCAGCGGAATCACCCACGCCGACGTGCTGTTCGCCGGCTGCGTACTCGAGGACCGCCCGGCGGTGGTGGCGCTGCCCACCGAGCAGCTGCAGATCCTGGACACCTGGCACACCCTGGGCCTGCGCGGCACGGGCAGTCACGACACCGTCGCCGAGGAGGTGTTCGTCCCCGATAATCGGGTTCTCTCGATATTCGACGGTCCGGTGATCGACCGTCCGTTGTACCGATTTCCCCCGTTCGGGTTTTTCGCGGCCTGCATTACCGCGGCCGCGATGGGCAACGCGCGCGCGGCGATCGACAACTTCGTCGAGCTCGCCTCCACCAAAAAAGGTGTGGCAGCCAGTCGCACGCTGGCCGAGCGCTCCACCATCCAGGTGGCGGTCGCCACGGCCGAGTCGGCACTGGAAGCCGCGCGAGCCGGTTACTACCAAGCCATCGACGCCGCGTGGCAGGCGAGTCAGGACGGGCCCGCGGTGCCGTTGGAGGCGCGGACCCGGTTACGCCTCGCGGCAACCCATGGGGCACGCGTCTCGGCCGACGTGGTCCGCACGATGTACGACCTCGCCGGGGGCAGCGCAATCTACGACGGTGCACCGCTGCAACGACGTTTGCGGGACGCGTTCACGGCTACCGCGCACTTCCAGGTGAACGAGGCATCACGCGAGTTGCCGGGCCGAATCCTGCTGGGCCAGACCACCGAGGCGGCCATGCTGTGAGATCTTCGATCGAAGCGGTGCTGCCGCTGTGGCTGGACCGGCCCGACCTGGAGGCACTCGAAATCGCCGAGACCGCCGGCGCCGCGGGTCTGCAGGGGTTGTGGATCGGCGAGATGGCGACATTCGACGCGTTCGCGTTGGCCACCGCCATCGGTGCTCGCGTACCGGGTTTGGGCTTGCGGGTCGGACCCCTGCCGGTCAGCGTGCGCACCCCGGTCTCGATCGCGTTGGGGGCGAGTTCGGTTGCGGCGCTGACTGGCTGCGAGATCGATGTCGCGCTGGGCTCCTCCAGCCCGTTCATCGTGGCGGGCTGGCACGACCGGGACTGGTCGCACAGTGCGGCGCGTATGCGAGAGACCATCGATTGTTTGCGGCCGATGCTGCGCGGTGAGCGCGGCGACTACGACGGCCGGTATGTCAACAGTCATGGTTTTCGGCTGCGTAACCCGTTACCGCAGAGCCGGATCGGGGTCGGCGCGTTCGGTCCGACGATGATGCGGCTGGCAGCCGAGATCGCCGACGAGGTTGTGCTCAATCTAGCGACACCGCAGCGGGTTTCGCAGGTCCGCCAACAGATCGAACACGACGCGGTCGCGGCCGGTCGCACGCCGCCGCACGTGACGGTATGGCTACCGGTCGCGGTGCGGCCGGGTCAGGCGGCGCTGCGCCAGCTGGCCGGTCAGCTGGCGGTCTACCTGGCACCACCCGGCTACGGAGAGATGTTCTGCGAGCTCGGATTCGCCGATCTCGTCGAGCGGGCCCGGGGTGGCGCACGGCGAGCGGACCTAGCCGCGGCGATTCCGCTGGAATTGGCCCAGCAACTGGCCGCCCTCGGCACTCCCGAGCAGGTCACCGGCCGGATACGGGAATACCTGCAGGCCGGTGCCGACGCTGTGGCGGTGATACCCGTGACCGCCGAGGACCCCGGCGGACGGACGGCGTTCGGTTGCGCCGCGGACATCTGTCGAAACAACGCACCAGCCAAGGAGGCTGCCTCGTGAACGCTGTCAACACTCAGTGTCGGTTGGCCGCACGCCCAGTCGACATGCCCAAGGCGAGCGATTGGTCGATCGTCGAAGAACCCAAACCAGTTGCAGCTGAAGGGGAATTCGTCGTACAGGTCGACTACCTGTCGATCGACCCGGCCATGCGTACGTGGATGAACGCGGGCCGCAGCTATGTGCCGCCGGTGGAGATCGGTGAGGTGATGCGGGCGCTCGGGGTCGGGCACGTCGTCGAATCACGGCATCCGGGTTTCTCGGTCGGCGACGATGTGTCCGGGATATTCGGCGTTCAGCGTTATGCGCTGTCCGACGGCGCCGAGGTCAGCAAACTCGACAGCACTTTGGCGCCGGCAACGACGTATCTGGGTGCCCTCGGCATCAGCGGGCTGACCGCGTACTTCGGCCTGCTCGACGTCGGCCGACCCGAACCGGGCCAGACCGTCCTGGTCTCCGGAGCGGCCGGATCGGTGGGCAGCATCGTGGGACAGATTGCGCGGATCAAGGGTTGCCGAGCCGTCGGCATCGCCGGTGGCGAAGACAAATGCCGCTGGCTGGTCGACGAGGTCGGATTCGACGCCGCGATCGACTACAAGGCTGCCGACCTGCGTAAAGAGCTCAAGACCCACGCACCCGACGGTGTCGACGTCTATTTCGACAATGTCGGCGGCGCAATGCTGGAGGCCGCACTCAACCGGCTCGCGCACGGAGCCCGCATCGTGCTCTGCGGTGCGGTGTCCCAGTACAACGACGCCCCACGGGGGCCGGCCAACTACATGCAGTTGTTGGTGGCACGGGCATCCATGACGGGATTCGTCATCTTCGACTACGCCGAGCGCTACCCGGAAGGTGTTGCGGAACTGGCGAAGTGGCTCGCTAGCGGCGAGCTGCGATCACATGAACAGATCGAACATGGCGATGTCGGCGACTTTCCTGAAGCATTGCTCAAGCTGTTCCGCGGAGAAAACACCGGCAAGCTGATCCTCGCGGTGGAATAGCCTCGGCGGCCCGGCGCGTTGAGCCGCGTATGAGAGCTTTCACCGAAACCGAGCGCCAAGAGTACCTCGCAGCCCTGCACGTCGGCGTGCTGTCCGTCGCCGCCGCCGATGGCCGCCCTCCCGCCAGTGTTCCGATTTGGTACGACTACACCCCCGGCGGGAACATCCTGATCAACACCGGCGCGTCGGCGCGCAAGTCCAAGCTCATCGAGCGAGCCGGCGCGGTGACGCTGGTCGTCCAGGACGAGAAGCCACCGTATAAATATGTTGTCGTAGAGGGCACCGTCGTCGACACCGTTACGCCGACACCGTTGGATGTGCGTGAAGCCGTGGCAATCCGCTATCTCGGCGAAGAAGGTGGCCGAGCGTTTGTTCGTAGCATCGAGGATCGACCCACTGTGTTGTTCACCATCCGCCCGGACCGTTGGATCACCGCCGATTTCTCTGATGAGTTGTAAGTCCCTTTGGGTCTCCTAATTTCAACCTGACGGGGCTCCGTCGTGTCGCGGGTGTTGACGAGCGCACGCGTCATAAGCTATTGATCTCCGACATTAGGTCATTAAGCGCGAAAACCATTAGGAAGCAAGTCAAATGGACCTCGACCGCATTACCAACCCGCTGCGACTGGCGCGGGGATCACACCAGCCCGGATCGGGTAAAGGGTGCGCCATGAACGTGATTTCGTACATCAACGGCGATGAACAGATCACCGACTTTCCCGCGACCTCCGCGCGCCCGTTGGCGTCGTTCGTGCAGCTGTGCAATGACTTACTGGCCGGTCCGGACGGCTACTTGTCGCCGGAGAACAGTCTGCTGGTGCTCGACCTCGGGTGGCTGACTGTCGGGACTGCCGATGTCGCCGACACGGTCAAGCACATCTGGGTGACCAAGCTACTGATCAGCCCGCCGTGGGGCGTCGTGCGCTACGCCGCCGACGCAGCCGCCGATGCGATCACCGACATCGCGGAGCTGCACCGTCGGCTCGTGCCCGGAGACGTGCCGCCAATTGCCGAGTGGGACAGCGTCGCCCGGGCTGCCCGCTCAGTCAGCGAGACATCGGAGGGCGCCGAGCTCTACGCGGTGCGGGCCGCCACGCAATCGACCGCACTAGTGGAGACCGACGACTGGGACACTCTCGATGCGGTAACCGGCAACGCGCTCCGCGCGCACCGGCTGGCAAACGGCGAAGCCGGAGTTGCCCGGATCTTGGAGGTCACTCGCAACGCCATCCGCTCGTGGCGGCGCCTCGCCGGGTTCAGCGTGGTGGGCAACGATCCCATCCCAGTTGCCGGCGTCAGGCCGCGCAAATCCGTCGCGGCCTGAATCAGTTCTGCCGGTGACTGTCTCGCCGTAGCCGTAGCGCCCGGGTGATCGCGGCGGTTGTCGCGAGCGACGCCATCACGGCGAGAATGATCTGCGAGCCGCCATACCCGACCGAGGTCAACAGCAGCGGCAGGCCAAAGCCGATGTACGTCAGCGCATAAAACGCGCCGGTCAGCATGCCTCGGACATGTCGCGGCGCTGCGGCTTCCAAGTCGATCAAGCCTTCGCGCAACGACAGTCCGGATGCGCAGCCGAGGACCAGCAATAACGCAAGGCTCATCACTGGCGTGATCGTCGGCGGCGTCACCGCGATGGCCGCATAGCCGACCGCGGCCAGCGCCACACCGATGGTGCCGGTGCGCGGACCCCAGGTCCCCAAACGGGCGATGATCTGGATGACTCCGCTCGAGCCGTTGACGATCAGGGCCGCGATACCCGCGGCTATCGGAGCCGCGAGCCCGGTGTGGACTCTGGCCGGAATCGTGATGAATCCCAGTGTCGCCGAAGCGAACACCCAGGGGGCCAACGGCATGGCCCAACTCAAGGCGCGCCTGCTCGACAGCCGTGATGTCAGGGCGGTCAGCTCGTCAGTTCTTGCTGCCGGCACTGACTCCGCTGTGCCGCGTGCGGCTACATACGTGACAGCCATCGCCACCACGACCAGCGCCGCGGCCACCGCGAACGACACCTGGACGCCGAAATCCCCGGCCCCGGCGATCAACCCTCCGGCGAACGGTCCGATGGCGAATCCGGCGATCAGCATGGCGCCGGCGGTGGCCGCACCGGCCGGACCTCTCAGGTCGGACGCCCATGCGGTGCCTGAGGTCATTGCCAGACCCACACCAACGCCGACGATCAAACGCCCCGCCAGCAAAACGTCGGGGTGCTGGGAAAACAGCATCGCAACCGTGCCGACCACAGCTGTCGCCGAACCGGCCAACGCGACTGCCTTGCGGCCGAGGGCATCCGAGGCCCGGCCGCCGATGAGCAGGCCGGGCAGCAGACCCACCGCGTAGATACCGAAGATCGCGTCGAGCGTCGACCTGCTGAGGTGCTGGCGATCGCTGATGGTGGGCATCAAGGCGACGAAATGGTTGGCGACCCATCCGGTGACCAGCAGGACAGCCAAGACGGCGCCGAACTCGAGGTTCGCGCCGGCCGGCGCCGAGCGCGGCCTCGGCAGCAGGCCCGTTGACCCATCCGGAGAGATCATGGACGCCATTCCTCCTCGTAGTCGTGATCAGACACGACCACAACGCCTGGAAAGTTATTCCCGGCCGGACGGCGATTGCAACGCATTTAACTCGAAGTTCAGGTCCGCGGTCACCGACTGATGCGGCCCGCAGAGCCGAGAGCCGGCTTTATGATGCGCAGGTGGCAACCAGTGGCGATACGGCGACGTATACGCCAGCGCCCGGCAAACCCGCACTCCTGTTGGGCGCCTTTGACATCTCCAGTGTGGGATATGTCGCAGAGGAATTCTTCATCTCGGGGTCGGCATCGTCCTACGGTCCGGCAGCCGAACTCACCCCGGATGGCCGGTGGAGTGTGTCGCCGGCAGCAGCCGCCGACTACGTCACCCGGATCGTGGTGATGACCCCGTCGGATCTGGCCCGGTTCAACGGAACGGTGCTCGTCGAGTGGCTCAATGTCAGCGGCGGCATCGATGCGCCGGCGGTCTGGATGATGGCGCACCGCGAAATGCTGCGCGCTGGTTACGCCTACGTCGCGGTGTCGGCGCAGCGGGTCGGCGTCGAGGGCGGCGCGAATCTCATGGGCATCGATATGTCGCTCAAAAGCCAAGATCCGCAGCGGTATTCGCCGCTGCATCATCCCGGCGACGCCTACGCGTACGACATCTTCTCTCAGGCCGGTCGACTGGCACGGAACGAGGAGATTCTGCGAGGGCTGCGCGCGGAGCACGTTATCGCGCTGGGCGAGTCGCAGTCGGCGCTGTTTCTGACCACTTACATCAACGCCGTCGACCCCCTTGCCCAGGTGTACGACGGCTTTCTGGTGCATTCGCGATTCGGGCCCGCGGCCCCGTTGGACGGGGGTTCGATATTCGAAGTGCTGGAAAGCAACTCGTGTCAGGCGGTCGCGTTTCGTCCCGATCTGCGCGTACCGCTTGTCACGATCATCACCGAGACAGACCTGTTCAATGGCCGTCGACAGGGCTATCACAGCGCGAGACAGCCCGATAATCAACGACTCCGGGTGTGGGAGATCGCCGGCACGGCTCATGCCGACAACTACACGATTCAAGTAGCACCGATCGACTCCGGGTCTGCGGCGTTGGCTGACGTCGTTGCGGCCTATGCGCCGACGAACATGCTGATGGGTCAGCAACTGGAGCATTGCATCAACTTCGCGCCGCAGCACCACTACGTTTTGCAGGCGGCGTTGTCGCACCTGAACAACTGGGTGAGCACGAACCAGCCCCCGCCCAGCGCCGCAACCATCGAACTGGATGGTGAGCAGCCTGTTCTCGACGAACACGGGCTCGCGCGGGGCGGCGTCAGGACACCATGGGTGGACGTGCCGATCGCCCGGACATCCGGTGTAGGAGGCGAAGAGAGCACGATGTCATCGATCTTCGGCTCCGGCGAACTGTTCGACGCCCCGACCGTGCAACGGCTGTACCCGGGTGGGGTGGCGGATTATCTGGAGCGGTTCACCGCATCGCTGGACGCGGCGATCCAGTCGGGCTTCCTGTTGGTTGCGGATCGCGAGGAAATTCTTGAACTTGCCGACGCGACATTCGCCAGCGAGGACGACCTCAGAGTGGCGGGGCCTCGAGCGTCAGATTGAACAGGGCCCAGGCCAGGCAGAACAAAAAGTTGAGCGTGACAAGGACCATGCCCACGAAGATCAGCGAGCGCGCGCCGCGGCGCTTTATCCGCCGGACTCGCGCCCTGAATTGGTCCCGCTTGAATTGCGTCGCGATCAACGCGAATTTGAAGTCTGCCAGTTCGGCGTAGGCGGCCGGCGCACCCGCCAGCATCTGCCGAAGCCGATCTGGCGGGGTTGTGATGCCCACGCGTGCGAACCGCCGACTGAGGCGTCGTGCCTGCCGGCGGCCAACGATCTGGCTGCCGACCCGCAACCGCGGGGGAAGTTGCCCACGTTCGTTCCCCCAGGGGGTCGACGGGGTCATCACACGGCGAAGTTTAGCCAGCGGTTCTCGAATATCGGAAGCACTCGGCGAATGTGCTCCCAAAAATTTGAGTTCGGCCGCTTCTGGCGTCCCCGCACGATCTGCGCTCAGCGTTGCACGAAGCCCGCCAAGGCGCGGGACAGCGCACAAATCGCTAGACCGATGCCCAGAGATCCACGGGAACGACGTCTTTTGCGCGGCCGTCGAGCCCGAGCAGCCGCCCCCAGGACTTCACCGAGCGCAGCACCACGCGGGTGTCGAGAACCGCGACGCCGGGGTGTTCGGCAGACAGCCGATGAATCACCGGGTCGAGAGCGGACACGTTATGCAGCTGCATGGTGACGAAGATGTTGGCCGCTCCGGCCCCGGTGACCGCGACGCAGAATCGGGTCTCGGGGTATCGGACGAGCGCGCGACCCACTGCCGCGACAGCCGACCCGTTGACGCTGAGCTTGAGCGCCACCCCGGTAGGCCAGCCAGCCTGCACCCGCGCGAAATCTGCGCGGAACGCCAGCATTCCGGCCTGGGTTAACAGCCCGATGCGGCGCCGTACGGTGGGTTCCGGACGCCCGACCACCGCGGCCAGATCACGGAAACTGAGTCGACCGTCGCGCTGCAGCGCTAAAAACAGCTCGCGATCGAACGCGTCGAATTCGTGTGCCGGATTGGTTTTGGCCGGCTCAGGCATCACCGCCCGAACCTGATCAGGGCTGAGACCACCGAGCCGCCAGCGGGTGCCGCTGAACAACTCAGTCATCAGCGCCGACTGAACCCGATTCAGTCCCGCGATCGTCGGCAGTGTGTCGACGACTAAAGCTGCCAGCAGCGGCTGATCGGCGGCAACGACGAAGGCGTAGAGGTTGTCTTGGCCGGTGGTGATGTTGACGCTGAAAACCTGTGGTATCGACGCGAATTCGTCAGCGACCGCTGGCGCAGTACCGGGTTCGCACTCGGCTTCGAACAGCGCCGCCTTGAGTGGCAATTGCGGGCCGGGCGCAGAGGACACCCAGGCCCGGCCGGTTGACACGAGTCGACGCCATCTCCGCGCGGCGGTGACCGGCGCGACCTCCAGCACCGTGCCGAGCTCGTCGAAGCTCGCTAGCGGATTGAGGTGTAACGCGTCGAGCAACGCGACATCCAACTCGTCTACTCCGTCGCCCACAACGGCAATTGTCCCGCGATGTCACATCGCCGAGTGAGGAATGCCGGACCATTCGGGCAGGCTGGACCCCCGGGGAACCAGGATCGGATCGGGCCAGCGGGCTGGCGTGTGGCTGAAGCTGACCGGCGGGGCAAGCATGTGCACCCGACCCATCGGAGTGTCGGCGTCGTAAGCGTCGGGCACACCGATGGTGTGCTCGTCGTCGCAACCGGCGTCGGCGGGGTCGACCAGTCCCAAGGTCCGGTACCACATGGCATTGCGGGTGAGGTTGACGGTGACGTGCCAACTGCCGCCTTCGGTTTGTTGCTTGATCAGCCCGGCGGCCGCACCGAGCGCGCCCATATAGCCCGTGATGAAGTCGTTGATCAGCCCGGTTGGTGGCAGCCGCGGCTTGTCGACGTCGCCTTCGATAACCATCAACCCGGAGGCCGCCGAGCCGTTCATGTCGAAGCCGCCGCGGTTCGCCCACGGCCCAGTTGAGCCATAACAAGTGACCGAGACGTGCACCAGCCCCGGATGGGTCTGTGCCAGCTCGCGCGGGTCGATGCCCAGCTTCTCCAGTTTGCGTTCACGGTGGTTGTTGATCACGACGTGGGCGTCGTCCAGCAACCGGTCGACGTCGGCCTTTCCGGAGTCCTTCGTCAAATCCAGCCAGGCGCTTCGTGATCCGATGTTTGCTTCGAAGTACACCCAGTCGTGCTCGAAATCATTCGGGCGGGTCGCACCCAGGACGTCGGCGCCCTGCTCGGCCAGCACTCGTCCCACCGTGGGTCCGGCCACGGCATGGGTGAACGACAGCACCCGCACGCCGCCGAACGGTCGATCGGACGGGCCCAGCTCGCGCGGCGGCGCGTCACCGATGCGGGTGAGCCCGATGACGGGCTGACTGGCCAGCAAGGAACCGTGTGGATGGGCCAGCCACTCCTCGGCGCTTCGGGCCACGCACGCCGGCAACCCGGCCGCATTGGCGGCCTCTTCCAGCTCAAGCGCATCCCAATTGCTGAACGCCGCAGCGACTTTGGTGAAGTCAGGTGGGACGTTGAGGAAGCGACACCAGTTGGCCGCCTGATGCGGATACACCGCCGAAGCCATCACGGTTCGCCCATCACGGGTGCGGTAGGGAATCAGCGCGAACGGGTTACCCAGCACCAACGCGATCGAGGGGAATTCGCCAGCCAGCGTTGGCTTCCAGGCGAAGCTGGGATTGATGTGGTGGACCGCCTGGCGCAGATCCAGATGCAGATCCTGCCCAGGGCCGCCGCGATGGCGGTGCATCGCCGCCGCGGCAACCGCGTTGCCCATCATCGGAATACCGATGGCGGCGCCTAGCCGGTGGCGAGCCGCGATGATCGGATCCTGTCCGGCGAATGTCACCTGGCCGCCCGCGTCGGCGGCCGACAAATCAACATCGGCGAGTAGTTCGTTGAGCGCGATGGTCGGATTGAATGTCATGTCACTCGTCGTTGCTTCGGCTATTTCAGTCATGGCAGTCAGCATGAGACCGGCCGTGGGGCGGCCCGGAAAATGTAGGAAACTGGTCGAAATCGGCGCCTCTGCGACAGAAAGCGTCGCGACCGTCCGCGGCCAGACCGTAACTAGAACGTGTTACAGTTTGGCCGCATGAGCCGCAAACGCGTGGTCGTCGCGGGCTTGGGCGATGTAGGCATTCTCGCCGCGATCCGGCTCGCCAAACATTTCGACGTCGTGGGTATTTCGGTCAAACCAGGATTGGTCAGCGGTCAAGAACTCGGTGTCCGGTTGGCCCGCCCCCGCGACTGGGCCCGCGACTACTGGATCCCGTTCGACAGATTCCGTCGTCTGGATCCGGTCCGGATCGTCCAGGGCGCCCTGACCGAAGTCGATCTGGACGCCCAAACCGTCTCCGGCCGCGGCGACAGCGGCGAAACATTCGTCGAGGGATATGACGCGCTGGTCATCTCGACCGGGGTCAGCAACGGCTTCTGGCGCCGGCCGACGGTGCAGTCGGCCGCGGAGGTCGGCACCGATCTCAACGCCGCGCACCATCGAATGGCCGCCGCGAAGTCAGTAATCGTCGTGGGTGGCGGTGCAGCCGCAGTCACCAGCGCCGTCAACCTGGCAACCACATGGCCGGACAAGCGAATTGACCTGTACTTCCCCGGCGACCGGGCGCTGGGCGATTATCACCCGCGGATTTGGCGGCGCATCCAAGGCCGGTTGACCGAGCTGGGCGTGGGCCTGCATCCGGGGCATCGCGCCGCGCTTGTCAATGGCTTCGCGGGCGACGAGATCACCAGCGAGGGCGTCGACTGGAGCACCGGACAGCCGGCGGCTTCGGCCGACGCCGTGCTCTGGGCGATCGGGCGGGTGCAGCCCAACACCGATTGGCTCCCGCGCGAGCTGCTGGACGAGAGGGGCTTCGTCCGCGTGACCCCGGAGCTTCAGGTGCCGGGGCATCGAAGTGTGTTCGCGGCCGGCGATGTCGCGGCCAGCGACCCGCTGCGCAGCTCCGCCCGCAACCGCGGGGACGCGCTGGTGGCCCACAACGTCCGCGCCGAACTTGCCGGCGGACGCTTCCGCACGTATCGAGCGCCCGGCCGCCGTTGGGGCTCGATACTGGGCATCCAGCCCAACGGCTTGGAGGTCTTCCTCCCGACCGGACAGGCGTTTCGCCTGCCGTCATGGCCGGTCGAGCGCCTGGTGATGCCGTTAGTCGTGCGGCGGGGCATGTACGGCGGAGTGCGGGAAAACCACCCGGCGGTCTGAGGACCGCGAGGTCAGCCGCGCTTGCCGCGCACCCACTGAAACGTGCCGACGCTCTTGACGCGCACGCTGGTGAAGCCGTGGTCCTCCAGGATGTCGCCGACTTCGTCCTCGCCGAAAATGTGAGCCCCGCCGGTGGGAAGCGCCCGCCAGAGATCGACCTGCGGACGCAGGGTCGGGACCATCACCGCCAGTCGACCGCCGGGCTTCAGCACGCGGGCGATCTCGGACAGCGCCGCCGCCGGATTGGGGATCAGCTGCAACACCGCGATCG
>Ga0302178_10001910_pt1 | contig 16968 bp, 10 predicted proteins | sample I_Palsa_E1_3_FD_198790 | JGI IMG/M metagenome (GOLD analysis project Ga0302178, IMG submission 198790) | Peat permafrost microbial communities from Stordalen Mire near Abisko, Sweden - I_Palsa_E1_3 | ecosystem: Environmental > Terrestrial > Soil > Palsa > Peat permafrost | place: Sweden... | reverse complement strand
TCCTTCGACCGGACAATATCTCGTCGCCAATGATGATCATGCCAAAGCCCATGAATACTCCCTGATCTTGAAGATTAGCCTGAAATTCGCAACCCGGCCGCCGCGCCGGGACCGCTCAACGGAGGCGACGCAGCAGTGGTTTCCGTCCGTAGACGCTCCAGTGCATGCAGGCAATAGTGCGCGAACCAAAGCGCCGAAAAAACAAGGATGAATGCATAGATCCAGATGGTCGCCGCCGCGACGACCGGAAACAACGGCAACAGCCAGACCGACCACGCCCATAGCATGGTCGGCAACGAACCCAGCAGCCCGCTGATCACGCCGATCCCAAACAAAGGCCAGCGCGCACGACGCACGATGGTGCGCCGCTCCTCTGCACTGGCATGCAACGCGAGCGCGTCATACGTCATGACTCGGTAAGTCAGCCAGCCCCACAACACGGGCGGAATGATCGCGAAAAATGGCGGGATCAGCCACAGCGGCAACGTCACGACCAACAGCACGAGACACACGACCGTTGTAACCACCGAATGCCCGAGACTCCCATACCAGGAGCCTCCGCGCCGCATTTCAAGCGATGCGTACTGGCGCCGCGTCAGCAGCTTGATCACAGAAGGCATTGAAAGCGTCGCGATGAGCAACAAAATGGTGACGACGATCAATGGAATCGCCATGATCACGATAAAAAACGGTGCAATCACCGCGTGTAACGACGAAAATCCGATCGAGTCGAAGAGCCGGTACATTGCGGACGTGAGCGCCCAGCCATCAAGCCAGTCGCGTGCGGTGCCTGTCAGCGTTTGCCAGAAAAACCACAGGACGGCTCCCCATGCAACCGTCGCCACTGCGAACGGCATGAACGTGAGCCAAAGCATTCTCGGGTGAAAAGCGTTCGCGAGCGCGCGCACGAACGAACGCAGCAAGTCATTCATGCAAAGGTCGTCTGAAAGAGAAAGAAGACAGGATAAACCACTGAGCACATGGCGCGCTGCTCGGCCGTTTGGCTAACCCTGCCGGTTAAAATAACTTCGCCGGCTGGAAGCCGGCGAGGAGGACTGAGGCGCCACAAACTGAGTGGGTTCAAACGAAAACGCATAGGCCCGGTCAGGATCTCCTGAACCGGGTTTGATCAAGCATAGGTGCTTAAACGGCGGTCGCGTCCGAATCCGAACCCGAACCCGGCGCGCGGGTCGCCCGATGCGACACGATGCGCTCCCCAATACGCTTGAACGCGAGCCAGTGCTGCTCGAAGAAACCATCGCCGTAATTGCGTCCCGGCTTGTCCGCGACCGCCAGTTGATCGCGAATGCCGGTCGGCTCGAGCTCTCGATTCCACGACACACTCCTGAACATCATGTCCCACCACGGCAGCAGCACGCCGAAATTGCATCCGTAGGTTGTGCCTTCATGACCATAACCGATTGCGTGGTGCCGCCGATGGAACGTTGGGCTCACGAGCAAGCGCTCGCCCAGCCAGCCGAAGTGCAGTCGGATATTCGCGTGCTGGACGCTTTGCATCAGATTGGTGATGGCGACGAGCACCACGAACTGCGAAGGCTGCACACCGATCACCAGCGCCACGGTAGCAAAAACCCCGGCTTGCATGACGCCGTCGAGCAAATGGTTCCGATCGTCGGACCACAACGACATCTTCTGCTGGCTGTGATGCACCGCGTGCAATTCCCACCAGATGCCGATTCTATGCTCCATCCGGTGATACCAATAGCCGACGAAATCAAGGACGATCAGATAAATAACGAACGCGACGATCGGCTGGGAAGTGACACCCGGCCAAAGATTGTCAAGTTCGATGTTGGCGATGTTGTGCAGCCGCAGCCAGCTCTGAAAACTGTCAAAGAATGGCTGAAACGTGAAGAAAAAGAACAAGTTCAGGATGCCCAGCTTCACGATCCACGTATACAGCGCGTCCACGCGCACGCCTTTCCTGTTCTGCCACTTCTCGGCAGGCCGCAAGGCCTCAAGCGGTCGCAGGATCGCGTACATGACAAGCACTTCGACCACGCCCACGATCACCCAATAGAGCGCGTCATAGGTGTCTTCGTCGTAACCCATCAGACCGACCTTGAACAGGAACGGCTGCACGACGTCGATGTACAACCAGGTCTGTGCCGTCGAGACGATCGTGTCGAACAGGGAAAAAATGGAATGAAACATGGTGCTCCGTAACCTATACCGGGCGCCGCCCTACCTTGGCGGCGCCTCAACCTTCAATTTATCTACTTCTTTGACCGCTGACCTCAGCCGCCATTCGGGCCGGTCACCGGGGCACGGTCGAAAAAGTAGATGCCATGCGGCGAACGACCCACAGCGATTGTCTGAACAAGCTTGTGATTTGTCAGATCAATAATTCCGACTTTCTTCGCAAACCGGAATGTGACCCAAAGATAACGTTTGTCGGCCGAAAGTTCCATATCGTCCGGACCGGGCAGCAAACCCGTGATGTCCCCAACATTCGTCAGCGCGTCCTGATCAATGATGCTGATCGTGCTCGCGACCCGATTCGACACCACCACATGCTTACCGTCCGCCAGCGAGCGGAAGTTGTGCGCGCCATTGCCCGTTTTGATCGTTTTCACGATTTTCTGGGTGCGCCAGTCGATCACAGCCACGTAATCCGCGCCGGTCATGCCGACGAGCAGGTATTTGTCATTCGGCGTCATCCAGAGGCCGGCAGGCACAGGGCCGACTTTCATCTTCCACTTCACCGTCTGCGTTGCCAGGTCGATTGCCGCAACTTCGCCGGATACCTGTAGCGAGATGAACGCCGTCTTGCTGTCATTCGTGAATGCAATGTGACTCGGCATGACCGCCAGCGGAATGCGCTTCGCGATCGAGATATTCGCGCCGTCGTACCGATAGATATCCAGCCGGTCCAGCCGCAAGCCGGTCGAAACGAACCACTTCTTGTCCGGCGAGAAACCGACCTGATACGGATCCTCGATGTTTTCCACCCAGCGCTGCGGCTTGCCCGTCTTCGGGTCGACGAACATCAGATTGTTCGACACCGAATTCGCCACGATCAGCGACGCGTTGTCAGGCGTCGCCATCAGGTGGTGCGGTTCCTTGCCGGTCGGAATGGTCGACACGACCTGACGCGTCGCTTCGTCGATAAGACTCAGCGTGGCCTCGCCAGAATTCAGCACGATCACGTTGTTGGCGTGAACCGGCATGGTGACAGAAAAAGCAGCGATCAATGCAGCAGCGGCGGCAGTCGCGCGAGAGAAACGAGTACGGAGAAAATTGCGCATGAAAACTCGGGTCGGAAAACAGCCGCCATTGTAGAACGTTTGCGCGGTCCAGAGTGTTGATCCAGAACGGCTTTTAGGCATTTTTCGGCATGGACGCTGCAAATACCCGGGAAGTCGGTTCGACGCATTTATCAGCGCCGTGTTTGACACAAAATCACACATCAACGGGGAGCATCGGGAGCGGGAAAATACGTAACAAAAAATAACGATTTTTTTATTTAGTTTGCAATCCAAACTATATTTATTCCCATCTGCTCACTTTAGGAAAGATCGTGTATTTCGAAAACACGATAACCGCGATCATCCCAACCTTCTGAGTCCGAACGTAGCAATGCAGGAAGGCTGTCCGACGCCCGAGCGGGCCAGAACTTACGAGGCGGGAGATCCTCGTTCCAAGGAAGCGTTACGTCTAACGCCTCCTCACCCTATTGGTCGGGCGTTAACGCGACGTTTTCCATCGATCAACCCGACATGTATTTGTCAAATTGTTAGACATCCTTCTTTCATGAATAGAATCTTTAAAGCAGTCTGGAACGAATCATCAGGCACGTGGGTCGCGGCTTCCGAGACATCTAAGTCGAAGACCAAGCGGTCTTCGTCACGCAAGCTTGCGATTGTGCAGGCAGCAATGATCGGCATTGGTGGTTTCGTGGCTGCCTCTGGCGCGCATGCAGCTGACGATTGGGTAGGTCCGGGAACGGGTCCCGACTCCATCATCGTTGGGCCAAACGCCATCACGAACCCGGGTTACGCTGCAGGCGTGAATGCGATCGCAATCGGCAACAACGCAAACGCCGCCAGCGATAACGCGACCGCAACGGGTGCCTTCTCGAACGCGGGCTCAGGTGGGAGCGCGTACGGCATAGGGGCGAATGCGTCGGCAAATGCATCTACGGCATTGGGCGGCGGAAGCCACGCGAGTGCCGACAGCAGTGTCGCAGTAGGCGCATTGGCCGAAGCAACCGGCGCAAGATCCGTCGCATTTGGTGCCGCTTCGACCGCCACCGGAAGCAGTGCAATAGCGTTCGGCGACACGGTGTCGGCCACCGGCGTGCAGTCGACAGGTATTGGCGCAAATGCTGTTGCGGCGGGTGACGGTTCAAATGCCATCGGCGCATCCTCACAAGCGCAAGGAAATAACGCCATTGCTTTCGGCACAGGTGCAAACGCACAAGCCGCTGATTCTGTCGCTATTGGTACAGGCTCCAACTCCGCAGCAAACGCCACGGCCGTTGGTCGCAATACCACTGCGAGCGGCGTGAGTTCGGTAGCATTCGGCGACGGCGCCACAGCCACCGGAATACAGTCGAACGCTATCGGTGCAAATGCTTTAGCGGCTGGTGTTAATGCAGTAGCAACAGGCGCCTATGCCGTTGCAGCTGGAAACAGTTCAGTCGCAGTGGGTGCGCACTCCGCAGCCCTAGACCAGGCAACTGCCGTGGGGGTCAACGCCCTTGCAATCGGCACCAGCGCAGTCGCGATTGGCGACACCTCCCTGTCGAACGCATCAAAGGCGAGCGCCATCGGCCCTTACGCTACTGCTTCTGGTATTAGCTCGACCGCTGTGGGCTCCAACGCCACCGCGAGCGGCGTAAGTTCGGTTGCATTGGGCGACACCGCGACTGCCACAGGAGCGAACTCGATGGCCATGGGCTCCATCGCGACCGCTTCCGGCAACAGCGCAGTGGCGATCGGCTCAACCTCGACAGCAATTGGAGCGCGATCAACCGCAGTCGGTCAACTCTCGGCAGCGTATGGTGACGACGCAACTGCCGTCGGTACGCTCGCGACCGCGAACCAGTCGAATGGCGTAGCAGTGGGTAACTTTTCGACCGCTGAAGGTGTGAACGCAATAGCGGCCGGCGCCAGGTCGGTTGCATCGGATAACGCGGTAGCACTCGGTTATCAAGCTACAGCCATCGAAGCACAATCCATCGCCATTGGCCTGAAGGCAAATGCATCCGCGGTAGATGCAACCGCCTTCGGTGATTCAGCACAAGCAACCGATGTCGACGCGCTTGCCGTCGGACATTCGGCTGTCGCGGCTGGCACAGGCAGCGTCGCTGTTGGCAGCAACGCAAACGCCGCGTTCGCAAACTCCATCGCCATTGGTAACAACGCGATCGCAAATAATGCGAACAGCGTAGCCCTCGGCGCAGGTTCGGCAACGACCACCGGTGCACAGACCGGCTACACCGCCTACGGCCTGACGCCACCGCAGACATCAACGGGCGAAGTCAACATTGGTAACCGCACGATCAGCGGCGTTTCAGCCGGCGCGCTGGATACCGACGCGGTAAACGTTGCACAGTTGAAAGCGGTGAGTGACCAAGCGGCAGCGGCCGTTGCTACGGCAACCACGGCGGCCGACGGCGCAGTCAAATACGACCGCAATGCCGACGGTTCTGTTGATCATCAAAACGCAACGCTCGAAGGTAACGGCGGCACGACTATTCACAACGTCGCTGCTGGCGTAGAGACGACCGACGCGGTGAACGTTGGTCAGTTGAATGACGCCATCGGCCAGGTCAACGCGAGCGTTGGCGACACCATCAACAACGCGGTGAACAACGCAGTGCAAAACATCACGCTCGGCGCCAGCGATCCGCTGTTCAGCGCAGACGGTTCGCGCAGCACGGACGTCGCATCGGCGACGGGTGTTCACGCGGTTGCGGTAGGCGCAAATGCAGCGGCGACGGGTGCGGGTTCGGTTGCCATGGGTAGCGGCGCTCAGGCTTCAGCCGACAACACCATCGCACTCGGCCAGAACGCGTTGGCCACTGGCACCGGCTCGGTTGCAGCAGGTAACGGCGCTCAAGCTTCCGCCGCTAACGCCGTGGCTCTCGGCCAGAACTCAGTCGCAGATCGTGAGAACACCGTCTCGGTTGGTGCAGCAGGCAGCGAACGTCAGATTACGAACGTCGCAGCGGGCACGCAAGGCACCGACGCAGTCAACGTGAATCAGTTGAACCAAAGCGCTGGCAGCACCCTGAAGCAAGCAAACGACTACACCGACTCGAAGACTGAAGGCACGCGTCGCGACGCTTATGCCGGTACGGCATCGGCACTCGCAGTCGCAGGCTTGCCGCAAGCGGTATTGCCGGGCCGTGGCATGGTGGCCTTGGGTGGCGGAACGTACGGCGGCCAATCGGCTGTTGCTATCGGGGTTTCGCAACTGTCCGAGAACGGCATCTGGGCCTATAAGGTCAGCGGCACGACCAGCACGCGCGGTCAGTTCGGCGTCTCCGTCGGCGCCGGAATGCACTGGTAAGCCAGCGCAGTCAGGAAGAGGTAGTGTCGCGGGCCCGCTGCAAAGGCCCGCGACATCGAGTTAATGAAAACAACGGATCCGATCAAGAGATGAACTTCACCCTCCGCAAACTATCGCGTGCACTTCCTTTCACCGCCTCGCTCGTCGTGGCCCTATTGTTGTCAGCGTGTGGCACAGGCAGCCGGCTCGCCAGCAACGGCGGGCAAGATCAGTTGGTATTTCCGACTCCGGCATCGGCGTCAAACATGGGCGGCAGCTTTCCGTTGACCGAATCATTGCGCAAGCTCAAGCCCGGCATGAACAAGAACCAGGTTGCAGCTCTCCTGGGCCGTCCGCAATTCAACGAAGGGTTCTTCGGCGTTCACGAATGGGATTATGTTTTGAACGTCACGAACGAGGCTGGTGTACCGCAAATGGTGTGCCAGTTGAAAGCGGTGTTCACGCCAAGTGACGAAGCGCGCAATTTCTATCGCAAGTGTGGTGGTAGCGTAGAAACGTTGGCCGACGGTAAATGGCAGAAGTACGCGGTAACGCCTGTCAGCACGCAGGCTAGCGGTTCAGTCAGCACTGAACCCAACGTTCTGACAGCCGTGCCTCTGAGTCTCGAAGTCGTTCAGTCTTCAGGCGAAGCGACAAAGTAACGTTGTAGATCCCGTAAAGCGCGAGCCGGCTACCCGCCGAGTCTCGCGCTTTTTTACATGCGTTATCGTTGCATCGATTCCCACACTTTGTACAAACGCTTGACCGAAATCGGCATGGGTGTCCGAAGTTCTTGCGCAAATAGCGACACACGCAACTCCTCCAGCAACCATCTATATTCGCTCAATCGCGCGTCCGCCACCCCACCGCGTTGCGCAATCGCACGCTGATAGTTTTGCAGCAGCGGCGCAATCTCCGCCGACAACCGCGCGTCGCGCACAGCGTCCGCTTTTAACTTGTCGATACGTAACGCCATCGCGTTCAGATAACGCGGGAAGTGGGACAACTGCGTGTAAGGCGTATCGATGATAAAACGCTTGCCGATCAGCGCGTTTAATTGGCCGACCATATCCGCGTACGGCGCACCGAACGATTTAACCTGGGTCAGTTTCTTCGAGACGGTCGCGTAGTCGGCCAGAACCTGCCCAGCCAGCCGCGCAATTTCCTGTGCCAGCAACGTTAGGCGGCTCTTGCCCTGGTCTCGACGCGCATAGAAATCAGCATCGTTATCGGGAAGCGGGTCTTGCAGACACGCGCGATCCAATGCCGTTTCTATAATCTGACTGCCCAACTCTTCCTGTGAACCCAGCGCCATGTATTGCAACGACATCTCGCGCAATCCGCCCAGATTGCGTTCGAGATATCGGATCGGCTCACGCAGTTGCAATGCAAACAGCCGACGCAAACCGGCCCGATGAATCCGTGCCGCTTCTTCCGGCGAATCGAATACTTCAACGTCGCAATGTGTTTCCCGATCGACCAAGGCCGGATAACCGAACAGCGTCTGACCGCGCCGCCGAATTTCAAGCAATTCCGGGAGCTTTCCGAAGTCCCAAGTGGTGAGGTTTTCGTAAAGCGCGGTGCCTGAACTCGAACCGGATGCATCTGATGCCGAGGCGGTTCGCGTAGCAGGCGCGGCCGCGTCATTGCCAATATCCAAAGTGGCGCCCGCCGCAAGCTTCTGAAAATGCTGCTGCGCCTGGCCGCCCAGTTCAGCTCGCAACTGCGCAAGGTTACGGCCCATCGCGAGTTGCCTGCCATGCTCATCGATGACCTTGAAATTCATGAACAAATGCGCCGGCAGCGTTTCGAGCTTGAAGTCCGACTGTTTCATCGCGATTTGTGTCTGCTCGCGAATGTCCGCAATCAGCGCTTCGAGCAAACCGCCCGCGCCGAACGTCTTGCCGCTGTGCCGCTCGACCACCCCCGCCGAAAACTCGGGCAGCGGCACAAGATGCCGCCGCAATTTCTGCGGCAGCGACTTCAGCAGCAACTGAATTTTTTCCTTCAGCATGCCGCGAACGAGCCATTCGGAGCGGCGGGCATCGACTTGATTCAGGCCGAACAGCGGGACGGTGAGCGTCACGCCATCGCGCGGAGAACCGGGCTCGAAATGATAAGACAGCGTCATTTCGATGCCGGCCATCGTCATTCGTTTGGGGAACAGATCGGTCGTGATACCGGCGGCTTCGTGACGCATCAAGTCGTCGCGTGAGAGGAACAGACGGCGTGACGCGCCCTCCTTCTTTTCCTCGTCGCGATACCAGCGCTCGAATGCCGCGCCCGAATAGATGCCCTTCGGCACAAGCGAATCGTAGAAACCGAAAATCAATTCGTCGTCGACAAGCACATCCTGCCGACGCGACTTGTGCTCCAACTGTTCGATATCCGCGAGCAGCTTGCGGTTGTGCGCGAAAAACGGCAGCTTGGTCTCGAATTCGCCATCCACGAGTGCGCCACGAATGAACAACTCGCGCGCGCGCTCCGGATCCTGTTTGCCAAAACTCACGCGCCGACGTGCATAGACAGTCAGACCATGCAGCGTTGCGCGTTCGAACGCCGCAACTTGCGCGGCTTTCTTTTCCCAATGCGGTTCGGAAATCGATTTGCGCAGCAAATGCGCGCCGACTTGTTCAAGCCATTCAGGCTCGATTTTCGCGATACAGCGTGCGTACAGCCGGCTCGTTTCCACGAGTTCGCCCGCAACGACCCAACGGCCTGCCTTTTTCAGCAACGCCGAACCCGGCCACAGATAAAACTTGATACCGCGTGCGCCAAGGTAATACGGCTCGTCATCGGCCTTGAGACCCACGTTGCCGAGCAGACCGGTCAACAACGCGAGGTGAATTTGCTCAAACGTTGCCTCGGATTCGTTCAGACGCCAGCCGTGTTCACGCACGACGGTGAGCAATTGCGAATGCACATCGCGCCATTCACGCAGACGCACGTGATTCAAAAAGTTCGCACGGCATGCATCGGTGAGCTGCTTGTTCGACTTCTTGTGCGCGATTGCATCCTCGAACCACGCCCAGATTTTTGTCCACTGCAGGAATTCGGAACGCTCGTCGGCAAATTTCTTGTGCGCCAGATCCGCTTGTTCCTGCGCCTCGATCGGCCTATCGCGCGGGTCCTGAACGGACAACGCACTGGCGATAATCAACACTTCGCGCAACGACTGATGATCGCGCGCGGCAAGAATCATCCGGCCGACGCGCGGATCGAGGGGCAAACGCGCCAGCTCGCGGCCGAGCGGCGTGAGCGCGTTGTCGTCATCGACGGCGCCGAGTTCGTTCAGCAGTTGATAACCATCGGCGATGGCGCGACCCGGCGGCGGTTCGAGAAACGGAAACGTTTCGATGGCCGTCAGGTGCAGCGATTTCATCCGCAAGATCACCGCGGCCAGCGATGACCGCAGGATTTCAGGATCGGTGAAGCGCACGCGAAGCTTGTAATCGTCTTCCTCGTAGAGACGAATGCACACGCCGTCGGCCACGCGCCCGCAACGGCCCGCGCGTTGGTTCGCCGAGCTTTGCGAGATCGGTTCGATCTGCAACTGCTCCACTTTGTTGCGATACGAATAACGCTTCACGCGAGCGAGCCCGGTATCGACAACGTAGCGAATCCCCGGCACCGTCAACGAGGTTTCCGCGACGTTCGTCGACAGCACGATGCGCCGTGCGTTCGACGTCTTGAACACACGCTCCTGTTCGGCTGCGGAAAGACGCGCGAACAGCGGCAGGATTTCCGTGTGCGGCGGATGGTGCTTGCGCAACGCTTCGGCGGCATCGCGGATTTCGCGTTCGCCGGGGAGAAAGACGAGGACATCGCCGGGGCCTTCGCGGCAGAGTTCATCGACGGCGTCAACGATCGCTTCCATCAGATCGCGGTCGTTTTCGCGCTGGTTTTTCGGACGATCCGGCCGATCTTTTTGCTGCGTGCCGGGTGTGGTTCCCTGCGCGGCTTTTATTGCCGGGCTGTCCTCCTCCACCGGGCGATATCGCACCTCGACCGGATACAGCCGCCCACTCACCTCAATGACTGGCGCAGGTTTTTCGTCACTGCCGAAATGGCGGGCGAACCGATCGGCGTCAATCGTCGCCGATGTGACGATTACCTTCAAATCGGGACGTCTCGGCAGGATTTCACGCAGATAGCCGAGCAGGAAATCGATGTTGAGACTGCGCTCATGCGCTTCATCGATGATGATCGTGTCGTAAGCAGCGAGCAGGGGATCGGTCTGCGTTTCGGCCAGCAAAATGCCGTCGGTCATCAGTTTCACTGACGCACCCGGCGACAGGTTGTCCGTGAAACGGACCTTGTAGCCGACCACCTCGCCGAACGGTGTACCGAGTTCTTCTGCGATCCGCCGTCCCGTCGCCGATGCCGCGATGCGTCGCGGCTGCGTGTGACCGATCAGCCCCGAACCGCCTGCGCCAAGCCCTCGGCCGAGGGCCAGACAAATTTTGGGTAACTGCGTTGTTTTCCCGGAACCCGTCTCGCCGCTGACAATCACGACCTGATTTGCCTGGATCGCGGCGGCGATTTCATCGCGTCGAGCGGAGACGGGCAGCGTTTCGGGGAAACGGATCGGCGGAATGGGGTTCGGCTCGACTACTCGGCGCGGGCGTGGGTTGTCTCGACGTTGCGCGCTCGCGGCCTCGGCTTGCGCGTTCGGGCGCTGCTGTGCGTCTTGGGATGCGCGCGCTTCTTTGGGCGGCCGGGCACCCTGAACGGCGGGGCGGGAAGCAGGCCGCGAAGCAGGCCGCGAAGCAGACCGCGAAGCGCCGCTGGCAGCATCGGTCTCAGCGTCTTGCGGACCACGATGCACGCGCTGTTCGGCACTCAACCCGGCATGTTCGCTGTTTCGCGCTGAATGCTTTACCGCCGGCGATTCGGCCACGCCCTGCGGACGGCCGGACGTGCGCTGCTGGCTCAGCGCCCCTCCACGTTCGGACTTTCGCGCTGAATGCTGTGGAACCGACGAGTCCGCCGCTGATGCCAAGGACGGTTTGAGCAAACGGCTTGCATCCTGCGATAACTCAGACACGATTCCCGGCCGCTGCGCGTCGTCGCGATGACGTGGGCCATGTTCCGAAACTCGCTCAACGCTCGCAGCCGGTCGATTCGGGGGCATCTGCGAGCTTGAACCGGTCGCCGATTGCGTGGTGTCGCGTAATCCTTCGGGAGCGCGATCCGCCCTTGTACTCTGCTCGCGGCGCTGCGGACGGGTATCGGCGGTGATCGGTTCAGGTTTTGGCCGATGCGCATCGCGCGCTGATTCAGGGCCGGCCGCCGGTCCCTTCACTCGGTCCGGACGCGCTTGCGAGCGGTCATCGTGAGCCGTGCGTTTTACGTCCGGTGGTTCACGCCGACCCTTTGCGGGCGATGTCGGACGCTCCCCCACAGTACGCTGTTGTGCGAATGCGTCAGCGGTTGGATGAGGATGGGGCTTCGGAGTATCGGTTACCGGAGGGTGACTGCCACCCCGTTTCGTCGCCGATAAATCGGCTTGGCTCGAGACACGCGCGTTCGCACCTTGGTCACGCCGATCGCCGGAAGTGGCCGAAGGGTTCGGACCGACCGCCTTTTCGGACAATAAAGTCGACAACAAGGCCAAACCACCGCGCTCGTCTTTTCGCCGCGCGGGCTCCCGGGAAGACGGAGCGGTGCTCGAAGACTCCTTCGATTGATCGCGAGAAGGCGAAGCCGAACCCACCGCACTTTTCTGCACATTTTTCTTCGCGGTCTGCGGGGAGGCCGAACTTGCGCCCGCCCGCCCTGCCGCTGCTTTGGAAGCGCCAGCAGCAGAATCGCCAGACGTCCCCGCAAACCGCCGCGCAGCCGCTTCCTTCTTACGGTTGATGGCGTTATCGGCGGATTCTTCCGCCTCATTTTCGCCATCGCTTTCGCGCGCCGCTGCGTCTCGCAGCAGCGCTTCACGCAGCTTTTTCAACTGCTCCTGGGGGTCAAGCTTGTCCGCATCGGCGGGACGTTTGGAAACATTCGGCATAGCACGGCATTATAATCCCGGCATGAATTCTCAAACCGACCTCCCCGCCGCGCCTCCGCCGGTTATCGCCGAGCCTGAAGCGCCTGATCAACACGGCCAGTTCGTGGAATGGATGCGCTCCGTCGCACCCTATATTCACGCGTTCCGAAACAAGACCTTCGTGGTCGCGTTCGGCGGCGAACTGGTGCAGGAAGGACGTCTGAACGCGCTCGTTCAGGACGTCGGGCTGTTACACGCCATGGGCATTCACGTCGTGCTCGTGCACGGTTCGCGACCCCAGGTGGAAGAACAATTGAACCTGCACGGCGTGGAATCGGAGTTTTCGCACGGCTTACGCATCACCGACGCCCGCGCGCTCGAATCCGCCAAAGAAGCCGCCGGCGAAGTGCGCCTCGACATCGAAGCGGCGATCAGCCAAGGCTTGCCGAACACGCCGATGGCGCACGCGCACATCAGCGTGGTATCGGGCAATTTTGTGACGGCGCGGCCAGTCGGCATCCTGGATGGCGTCGATTTCCAGCACACCGGCGTGGTGCGCAAGATCGACGGTGATTCCATTCGCCACTCGCTGACCAGCAGCAAGCTCGTGCTGCTCTCGCCGCTCGGCTTTTCGCCGACGGGCGAAGCGTTCAATTTGTCGATGGAAGATGTGGCGTCGGCAGCGGCCATTGCGCTGCGCGCCGACAAGATCATTTTCCTGACCGAAACCCCCGGTCTCGTCGATGAAAACGGCGAACTGGTGCGCGAGATGTCGTTGGACGACGCGTACAGGCTGCACGAAAGCGGCGAACTGCAAGGCGACGCCGCGTTCTACCTGAAGCACACCATTCGCGCCTGTCGCGGCGGCGTGGCGCGGGCGCACATCATTCCTTACGCGCTGGACGGCAGCATCCTGCTCGAATTGTTCCTGCACGACGGCGTCGGCACGATGATCTCGTACGAGAATCTCGAAAGCCTGCGCGAAGCCACGCCGGACGACGTCGGCGGGATCCTGACGCTGATCGAACCGCTGGAAATGGACGGCACGCTCGTGCGGCGCGGCCGGCACCAGATCGAACGCGATATCGACCATTTCTCGGTGATCGAGCACGATGGCGTGCTGTTCGGCTGCGTGGCGCTTTATCCGTACACGCAGGAACGCATCGGCGAAATGGCCTGCCTGACGGTCTCGCCCGAAGCGCAAGGTTCCGGCGACGGCGAACGCTTGCTCAAGCGCGTCGAACAGCGTGCGCGCGCTCGTGGCCTCACGCATATCTTCGTGCTGACCACGCGCACTGAGCATTGGTTTCTCAAACGCGGATTCGTCAAGGTAACGGTCGACGACCTGCCCGAAGATCGCCGCCGGCTCTACAACTGGCAACGTAAATCGCTTGTGCTGATGAAGCAGCTTTAAGCTTATTTCGAGACGTCCGTCCGGCTGCGAGTGCGATCGAAGATGACCCGATCGCCTGCCCAACGCGAGGCGTCCAGTTACCCCGCTACAGGAGAAATACAGATGGCCCGAACGATTCAATGCGCGAAACTCGGCAAGGAAGCCGAAGGACTCGACTTTCCGCCGCTGCCGGGAGAACTCGGCAAACGGATCTACGAAACGATTTCGAAGGAAGCATGGCAGGGCTGGCTCAAGCAGCAAACCATGCTGATCAACGAAAACCGCCTGAACATGGCTGATCCGCGCGCACGCCAGTACCTGCTGAAACAAACGGAAAAGTACTTTTTCGGCGAAGGCGCCGACACCGCTCAAGGCTACGTGCCGCCAACACCTAGCTGATCGGACGAGTTGTTTTCTGACAATGAAAAGCCGGCCGTTTCAAGGCCGGCTTTTTCTTTTCGCGAGTTTTGCGAACGGGCACGAGCGCCCCCTAAGCGCCCTTCCCCACGCCCCGGTTTGCGGATCGTCTTGCATCGTGCTATCATCTCCTTCTTTCCAACTGCAATTCAAAGTCAATTTCTTAGCAATGACCCGCTTGGAGCATTCTTTCAAGCAACCATGCAAAGATATCGGCGAGTGGTTGTGAAGGCTTCCCCGGGTCTGGATTTGCCTGCGGACAAGTTGTTCTCAAGCCTTCTCAATCCGTGACACAGCACGCAACCGGATCGCAGCGCTTCCCGCGCCTCCGTTGCCCCAAATCAGCTGCGTCCAGCCATCTATCCCCGAAGTACCTGCGCTACCCGTATTAATCGTGCATCACTTATGAAGTGTCATTTCGCGACATCGGCGCGAGGCATTGGCATTGTCCATCGCACCGTCAGCGCATGTTTTCCTATGCGCTCAGCGTGCGGCCCCTGCTTTCAGTGCATGCACTGGAATTCGCCTCGTCGCGAAACTGCACTTTTCCCGGCAACGTGCGCTCAAGCGCACGCCGACCCGTCCCAAGGGCGGATCGGCAACAACCTGGAGCTTCTCTTCATGGCAACACCGAATGACAGCCGCGGGCGACAACCCCAACCCGAAAAAACCCTGTCGCTCGACGACATCACCATCGTCGATAAATCGCTGCTCAAGCGCGCAGTCGGCGCGATGGCGATCGGCAATGCAATGGAATGGTTCGATTTCGGCGTCTACAGCTATATCGCGGTGACGCTCGGCAAAGTGTTCTTCCCGTCGAGCAATCCCGGAGCGCAACTGATCGCCACGTTCGGGACGTTCGCGGCGGCGTTTCTCGTGCGCCCGCTTGGCGGCATGGTGTTCGGGCCGCTGGGGGATCGCATCGGCCGCAAGCGCGTGCTCGCGATGACCATGATCATGATGGCGGTCGGCACGTTTTGCATCGGCCTGATTCCAGCTTATGGAAGCATTGGCATTTTTGCGCCGGTCCTGTTGCTCGCCGCGCGTTTGCTGCAGGGCTTTTCGACGGGCGGTGAGTATGGCGGCGCTGCAACGTTCATCGCGGAATTCGCACCGGACAAGCGGCGCGGGTTCCTGGGTAGCTTCCTGGAATTCGGCACGCTCGTGGGCTATGTGCTCGGCGCGGGCTGTGTAGCCGTGCTGACCGCGACAATGTCGGAGCAATCGCTGCTGTCGTGGGGATGGCGCATTCCGTTCCTGATCGCGGGACCGCTGGGGCTGATCGGCTTGTATATCCGGCTGAAGCTCGAAGAAACGCCTGCGTTCCAGCGCGAGGCCAACAAACGCGAAAGCGAAGCACACAGCACGCCCAAAGACCAGTTCCGCGATATGTTGATCAAGCAGTGGAAGCCGATGCTGCAATGCGTCGGGCTCGTCCTGATTTTCAACGTGACCGATTACATGGCGCTTTCTTATCTGCCGAGTTATCTGTCCGCTACGCTGCAATTCAACGAAACGGCCGGGCTTTTCATCGTGCTGATTGTCATGGTGTTGATGATGCCGATGACGCTGGGTGCCGGCCATCTGTCGGACAAGATCGGGCGCAAGCCGGTGATGCTGTTCGGATGCGTCGGGCTGCTGCTGTTGTCGATGCCCGCGCTGACGCTGATCCGCATGGGCACCATGCTGCCAATCTTCAGTGGCATGCTGATTCTCGGCGTGTTGCTTTCGTGTTTCACCGGCGCCATGCCGTCCGCATTACCCGCGCTCTTCCCCACCAAGATCCGCTACGGTGCGCTTGCGATCGGCTTCAACGTATCGGTTTCGCTGTTCGGCGGCACGACGCCGCTGGTGACGGCTTGGCTGGTTTCATCGACGGGAAACCTGATGATGCCGGCGTACTACCTGATGGGGGCATCGGTGATCGGAATTGTCTCGGTGCTCGCGCTCCATGAGACGGCGAGGCAACCGCTGAAGGGTTCGCCGCCATGCGTGGGTTCGCGCTCGGAAGCGCATGCCGTGCTGCGCGGTGTGCGGCAGGCGGCCGAAATGGATGACCGGATGCCGGAAGCGACCGCACACGCATAACCGTCATCAAGCTCGTCATCGAGCTGATCGACGCTTGTTGAAGAAAGAGGCCATCCAGCTAACGTTGGATGGCCTCTTTGCTGTTTGCTTACCGCTCGAAGCGGAGCCGGCGCTGGGCCCGCCATTCACTCGATCAGCCGCACGATCTCGACCTGCAGCTCGCCCTTGTCGATCAGCATGATGCCCAGCGTCACCGGCAACTTGAATCGACGCGGCCCGGCGCTTCCCGGATTGACGAACAGCGTCGCGCCGCGGCGCTCGATCAAAGGCTTGTGCGAATGGCCGGTCACGACCACGTCGATACCATCGAGTCGCTTCGGAACGTCAGCTATGTCGTGGACGAGATGAATCGCCGTATCGCCGATATGAAACGTCAGCGCTTGCGGCAGGTCGTCGATCCGTGCACCCGAGTCGTTATTGCCGCGGACCGCGGTGACAGGTGCGAGTTCGTTGAGCGTATCGAGGACAGTGGGATTACAAATATCGCCGGCGTGAATGATGTGCTCGCAGCCGCGCAACGCATCGAGCGCCTCGGGGCGCACGAGATTGTGGGTATCGGAGA
>Ga0302178_10001907_pt1 | contig 16990 bp, 13 predicted proteins | sample I_Palsa_E1_3_FD_198790 | JGI IMG/M metagenome (GOLD analysis project Ga0302178, IMG submission 198790) | Peat permafrost microbial communities from Stordalen Mire near Abisko, Sweden - I_Palsa_E1_3 | ecosystem: Environmental > Terrestrial > Soil > Palsa > Peat permafrost | place: Sweden... | reverse complement strand
CGTTGCGCACCCTTGCTCGACGCATCACCACGCCTCTGTTGCCCGATGACTATCTGCGCCTCGCCAATCCGCTGTGGTCGGCGCGGGAGCTGCGCGGGCGTGTCCTTGACGTACGGCGCGAGACGCACGACTCCGCGACGCTGGTCCTCAAGCCGGGCTGGGGCTTCAGCCTCGATTACCAGCCAGGCCAGTACATCGGCATCGGGCTGCTAATCGACGGCCGGTGGCGGTGGCGGTCGTACTCGTTGACGTCCAGTCCGCACCGGAGTGCGCGCACGGTGACCATCACCGTGAAAGCGATGCCGGAAGGGTTCCTGTCCGCTCATCTGGTGGATGGGGTGAAGCCAGGGACGATCGTGCGGCTGGCCGCGCCGCAGGGCAATTTCGTGCTGCCCGATCCGGCGCCGCCGGCCATGTTGTTCGTTACCGCCGGCTCGGGCATCACGCCGGTGATGTCGATGCTGCGCACGCTGGTCCGTCGCGATCAGATCACCGACGTGATCCATCTGCATTCCGCGCCCACCGCCGCCGACGTGATGTTCGGTGCGGAGCTCGAGCACCTGGTCCGCGACCAGCCGGGATACCGGCTGCAGTTGCGCGCGACGCGCGATCAGGGGCGGCTGGATCTCTCCCGGCTCGACACCGAGGTACCGGATTGGCGCGACCGGCAGACCTGGGCGTGTGGGCCTGAAGCCATGCTCAACGCGGCCGAGCAAGCGTGGTCGGCGGCTCATATCGCGGACCACTTGCACCTCGAGCGCTTCGCGGTGTCGCGCGCGGCGCCGGCCGGAGAGGGTGGGACGGTCACGTTCGCCAAAAGCGGAAAGAGCACCGCGGCCGACGCGGCGACGTCGCTGATGGATGCCGGCGAGCGGCTGGGTGTGCAGATGCCGTTCGGGTGTCGGATGGGTATCTGTCAGTCTTGCGTGGTTACTCTGGCTGAAGGCCACGTACGCGACTTGCGAACCGGCGTGGATCATGAGCCTGGAACCCGCGTGCAAACCTGCATTTCCGCTGCATCAGGCGATTGCACACTCGACGTTTAAATGTTACCGGCTGGTAACCTACGCTTTCGTAGGTTACGATAGCGTAGGTCAAGAACTGCAGTCTGCTGGAAGGCAACAACGCGATGGCGATCACCGACCTCGATGTCTTCACACATCTGACGGACGCTGACATCGAAAACCTGGGCATCGAGCTGGATGCCATCCGCCAGGACATCGAAGACTCCCGTGGCGAACTCGATGCCCGCTACATTCACCGCACCATCGCTGCGCAGCGTGCACTGGAGGTCGCGGGTCGACTGCTGCTGGCCGCCAGCTCGCGCCGGTCAGCCTGGTGGGCGGGGACCGTGACCCTTGGCGTGGCCAAGATCGTCGAGAACATGGAGATCGGCCACAACGTCATGCACGGCCAGTGGGACTGGATGAACGACCCCGAGATTCACTCCTCGTCGTGGGAGTGGGACATGAGCGGGTCGTCCAAGCACTGGCGCTATACCCACAACTTCGTGCACCACAAATACACCAACATTCTCGGCATGGACGACGACGTCGGCTACGGGCTGCTGCGCGTGACCCGCGACCACTCCTGGAAACGCTTCAACCTGTTCAACCTGCTGTACAACGCGCTGCTTGCGTTGGGCTTCGAGTGGGGCGTCGGCCTCCAGCACGTGGAGATGGGCAAGATCGTCATGCGGCGGATGGACAACGATGACGCCCGCGAGCGAGTCGAAGAGTTCCTCGCCAAGGCCGGTCGCCAAGTGGTCAAAGACTACGTCGCGTTCCCGGCGCTGACGTCGCTGTCACCCGGCGCGAGCTACAAGTCGACGCTGAAGGCCAATGCGGTCGCCAACGTCATCCGCAACCTTTGGGCCAACGCGGTGATCTTCTGCGGCCATTTCCCCGACGGCGCCGAGAAATTCACCAAGACCGACATGGTCGGCGAGTCGAAGGGGCAGTGGTATCTGCGACAGATGCTGGGTAGTGCCAATTTCAACGCCGGCCCGGCGATGCGGTTCATGAGCGGCAACCTGTGCCACCAGATCGAACACCACCTGTTCCCGGATCTGCCGAGCAACCGGTATGCCGAGATCTCTGTTCGGGTGCGCGAACTCTGCGACAAGTACGACTTGCCTTACACCACAGGGCCTTTCCTGGTGCAGTACGGCAAGACCTGGCGGACCATCGCCAAGCTGTCACTGCCGGACAAGTACCTGCGCGCCACCGCCGACAACGCGCCGGAGACGCGCAGCGAGTCGATGTTCGCCGCGCTGGAGCCGGGTTTCGCCGGCGCCGATCCGGCGACCGGACGTCGCCGCGGTCTGAAGACTGCGATCGCCACCGTAAGAGCCTGGCGCCGCGACAAGCGGGCCAAGCGCAACGGCGGGAACGAGCAATCGGCCCGACAGGACGATCTGGCCGCCTAAGCTTGGCGCGGTGGAGGTCGTCACGGCGCATCCGATCGTCGATGCCGTGCTGGATCGGCATCGCGATGCGTTAGGCGATGACCTGTCTGCTTACCGCAACCACGTATACCGCTGCATCACCTATCACCAGCTGCTGCTTGGCTTTTCGATCCCCGACGTCGCAGCACTGGCCTGGGCGACGCACGATCTGGGCATCTGGACCGCCGGCACCTTGGACTACCTGACGCCGTCGGCCGACCTCGCGGCGGCGTATGCCGACGAGTTCGGTATCGCCGACCTCGATCAGCTGCGCGCGTTGATCACCGAACACCACCGGCTGCGCCCAGTCGACGACCACGTCACCGAGACGTTTCGCAAAGCCGACCTCGTCGACGTCAGCCATGGCCTGCTGCACAACCGAATCGGGAGATCGGCGGTCCGGGCCGCCGTCGCTCAGCTGCCGTACAGCGGATTCCACGTCTTCCTCGCCAAGGGTCTGAGCGGGTACGCCGTACGCCACCCGCTGCGCCCCTTGCCGATGATGCGCTGGTAATCCGGCCTGGTCAGGCAGCCTGGGTGATGGCGACCAGCCGCTGCAACGTCGCCAACTGCTGCTCGTGGTCACCCTCGAGTTTCGCCAACAGCGTGGTGATGCCAGCCGCCCGGTAGCGGCTCACCCGTTCGGCGATAATGTCTTCTGTGCCAAGCAGATTCGTCAGCCGGCCCAGGTCCAACGGTACCGAGCTGCGGGCCTCGTCGTGCTTGCCGGCCTGCCATAATTCGGCGACCGTGCTGACTTCGTCGCCGTAACCTAGTCGGGTGAAAGCATCGTTGTAGAAGTTCTGCCCACCCGAGCCCATCGCGCCGATGGTGAACGCGTACCCGTCGGCGTGGCGGCGTGCGGCCGCGTCGGTGGAGGCCTGGTCGTCGTGGAACTCGACGGCGACGGGTGCGACCAGGTCCAGCTGATCAAGGGTGCGGCCGGCGCGCTGTGCGCCCTCGCGCAGCGGACCCAGGAACACTTCGGCGGCCTCGGGAATGAACGCGTTGCCCAGCCAGCCGTCGGCCGCTTCGCCGGTCAGCCGCAAGTTCTGCGGACCCATCGATGCCACGTAGACCGGGACGTGGGTGGGCCGCACCAGTGGCCGCAGCGCGGTGCCGCGACTGTCCGGCAACGGCAACGGGTAGACCTCACCGGCGTGCTCGAGCCGATCGCCGCGGCTGACCGTGCGGATAATCTCGATGGTCTCGCGAGTGGTCTGCACCGGCTTGCGAAAGCGCACGCCGTGCCAGCCCTCCATGACGCGTGGGCCCGACGTGCCGATCCCCAAGATGAATCGCCCCGCCGACAGCTCTTCGAGGCTCAGGGCCGACGTCGCCAGCAGCGCGGGGCTGCGTGAACCCAATTGCACGACAAACGTTCCGAGTCGCACCGACGACGTCTTGGCGGCCAGGTAGGCCAGGCCGGTCAGCGCGTCGTAGCCCCAGACCTCGGGGATCCACAGCGAATCGACGCCGATCCGCTCGGCGGCCAGCGCGAACTCGGTGGCGCCAGGTAACCGGGGTTCGATCATGGCGCCGACCTTCATGGCTGGCACACTACAGAGGCCGACATCGACGCTGGCGGGCAGTGAGAAGGGCGAACCATGCGCTATCGCGACTTACCCACAGTCGAAGCGACTCAGCGGGTTCGATGTGATGTCCCAACGGCCTGGGCGCTCGTCACCGACATCAGCCTGCCGGTGCACTGCTCAACAGAACTGCAAGGCGTCGATTGGCTCGATGGCGCCACCGCCGTTGAAGTCGGCGCGCGTTTTCACGGCCGCAGCAAGCACGAGGCATTCGGTGACTGGTCGACGGTGTGCGAGGTCGTTGAAGTCGAGGACCAGCGCCGTTGGGTGTACAACGTTGTCGGACCTGAGGGAACCAGTGCGACGTGGGCGTTCGAGGTTGAGCCGACTAGCGATGGTGTCCTGGTCCGGCAGTGGGGCCGGATGGGCCCGGGACCGTCTGGGCTGACGCCGGCGATCGTGGCGATGCCGGACAAGGAGGCCAGGATCGTCTCCAACCGGCTGGCCGAATGGCAGAAGAACATGCAGGCAAACCTGGAGTGGGTGCGGTCGCAGGCCGAGGGCTGAGCTCAGCCCTCGCGCAGCGCAGCCAGTAGTCGGCGCGCCGCTGCGACGCGGCGGGCGGCCGGGCCGGTCAGGGTGTCCAGCGCGCATTCCGGGTCGGCGGGTGGTCCCAGATGCCCGCAGCCGCGCGGGCAGTCTTTGATCGCTTCGGCCAGGTCGGAAAAAGCCACCACCACGTCGTCGGGTTTGATGTGGGCCAGTCCGAACGAGCGGATGCCGGGGGTGTCGATCACCCAGCCGTCATGGTCGTATTGCAGCGCTACCGATTGCGTCGAGGTGTGCCGGCCCCTGCCGATATCGGTCACCTCGCCCACAGCTCGATGCGCTTCGGGCACAAGGCGATTCACCAACGTCGACTTGCCCACTCCGGAATGACCCAATAGCACGGTGATTTTGCCGGCCAGCAGGTGCGCCACGGCGTCCAGTGGATCGTCGCGGCCCGCGATGATCACTTCGAGATCCAGGTCGGCGTATTGCTCGGCGAAGGGCGCGGCGGGGGCGAGATCGGTCTTGGTCAGGCACAGGATCGGGAACAGCCCGCCGGTGTAGGCGGCGATCAACGTGCGATCGACCAGCCCGGTACGCGGCGGCGGGTCGGCCAGCGCGACGACGATCAGCAACTGATCGGCGTTGGCGACGACCACCCGCTCGGTCGGGTCGGTGTCATCGGCGGTGCGCCGCAACACCGTTCGCCGCGGGCCTCGACGGACGATGCGGGCCAACGTGTCGTGCCGGCCGGACAGATCGCCGACGATGTCGACCTGGTCGCCGACGACGATTGGTGTGCGGCCCAGTTCCCGCGCCCGCATCGCCGTGACCTGTCGCTCGGCGTCGCCATCGAGCACACATCCCCACCGGCCGCGGTCGACGCTGACCACCATGGCCGGCTTGGCGTCGGCGTGTTCGGGTCGGGTTTTGGTCCGCGGACGGGAACCCTTATGGGAGCGCATCTTGGCGTCGGACTCGTCGTAGTCGCCCGGCTTCAAGCTACGAGCTCCGCAGCATGTCGGCCCACATTCGAGGGAAATTCGGCAGCGTCTTCGCGGTGGTCTCGATGTCGTCCACCTCGACACCGGCCACCCGCAGGCCGACGATCGCGCCGGCCGTCGCCATCCGGTGGTCGGCATAGGACTGCCAGGTGCCCGGCCGTAGCGGCGTCGCGGTGATCTCCAGCCCGTCGGCGGTTTCCCGGCAGTCGCCACCCAGCCGGTTGATCTCGGTGCTCAACGCGGCCAGCCGGTCGGTCTCGTGGCCACGCAGGTGGGCGATGCCGGACAACCGGGATACGGAACCCGGGGTGGCCAGCGCCGCGAGCACCGCCACCGACGGGGTGAGCTCACCGACATCGCGCAGGTTGACGTTGAAACCCGGATAGGACTGCGGACCGCGGACTTCCAGGAACGAATCGTCCTGCTTCACAACGCAATTCAATTGCTGCAGGATACTCAGGATCGCGTCGGCGGGTTGGATGCTGGTTGCCGGCCACCCGGTGATGCGAATTGTGCCCGCGCTGACCACGGCCGCGGCAATGAACGGGACGGCATTCGACAGGTCCGGCTCGATGTGCCAGTGCCGCGCGGCGACGGGGCCCGGCCGAACGTGCCAGCGGTTCGGGGTCGTGTCGTCGACCTCGACGCCGGCCTTACGCAGCATCGCCACCGTCATCGCGATGTGCGGCGCCGACGGCAGCGTCTGACCGACGTGCTGCACCATCAGGCCGTCGGTGAACGATGCTCCTGCCAGCAGCAGCCCGGAGACGAACTGCGACGATGCCGAGGCGTCGATCTGCACCGCCCCGCCGGCGACCGATCCGGCGCCGCGCACCTGGAACGGCAGGCCGTCGCCGTCCACGTCGACGCCCAGGCCGCGCAGCGCATTCAGCAACGGCGCGATCGGGCGGACCCGGGCCTGCTCGTCGCCGTCGAACGTGACGGCAGCCCGGCTCAGCGCCGCCAGCGGCGGGACGAAACGCAACACCGTGCCGGCCAGGCCGCAGTCGATGCGGGCATCGGGCGGCGGGGCGATCGTTCCGCTGACCGCGAGCTCGTCGGCCGGTCCGTCGACCCGTAGGCCCAGCGTTTCGAGTGCACCGATCATCAGGTCGGTGTCGCGGCTGCGCAGCGCGCCGCTGATGGTTGAGGTGCCGCCGGTGGCTGCGGCCAGCGCCGCGAGCACCAATGCTCGGTTGGTCTGGGATTTCGAGCCGGGCACCGTCACCGTCGCGTGTACCGGCCGCGAGGTGTACGGGGCGGGCCAGGTATCCACGTGCTCCATCCTGCCCGGTCGGCAAGGGTGCCGGTGTCTCGACCCGACGGCATGTTGATGGCGGGTTATCCACAGTTGAGCGTTGATCCACAGGTCAGTGTTCGTGCCTTGAACTTACGACAGTCTTGTCGGGCTGCTCTCTAGCGTCGAAGTATGGGTTCAGCGATCAGCGCCGGGCAGGCACGGGAACAGATCCTGGCTGCTTTGGATGCGATTGATGCTGCCCACACTGCGGTGCGGGAGACGTCGTCAGCTCTGGTGGGCAACACGTTTCGCGTCACTGTGGCTGAGCGGTTAGAGACCCAGGAGCGCGCCAACCGCGGGTTGATGTATCGATTCTTCGGCGAGATCGCTGACCCGCCGGACGGAGCCGGGGCCATCGCGGTGGAGCGATCGGCGCTGTGGAAGCGTCTGCGCATCACTCCGCAGGAGATCACCCGCCGGTTCAAACTGGCCGCCCGGATCCGGCCGCGCCGATCGCTGACCGGGCCGGCGGTGGCGCCGGAATTGCCCGAGCTGGCCGCTGCCGTGGTGGCCGGCACCGTCGGTGACGACCACATTAAGGCGGTATGCCGGGCGGTAGATGTGCTGCCGGCCTGCGTTTCGCCCGCTGACGTAGCGGCGGCTGAGCGCACGCTGGTCGAGCACGCCAGCGCCGTCGATGCCGGCATCGTGGTCAAACTTGGTCAACGCATCGCCGACTACCTCAACCCCGATGGACTGTTCAGCAGCGAGGACCGGGCCCGGCGGCGCGGGCTGCACCTGGGCCCACAAGGCCCTGACGGGATGTCACGGTTGAACGGGCTGCTTGATCCCGAGACCCGGGCCTACTTCGAGGCCCTCGACGCCGCAGTTCGGCCCGGCCGTCACCAACCGGACGAAGGCGCCGCAGCCCGGGACGACCGCAGCCCCGGCCAACGCTGCCACGACGCCTTGAAGCTCGGCCTCAAGACCGCGATCGCATCGGGCGGGCTCGGCGTACACCGCGGCCACCCCGTCACCGTGGTCATCACCACCACCCTGGCCGAACTCGATCAGGCGGCCCGCGCCGCCGTGGACCCAGCGGTGCCCATGCCGGCGCCGGCGAGAACCGGCGGTGGTTCCCGGCTACCGATGCGGGATGTGATTCGGATGGCCGCCAGTGCAATTCACTACCTGGCGGTGTTCGACGATCACGCCGAACGGCCGCTGTATCTGGGTCGTCAGAAACGGATCGCCAGCGCAGACCAGCGACTGATCTGCTACGCCCGCGACCGCGGTTGTACGCGGCCCAACTGTCTGGAATCGGGGTACCGCTGCGAGGTACACCACGCAGACGACTGGGAACACGGCGGACGCACCGACGCCGACAAGCTGTATTTCCTATGCAGCCCCGATCACGGCATGGCAAGTCGCGGCGAATCCCGCACGATCGTCACCGAAAGCGGACGTCTGGGCTGGACCGACGGAACCGGCCCACCGGAAATCAACCACGCTCACCACCCCGACGAACTCCTCAGCGGAGATCCGGATCCACCAGATCAGGAGCAATAACCTTCGCTCGTTTGCCGGTTGGAGCTCGGCTGGCACCATTGGGAGATATGTGCGGACGATTCGCGGTGACGACCGACCCGGCGGTGCTTGCCGAAAAGATCGAGGCGATCAACGAGGCACGCGCGGCAGAGTCGACGGGCCCGAACTACAACGTGGCGCCCACCACGACCATCACCACCGTGGTCCGCCGTCACGACGAACCCGACGACGAACCCACCAGGCGAGTCCGGTCCATGCGCTGGGGGTTGATACCGCCATGGGCCAAGGCAGGGTCCGACGGTGCGCCGGAGTCCAAGGGTCCGCTGCTGATCAACGCCAGGGCTGAGAAGGTCACTACCTCGCCGGCGTTTCGTGCGAGCGCCAAATCCAAACGCTGCCTGATCCCGATGGACGGCTACTACGAATGGCGCGCCAACGGCGATACCGACTCCGGTAAGAAAGCTCGCAAGACGCCGTTCTTTCTGCATCGCGCCGACGGCGAGATGCTGTTCATGGCGGGGCTGTGGTCGGTGTGGAAATCGGCGAAAGACGCAGAGCCGCTGCTGAGTTGCACGATCATCACCACCGACGCGGTCGGCGGGCTCGCCGAGATTCATGACCGGATGCCGCTGATCGTGCCCGAGGGGCAGTGGGATCGCTGGCTGGATCCCGACGCCCCGCCCGACCTCGACTTCCTGGCCGCGCCACCGAGCGTCGACGGTATCGAGATGCGGGAGATCTCGACGCTGGTCAACAGCGTCCGCAACAACGGACCCGAACTGTGGGAGCCGGCCCAGCCGCAGCCCGAGCAGGCCACGCTGTTGTAGTTGTAGGCGCAGCGGAAACAGGTAGTCGATTACCCGATGCCGCACTCACGACCGGTGGGACGATCCCTCCACGGCGCGCAATCCTGACGCGTCCTCGGAAGGGGTCCACCATGACCGCAATCCAGCCAACGACCGACGCCGCCACCATCAGCGTGCGCAACCCCGCGGACGGACGAATCGTCGGAGCCGTACCGGTCGAGACGGCTGATGCGGTCGCCGCGAAAGCCCGCGAGCTGCGGCTGTTCCAGCCGGAATGGGAGGCCCTCGGGGCGCGCGGCCGCAAGCATTGGCTACTCAAGTACCTCGACTGGGTGCTCGGCAACGCCGAGAGCATCACCGACATCGTGCAATCCGAGACCGGCAAGGCGCGGGCGGATGCCAGCATGGAGGCACCGCTGACAGCGATGCTGCTCGACTACTGGGCGCGTCACGCGGAACAGTTCCTCGCCGACGAGCATCCCCGCTCCTTCAGTCCGTTCGCCGTGACCAAGAAACTCACCACCGTCTACCGGCCGTACCCGGTCGTCGGCGTCATCACGCCCTGGAACTATCCGTTCGTGATGCCGGCGTTGGACTTGGTCGCCGCGCTGGCGGCCGGCGCCGGCGTGCTGCTGAAGCCGTCTGAGGTGACGCCGTTGTCCGCGGTCGAGTTCGTCCGCGGTTGGACCCAGATCGGCGCGCCGCCCGTGCTCGCGCTCGCAACCGGATACGGCGACACCGGCGCCGCCGTCATCGACAATGCGGATTTCGTGCAATTCACCGGGTCCACGGCCACCGGCCGAAAGGTGGCGGTCGCCTGCGCGGAGCGGTTGATCCCCTGCAGCCTCGAGCTCGGCGGCAAAGACCCAGCCCTGGTACTGGCCGACGCAGATCTCGACCGGGCTGCGAACGGGATCGCCTGGGGCGGCATGTCCAACTCAGGCCAGATCTGCGTCTCGGTGGAGCGGGTGTATGTCGAGGCGCCGGTGTATGACGAGTTCGTGGCCAAGCTCACCGACAAGATCCGCGGGCTTCGGCAGGGCCAGGACGACCGCAGCTTCAAGTTCGACGTCGGGGCATTAGCGACGAGTAGACAGCGCGACATCGTGCAACGGCACGTCGATGAAGCGCTCGCCGCGGGCGCCCGCGTCGTCACCGGCGGCAATCCGACGGGGGCGGGGACGTTCTTCGAGCCGACGGTGCTTGTCGACGTCGACCAGTCGATGTCCTGCATGACCGAGGAGACGTTCGGCCCCACCCTCCCGGTGGTCAAGGTCGCCGACGAGGACGAAGCCATCCGGCTGGCCAACGACTCGGTGTACGGGCTATCGGCCACGGTGTGGACCGGCGACAAGGATCGCGGCGAACGGATCGCCCGCCGGCTCGACGTCGGTGCGGTCAATATCAACGACGTCCTTGCCAATGCATTTGCGTGCGATATCCCGATGGGCGGCTGGAAGCAGTCCGGCGTCGGCACGCGGCTGGGCGGCGCGACGGGCATACGGAAATACTGTCGCCCGCAAGCGATCACATCGCCCCGCATTCCGACGCAAGCCAGAGAAATAATGTGGTATCCGGCGTCGCGACGGCGCACCAAGCTGGCGTTCAGCCTGGTGCGCGCGTCCGCGGCGCGCGGTCTGCGCCGGTTGGGTATGAAGCCGCGGGTTGCAGCCCGATGAATTGACGGGCGGCGGTGCTGCTCTAGTTGTCGGCCGCGAACAACGGTCTACACAACTTTGTCCGTCAGCGATGGTTCCGGGCGCGCAACTCCGGACTTAGCATGCGTGTGTGAATGCCTCGTATACATACACGTTCGATGACATCCAGAACCGTCCCGTCGCGGTGATCGGCGCGGGGACGCTGGGACGGCGTATCGCGCTGATGTTCGCCAGCCGTGGCGGAACCGTGCGAATCTACGCCCGCCGGGACGAGCAGCTGGTAGTCGCGAAACAGTATGTGGCCGAATCCCTTCCGAGAGTCATCGAGAATCGCGGCTTCGGTGAACCGGGCGTCGCGACCACCACGACATCTCTCGCCGAGGCGCTGGACGGCGCGTGGCTGGCTGTGGAGTCGGCCCCCGAAAAACTCGAGATCAAGATTCCGCTGTGGGGCGAGATCGACAAGTCGGCCCCGCCCGACACCATCTTCGCGACCAACTCGTCGTCGTACCCCTCGCGTCTGATGGCCGAGAAGGTGCGCGACAAGACGCGTTTGTGCAATACGCACTTCTACATGCCGCCCGAGGTCAATGCCCTCGACCTGATGTCGGACGGCGAGACCGACCGCGGGTTGCTCGACACCCTGCTGACCGTGCTGCCCGAGTTCGGCGTTTACCCGTTCGAGGCACGCAAAGAATGCACCGGCTTCATCTTCAATCGTGTCTGGGCAGCGATCAAGCGTGAGTCGCTGGCGGTGGTCGCCGAGGGGGTGGCCCGTCCGGAAGACGTTGACGGGATGTACAAGCTCAACTTGGGCGCGCCGGCCGGCCCGTTTCAGTTGATGGATCTGGTCGGCCTCGATGTCGCTCTGGACATCGAGAACCATTACATCGACGAGTTCCCGCAGCTACCCAAGGGCCCGCGGGACTTGCTGCAGTCCTATGTCGACGCCGGCAAGCTCGGCATCAAGACCGGCGAGGGCTTTTACAAATACTGAAACACCTTGCCCCAGCAAACCGGCAGGGCGCGAAAGGCGTTGGCCTCATGTCAGAATCATTTCGATGGTGACTGAGGCTCAGGAGCAGGTGGACGGTGAGCGGCCGTCTGTATGGGCACCGCTGCGCAATCGCGTGTACCGCAACTTATTTGTCGCCTCGTTCTGCTCCAACATTGGGACGTACATGCAGAGCGTTGCAGCCCAATGGTTTTTAGTCGAGAAGCACAGCCCCGACGTCATCGTCGCACTGGTCCAAACGGCGAGTCTTGGGCCGACGTTGCTTCTGGGATTGTTCGCCGGTGCGCTCGCCGATTTATTCGACCGGCGGCGGTTACTGATATTCCTGCAGTCGTACGCAGTGGTGGTCGCGCTGGCCCTTGCGGTGCTGACCTACCTCGGTCGCCTCACCCCGACGTCACTGTTGATGTTCACCGTCGCTATTGGTTGCGCCTCTGCGCTCGCTGGACCCGACTGGCAGGCGATTCAGCCCGAGGTCGTTCCGCGTGAGCAGATACCGGCCGTCTCGATGTTGGGCAGCGTCTCGGGTAATGCTTCCCGGGCCATCGGACCGGCAATCGGTGGCATTGTCGTGGCATTCGCCGGCCCCGCAGCGGTCTTCGCGATCAACGCCGTATCGTTCGCGGGAATCATCGTTGCCCTGCTGGTGTGGAAACGACCCAAGCAACTCGCGCCGATCGAGCGAGAACACTTCGGCCAGGCCATCATCAGTGGACTGCTCTACGTGGCCAACGGTCCGATTTTCCGCAGGATCCTGTTGCGCACCGCGCTTTTCCTGTTTCCCGCCTCGGCGCTGCTGGCCCTGCTGCCGGTGGTTGCCGCGCGCACGTGGCACCTCGGAGCCGATGGATTCGGTGTGGCCCTGGGGGCCATCGGTTTTGGCGCCTTACTCGGTGCCGTGGTCGCCGACCCGTTGCGCCGCCGGGTGTCAGACAACGCGCTGCTGGCCGCGTCGGCCGCCGTCTACGGTCTTGCGCCGCTTGCGGTCGTCTGGCTGCCGTTCGCTGCGGCGATCCCTATCTTGATGTTGTCGGGGATGGCTTGGCTGATCACGTTGGCAACGTTGAACGCGGCGGCGCAGCTGACACTGCCGCAATGGGTTCGGGCCCGTGCGCTGTCGGTGTATCTACTGGTCTCGACCGGATCTCAGGCAATCGGCGCCTATGCCTGGGGTGCCGTCGCCACGCAGGCGGGACTTGACTTCGCGTTGCTGTGCTCGGCCGTGGCGCTGGGCGTCGCCGCCCTCAGCGTGGTCGGCCTTCCGCTGCGGCCTCTCACCGGGAAGCTGGACGTCAATGTCTCCACGGCCTGGCCTGAGCCGATGCTCATGTTCGAGCCACGTCCGCACGATGGACCAGTGCTGGTAGTCGTCCGCTACAAAGTGTCGGAGGAGAAGCAGGACGATTTCGTCGAGGCGATGAGCAGGGTGAGGCGCTCACGCCTGCGAACCGGCGGCCACAGCTGGCGGCTGTATCACAGCGTCGAAAAGGCGGACTTGTTCCTCGAGAGGTTCACCGTGGTGTCCTGGAGCGAATTCGAGCGTCAACGCAGCGAGCGCTGGCTGGGCTACGACTCGGAAAACTTCACGAAGGCGGTCGACTACACCGTCGACCACACTCGAACCGACGAGTACTACATCGCTAAGCGGGTGCACCGGTGAGGTTGCGGCGTCAGTTCCGCCGAGCGAGGTAGCCGAGCGCGAGTTGGGCTGCGTTGGCTCCGCACATGCCGTGCGCCCCGGGTCCGGGTGGGGTGGCAGCCGAGCAGATGTACATACCAGGCACCCCAATGCGATACGGCGACAGCGTGGTTCGCGGTCCAAAGGTCAGCTGACGGATGTCCTTGGCGCCGGTCATGATGTCGCCGCCGACGTAGTTGGGGTTGTAGGAAGCGAATTCGGTGGTGGTCCGGACGGCCGTCCCGACGATCCGATCCCGGAAGCCGGGTGCGAACCGCTCGATCTGAGCGATGATCGCCTCGGTCGCATCGCCGCTGTAGCCGTTCGGGACATGCGCGTAGCTCCATAACGGATGGACGTTGCCGACGGAGCGTTGCGGGTCGGCCAGGTACTGCTGCCCGACCAACACGAACGGCCGCTCGGGCATCCGTCCGGCGTGGATATCCCGCTCGGTGGTGGCCAGTTCGCGGTAGTTACCGACCACGTGCACCGTGCCCGCCCGATGCGCGTCCGGATTCGTCCAGGGCACGCCGCCGTCGACGGCGAAGTCGACCTTGAATGCACCCGGGCCGCGCCGGAACTTGGTGAAAGCACGCGAAATGCGCCGCGGAAGACGGTCGCCGAGGATCCCGGCGACCGCGCCTGGCGCCAGATCGAACATCGTCACGTCCGCCGGTGGCAGCTGCGACGCAGTCTCGATCCGGACCCCAGTCTCGATCTTGGCGCCCAGGTCGCCCAACAGCGCAACCATCGCGTTGGTGATCGACCGCGATCCGCCTTCGGCCACCACCCAGCCGTGCCGATGCCCGGCCGAGATGATGCCCATCCCGATCGCCGAGGTCATCGGGTAGTGCAGCGGCCGGAAGGCGTGGGCCGCAACGCCTCCGAAGAGGGCACGGCCCTCCTCGGTGCGGAACACGTGCGCGAACGTAGACGCGGGAAGCACGGTGGGTGCGCCGAACCGGGCCAGCATCAGCGGGTGGTGCGGGATCCGCAGCAGCGGGCCCATGATGTCCTCGTTTAGCGCGTCGAATCGCGACGCCGAGTAGCCGAAAGCGTGCTGCCACCGCGATCCATCGCGGCCGAGGCCTGCCGCGGTCTGCTCGACCGAGCGGTACAGCACGCCAGCGCTGCCGCCGTCGAGCGGGTGGACACAGTCCACCTCCGGCCAGCGCCATGTGAGGCCGTAGCGGTCCAGGCTGAATTTGCTGAGAAATGGCGAGCCTATGGCCATCGGATGGATCGCTGAGCAGTGGTCGTGCAAGAGGCCGGGAAGGATGGCTTCGCTGCTGCGGGCGCCGCCGCCGACCTCGTCGGCCGCCTCGAGGATGGTGACCTCCACGCCGTCGGCCGCGAGGGCTATGGCGGCGGCGAGCCCGTTGGGCCCGCCCCCCACCACGATCGCGGTGCTCATGCCAGCGCACCGTGACCGTGGTCCTGGTCCTTCCGGACAGCCGGGTTGCTGCCGCTGAGGGACCATTCCACGCTAGTCGGGATCGGACCGTTGGGCAGCCAAGGCTGCTCGGCCACCGCATCGGCCACCTTCCAGGTGCCCCGCTCGATCACGCCGAGCGCGGCGTCGATCAGCTGGTAATGCTGCACACCGCTGCCGAAAGCTTCCGACTCGACCCACGCGATAACGCACTCGCCCGGCTCGAAGGCGGCTTCGGTCTGCATGGCCTGGATCATGTCCGCGTTGTGCAGGTGGCCGTCGCCGAAGTTGAAGCCGATCAGCGAGTTGCAGACGAACTCACCTTCCCGCACGGTGCGGGTGTCGACGTCGGGCAGATGGGTCAGCAGCAGCGAGTACAGGCCGCGAGCCTGGCTGTGCATGCTTCGCCACGCTGCCGCCTTCTGCAGGGTGATCTCCGCCCACTGGGGCTCGTAGCCGGCCGCGATGAACTGCTCGAGCTGATTGGACGCCGTGCGGGTGACCCGGTTCAGCTTCTGCTCGGTGCCGGGCGCGAACGTCCACACCGCCGAGGCCCAGTTGCCCGCGTACTGCCGCATCGCGGGCAGGAAGGACACCTTGTCCGGCCGCAGATTGCCCAGGATCGGGTAGAACAACAGCGCGGCCGCGATGACGAAAGCCAGCCATGTCGGAGTCATGTTCCACGGGGCGTACCCGTTCCAGTTCGGGAAGCCGAGGAACAGGAAGATCGTCGTGTAGGCGAAAACCACGTTCCATTCCAGCGGCACCGCGAGCGGGAACGTCGAAATGATGAACAGGTGGAAGCCGACCATCAACACCACCGCGGCCAGCGTCACCCACTTGTTGGTGGAGAAGAACAGGGTTAGTGGGGCCGCGATCTCGACCGTGGTGCCGTTGACGTGTGCCATGAAGTCGGCCAGCCGCGACGGCCGCATGTCGCGCGGGAACTCGCGGTAATGCGCCCGCTTCACCCATTTGGGCGCGAATATCGTGTTGCTCACCATCGGCGGAATGACGTTGGAGAAGTGCTTACCGAACTTCGAGAAGCCGGCACCGACCCACACCATCACAATGACAAACTTCAGCGCGATGATCATGTTCACGAATGGCAGAGCGGCGAATGTCAACATGACCGGCAGGTACTGCTCGCCGCGGGCGGCCAGGAAGATGGTCTTGTCCCGCAGACCGATGAGGACCAGCAGTACGATGGGCGCGACCATCAGGGAGGGGCTGACTAGGCCGGATGTATTGGCCGGCAACGCTTTCGACAGCGAGTCGCTGTGTACGCCGGGCTCCAGTAACGCGACGATCAAGCTCACCAGCAGTCCTAGGTAGAGCCCGATGTCGAACCAGTTGCGTCGGTCGCCGTTGGTGAACGGCATCCACTTCCAGGGCCGAAGCCGGATGGTTCCCAGTCGCATCCAGAAGAGGATGCCGCCGGTCATCGGCTTGACTTTGCCGGCCAACGGCCCCCAGGATCCGGCCACGCCGATGGCTTCCAGGAGCACGGTCCACAGGATGACTTTCTGGTAGACGATGGGTTGGTTCCACCACTGCGACACATGCCAGAAGGCGGGTACATCCGACGTCAACGTCGCGACCGCAATGCCGCCGATCGCAAAGAAGACGACCAGCTTCGCGATGTAGATGGTGTGGATCATCTTCGGTGAGCCGAACCCGTTTTCGGCCCAATCGGCGGCAAGAAACCGCATCCGCTCCATCAGCGGCTTTTTCATGAAGGTGTCCGGATCAACGTCCGGAAGATAGGGCTTGATGAATCCCATGTGTCTGCGCTCCTTCTGACCTTCGTTGGTGAGAGTGTGCACAACATTAGGAATGCTGCGCGGCTTTAAACAGTCGCGAATCGATAAAGCCATGTGCCGCTGTTATCGCTCAACGACAACCCAGCGTCTAACGTCATTGAGGTGAAGAAATCGGGCCTCGACAGCGGAGTCGCGGTAACCAGTTATGTCGCCGAGGTCGCGAGCCGATTGAGTGGCCAAACGGTCGCGCTGTCGTCGGCGCTTCGTCAATCCCTCGAGGATCAGATCCCCGAGCTGCGTGGCGACGCGGCGCTGGTGG
>Ga0302178_10001904_pt1 | contig 16996 bp, 12 predicted proteins | sample I_Palsa_E1_3_FD_198790 | JGI IMG/M metagenome (GOLD analysis project Ga0302178, IMG submission 198790) | Peat permafrost microbial communities from Stordalen Mire near Abisko, Sweden - I_Palsa_E1_3 | ecosystem: Environmental > Terrestrial > Soil > Palsa > Peat permafrost | place: Sweden... | reverse complement strand
GCCAGCACGCCGTCGACGGGATCTGCCGGTTGCTCGTGCAGGTGCTGACCAGGATCGCGCCGATGTCCGCCGGGGAGCGCCCGGACTTGGCCAGCGCGGCCCGGGCCGCGTGCAGGGCCAGCTGCTCAGGCTCCCGGCTGGTGTAACGGCGCTGCTCGATGCCCGTCTTCGCGGCGATCTCGCTGGCGCTCATCGGCGACCATGAGGGGCTCGCGTTCCTGATGACGTCATCGTTGTCGCAGACGTACTCGCCGCGCACGACGGCCAGCGCCTCGAACTTCGGCTGGATCGCGAACGCCTCGCGGACCCGCACCGGCGGGTAGGGCGTCGCGGGCGCGACCGCCTCGATCGGCTCGCGCCTGGCCGGAGTGTCCTGGCCAGCGCCAGCGCGGCCGGAACCCTTGACCCGGTCGATGAAGGCCATCACGTCGCGGTTGCGCGGGTGGAAGGCGACCACGAAGTCGTCGTCGCCGATTCCGTCGGCCCCGCGCAGCTCGGTCCGGGAGCGGTCCCACGGGTACTGGTTGTGCAGCACCATGGCCCAGCGCATCAGCGCCTCCAGCTCAGGGACGCTCTCGTGAGCGTCAATGATGTCCTCGGTCCGGAACACCGGATAGTCCGGGTCGCAGGAGGGCATCACGAACGTCAGCGCGCCGGGCTGAGCGCCGAACTCGGCTACGGTCGGCTTGATCGCCGGCAGCTCGGTGGCGTGGTGCAGCTTCGTGCGGAACAAGTCGAACAGCAGGTCAAACACCCGGTTCTCGGTATCGGCGTCCCACGTCGCCGGCAGCGCGCGGAAGGCATGTTCGACAGCGGCCACCTTGCGCTCGCTGTCCTCCCACGGGGTCAGCACCGGCAGGAACACGTCGTCACGGTGTTTGGCGAGGTCACGCCATCGCGTCGGCCGCTTGTCGAACATGGTGATCGCGTACCGGTTGACCCAGTACAGGTTCTGCCCCAGGTCCCGCAGCAGTTCGAAGCGGCTAGGGTAAGCCCCGGACTCGACGCGGGCCAGGATGTCGGTGCCGGTCGGCGCCTTCGCCTCGAAATCCCGCCCGATGACCGCGGCGAACTGTTCGAGCGTCTCCAGGACCGAGAAGTCCAGGTCACCGAGGAAATTGGCCGGGAACACCAGGCGGCCGTACCGGTTGATCACGAACGGTTTCATGAATCTCCTCCAGAACAACCTGAGCCGTGCCGCGACTTACTATCTGATCACGGCGCGACCCCGGCATGTGACCAAGGGCGTATCTGTTCCTTAACCCGTAACGCATCGGATATGCGTTCTTCAAGACCCGCCGTCATTTATCTATCCGATACAGCCGGGTCTGGGCGCCGGGCGTCAGGGAAGGTACCGAGGTTTTCGCCCCCTGCGAGGTTTCGGCTCAGATTGCCGGGAAGCGTAAGGACTTGGGCATCCATCCGCCCGCGTGCGGCCTCCTGGCTATGTGAGGCCTGCATGCTTCCGACTCCCCGGTGCGGCCGATGCGGCCGATGCGGCCGATACGCCGGGAACATCGCGGTGGCAGCGTCGCGGCTGCGACGAGCACCTGTCATCCCAGGAAGGAGCCAGCCATGCCGACACCGTCCTCATCTTCGCCAGAAAAGCTCAGTCAACTGCTGAACGTCACAGAGTTCTCCCCGCCTGCCGACTTCGCCTCTCGCGCCCAGGTGACAGACCCGGGCATCGACAAGCGGGCCGCGAGCGACGCCCCGGCCTGGTGGGCTGAGCAGGCACGACAGCGGCTGGACTGGCAGACCCCCTTCCGCGTGGTCCTCGACGACAGCAATCCCCCCTTCTACACCTGGTTCGCCGACGGCACGCTCAATGCCTCCTATAACTGCCTGGACCGGCACGTGAACGCAGGCCACGGGGACAGGGTCGCGTTCCACTGGCAGGGGGAACAGGGCGAGCAGGGCGCCGGACTACCCGGATAAGGACGCCTGGTGGCAAGTGGTCGAGAAGTACCGGGTCTCGATCTTCTACACCGCCCCCACCGCCATCCGCGCCTGCATGAAGTGGGGGGAGCAGTATCCCGGCCAGGCCGAGCATGCTACGCACCTTGTACGACGACCCGGACCGCTACGTAGAGACCTACTTTTCCCGGTTTGGCCCGCGGACCTACTTCGTCGGGGACGGCGCTCGCCGGGACGAGGAAGGCTACTTCTGGATCACCGGCCGGATCGACGACGTCATCAACGTGTCGGGCCACCGGCTGTCCACCGCGGAGATCGAGTCGGCTCTGGTCGCCCACGCGTCGGTGGCAGAGGCCGCGGTCATCGCGGTGGCCGACGACATGACCGGCCAGTCCGTGGTGGCGTACGTGACCCTCGTCGGCGAGCTCGAGCCCGGCCCGGACCTGGTCGAAGAACTGCGCGAGCACGTAGGCGCCCGGATCGGCAAGTTCGCCCGGCCGCAGCGGATAATCTGGGCCGCCGACCTGCCGAAGACCCGGTCCGGGAAGATCATGCGCCGGCTGCTGCGTGATATCGCCGACGGCCGCGAACTCGGCGACGTCACCACGCTCGGCGACCCTTCGGTCGTGGAGGCCCTGCAGAAGTCGGCCGAGGGCGAGAAGTGAGCGAAGACCCGTGAACAGCAGTGCGAGCGGTCTTACCCGCTGGGATACGCCTCATGTGAACGGTCTTACTCGCTGGGATGCGCCTTGAGCCAGGCGCTGGCTCTTGTGGGCGACGCTCGAGCGAGCCAGGCGTCCTGGATTACTTCGGTCAACTCCGGCAGGGAGAGCTCGCCGATCCGGCTGCCCCGCACCAATACCGACGGGTGGCCATCAAAATGCGGGGTGGTGAAGAACGGCGACGTCTGATCTTGAACCAACGCTTGCTTGTCAGCCTCCGACGGCACCCAGAAAACGATGACGTCCGGGTAGCGCTCGCCGGTGCCGGGATCGGTAGCGTCCGGACGAGGGTTACGGAAGAAGACGAAGGATTTGCTCCCGACCTGGTAGACCGGATTGCCGTGCGGTCCGTACTCGACCGTGACATGCGGCATGCCCATGGCCAGTTCGTGTACGTCCTCGATCCGCGCGCGGCGCGATCTAGCCGGCATGACAGCAGCGTAGCCCGATGGCCTCAGGCTCACTGACCGCGCGCCGGGAGTTGTCAGACTGCACGCTTCGCAGCGAACCGGCGACCGCCGGTGGCGCGATAGAGGTCACGGAGCATGCAGATCTGCGTGCCGTGGTGGCTGACCTCGTTCAGGGTGGCGGCGACAATGGTCGTGCCGTGGGTCAACGGACCTGGCTCGTCGCCGAGAGCAGGCGGACCGGGCTCGTCACGGTAGTTGTAACTCCTCATGGGCCGCTCGAGATCATCGTCCCTGGCCGCCCGAAGCGCACCTTCCAGGGTTCGCCAGCCGGCTCGCATCGAGTCCACGCCTTCGGCCGCGCTAGTGAACACCGGAGGGACGTTGAGATAGCAGGACGTCCAGCCCTCCCGGGGCGTCCGGGATCCGCCGAGGAAGTCGAGCTGAGCCAGCCGGCCGGGCATCGACCCGATGTGCCACATCAGCCAGCCGATCGTGGTCAGGGGCTCGACCGCCTCGCCCCGGTCGGCCGCCCGGGCCAGGTAATCGTCGAAATCGGCCACCCAGTCACCATCGCCGAACGGCGCGGCCGTCTGGCACTCGGCGCGGCGCCGGATCCCCCACGATCCGGCCACAGGTTCCCAGAACAGCTCGTCGTCGGACAGGTTGTCCCAGGCACGATTCAGCGTGTACCACTCGATGAACCGCATCGTCTGCAGCAGGGTGTCCGCTCGCTTGTCAGTCACAGGCCGAGGCTAACGCCATTCTCCGCTGCCCCCGCCCATCCACCCCGAGCCCCGGAAAACGCAGCTGGGCCATCAGCGTGGATCACTACCTCCCCCCCGCGGGCAGCAGCGATCCACGATCACGCGTGACTGCCCTGGGTTGGGCTCACGCGAACCGGCAGTAACTGCGGTACCAGGCTCCGGTGCACTGCGCCGAGGGGGCCAATTCGCAGTGAAATCGGCATTAACGCGCCAGGGTCTCTTTGGTGCCGCGGCCCTGGAAGAGCACGGCGGTGGACCAGGTGCGGACCATCGTGACGGCCGGGGTGTTCCGGCGCAGCAGCCAGTGCAGCACCGACCACAGCGAGGGGCGCAGCCCGGTCAGCTGGAGCCGGACCCCGTGGCGGGCGCACTCGGCGACCAGGGCCTTCCGGTCGACGAACAGCGCCGGGTCGTGCAGGCCGGGGGGCGCGGCGCCGGGAATCCGCTCGGCCACGGTGATGACGAGCAGCCGGGCCAGGAAGGTGGCGGCCAGGGTATCGACGACGAGGACCCCGCCTGGACGCAGCACCCGGCACGCTTCGGCCACGGCAGCGCGCAGGTCGGTGACGTGCTCGAGGATCTCGCCGGCGCAGACGACATCCGCGCAGGCATCGGCCAGCGGCAGGGCGGTGACGTTGCCCTGGACCGCGGCCTCGCCGTGCCCGGCCGCCTGCACCAGGGCGGACCTGGTGAGGTCCACGCCGACCAGCCGGTAGCCGAGCCCGGCGACGTGCGGCGCGAGCAGGCCCGCACCGCAGCCCATGTCCACCAGCACCGCCCCGGGCCGGGGGGCCGGCGGGACCAGCGCCGCGCGGGCCCGGGCCAGCCAGTGCAACATGGCGAACGTCCCGCGCGGATCCCACCACTGACCGGCGAGGTCGTCGTACTGGGCGGGGTCGTTGCGGATACGCGGTGGCACTGGCGTCATGCTCTGATCCTGCCATCGCGGATCCTGCCCATCGCATAGGTTGGCGCCATGGGCGGGGAGAGACAGATCGAGGCAGCCGACGTCCGGCGCACCGGCCGGGCCCTCGCGCTGGTCCGTGCTTCCCACCCGGAGCCGACGGTCATGGTGACCGCCCTGGCGGTGGCCCTCGCCGTGAGCACCGGGCGCGCCGCACCCGGCGTGGTGGCCGTGGCCGCCGCGGTGCTGGCCGGGCAGCTCTCCGTCGGCTGGCACAACGACTGGCTGGACGCTGGCCGCGATGCGGCCTCCGGCCGGCCGGACAAGCCCGTCGCGGCCGGGGACATCTCCCGGCGCACCGTTGCCCGGTGCGCGCTGGCGGCCCTGATCGCCACGGTGCCACTGTCGTTCTTGTCCGGGTGGCGGGCGGGCCTGGTCCACCTGACGGCGGTTCTCCTGGCCTGGATCTACAACGCGCGGCTGAAGGCGACCGTCGTGTCCTTCGTCCCGTACGCCGTGGCGTTCCCGCTGCTGGTCGCCTTCGTGACGCTCGGCGGTCCGGCGGCCTCGTGGCCGCCGTGGTGGGCACTGGCCGCTGCGTCGCTGCTCGGCTGCAGCGCGCACCTGGTGAACGCGGTCCCTGATCTGGCCGACGACCTGGCCGCGGGAGTGCGGGGCCTGCCGCACATGCTCGGCCGGTCCCGCAGCGTGGCGGCCACGGTGGTCCTGCTGCTGGCCGCCACCGCGATCGAGTCCTTCGGTCCCGGTCGTCCCGGCTGGGGCGCGGCGGGGGCGATGATCGGCGTGGCCGCGGTCATCACGGCCGGGATCTTCCTGGCCCGGCGGCCCGGATCGCGCTGGCTGTTCCGCGCCGTCCTGCTGGCTGCGGCCATCGACGTCGCCGAACTCGTCGCCCGCGGCAGCCGCCTGTGACCCCCACTCCCCCGCCCGCTCAGGCGGACGTGGCCATCATCGGCGCCGGCCCCGTTGGCCTGCTGGTCGCCCTCCTGCTCGGCCGCCGGGGCTGGCAGGTGGAGGTGCTTGAGCGGCAGGCCACCGCGTACGGGCGGCCGCGTGCCGTGCACCTCGACCACGAGGCCGCCCGCATCCTGCAGAACGCCGGCATCATGGACGACCTGGCGCCGCAGACCGAGGTCATGGACAGTTACCTGTGGCGCAACGCTGCCGGGACGACGCTGCTGTGGCTGGACGGCGCCCCGGAGGTCCCGACGGTGTCCGGATGGCCCGCATCGACCATGTTCCACCAGCCCGACCTGGAACGGCTGCTGGCCGAGGCCGTGAGCAGGCAGCCGGGCGTACGGGTCAGGATGAGCCACGACGTCCGGGATGTCGTGGCCGGCCCAGTGAGCGGCGCAGTGAACGGCCCAGTGAGCGGCACCGCGGCGGGCGAGAGCGTCAGCGTGCAGGCTGACGGGCCCGGCGGCGCCCGCGCGAAGGTGCGCGCGCGCTGGGTCATCGGCTGTGACGGCGCCGACAGCCGCATCCGGCAGCTGGCAGGCCTGGACGTCACCGACCACCACTACCAGGCAGAGTGGCTGATCGTCGACGTGTGCCCGGCCGAGCCCGTCCGCTGGTCACCGCTGAACATCCAGGTCTGTGACCCGGCCCGGCCGACCACCGCCGTGTCCGGGGGCCCTGGGCGGCGCCGGTTCGAGTTCATGCGCCTGGCGGGCGACGCCGACGACGACTTCGGGTCGGCGGCGACCGCGTGGCGGCTGCTCGAGCCGTGGGACCTGACTCCGGCCAACGCCGTCCTGGAACGGCACGCGGTTTACACCTTCGGCGCCCGTCTGGTCGACCAGTGGCGCCGCGGGCGGCTGCTTGTGGCGGGCGACGCCGCCCACCAGATGCCGCCGTTCGCCGGCCAGGGACTGTGCTCGGGCCTGCGGGACGCGGCCAGCCTGGCCTGGAAGCTGGACCTCGTGCTGGCTGGCCGCGCGTCCGACACCCTGCTTGACAGCTACGGCAGCGAGCGATGCCCCCCGGTCCGCGCCGCGATCGACTTTTCCGTCGAGCTAGGGAAGATCATCTGCGTGCTCGACCCAGACGCGGCCGCGGCTCGGGACCGGGACTTCGCGCCGATCGCCGAGGCGGGCCCCATGCCGCTGCCGGACCCGCCACTCCCCGGGCCCGGCGTGTGGCTTCCCGGCGATCCGCACGCCGGCCAACTGGCCCTGCAGGCACCGGTAGGCCAGGACGGATCGCAGGCCCGTCTGGACGACGCCACCGGCGGCGGCTGGGTCCTGCTCGGCCATGGGGCCGAAGGGTCGGAGGGGGCCGAAGGGTTGGAGGGGGCCGAAGGGTCGGACCTGGGTGGCGATCTGCCCGCCGGGCTGGCGCGCTGGTGGGCCGCGCTGGGCGGCCGCTGCTTCCAGCTGACCCCGGGCGGACCACTGCAGGACAGCACGGGGGCGTACGGCCGGTGGTTCGGCACGCTGGAGCGGGACACCGTCCTGATCCGCCCCGATTCCTACCTCTTCGGCACGGCGGCGGGCCCCGGCGCGGCCGCGAGGCTGGTCGACGCGCTGCGCTCCGCGCTGGAAGGACAAGCGATTGCCGCGATCGGGCAAGGGTAGCGAGATGATCATGAAGAGGGACAAATGGTGAGCATCCTGGGTCCGGTGGGCGGTTCTTTTCCGGTGATAACCGGAGCGGCGAATGCCTACCCGCCGTCGCGCAGCCAGGAACAGCTGTGGGACGGGTTCTTCGCCCGGCACTACCAGCAGGACCGCTGGGCTCGGCGGGTGTTCATGTCTGCGGGAATCCGGCACCGGCACTCCGTGGTCGATCCGCTGCTCCAGGACGTGTCCTCCTGGACCACCGGACGGCGGATGGAGCGTTACGTGGACGAGGCCGTCCCGCTCGCGGCCGACGCGGTGACCAGGGCGCTGGCCGCGGCGGACCTGAGTCCCGGCGAGGTCGGGCTGCTGGCCGTAGTCTCCTGCACCGGCTACGCCACGCCAGGCGTTGATCTCCAGCTGGCGGCCAAGCTGGGCTTCGCGACGTCCCTGCAGCGGCTGGTCATCGGTCATATGGGCTGCTACGGGGCCGTTCCCGGACTGGGGGCGGTCGCCGACTACGTGACGGCCCGCCGCCGGCCCGCCGTGCTGGCCTGCGTGGAACTACCCACCCTGCACCTGCAGCCGCCGACCACCGACCTGGAACAGATCGTGGCGCATGCCCTGTTCAGCGACGCGGCCGCCGCCGTGGTGCTGGAGCCCGCGGCGGAAGGTCTGACCGTGATCGACATCGCCGCGCACACCGTCGCGGACGCCGCTTCGCTGATGACCTGGTCCATCACCGACACCGGATTCCGGATGACCCTGGACCGGCAGGTGCCCGATGTCCTGGCCCGGCACGTCGGTCCGGCCATCGACGATCTGCTGACCCGCAACGGCCTGCGCCGCGGCGACGTGCAGGCGTGGGCCGTCCATCCCGGCGGCCCGCGCATCCTGGACGTGGTCGCCGACCGGCTGGGGCTGGCCGAGGGCGACCTGGACGCCTCCCGCCGGGTCCTGGCCGAGCACGGCAACTGCTCGTCGGCCACCTTGCTGCTGGTCCTCTCAGAACTCCGCCGCCGCCCGCTAGAGCCGGGCGCACCGGTGGTCGCGATGGCCTTCGGACCCGGCCTGACCCTGTACGCGTGCCTGCTGCGCTGGGCGGAAGCCGGCCACGCGAAGTGAGGGGCCTGGGGCACGCACCACCGCCCGTTCCGAAAAAATAAGGTTCTCACCTGGCTGGGGGCGAAGGCCGCGTTACTGTGTGCAGGTGACGGCACGGCTGACCCGGCGCCCGGGCGGGGCGGCCCGGCTGCGCGCTCTGCTGGAGTCCGGCCAGACCATCGTGGCGCCGGGAGCCTTTGATCCGCTCGCGGCCCGGCTGGTAGAGGAGGCCGGGTTCCCCGCGGTGTACATGACCGGATTCGGAACCTCGGCCGCGCTGCTCGGGCGGCCCGATGTCGGTCTGCTGACGATGACCGAGATGGTCGACAATGCCGGGCGTATCGCGGCCTGCGTGGACATCCCGGTGATCGCCGACGCCGACACCGGCTACGGGAATCCGCTGAACGTGATCCGCACCGTCGGGGCCTACGAGGCAGCCGGGGTCGCCGGGATTCACCTCGAGGATCAGGTGGCCCCGAAAAAGTGCGGGCATATGGAGGGCAAGCGCGTCATCCCGGCGGAGGAGATGGCGGCGAAGGTCCGGGCCGCGGCCGACGCGCGCACGCAGCCGGAATTCGTGATCATCGCCCGGACCGACGCGCGCGCGGTCGAAGGCCTGGAGCGGGCCCTCGAACGCGGGCGGATGTACCGCGACGCCGGGGCCGACGCGCTGTTCATCGAGGCCGTGGTGACCGAGCGGGAAGCCGAACAGGCCGTCCGGGCATTCCCCGGGGTGCCCATGCTGTTCAACTGGGCAGAAGGCGGCAAGACCCCGCCGCTCAGCCTCGACCGCCTGACCGAGCTGGGATACCGGATCGTCATCTTTCCGATCAGCACGCTGCTGGCGGCGACAGCGGCGATGCGCCAGGTGCTGCGGGAGATCGCCCAGGCCGGGACGCCGGCCGCGGCGATGCGCGAACTGCCGACGTTCGGCGAGTTCACCGATTTCATCGGGCTGCCCCAGGTGCGCGAGGCCGAGCAGCGGTACGCGGCAGGGCCCTAGCTGCCGACCGTGTACTCGTACGGGATCGCGGCTAGTTCATCGCCGCTCAGCTGGCCGCCCGGCGGGACTCCGCTGGCGTAGTCGTCGACGTACAGGTCACCGGAGACCACCGCGCCGACCGCGGCGGACGGCGAAATGGTGACGTCGATGGTGGCCGACTGACCCGGGTTGATGGTGACCGGCGAGAACGGCGTCGACGCGCTGGTGGCCAGCAGCCACAGGTCACCCGGCGCGGAGGTGACCGCCGGGTCGAACGCCTTGGTCTGCGCGGTCATCGAGATGGTGGCCGAGCCCGCCGGCGCCGTCGCCGAGTACGGCCCGCACTCGCTGGGCCCGCCAGCCCACAGCCCAGCGGTTACGGTCCCGCCGGAGGGGCTGTAGGAGGCCGATTCCGTCGTCGAGCACAACGGACCTGACCCGCTGCTCGCGCTCGCGACATCCGGGTCCCCGGTGTACGGGCTGACGTCGAACACGGCGGGCAACGTCGAGGTCTGCGTCACCGAGAGGCTCGAGGTCTCGGTGGGCACAAACCAGGTCGGGAAGTCGCCCGTCATCGGCAGCGATACGGTGCCCGAGCCACCGGCCGGGACCAGCGTGATCGATTGCGTGGTGTCGAGCCTGGGGTCGACGAAGAAGTCCTCGGGCGCGGCACCGTTGTTCGTGATCGTGACGGGCACCGTCACCGGCACGGTTGCCTTGAGTGTCGTGCTGGCACTGTCCGGCAGCCCTGCCGCGCTGGCCGCGACGTTGTTGAACACGATGTTCCCGGTATAGGGATCGGACAGCTCGTTGCCCTCCACCGGCTCGGCGAAGTCGACGATCAGCGTCCAGGTGCCGGAAACCGGGTGCACGGTGTAGGCGGTCAGCGAGAGCCCGCCGCTGCCGTTCAGGCTGTTCTGGCCGTAGCCGACGGTATCGCCGTCCGGGCTGATCAGGTACTCGGCCACCGGGTCGTTTGCGTCGTTAGCGAGCGTCACGTTGGCGGTGATGTCGGTCACGCCGGCGCCGACGTCGAATTCGTAGTAGTCCTGCTGCCCCGCCCCGGGGTCGCGCCCGTTGCCGCCGGTCAGCACCCCGCTGAACACGCCGCCAGCGGCCACGTCCACCAGGGCGCGCAGCGTCACCGGGACCGAGGTGGTCCCGCCGCTGCTCGAGTTGACGACAATCGACCCGGCTGAGTCGCCGGGTGCAGCCGGGGTAGTCGCGCGGACCGTGACGGTCCGGCTCCGGCCGGGCGCGAGCGCGAGCGTGGCGGGTGAGACCGAACCGAACGAGTCGAACCGCTCGGTGGCCACCTTCCAGGGAACGGTTCCGGTTGTCCCGCCGTTGGCGGCCGTGTCACCGAAGATGACACCGGTCCAGGTGCCAGCGGTCGGGTACCGTACGTCCACGCTGCCGTAGTTCCCCGGGCCCTGCGGCAGCGAATGCGCGGCGAACCGGCCGAGCGGATCGACGAGGATGAGCCGGACCCGGGAGTTCAGCCCGGTCTCGCACTGCGTCTGGAGGCAGTAGGTCGGGTCGCCTGGCCAGGCAATCGAGGCCACGAGCCGGTCCTGCCGCGGCGCCACGGTGAAGTGGAAGACGCCGTAGTTGTTGGCCAGCCCCTGATAGTTCGCGAACTGCGGGCTGGTGGAGTCGTTCAGCGTGACGCTGCCCGTCTGCGCGTCCTGGTCCGGGCCGAAGCCGCGGCCGGTCAGCCGCACGGACTGGGTGCTCGCGCCGGTGTTGGTGATGGTCTCGCGGAAGCTCTGCGTGCTGCCCGGGTTGCCGGTTCCATTCAGCTGGTTGCTGGACAGCAGCAGGGTGTCGCCGACCGCTCGCGGCGAGCCGTCGCTGGTGTGGATGGACTCGGCCAGCTGGACGGCCTTGTAGCTGTTCAGCAGGCCAGAGCCCTGCTCGGGGGCGGGAGCGCCCAGATCGGTGGCGGTGCTGGTCAGGATCTGCTTGACCAGCGCCGGTGTCGGGCGGGCGCCCCCGTGGGTCTTGGCGTACGCCTGGATGACCAGCGCCGCCGCACCCGCGACGAACGGGGAGGACTCGCTGGTGCCGCCGCTCTCCTCGATGTCGGAGGGCTGGCCACCGAAGTTGGTGCACGCGGTGTAGAGCGCCGTGTCCGTGCTGCATGAGGCAAAGCTAATGTCACCCGGCGCGACCAGGTCGACCGTACCGCCGGTCTCGTCGGTCCCGCCCGAGCTCAGCGAGCTGATGTTGTCGCTGAGCCAGCCCGTCGTGGCGAAGTAGCGCGCGGCGGCGTAGTTGGTCTGGGCGTATGTGTGGAACTGCGTCGTGGCGCCGGCCGAGATGACGTCCGGGTCGCTCGCCGGCGAGCCGATGGTGTTGGTCGCGCCCGCGTCACCGGTAGAGGAGACGACGGTCACGCCCGCGGCGATGGCCGCCTGGTCGAACTGCTTGGTCGCGTCCAGCGCGGTGATGTCGGGGAAGGGGTTGCTTCCGAACGACTCGTTGATCACGTTGACGTGGTCCGTCTCGACCGCGTAGTTGATGGCCGCCAGGAAGTTGGATTCGGTCGTATCCAGCAGGTCATTGTCGTCCTCGCTGTACACGTCCAGCCCGACCAGGCTGGCGCCGGGGGCCACGCCCTCGATCCGGACGTTGCACGCCGACGGATCGGCCTGCGCGGAGAAGCCGTTCACGTCATAGACGTGCAGGCCCTGGCCGGCGATCTGGTTGGCGTCCAGGAACGCCTCATCGCCGCCGGTCGGCGCGCCCGGGCCGTTGCCGCTGAAGTCCTGGTAGTCCCCGCCGGTGGCCGGGTCGAACACCGAGGTGCCGTCCGGCCGGATGAAGTTCACGTTGTCCGGGTCCAGGCCGTCCGCGAGGTAGGCGACCTTCACGCCGGCGCCGGTGATGCCGAGCGAGCGCGCGGTCTTGGCGGCGGGGTTGCCCGACGCGGTGTTCGTCAGCGAGAGCCCTTCGGGGGCGAGCTGGACCTGGCCGTTCGGGCCGCAGGCACCGGGGATGTCGTGCTGCGGCAGCGACGTGGCCGGATCCGCCGCAGCCTTCCCGGTCGTGGCCGCGGGCGCGGCCGCCTCGTCCTGGCCGCCCTGGATGGTCACGTCAGGGATGACCTCAGCGACAGAGGAATTCGCGCTCAGCCGGGCCTCCTCGCCCGCGGAGACCGTCGCCGCGAACGCGTTCACCAGCGAATAGTTCTTGACATGGGTGGCGTTCACCGTGGTGAGCTCGCTCATCACCGGCGCCTGGGCGGAGCTGATCGCGGTGGCCCGGGTGCTCGCCGCCCGGCTGCCGACCGGCTCCTGGCCCGGCTGGCTCTTCATGATCACGATGACCGGCTGGTTCACGTTCTGCGACAGCTGGGCGGCCAGTGCGGGCGTCATCGGCCCTAGCAACGCGCTGACGTCGTCGGTCGCGGCGCTGGCCGCGGCGGACTGACCGGCTATCAGGGCGGTTACCCCGGCTGCGGCCGTGATCAAGGACAGCCTTCGCCCGCGCCTGCCAGTCGTGCTACCGGACCTGAAGCTATGCATGACTCGCCTCACCACAAATGTGCGGCCGCGTGCGACCACGCCTGACGGGAGTCCTCGCGCACCAGTGATCGCCGATCAGGCGCCAAGGCCAGTGACTTTAAATCCGGGGGCAAACGCTAGCAGGGGCAGGCCGGAGAAAAATGTTGCTTTCTGTCACGTCATAGTAACGGAACGGATTTATTTTGTGGGTTGCCTGACCCCATCCGGCATAAATCAGGCGGTTTCAGGTGCCGGTGAGCCAGACGAAGCTCCACGGCGGCAGCTCGATCCGTCCGGCGCTGATCGTCAGCTGGCCCGTGGTGGAGTGCACGTGGGCGGGCTCACGCAGGCCAGCTCGGGCGATGATCCCGGCGTCGGGCGAGGCAGTGACGTCGCTGAAGTTGGTGAGCGCCAGGAACGGGACGCTGCGCGGGTGCACTCGCCGGTAGGCCAGCACGCTGCGGCTCTCGGTCGGCAGGATCTCGGTGCTGCCGCCCGCGCGCAGGGCGAGTAGCGAGCGCCGCGCGTCGGCCAGGCCGCGGATCGCGGCGAACATCCGGCCTTCCAGCGAGTCCGGATCGTGGCGCCTGGCGGCCCTGGCCCAGTCCATCTGGGGCCGGTGCATCCACCGGTTGTCGTGCTCGTGTGAGGCGTCCCGCGCCCACCGGACGTCGTTGCACATGGCCAGCTCGTCACCCATGTAGATCAGCGGGATGCCGCCGAAGGAGAAGGCGGCGGCATACAGCGACTCAAACCGCCTGATGGCGGCCGTGAGCGCGGCGGAGTCGCCGGCTTCGAGCGCGGCCTCCACGCCGCACAGCGACGCGGCGCTGCCGGAGATACGGGCGTCACCGGTCGCCGGATTGTCCTGGAATCGTGCGCCCCGGGCGAACGAGCCGGGAAAGGCACCGGAATAGTAGTCGGACAGGAAGCGCCGGTGAGAGAAGCCGTCGAGGCCCACGGCGGCGGCGTCGGCGTCGGATACCGCCCAGCCGATGTCGTCGTGGCAGCGGACGTAGGTGACCCATGAGGTGGAAGAGGGCGCGGGCCTGCGGCGCGACAGCGCGCGCTCGGCCAGCCGGACATCCCGGGTAGCCAGGCTGGACCAGAGCATCACCATGAGCTGGTTGTCGTACGCCAGGTCGCATTCGGGCCGGAACTGGTCGTGGCGGCCGAGGTACTGGACGAGCATCTCCGGGCTGACGATCGCCTCCGCCTTAAGAACCAGGCCAGGGGCGGCGAGCCGGGTCAGCGCCCGGAACGCCTGAACGAGCAGGTGGGCCTCGGGCTGGTTCTGGCTGTCAGTGCCCATCCGCTTCCACAGGAACGGCGCCGCGTCCAGCCGCAGGACGTCAATGCCCCGGTTGGCCAGCGCGAGCATGGTGCCGAGCATGGCCCGGAACACCGCCGGGTTGGCGTAGTTCAGATCCCACTGATACTCGCGGAAGCTCGTCCACACCCAGCCCAGATCCGGTACCTCGGTGAAACTGCCCGGCGCCAGGGCGGGAAACACCTCGGGCAGCGTGCGCTCATAGGCGTCGGGCTCGGTCCGGTCCGGGTACACCAGGTACATCTCGCGGCAGCCGGGGTCGCCGGCCTGCGCCTGGCGGGCCCATTGGTGTTCGGCTGCCGTGTGGTTGAGCACCAGGTCGATGCACAGGACCATGCCGCGCTCGTGCAGGTCGGCGGCGAGCGCCTGCAGGTCAGCCATCGTGCCGACCTGCGGATCCACCGTGTCGTAGTCCGCCACCGCGTAGCCGCCGTCGTTCTCCCCCGGGCGCGGCCGGAGCAGCGGCATCAGGTGCAGGTAGGTGACGCCGAGCTCCGCCAGGTAGTCAAGATGCTGCCGGACCCCCGGCAGCGAGCCGGCGAACCGGTCGGCGTAGCAGACGTAGCCGATCATGCGGGACCGCTGGAACCAGGCCGGATCGATCTCACGGCGGCGATCGAGCAGGCGTAGCGGCACCGGGCGGTCGGCCGTCGCCCGCAGCGCGTCAAGCACAAGCACGGTGACGAACGCGCCGATATCGGTGACGTCACCGTACACCTGGCTGAGCGGCCCGACTATGTCGAACGACAGCTGCTCGAGGCGCCCCAGGAACGCGTCAGCCTCCTCCAGACCCAGCCGCGACCTCGCCTCGCGCTCGACCTCGGGACCCAGCTCGGGCACGCACGACTCCTTACCGGGCAGAGGGGCTTTTGCCCGGGACTCTACCGGGCGCTCTTGCCGGGGACTTTGCCGGCCATCAGCCGGCGCAGCCGCAAGATCTCCGTATCCCGCGCGTCGAGCACGGGCTCTATGACGTTCATGGCGGCATGGACGGCGGCCTCGAGATCGGAGGCGATGCCATAGCGCAGGAAACTGCGGCCCAGCGCCCGCCGGAGCCGCTCGGCCGTGACGGTCAGCAAATCCGCGGTGTCTTTACGCGGCCCGGAGTCCGCCGCGGGAAGGCGTGGGCTCGCGCGCCGGGGTTGCCGGGTCCGGGCGGCCGGGCGCACCCGCCGCCCGGCGGCCGGGGTTGCGTCCGGCTCGGGACCGCCGGGCACGGCGAACAGCGGGGTCATTACCCCCGGCTGCGGCCGGGCCGGCGGGGCGGACGATTTTCCTGCGGTCGGCTCAGGGAGCATTGGCGCGACCTTGGAGTCCCAGGATTGTCTTCACAGCGCTAATGCTCCCTCTTTGCCGCCTTCATATCGTAGATGTCCAGGTCATACGGCGTGTCATGAATACCTCACGAGACGAATTCTCGTCGTCATATAAACCCGCGCAGGGCGGGCCTCGCGCTGTTCGGAAAGGTCCTGCGCCGTTCTTTCTCCTGCCTTATATATATACTTTCTCGAGGCTTATATATCGCCGGTGCGCTTTATCGTCGATTGGCCCGCGGCGAGACGTTCCCCGGTCGTATCAGCGTTAGCGCGGCGTGGCGCGGGAATCCGGGTGATGGCCTGTCGTACCCGGCTCAGCAGGGCCGATTCTGTGAAGGGCTTGGCCAAGATGTCAAAGGACGAGGCGCCAACGCCGTGGGAGTCCAGGATCGGCTGGGCGTACCCGGACATGAAAAGGGCCGGGACGTCCGGCCGGATGGCGCCGATCCGGGCGGCGACCTCGTTGCCGAGCATCCCGGGCATGACCATGTCGGTCAGGAGGAGAGTGATCGGCTGAGCCGTATCGCCGGCCTGCCGCACCGCCTCGGCGCCGTTGCCGACCGCGCGGACCTGGTAGCCGTTCCGGGTCAGGATACGGGTGGTCAGCTGGCGCAGGCTTTCCTCGTCCTCGACGAGCAGGATCGTCTCGCCGTGCCCGCGTTGACCGTCGATGGTGTCGGCCGGAGCCAGGTATGGTGCGACGTCTTCGTCGGTGGCCGGCAGCAGCACGGTGATCGTGGTGCCGAGGCCCACTTCCGCCTCCAGGTTCAGCCCGACGCTGGAGATGTCGGCGGGATCAAGGAAGAGCTCGTCCAGGAAGCGGACCACGGCCCGCTCGCGGAACTCGATCGTGGCCGGAAGTGGCCGCCCGAGCAGGGCGGCGAGCGCGAGCCTGGGCATGTCGACACCGCTGGCGATGGTGAGCCCGAGCGTGCCCGGCATCCTGGGGTTCACCTCGAGCAGCGCGGGTGAGCCGTGATGGTCACGCTTGCACTGCACGTTAGCGACGAAGGTAACACCGGTCGCCCGGGCGACGGACCGCCCGAACTGCTCGACCTCGGGGTCGTGAACGGTCAGGCCAGCCACCGACACGCCAGAATCGACCCGGGCCCGAAGACGCGGGACGGACGCGATCACATGTCCTGCCGCGTCGGCGAGCACATCGACGGAGTACTCCTCGCCGGGCAAGAACTCCTGGACGATCAGGCTCGGTGAGCGATCAAGGGCGGCCAGTTCCGCGGCGGAGGCCACCGTGATGATGCCGCGGGATCCGCTCCCCTCCCGGGGCTTGACGATGAGGGGATAGGTCCAGCTGGCCGGATCAACGGAAGGCCCGAACAGCTCGGTGCGAGGGACCTGAACGACCCCGGCGCAGTGCTCGGCCAGCGCGAGCTTGTCGAGGATGACGTCCAGCGCGGCAGCGGGCGCCAGGAGCAGGCCGATGCCAGCGGCCGTGAAC
>Ga0302178_10001899_pt1 | contig 17023 bp, 15 predicted proteins | sample I_Palsa_E1_3_FD_198790 | JGI IMG/M metagenome (GOLD analysis project Ga0302178, IMG submission 198790) | Peat permafrost microbial communities from Stordalen Mire near Abisko, Sweden - I_Palsa_E1_3 | ecosystem: Environmental > Terrestrial > Soil > Palsa > Peat permafrost | place: Sweden... | reverse complement strand
TCGATGTGCACGAGCGGGAACGGCAGCACGGTCTTGCGGCTCGCGCCGAGGCCGAAGGCCTTCAACGCCAGATGCAGCACGACGACCGAGTCCTTGCCGCCCGAGAACAACAGCGCGGGCTTGCTGCATTCGGCGACCAGTTCGCGCAGGATGTGAATCGATTCGGCTTCGAGCCAGTCGAGGTGATCCATCCGGTTCGCCGTGCTGGTGATCGGTGCGTTGACAGTGGAATCGAGCGTGGTGCTCATGTTCGGGGTCCTTCGTGAGTTCGTGTCGCAAGCGGTTGCCCGCGTCACGCAAAAATTCTATCGAGAATCGAAATCGGCTTCCGCCCTCAGGCCGAGGCGTTTTCGGAAACGACGGCGATCGGAATCGTGGTGATGTGCAGGCCGCATTCCTTCGTATCGCGCGACTCCCACCACCAGCGTCCTGCCCGGCTGTCCTCGCCGGGACGGATCGCCCGCGTACACGGTTCGCAGCCGATGCTCGGATAACCGCGCGCATGCAGCGGATTGACCGGCACGTCGAAGGCCGTCAGGTACGCCCACACATCGCCTTCGGTCCAGTCCGTCAGCGGATTGAACTTGGCGATATTGCGCGCCGCGTCGTGCTCTTCCTCATGCAATTCGGCACGCGTGACAGACTGTTCGCGACGCTGGCCCGTTACCCAGGCGCTCACGTCCGACAGTGCCCGGTTCAGCGGCTCGACCTTGCGAATCTCGCAGCAACGCTTGCGCAGATCGACGCTTTCGTAAAACGCATTCAGGCCGTGCGACGCAACATACTCGTCGACCGACGCCTGTTGCGGGTGAAGCTGTTCGATTTCGTAGCCATAACGCTCGCGCACCCGGTCGAGCATGCCCAGCGTTTCCGCATGCAGGCGGCCGGTGTTCAACGAGAAAATGCCGATCTTCACACCGCGCGAGAGGATTGCGTGCGTGAGCAGCATGTCTTCCGCCGCGAGGCTGCTGGCGAACTTCACCTTCTCGTGGCGAGCCGCAATCGAATCGAGCAACGCGTTCAGGCGCTCGATCTTCGCAGCCAGCTCGGGCGCCACTGAGGCAGCGGTGCTCATGCCGAAGCCTTCTGCGCAGCAGCAGCCGCTTCGCGGCGGCGGAACAGCGGCGACGGGTTGTCTACCGCGCCCTGATACTGCACGGTGAATTCGTTGAACGCTTTCAGCGCGTCATGAAGGTCTTTGTCGGCACGCACGGCGTACGCGTCAAAGCCGCAGCGGAACATGAACGTCAGTTGATCGCGCAGCACGTCGCCAATCGCGCGAATCTCGCCCTTGTAGCCATAACGCTCGCGCAGCAGACGCGCAATGCTGTAGCCGCGGCCGTCGCGGAACACCGGGAAGTCCACCCCGATCAGCGCGATCCTGTCGAAGTCACCCACAATGTCAGCCGGTTCGCTGTCCGCCGCGAGCCACACGGCGATCTCAGCGGCGCTGCGCGAAGCCGTCAGTGCTTCCCGCTCAGCCTGCCACAACGCGAGCGGCACCAGCACCTTGCCGGCCGGCAGCGTGTCCACCGCGGGCAAGGTACCGTCTTCCGCTGCACGCACTACCGTCCAGTCATCGTTGACGATCGTGCGGTTCTTGATGATAGAAGCCATCTGTTCAGTATCCTTTGTCTCGGTTACGCGTGAGCCGGTTGACGCGATGCGTACACGCGATCCTTGAACGGGGTGATGCCGATACGGCTGTACGTTTCGATGAAGCGCTCGCCTTCAATGCGATTCTCCACGAACGTATCGATCACCTTCGACATCACGTCCGGCATCTCTTCCGCCGAGAACGACGGGCCGATCACACGGCCAAGATGCGCGCCAGTCGCGCCCGTACCCTGCTCGCCGCCGAGCGTCACCTGATACCACTCCGAGCCGTCCTTATCGACGCCCAGAATGCCGATGTTGCCGACGTGGTGGTGGCCGCACGCGTTGATACAACCCGAGATGTTCAGCGACACGTCGCCGAGGTCATACACGTAATCGAGATCGTTGAAGCGTTCCTGGATCGCCAGCGCAATCGGAATCGACTTCGCGTTGGCGAGCGAGCAGAAATCGCCGCCCGGGCACGCGATGATGTCGGTCAGCAAACCGATATTCGGCGTCGCAAACCCTTGCGCCTTGGCCTTTTCCCACAGGTCGAACAGGTCACGCTTCTGCACGTTTGCCAGAATCAGGTTCTGTTCGTGCGACACGCGAATCTCGCCCAGCGAGTACTGGTCGGCCCAGTCGGCCACGGCTTCCATCTGGGCATCCGTGGCGTCGCCGGGGGCGATCGTGGTCGGCTTCAACGACAGCGTCACGGAAGCATAGCCCGTCACCTTGTGGGGACGCACATTGCGCTCCACCCAGCGGGCGAAGCCGCGGTTTTCCAGCAGATGCTTTTCGAACGAGGCGTCGGTATCCGGCAGCTTTTCGTACTGCGGCGGCTGGAAGTATTGCGAAACACGGTCCACTTCGGCTTGCGTCAGCGTCGACGGGCCGTCCTTCAGGTGCTGCCATTCTTCTTCGACTTGTGCCGAGAACTTCTCCGGGCTCAACGCCTTCACCAGGATCTTGATGCGCGCCTTGTACATGTTGTCGCGGCGGCCGTAGCGGTTGTACACACGCAGTACTGCCTCGCAGTAGGTCAACAGATGCTGCCACGGCAGGTCGCGGCGGATGATCGCGCCGATGATCGGCGTACGGCCCATGCCGCCGCCGGCCAGGATATCGGCCACCAGTTCGCCCTGCTCGTTCTTCTTCAGATACACGCCCAGGTCGTGGATCTGCACGGCCGCACGGTCTTCTTTCGAGCCCGACACGGCAATCTTGAACTTGCGCGGCAGCCAGGCGAATTCGGGGTGGAACGTCGACCATTGACGCAGGATTTCAGCCCACGGACGCGGATCGACGACTTCGTCGGGCGCCACACCGGCGAACTGATCAGCCGTGATGTTGCGGATACAGTTGCCCGAAGTCTGAATGCCGTGCATCTGCACGGCCGCGAGCTTGCGCAGGATTTCCGGCGTTTCTTCGAGCTGGATCCAGTTGTACTGGATGTTCGAGCGCGTGGAAAAGTGGCCGTAGCCGCGGTCGTGTTCGCGCGCGATCGTCGCGAGCACGCGCATCTGGTCGCTGCGCAGGTTGCCGTAAGGAATCGCGATGCGGTGCATGTACGCATGGCGCTGCAGGTACAGGCCGTTCTGCAGGCGCAGCGGACGGAACTCCTCTTCGCTCAATTCGCCCGACAAGCGGCGGCGAACCTGGTCGGCGTATTGCGCGACCCGTTCATCGACGATGGTCTGGTCGTACTGATCGTATTGGTACATTCGGGGACCCCAGTTTTTGCGTTACACGCCGCGCTCCGGTTGCGCCGCGCAAAGATCTCAGCCTTTGCCAGTACGGTTGAGCGGAACCTTTCAGACCCCCGCTCGTTTGCTAATGACAAAAACAGATATCCATATTGAAAAAGATGGGGAAATAGTAATAAACTCCCCATATACTTCAAACGACTAAAAAATTCTTTTGATATGCTCAGAGGTTATATATGAACCTGCACCAGTTCCGCTTCGTGCGCGAGGCCGTGCGGCAGAACTTCAACCTCACCGAAGCGGCCAAGGCACTGTATACAAGCCAGCCTGGCGTCTCGAAGGCGATCATCGAGCTGGAAGACGAGCTGGGCGTTGAAATCTTCACCCGCCACGGCAAACGCGTGCGCTCGTTGACCGAACCGGGGCGCATTATCCTCGCTTCCGTGGAAAAGATCCTGCAGGAGGTCGAGAGCCTCAAGCGCGTCGGTAAAGATTACGCGGCGCAGGACCAGGGCAACCTCGTCATCGCCGCCACTCACACCCAGGCCCGTTACTCACTTCCGGCCGCAATCGCCGAATTCAAGAAGCGCTTCCCGAAAGTTCACCTTTCGATTCTGCAAGGCAATCCGACCCAGGTGGCCGAGATGGTGATTCACGACCAGGCGGATCTGGCGATCGCCACCGAGGCGATCGCCAACTATAAGGAACTGGTCTCGCTGCCCTGCTTCCAGTGGCACCACCTCGCCGTCATGCAGCCGGACCACCCGTTGCTCGACCGCAAGCTGCTGTCGCTCGACGATCTGACCCAATTTCCGCTGATTACCTATGACAACGCGTTTGCGGGCCGCACCAAGATCAACGAGGCGTTCCGGTTGCGCGGGCTTGTGCCGGATATCGTGCTGGAGGCGATCGACGCCGACGTGATCAAGACCTACGTCGAACTGGGGCTGGGCGTCGGCATCATGGCCGATATCGCCTTTAACGCCGAGCGCGACCGTCACTTGCGGGCGATGCCGGTCGGCCATCTGTTCGGCAGCAACGTGACGCGCGTGGCGCTGAAACAGGGTGCTTACCTGCGCAGCTACGTGTATACGCTCGTCGAACTGCTGTCGCCGAGCATGAACCGCAAGCTGATCGAACAGGCGCTCAAGGGCGAACACGAAAGCTACGAGCTTTGATCAGGCCCTTGCGCTGCGCTTTTTGAGCCGCTTCAATTTCCGCTTCCCGCTACGGAGATCTCCGATGACGTTGTATAAAAAGACCCTGCGCGGCATCGCCGTGCTCGGGGCCCTGCTGGCCGCAACGGCCGCGCATGCCGATCTGAAAGTCGGAATCGACCTGTCGAGCACCGGCCCCGCGGCCGTGATCGGCATTACCAGCAAGAACGCGATGCTGATGTGGCCGGACACGATTGCCGGACAGAAGGCCGACTACATCATCCTCGACGACGGCTCGGACCCGGGCGCCGCGGTGCGCAATATCCACAAGCTGATCAACGAGGACCACGTCGATGTGATTGTCGGGCCGAATATCACGCCGGCCGCGATCGCCGCCCTCGATCCGGTCGCGGAAAGCCAGACGCCGATGATCACGCTGGTCGGCTCGGCGAGCGTCGTCGAGCCGCAGGAAGGCAAGCGTGTGTGGGCCTTCAAGATGGCGCAAACCGATAGCGCGATGGCCGATGTGATGACGCGCTACATGTCGAACCACAACGTCAAGACGGTGGGTTTCATTGGTTTCGCCGACGGCTACGGCGAAAGCTGGCTCAACGAGTTCTCGAAATTCGCCGCGCTGCGCCACATCCAGTTGGTTGCGACCGAGCGCTTTAACCGCACGGATGCGAGTGTCACAGGCCAGGTGCTGAAGGTGATGGCGGCCAAGCCCGATGCGATTCTGATCGCGGGCGCCGGCACGCCCACCGTGTTGCCGCAGCGCACGCTGATCGAACGCGGCTTCAAGGGTCCGATTTATCAGACGCACGGTATCGCGACACCGGAATTCATCAAGCTCGGCGGCAAGGATGTCGAAGGCACGCTGTTTCCGACCCAGCCTGTGGTGGTGGCGCGCACGCTGCCGGCCGATCATCCGGCGAAGAAGGCCGCGCTGGCGTTCGTCAATGCGTATGAAGCGAAGTACGGTCCGGGCTCGGTCACGCAATTCGCCGGCGATGCGGCGGGCGTGTATCCGCGGCTGCAGGATGCCGTGGCCCGTGCGCTGAAGACGGCGCAGCCGGGCACGCTGGCGTTCCGTGTCGCGCTGCGCGACGAACTGGAACACGCGCATGAACTGGTTGTGCCGAACGGTGTGGTCAATAGCAGCGCGAAGGATCACGTTGGGCTCGATCAGCGGGCGAGCGTGATGGGGATTATCAAGGACGGCAAGTTTACGTACCTGGGCCAGTAAGCTCGATTGGGCCAGGACCCCCGGTCCGCCCAGCTACACCCACCCACGCATGTTCGCAGGGGCCGCTTCACCTTGAGTGGCCCCCCTTCCTCCGCCTCCCGGCGCATCCCCTCTCGGGTGCCCCTCGCACCCCCTCCTCCTCGCGTCCACGTCCCGCCGCACCGCCCGTCCACCGGCACACGCATCCGCTCGACTTCTCTCCGCCTCGATCCAGGGAAAACCACAGCCTCCGCGGCCACGCTTTCCTTTGACTCACTTTCGATTCGAAACTAAACTCTTTCGAAACAAAAGGGTTTTCTTTCGAAGAGCGGAGACATGCTGGCTAACAAGAGTTCACTGAAGCGACGTCTGCAGATCGTCGAGATGGTCCGCAAGCGCGGCGAAGTCTCGGTCGAGGAACTCAGCCAGGCCTTCGATGTGTCGAGCGTGACCATCCGCACCGACCTGACTTACCTCGAACAGCAGCGCTACCTGGTGCGTTCGTTCGGCAAGGCGCGGTATCTGGCCCAGCGCCCCGGCGAGAGCATCTTGATGCCGCTATCGGACAGTGCCACCCGCAAGGCGGCAGAAATGTCGATTGCCCGTTTCGCGGCCGAATCCGTGGACGACCATGAGTCGCTGATGCTCGGTGCCGGCGAAATCGTCCACAAGGTGCTGCCGCTGCTTTCGGATCGCTCGAACCTGTCGCTGCTGTTGAACGACATCGCAATGGCTCAAACCGCTCAGCGTTTCGTGCACTGCGAGCTGCAATTGACCGGTGGCCATCTGATCCACGAAGCCACCACCCTGACCGGGCCTGATGCAGAGCGCTCCGTTACGGCACGCTCGCTCGACCTCTGCATTCTCGAGGCGTCAGGTCTCGACCGCGACGGCAACCTGCTATGCGCCGATCCAAGCCTCGCCCGGGTGTTTCATGCTGCCAGCCAGACCGCCGCCCGCACCATCGTCGTCGCGTATCAGCCGCAGCTGTCCGAGCGCGACGGCCACGTGTTTTGCAACCTCTCCGATATCGGCGGGCTGGTGATCGACGACGGCATCGATCCGCCCACGATGGATCTGTTTCCACGCAAGCACCTTGAACTACTCAGACGGGAAAACGGAATTCTGGAGTTCCGGCAATCCACGGGCTAACCCTCCGTAAAAGGAAGAGACACCATGAAGCACAAAGCGCTGCCCGGCGACATCGCTCCTGTTCACACGAAGAATCGCCATGCCTAATCCTGAATCGCATCGCGCCGGTAAGCCCGGCTACATCCTCACGATGGGCGAGATCCTCGTCGAAATCATGGCGACCGAACGCGGCCAGTCGTTTCGCACACCAGGCACGCTCATCGGTCCTTATGCAAGCGGCGCACCGGCCATTTTCATCGACCAGGTGGCCCATCTCGGCAGCCGCTGCGCGATGATCGGCTGCGTCGGCGACGACGACTTCGGCACGCTCAACGTCGAGCGCTTGCGCGCGGATGGCGTCGATGTCTCGGGTATCGCCGTCATCAAGGGGCAGACGACCGGCAGCGCCTTCGTTACTTATCGCGAGGACGGCGAGCGCGACTTCATTTTCAACATCACCAATAGCGCCTCGGCCCATCTCTCAGTGGCCAATATCCGCGAGGACCTGCTGAAGGACTGCCGCCACTTTCACGTGATGGGCTCATCGCTGTTCTCGTTTCGCATCATCGAGGCCATGAAGAAGGTCATCGAGACCGTGAAAGGGCATGGCGGGACGGTCAGCTTCGATCCCAATATCCGCAAGGAGATGCTGCGCATTCCGGAGATGCGCGAGGCGCTGGATTTCATTCTCGACTATACGGACGTTTTCCTGCCGAGCGGTCACGAAGTGACTTTGCTGGCCACCGCCAGTTCCGAGCGCGCCGCCATCGAGGAACTCTTGCAGCGCGGCATCCGCGAAGTCGTGGTCAAGCGCGGCAAGGACGGTTGCAGCTTCTACAACGGAGCCGATGAGTTACATGTGCCTTCGATTCAGGTCGAGGAAGTCGATCCCACCGGCGCAGGCGACTGCTTCGGCGCGACCTATATCGCCTGCCGGGCGCATGGCATGAGCGTCGCCGATGCGTTGCGCTATGCCTGCGCGAGCGGCGCCCGGGCGGTCAGCTTCCGCGGACCGATGGAAGGCACCGCGACCCTGGTCGAACTCGATGCATTCATCGCGAAACCGGAGTCTCACCATGGCTAACGTGGTTGCGCGCCTCTCCAACGGGCACAGCGCGGCGAACTCCCTGAAGGGAATCTATTCGATCTGCTCGGCGCATCCCTGGGTGCTCGGCTCAGCGATGCAACAGGCCCTCGACGAAGGTACGCCGCTGCTGGTCGAATCGACCTCGAATCAGGTCGATCAATACGGCGGCTACACCGGCATGAAACCGGCGGACTTCGTCCGCTTCGCTCACCTGATCGCGGAGCGGATCGGGTTGCCGCGCGACCGCCTGATTCTCGGCGGCGACCATCTCGGGCCGAACGCGTGGCGCAGTTATCCCGCAGAAGAAGCGATGCAGCGCGCGGAAGCGCTCATCGACGCCTACGTGTGCGCCGGGTTCACGAAGATCCATCTGGACACCAGCATGGCCTGTGGTGACGATCCAGAACGTATCCCGGACAGCGTCGTGGCAGAACGCGCCGCCCGCTTGTGCGCCGTCGCCGAAGCCGCTGCCGATCGCACTGGGCTCAAGAGCCGCCCGGTCTATGTGATCGGCACCGAGGTACCCGTGCCCGGAGGTGCCAGCGAAACGCTGAACACGGTCGACGTCACGCGGCAGGACGCGGCGCTGGAAACGGTGGCCGTGCATCGTGACGCGTGGCGCGCCCGGAACCTCGACGCAGCATGGGACCGCGTCATTGCGCTGGTGGTGCAGCCAGGCGTCGAATTCGATCACACAAAAGTGATCGACTACCAGCCAGCCCTTGCCACCGGGTTATCGCAGGTGCTGGCGCAACTGCCCGGCATGGTATTCGAAGCGCACTCGACCGACTATCAAACCCCCGAATCCCTGCGGGCGCTCGTACGAGACGGCTTCGCGATTCTGAAAGTGGGACCGGCCGTCACCTTCGCATTGCGCGAGGCCCTATACGCGCTGGCGGACATCGAGGCGGAGTTGTTGCCGGCGGCCAGGCGCGCCGACCTGCGGGCAGTCATAGACGCCGCAATGCTTCGCAAGCCTGCCCACTGGGACAAGTATTACCACGGCGACGAAGCCCAACGACGTCTGCTTCGCACCTACAGCTATAGCGACCGCGTGCGGTACTACTGGGCTGATCCCGAGGTCGATGCAGCAGCGCAAAGGCTGCTGCGAAACCTCGCCAGTACAACGATTCCCGAAAACCTCCTGAGCCGTTATCTGCCGGCCCAGTACTGGGCACTGCGGCGCGGCGTGATCGACGGTTCGCCGATAAGCATCGTGCAAAGCAAGGTCCGCGAAGTCATCGAACATTACGCGTCGGCCTGTCGCGAGTGACGTGACGTGACGTGACGTGACGTGACGCCGCGATAGTCCCACACGAACCAGGAGGAAATCATGTCCTTTCAGCCCAACGCTTCATATGACTTTAGCGATGCAGTTGTAGTGATAACGGGCGCGGCAGCCGGCATAGGCCGCCAGGCCGCAGAGCAATTCGCAGCAGCAGGCGCCACCCTCGTCCTGCTGGATCGTTCCGAATCCATCGTAGATGTGGCTTCGAGCCTGGGTGCAGCGCATCGGGGCTGGGTCTCTGACATCAGCGACGCTGAATCCGTTGCGGCAGCGGCTAGCGAAATTCTTTCGCTGTTCGGTCATGTCGACGTTCTGGTCAACAACGCAGGCATCGGTCCGTTAGCCCCCGCCGAGAATTTCCCGCTTGAAACATGGGACAAAACGATGGCGGTCAATCTGCGGGGCGCCTTTCTCGTTGCGCGAGCATTCGCGCCGGGCATGCTCGCGCGCGGGCAGGGAAGGATCATCAACCTCGCCTCCCAGGCTGCCATCATAGGCATAGAAGGGCATGTCGCCTATTGCGCAAGCAAAGCCGGAATCATTGGCATGACTAATTGCATGGCGCTCGAATGGGCGCCGCGAGGCGTGACGGTCAATGCCATTTCGCCGACCGTGGTTGAAACGGAACTCGGGCTGAGCGGGTGGGCCGGAGAAAAAGGAGAACGCGCCCGAGCCGCCATTCCTACCCGTCGCTTCGCCAAGCCCGCCGAGATCGCTGCCGCAATCATGTACCTGGCAAGCAGGGAAGCCGCCATGGTCAACGGGGCAAACCTGATGATCGACGGCGGCTATACGATTATTTAAATCCCGACACGGTCATATCGGGCTGACCAGCGACTGCTATTGACGATACAGGCACGAGCGAAAACCTGAGAGCAGATGGAGGCAGCAAAGGACTGTACACAACCCACGATGTTTAGGAGACGAAAATGATCTACCGTTCTGATGTGGTTTCGTTACGCCGCGACGCCATGCGGCGCCGGCTGGCCGTATCCGTTGTCGCAGGAATTGGACTGGGCATGGGTAGCCTCGCCTGTGCCACCACCGTCACGATCGCTGTACCGAATAACAACGATCTGATTGAAATGAAAAAGCTCTCTCCCGCGTTCGAGAAGGCCAACTCCGATATCCAGCTGAAATGGATCGTGCTCGAAGAAAACGTGCTTCGGCAACGCTTGACGACCGATATCACGACGAACGGCGGTCAATTCGACGTCGCGGCCATCGGCACCTATGAAGCCCCGCTGTGGGGCAAGCGGGGATGGCTGGTTCCCGTCACCGGACTGCCCGCCAGCTACGATCTCGACGATGTGCTCAAATCGGTTCGCGACGGGCTCTCCTACGATGGAACGCTATACGCGTTGCCGTTCAATGCCGAAAGCTCGATGACGTTCTACCGCAAGGATTTATTTGCAGCCAAGGGTTTGACGATGCCAGAGCATCCTACCTACAGTCAGATCAGCGAGCTCGCCGATAAACTGACCGACAGGCCTAACGGAGTCTACGGTATCTGTCTGCGCGGCAAGGCAGGCTGGGGCGAGAACATGGCCTTCGTCTCCACGCTGGTGAACACCTACGGCGGACGCTATTTCGACGAGAAGTGGAAAGCGCAAATCGATTCGCCGGAATGGAAAAACGCCATCAATTTCTACGTTGATCTACTGAAAAAAGATGGGCCGCCGGGAGCCAGTTCAAACGGCTTCAACGAAAATCTGTCGCTCATGACAAGTGGCAAGTGCGCGATCTGGGTGGATGCAACGTCCGCTGCCGGGATTCTTTACAACAAGACCGAATCGTCCGTCGCGGACAAGGTAGGGTTCGCCGCGGCGCCGACGCAGCTTACGCCGAAGGGTTCGCACTGGCTCTGGTCGTGGTCATTTGCCGTTCCCAAATCGTCGAAATCGCAGGACGCGGCCAAGCGGTTCATCGAATGGGCAACCTCCAAGGAGTACATCACCCTGGTCGGCAATGACATCGGTTGGGCATCGTTGCCGCCGGGCACGCGTCAATCGACCTACACACGCCCTGAATACAAGCAGGCCGCACCGTTCAGCGAATTTGTGCTGAACGCGATCGAGACCGCCAATCCAAACGATTCGACCTTGAAGAAAGTCCCGTACAGCGGTGTGCAATACGTGGGCATTCCGGAATTTCAGTCGTTCGGAACCCTTATCGGGCAGCAGATTGCAGGTGCCCTTGCGGGTCAGATGACCGTCGATCAGGCACTCCTGGCGGGTCAGGCAGCGGCTGACCGTGCGGTGCGCCAGGCGGGCTACCCGAAGTAACCGGAAGCCTTCACTGCAGTCGGTCAGGCCACGCGCTTTCGTGCGGCACGAGGCGCGTGGTCCCTGCATCAACCCGGAAGCCAGGGTCACCCGCAGCGATCGGGTGGGCGATCACGCTCTATTGCTGATACAGTAAATGCCCCCTCATCCGGCAGCAGTCCCCCATCATGCGTACCACCCGAGCCATCCATGCCGTCGAGCGGCTGAAAACCCGCAGCGGCAATCCGCAGTTCGCGGCGATCAGCCTGTCCGGCGGCCTGTTTTACCTCGTCGACAAGTCGAGCGGCACGGACAAAAAGGTCTCCGACCCGCTCACGCTCGACGATTTTGTGAAATTCGTCGACGCATTCGGTCCGCCGAAGCCGCGCAAGGCGAGCAAGCTCGACCTCGCGTTCGAAGAGCAGCTCAGGAAGAGCAAGCGCTAAAAACCGCGCCGCCAGCGTCTACCGAACCGCCTAACGGCACATCGGTGGCGCGCGATGCAACTCATCGTTCTCGATGATATTGACGCCCCGCGTATCATTGCTGAGCACTTCGGTCACCAGCGCCCGTGCCACCCGCTCGACGGAGATCGACCGCCACTTCAGCGGCAAATACACGCCCAGGTGCCGCGCCATGCTCTCCAGAGGACGGCTCTCAATACGCTCGCCCATCAGGAACGAAGGCCGCACGATCGTCAGCACCGGGTAGTCGAGCTTCTTGAGCCCTTCCTCCACATTCCCCTTCACTCGACTGTAAAAGGTCCGCGCCTGCGGATCGGCGCCGATCGCGCTGACAATCGCGAAGTGCGACGCGCCATGGCGGCGCGCGATGCCTGCAATCCGCAGCGGGTACTCGTAGTCCACTTTGCGGAACGCGTTCTGCGAACCGGCCGTGCGGATGGTCGTGCCTAGCGCGCAGATCACCGAATCGACATCGAAGATGTCCGAGTCCGCGTCGGGCCAATCGTAGTCGATCACATGCTCGACGATCCGGTTGGTCCCCGTGGAACCCGTCACGGCCTCCCCCGATGCCCGACGCACCAGCATCCGCACCTCGCGAACCCGGTCGTCACGGGCGAGCATTCGCAAGCACGCGCTCCCGACGAGACCCGTGCCGCCAAGCAGCAACACGGTCTGTTTGCGAACGACATTGGCCTGGCTGGACGCGAAGGAAGTCGACATGCGTGAGTCCTTGAAAAGGGGCACCGCCGCATCTTACCGCGTCGACGAAACGCTCACCCGTTCTGCACTTCCTGGATCTGCCCATCAGCCCTGCTGCTGGCCAGAACCGCCTCGATAAAATGCAGCCCCGCCACGCCGTCGTCGACCGTCGTGAGAAGCCGGCTTTCCGCGGAAGGCTTCTTGCCCGCATCCAACGCCTCGATTTGCAATGCGGCGTCCTTATAGAGCTGCGCGAACGCTTCCAGATAACCCTCAGGATGCCCTGGTGGTACACGCGTGGCATGCGCCGCGATCGCACTCTTCACCCGACCGCGCGTCAGCCGCTCTGCCGCGCCGCCCAGCGGCGTGAACCACAGTTCGTTGGGATTCTCCTGATCGAAGGCGAGACCCGCTTTCGTGCCGTAAACACGCAGCCGCAACCCGTTCTCCGCGCCACTCGCCACCTGGCTGGCCCACAGCATGCCGCGCGCGCCGCTCTCGTAGCGCAGCATCGCCTGCACGTGATCATCGACGCGGCGTCCGGGCACAAACGTGTGCAATTCCGCGGAAAGCCATTTAGGCTGCATGCCGGTCACAAACGCAGCAAGGTGATACGCATGCGTGCCGATATCGCCGAGGCACCCGGCCGGGCCGGCCTGCTGCGGATCGGTGCGCCAGCCAGCCTGTTTGTTGGTGCCGGATTGCTCGATCGGCTCCGCAAGCCAGTCCTGCGCATATTCGACCTGCACGACGCGCACCTCGCCAATCTCACCCGCCTCGACCAGTTCGCGCGCATGACGAACCATCGGGTAGCCAGAATACGTATGCGTCAGCGCGAACAGCCGTTTCTTCTCACGCGCGAGCTTCGCCAGGGCTTGCCCCTCGGCAAGTGAAACGGCGAGCGGTTTGTCGCAGATCACGTGGATGCCTGCTTCAAGAAACGCAGTGGCCACCGGCGCATGCAGATGGTTCGGCGTGACGATCGCCACTGCGTCGATGCCGTCGTCTTTGCGCGCGGCTTCCGCTTGCGCCATCTCGCGCCAGTCTGCGTAACTGCGGGCGATGCCGGCTTCCGCCGCGCTCGCCCTGGCACGCTCCGGATCGGACGACAACGCGCCCGCCACCAGTTCGAAGCGGTCGTCGAGGCGCGCGGCGATCCGGTGCACCGCGCCGATAAAGGCGCCCTGCCCGCCGCCGACCATGCCTAGCCGTAACTTTCGAGTCATGGGAGATGCTCCTTTTGATGATGCCTTCAGGCTCGCGTCGCCGCACGCGTGACGCCGCCTCGTTGCGATGACGCTCAAAATACAGCTCAGGACAGCGCTCAGATACCCAGCACGCGCTTCAATTGCGCCGTATCGACGCCGCTGCCGGCGAAATCGTCGAAAGAATGTTCGGCAACCCGAATGATGTGACGGCGAATGAACTCGGCACCCTCACGCGCGCCATCCTCCGGATGCTTCAGCGCACATTCCCATTCGAGGACGGCCCAGCCCGGATAATCGTATTGCGCCATCTTCGAGAAGATCGCGCTGAAATCGATCTGGCCATCGCCAAGCGAACGGAAGCGGCCCGGCCGCTCGACCCAGTCGCTGTAACTGCCATAGACGCCCGCCCTGCCCGTCGAACGAAACTCCGCATCCTTTACATGGAAAACCTTGATGCGCTCGTGATAGATATCGATGAACGCGAGGTAATCGAGTTGCTGCAGCACATAGTGGCTCGGATCGAACAGGATGTTCGCGCGGCGCTGTCCGCGCGTTCCGTTCAGGCGCTCCAGAAAGCGCTCGAAGGTCACGCCGTCATGCAGATCTTCACCCGGGTGCAGCTCGTACGCCACATCCACGCCCACCTCGTCGAACGCATTGAGAATCGGCGTCCAGCGGCGCGCCAGTTCATCGAAAGCGGCGTCGATGAGACCCGCGGGCCGTTGCGGCCACGGGTAGACATAAGGCCATGCGAGCGCGCCGGAGAACGATACGTGCGTATCGAGCCCAAGCCGCCGCGACGCCTGCGCCGCCAGCTTCAGTTGCTCGATCGCCCATTCGGTGCGCGCCTGCGGATTGCCGCGCACGTGCGGCGCGGCAAAGCCGTCGAACAGCAGGTCATAGGCCGGATGCACCGCCACCAGTTGACCTTGCAGATGGGTCGCCAGCTCGGTGATCTCGACGCCTGCGTCGGCCACGACACCCAGCAGCTCGTCGCAATACGTCTGGCTCGTCGCGGCCTGTTCGAGGTCGATCAGGCGTGCATCGACCGGGACTTGGATCCCCTTGTAGCCGAGACTGGCGGCCCAGGTCGCCATGTTTTCCAGCGTGTCGAAGGGCGCCTTGTCGCCCAGGAACTGGGCCAGGTAGATCGCCGGTCCCTTGATGGTTTTCATCGTATCCGTCCTCGGTTAAAGGGTTAGGCCGCGCGCCGCCGGGCGCGCGGCCAGCGCGTTAAAACGGTGAATCCGGGAAGTAGTACTCCTTCGCGTTGTCCTTCGTGACGAGCACCGACGGAATGATCGTCTTCGGCGGCAACGTCTGGCCCTTCAGACGGGCTTCGGCCGTCAGCTTGATCGCGTCGTAGATGAACTTGGGCGAATACGTGACGTCCGCGTTGATGATCTTGTCGCCGTCCAGCACACGCTTGATCATCTCTTTCGATCCGGCGCCGCCGAGCACTTCCTTGATATCCGTGCGCTTCGCCTGATCGATGGCCTTGAGCACGCCCACCGACATGTCGTCATCGGCAGACCAGACCGCGTCGATATGCTTGAAGCGCGTCAGGTAGTCCTGCATGACCTTGAACGCGTCGTCGCGATTCCAGTTGGCGTATTTCGCGTCGAGCACCTTCACGCCGGGGCACGCCTTCAAGGCTTCGGTGAACGCGCTATAGCGTTCGTTATCGAGCGTGGTCGGAATGCCGCGTAACGCGACAATGTCGCCATGACCGTTCAGCGTTTTGCAGAAGTACTCGCCAGCGATCCTGCCGAATGCGGTGTTGTCGCCCGCCACGTACGCATCCTGGGCGCTGGTGTCGGTCAGACCGCGATCCACCACCGTCACGTAAATGCCCTTCTTCTTCACCTGCGCCACCGGCTGCGTGAGCGATGCCGATTCATGCGGGAAGATCACGAGTGCGTTGATCTTGTTGACGGTGACCATGTCCTGCAACTGGTTCGCCTGTTCCGGCGCGCTCGCCGACGTCTTGAGGATCACCTTCAGGTCGGGATGCGCCTTCTCCATGTCCTCCTTGGCCTTGTTCGCCCACCAGTCGATGCCGCCGGTAAAGCCGTGATCGGCCGTCGGAATCGCCACGCCCAGAATGACCTTGTCGTCGGCGCGCGCTGCGCCCGCGGCCCCCAGTATCCCCAACGCCAGCACGCCGGCGCTGATCGCTCGAATGACCTGCTTCATGTTGTGTCTCCTTTCTATGAGGCGCTTTCGTGTGCGCCGGATTCTTGGACTGCTGCTTGCTGCTGCCCTGCCTCCATGCCCTGCTCTTGCCCACCGCCCCTCTTTACCGCCGTCCGCGCTGCAGAAACGCCACAACGATAATCACCGCCCCCTGCACCGCCGCGTTCAGATACACGCTGATGATGCTGGTCAGATTCAGAATGTTCGCGATCACCGACAGCAGGATCGCGCCGATCACCGTGCCGATCACACGTCCCTCGCCACCTTTGAGCGCCGTACCGCCGACCACTACCGCCGCGATCGCCTCCAACTCCCACAAGATGCCGGTGGTTGGCGTGGCCGAACCGAGGCGCGGCACGTAGAGCACTGTCGCCACGCCGACGCAAATGCCAAGGAGTACATACGTAATGATCTTCACCGTATCGACGCGGATCGCCGCATATCTCGCGACCTGTTCGTTCGAGCCGATCGCCTGCACATGCCGGCCGAACGCGGTGCGGTTCAGGATCAGCGTGCCGCCCGCCGCCACCACGAGAAACACCCAGATCGGCACCGGCACCCCGAGCAAACTTGCGTAATACACCGGACTGTAGAGATCGGTCAGCGAGTTGTTGAGCGTGAGCGCACCACCGTCAGCCAGCCACGTGAGCACCGCGCGAAAAATACCGAGTGTGCCCAGCGTGACGATGAATGGCTCGATACGCCCTTTGGTAATCAGCAGGCCGTGCGCCCACCCGAACAGCCCGCCCAGGACAAACGCCAGCACGATGCCGATGGCGATGATCGTGAGTGGCGCGAAGGTATGCCCGCCGACTCCCGCCGACAAACCGTTCATCAGCCAGATCATGCTGCCGGCGATCAACGCGGCCATCGACCCGACCGACAGATCGATGCCGCCGGAAATAATCACGAAGGTCTCGCCGACCGCGATGATGCCGATGAACGAGGTGCGCGTGAGCACGTTCATCAGGTTGTCGACGGTGGCAAAGTCGTGGTTGAGCA
>Ga0302178_10001895_pt1 | contig 17051 bp, 13 predicted proteins | sample I_Palsa_E1_3_FD_198790 | JGI IMG/M metagenome (GOLD analysis project Ga0302178, IMG submission 198790) | Peat permafrost microbial communities from Stordalen Mire near Abisko, Sweden - I_Palsa_E1_3 | ecosystem: Environmental > Terrestrial > Soil > Palsa > Peat permafrost | place: Sweden... | reverse complement strand
TCGCCGACCCGGCCGATCAGATCGTGCCCATCATGACCGCGCAGCGGCTGGCCGGCGAGCTGCCCCACGCCCGCTTGCGGCTCATCTCCGACGCCGGCCATCACCTGCCCCGCCGCGCCCCTGCCGCAGTCGCCGAGGCGATCGCCGCCTTCGTCGCCACCCTCGGCCAAACCGGGCGACAGCGGCTCGGGTGATCTTCAGGCCGCATTCTCCGCCTCGCCGGGGAACGCCGCCCGCACGGCATAAACCATCACCCGGGCCACCCCGTTGCCGGGCAACCGGCAGGAACCTTATCTCACGCCACCGTCGGCACCGGCAATCGTCACGCTCCGCGATTAGTGTCCAGACAGTAAGCAAACCGAACGCCGAATATTTACCAATGAGCCACCCGTCACCTCCGCGCAGTCACCTCCGCGTCAGGGCTCCTGAAACAGCGCGAGTCGGCCGCACCTATGCCGAGGACCCCAAGCCATTCGGCCGCAGCCGCCGCACTCGGCCTGTATCGCTCCGGAACCGTCGCTAGGCGCGCTGCAATCACTCCCGGATCGACGAGGCCGGCCCCGAGCAGCGCGGAGACAAAATTCCGGTCCTTCTCTCGAAATGCGCACAACTTCGCAACGCAGAGATCTTCCTTGCCGAGGCACCAGCCAGTGAACTGTGGCCCGCCACCAGCCGCTGCCGTGTTGGCGTTTTGCACCTTGACCAGTCGATCCCGCCAGCCCTCCGGCAACGCGGATGTCTGCAGGTCGACGCCATCGATACTGAAGCCATGAAGCTGTTCGAACGGCGAGAGCTCCCCCGCAACCCCCTCAATGCGGTCGGCGAGCTGCGCGGTTTCTTCGTTGCTGTCGGCGATCGGGAAGATGTCGATTTCGCTTGACATGGTGGCCTGGCCGGGGAGTTCATCTTCACGGAAGGTGCCTAGGATTGCCTGGGAGCCGACCACGATCACCTCCGGTCGCCCGATGATCTGGCACGCGGTTCGGATGGCGTGCTCCAACTGGTCGCGGCGCATCAGCCCGCCGTCCGGAGCACTTCCAGGCGTTCCTCGTCCGGTAGAAGGCCGCCAAGCGGGGACACTTCACGCATTTCGATGGAGCCACGATCGAGACCTGTGAGGATCCGGTGAAGCCCCGGTACGTCGCTGTGATCCAGTAGCGATTCCCACCGGTCGAGGTTGCGTACATGCGGCTGACCTCGCACGGCGCTTCGGAGACGCTCCAGGTTGCGCTCAACCGTCGGACGCCACCGCTCAAGGCTCGCCCGTGTCAAGTGCGTCGACAGCTGACGGTGAAGCCGCCAAGAACGCCACTCAGAGCGGGTGAGGTCGGGCCGCACCTGTCGCCGGACGACTTCGAGCCGATACCCCATGCACGACAGCAGCCGGTCGAGCTGCTCGTCACTCAGGTGGCCCCTCCCGGAGAGGAACTGGCTGATGCTCGGCTGCCGCACCCCGCTAAGGCGCGACAGCTCCGACTGGGTGGTGCCCGTGGTAAGCATGGCTTCGCACAGCACAGAGCTCCTGTCCGTCATTCTTAAATTATAGCAGATTTTGCTATAACGCAGCGCAGGTGCCCGCTGTCTGGTTCAGGGTGCGGCCCGGCAGGGGCGGGTGGGGATGGATCAGATGTCACCGGGTTGCGCCCGTTCGGATGCGCCCGACGGCTTCGGGTGATGTGTACGGCCGGGCACTGGCGACGTCGCGCGTAAGCCGAACCAGCCCACGAGGCATGTGCAACCCACTCATCGGCATGAGTGCCTGTCTGCAGCGCCGGCATCTCGTTGGCGGTCTCCCTGAACGGCGGCAACCGCAACGACGTCACCCGGCTTGTGCCGCTGATCCAGGCCATTCCACCCGTCTGCGGCCGCCGCAGAAAAAGCCCGGCAGTGGCGTGTTCTCGTCAGAACCAGCCCATCTGCTTCATCTCGTCCCGCAACGACAGGTGCTCCGAGGGTTCAGCCGCAGGCGGTTCCTGCCGTTCGCTGTCCGGGCTGACCGGATGGCCCGGTCGCTTGTCTTCGTCGTCCCGGTAGTAAGAGAACAAGTCGATCATTGCCTGGCTGACCCCGCCGATTTCCCGCCCGGTACCGTCCGCTCGCTCGATCCAGCCCACGCCCAGCTCCCGGGTCAGCGCAGCTTCCATCTGCGCGCAACCCAGAGCGGCGGCACCGCCTCGTTGCTGGTCTAGTCCGCGGGAGTCGAGCCTTCCCCACTGGCCTGTTCTCTCGGTCTGCACAAGATTGAGCACCAAGTTGTGTATATGTATCTGCGGGCCTCCGGTCAGGCTGATCACCTGCTCAAAGGACCCGATCACCCACTGATGGGCGTCTTCCCACCGGCCTAGCTCGTACCGGGAGTCCCTGCCAGACCAGTCAGCGCCGCCGAACCGGACGTACCCTGCCTCGCGTTGCAGGTAGCTCAGCACCGTCGCGTTGCCTTCCATGACCGCGGCGCGCACCGCGGCGGCGTCGGCCTCGCACTGCCGCGCCTCATGCTGGCTTCCGGCCTGCCGGGCGTGCATGGCCGCGGCGAGGTAACTGGCCCACAGCACCGACACCGATACCGGGACGAACATCGCCATATCCCAGTACCGGGGCCCGGCCTCTTGCCAGGCTTGCGCCCTGGCGATGGCCCGTAGCTCGTCGGTTTCTTCCATGGTCGCGGGCGGGCGTCCCTCGCTCAGGCGACTGAGAACGTACTCCTCGCGCGGGGCCGCCGTGTCGGGCGGCTGGCAGTCGAATAGTGCTCGCGGTACCTGGCCATCAGCTAGGTGCCGGTACGCCGACCCATCGTCAACTCGCGTGATGGCCAGCCGGAAGGGACGCTCGTCCTCAGCCTTGTAACGGTCCGGCGTACCCGTGCACAAGCTGCACCTATCCATCTCCGACCGCCGCATCCCTGTACACATATAGCGATACTGGATGTTCCACGGTACGTCGGATCGCGGGCGCGGGCCATATGCAAGCAACGGGTGCGACCGCACCTGCGTTCCGTTTCGATGCCCCGCTCGGGCCGCCACCGGATATCGGCGACCTGCTGCGCGAGATCGACCGCGACCGCAGTCGGCTAGGGATAGCCCGTCCAGGCCGAGGCGTCCGGACAGTATCGGTGCCCGGCTGTGCGGTCACCAATCAGGGCCTGCCAGCACCCTGTTCCCAGGGTTATGAACAGTTCCGGGATGCCACGAACTGCGCCGAACCATCCCCGGAACCGGCGGGCCGCGACCTCGCCGAAGAGGCCCTGCCCGGCCCGCCTGTGACCCATCCTGACACCATTAGGCCCCACCTAGGCCCGAAAATGATGTCCCACTTTTTTTCGAATCTTACCATTTGAGCTGCGAGCCCCGTTACGGAATCGAACCGTAGACCTTCTCCTTACCATGCATATCGGTTTCATCTGATGGCATCGCGTTAGGTCCGATTACTGCAGGCCAAGCAGATATCGGTGTCTGAAAACGTCGCACTCCGTCTGGTGTTGCCTGGGGCCGTTGTCACTGACACGAAATTGGGTCCTTTGTGGGCGCACGGCAGTTGACCCTGGCCGGTGACGTGGCGGGCCTGCGTGGTGCCTGGCTGGTGTCCGGGGTGGTTCCCGGCGACGGCCGGCATGGTTATGAGCTGTCCGGCGGGCAGCGTGTTACGGACGGGGCTGGGCGGCTCCTGGGGCGGGGTCTGGCGTTCCGGTGGTCTTCGCGGTCAGGCGGCCTCCGTGGGGGTGATGGTGATGACGCAGCCGGGGTTGAGTTTCTGGAGCTGCCGCATCAGGTAGTCCTGCCTGGCATCGGGGGATTCGCGGCGGGTGTAGAAGTCGGCGCCCAGGTCGGCGTACGGCGTGCCGGTCTTCAGCACGCCGTAGGCGATCTTGAGCAGGGTGTGGGCGATCGCGGTGATCGCCCGCTTCTGCGCACCCTTGTTCCTAGGGCCGCCGAACTTGCGGACCAGCCGGCCGAACCTGGCCTGCAGCCGGCCCGGTACCCGGACCGCGGCCCAGGCGGCCTGGATGAGCAGCGGCTTGATGTAGGCGCCGCCGTCGCCGGTCCGCCCGCCCTTGCTCTTCTTCGCGCTCATGTAGTTCCCCGGGCACAGGGTCGCCCAGGAGGCGAGCCGGCTCGCGGTGGCGAAGTGCTGGTGCGGGGCCGGGCCGATCGCACCCAGCCAGCCGGCCACGATCACGTCCCCGAACCCGGGCAGCGACTTCAGCAGATCCGCCTCCCGGGCGTAGCGGGCCACCAGCGGCGCGATCTTGGCATCCAGGTCCTTGACCGCGTCGTCGAAGATCGTGATCCGGTCCCGGTGCAGCCGGCACATCAGCGCGTGATGATCGGTGAACCGGCCGGTCAGGGCCATCGACAGGTCCGCCATCTTCCCGGCGGCCCGCATCCGGGTCTGCGCCAGGCCCGCCATCACCGTCCCGCGGCGTTCCCCGCTGATCAGCGCCTCGATCATCGCGGTGGCCGAGGTCCCGGTAACATCGGACACGACCGAGGACAACTTGATCCCGGCCGTCTCCAGCGTTTTCTGCAGCCGCTGGATTTCCGAGGTGCGGGCCTGGACCGTCTTCATCCGGTACCTTGCCAGGTCCCGCACCTCCCGGAGGTCCGGATCCGGGATGTAGGAGCCGGACAGCAGCCCGCACTCATACAAATCCAGCAGCCGGATCGCGTCTTTCGCGTCGGTCTTATGGCCCTTCAGCGCCTTGGCGTGCGCCGGGTTGATCACCATCACCTCCTCAAAGTCCAGCTCGCGCAGCGCGTAATACACCGGGTCGGTATACACCCCGGACGCCTCCATCACCACGTGCGTGACACCGCGGCCGCGCAGCTCGCGGGCCATCGCCTGGAGCACCCCGTAAAACGTGCGGAACTCCAGCACATCGGTCTTGCGGGTCCCGCGCTTCGCGCCCGGCACCCGGATCGCGACCTTGACCATGTCTTTGTGCACATCGATCGCGGCCACCCGGTCATAAAGCACTCGCATGCGCCACCTCCTGAAGCGGCTGTCGTAACTAACCGGGAACACACGGCACGCCGCCCGACGGGACCCCTCACATCAATCAGGAGACTGACACACGCGCTCGCAGCAGCAGCGGGCATGACCCGCAACGGGGATCCCAGCACCAAACTTGGTTACGGCCTCGGACGGTCCAAAGTGAACCGGTGACGACGGACGGCACGCCAGACCCAGCATGCACCTTCCGCCCAGCCCCATCCTGCGAAACCACGGCAAACCAGGCGCAGACCCCAGCCCGCCCCCAATTTCATCCCGGGCATCGCGCCACGAAGTGGCCCATCTTTTCCTTGGTTTGTCACTGGGCTCTCGGATCCGGGGCAGGCCGACGGCTAAATGCCTACCGCTTGGGCCTGCTCTTTCGCGCAAAACAAGCTTACGGTAGCAAGCGAGTCGACGGAGGCTGGCAACATGCACGATTCCATGCCGCAGTTCCTGCTGTGGTCTCCTAACTCCTGGTTTGGCTGAAGAAGGCCAGCTGCGGCAGTAGCCTGCCCGCGACGGTGATAAGACCGTGCGCTGTCCCGGCTGCCTACTCGGCTTCCTCCGAGGTGGCTGTATCTGCGGGCAGGTGCGGGTATTCCAGTTCGTTGCGGCGCCGCCGCAGAATCCCGAACGGCCGGAATCCGTCTCCGAGCTGAGCCCGGACTGCTTGCTCGACGGCGTAGTGGCCGCCGCTGGTCGTCGCGCGCAGCCCTTGCTGCTCGATCAGGGCGATGCAGGCGAACCGCGCAGCATCATAGGCCAGGACGTAGGCGCTGTACGGAGCATCGAAGACCAGCCCGGCCGCGGTGGCCGCCGTCTTCGCGCTTGCCCGAGCAACGGGGCCCCGTCAGCCGCCGCGGCAGCGGCCGGATCGTCAACGTGTCATCCATCATCGGGAAATCGGCAACATCGGGCAGGCGAACTACGCGGCCTCCAAGTCAGGCCTGTTCGGGCTCACCAAGACCCTCGCCAAGGAAGTCGCTTCATGCTGGAACGTGCAGGAAAGCTCGCGGACGACGGGCTGGCCGTGACGGTGAATACCTTTACCCCCAGCTTCATCGCGACCGAGATGGTCGAGGCCGTACCGGAGAAAGTCATCGACAAGATCAAGGGGCAGATCCCGATGCGGCGACTGGGCCGCCCCGAAGAGGTCGCGCGCGTCGTGCATTTCCTTGCCGCTGATGCCTCCTCCTAGATCACCGGACAGGTATGGGGAGTCAACGGCGGAATGGACATGTGATGCACCGCAGACTCCGTCCGGCCAGGTCAACAGCACCGACCAGGTGCCTGCCGCCGAGCAGACCCGTTCAAAAGGGCCTGCCCATAACGTCGAGCATGCCACGCCCGGCCGGTGACCACGTCGTGCTGACACACTCGCGCGGGCCCCTCGCTCAGGTCGGCCTCATGCTCGGGCCTGCTGGAGCAGGAACTGCCAGCAGCATCGCCTGGCTGTCTGCCATTTCATCAAGCACCTCCGACCCGGGAACGCCCGGATAGCCAGATGGCTCGACAATGGATCCGGTAACGCGGGTGGATGCGGGCATAATCACTACCTTCGTCCTGTACGAGTTCTGGCACGCAGCGGGAGCTCGCCTGCGGGCGTCGTGACATCGCGCGACCACGAGCACATCCGCGGTCGCGGTCTTGTCGGACGCTTGAGTTAGGTGGACCATAGCCACGTACCGCTGGCGCTCGTGGAGGTCGCGGCACCGATGGGAGGATTTCTCCGGTGATCAAATATATTTACGAGATCGACTATCCGCCTGGAGGCAAGGACAAGTACCTGGCGTGGGTCCGATCGATCGCGGATGCTCTTCAGGCTCCGGCTGAGCTGCGGCGGCTGGCGTCGTACGACAATGTTTACTCGACTACACCCCATCGCGTCGTCGAGTTCACCTTCGACTCTCCGCAGGACGCGGCCATGTATTTCGACCGAAAGGAGATCGGGCTCATATTGCAAAGCGAGCTGCCGACGCATAGCGCCAGCATCCGTATTAAGGTCCTGGCGCTGCGTGATGATTACCTTAAGGCAACAGCGGCTGAAACGGCCGCTGTACACCAGGATCGGTCCTGAGTTCCTGTTCACACGCATGGCGGCGAGGCTACCCGGGCCTGATCGCCGAACCGAATTCTGCCGCCCGCATGAGGCGGCGGTCGCCAACGTAGTTCTGCCGGATGTGCAACTGGCCTGCCGCCCCTTAACCTCGCGTCGGCCGGCCGATGAGATGGTACAGCGCCGCGGCGAGCCAAGTGCCGGGCAGCATGTCTCAAGCCACTCCTTAGCTACTCGCTGACCACCTCGGGATCCGGTGCGCTGCCACCTCAGATGTCAGCCGGTGAACACCACCGCCATCGGCACCGCGCCGATGGCGTGGTATAGCGACGTCACATCAGGCGGCGGCATAGCCATGTGGCCAGGAGCCAACGGCCTGCTTCCGTGCGAAAGTAGCTCACATGCGGAAATACGTCATCATGGGCATCCAAGGCAGCGGCGAGGGAACTCACGCGAAAATGCTCGCCAGGGACTTCGACCTCGAGCACATCGCTGTCGGGGATATCTTCCGGTGGAACGTCCAGCACCATACCAAGCTCGGCGCGCAGGTCAGGCGCACGATGGCGGCGGGATTGCTGGTCGGCGACGACCTCCCGTCGAGGGCGTGGTGAAGCAACGGCTCAGCGAGCACGACTGGAACTACGGCTTCATCATCGACGGCTTCCCCGCGCAACCAGCGGCAGGCGGAGTTCTTCCTGGAAAGCTACGACCTCGACGGGGTGATCCACCTCGACCTGCCCGACAGCGAGGTGGAGCGCCGGGTGCTCGCCCGGCGGCTGTGCGCGGGCTGCGGGATGGACTACAGCCTGATCGAGAACAGCCCGTCCGAGGACGGCATGTGCGACGCCTGCGGCGGCGAGCTGATCAAACGCGAGGACGACACCCAGGAGGCGCTCGCCGTCCGGCTCCGCGAGTACCACGAGAAGACCAATCCCGTGCTGGACATCTTCCGCCGCAAGGAGTACGTCATCACGGTGGACACCCGGCCCGGCAAGCAGCAGGTCCAGCAGGCCATCAGGGACCGGATCGGGCTGCCGCCCTCTCGCCTGACGGCGGCGAGCAGCCAGGCTGATGCACGGTAGCGAGCACCAGCCCCGATACCGATCCTGATCGCGCCGGACTCCTTCAACGGCAGCATCGGGGGCGCCGATGCGCTAGCCGGAACGCTTGCATAAGGGCCGAATACAGTTGGGGCCGAGCTCGATGCTGATAGGTGCGGGCCGCTCAGGCGTCCGCCGCCGCCCACCCTGCCAGCCAGACTGAGCCGCCTCTCAGCAAAGGCATCGCCGCTTTGCTTGAGGCCTCAGGTGCAGCAGCGGTGGCCAGTCTTAAGTGGCACTTTCAGCTGGTGTACGCACCGAACGACGAACCGGAACTAATCTCCAACGTAGCGACCGCAGCCGGCCTGCTCGCCTTCGTTCTGGCGCTGATCAGCATGACCCAAGCCGCCAGGCCGCGTTAATTCGTCCCGGCCGCGCTGGCTCCGCCGGCCGGATCGTCGGCGGCGCGCAGCACCATGACGGAACGGCCGGTCACGTCGACCGCCGTCCCGCTGGACAGCACCGCGGGCGAGCGCCCCGCACCGGTGCCTGGTCGGCCCGGCCGTGCCGCCGTATCGACGACAACATGCCAGCCGTCTGCGTGATCGGCGCCGGGCAGAGCGAACTGCACGGCGTCGCTGTGCGCGTTGAAGAGCAGCAGGAAATGGTTGTCGCGGACGGGTTCGCCGCGGGTGCCGCGCTCGGTAATGGCGTCACCGTTCAGGAACACCGCCAGCGACCTCGCGTAGCCGCCGTGCCAGTCCGCATCGGTCATTTCCCGGCCGGAAGGGGTTAGCCAGACGATATCGCGCAGGCGGCCCGGGCCGGCCTGGGCGGGGCGCCCGCTGAAGAACTTGCGCCGCCGGAACACCGGGTGCGCCCGGCGCAGCGCGGACAGCGTGGCGGTGAAGTCGGCCAGGTCCGCGTATTCGGCGGCGTTCTCCCAGTCCACCCACGACAGCGGCGAGTCCTGGCAGTAGGCGTTGTTGCTGCCCTGCTGGGTGCGCCCCAGCTCGTCACCGGCCAGCAGCATCGGGACGCCCTGCGAGCAGAACAGCGTGGCCAGGAAATTGCGGACCTGCCGGGCGCGCAGCTCGCGGACCGCCGGATCGTCGGACGGGCCTTCCGCGCCGCAGTTCCAGGACCGGTTGTCATCGGTGCCGTCCTGGTTGTCCTCGCCGTTGGCCTCGTTGTGCTTGCGGTTGTAGCTGACCAGGTCCGCGAGGGTGAACCCGTCGTGGCAGGTCACGTAGTTCACTGACGCCACCGGCCGCCGCCCGCTGGTCTCGTACAGGTCGCTGGAGCCGGCCAGCCGCCGGGCAAACTCCGGCAGGGCAGCGGGCTCACCGCGCCACAGGTCGCGTACGCAGTCGCGGTACTTGCCGTTCCATTCCGACCACAGCGGCGGGAACCTGCCGACCTGATAGCCGCCTTCCCCGATATCCCACGGCTCGGCGATCAGCTTCACCTGCGACACGACCGGATCCTGCTGGACCAGATCGAAGAACGCGGCCAGCCGGTCCACGTCGTGCAGTTGCCGGGCCAGGGCCGCGGCCAGGTCGAAGCGGAATCCGTCCACGTGCATGTCCAGGATCCAGTACCGCAGCGAGTCCATGATCAGCTGCAGCGCTTGCGGACTGCGAGCATTGAGACTGTTGCCGCAGCCGGTGTAGTCCAGGTAGACCGATGGGTCGCCGTCGGCAAGCCGGTAGTACGCGGCGTTGTCGATGCCGCGGAAGGACAGCGTCGGACCGGAGGCGCCGGCCTCGGCCGTGTGGTTGTAGACGACGTCCAGGATCACCTCGATGCCCGCCGCGTGCAGCGCCTTGACCATCGACTTGAACTCGGTGACCTGGCCATGCGGCTCGGTGGATGACGAGTAGCCGTTGTGCGGCGCGAGGAACCCGATCGTGTTGTAACCCCAGTAGTTGGACCGGCCGCCCGCCGCCAGCTGCCGCTCGGAGATGAACTGATGCACCGGCATCAGCTCCACGGCGGTCACGCCCAGCCGGGTCAGGTGGCCGATGATGACCGGGCAGGCCAGGCCCGCATAAGTGCCCCGCTGCCCGGGCGGGACCCCGGGATGGCGCAGGGTCAGGCCGCGGACATGCGCCTCGTAGATCACCGTCTCGTGATACGGCGTCCGCGGCGGCCGGTCATCCGCCCAGTCGAAATACGGGTTAATAACGACATTGCGCGGCATGAAAGGGGCGCTGTTGCGAGTGCTGATCGTCTCCGGCGCGCCGGGCCGGTGGGAGAACAGGGCATCGTGCCAGCGCACCTGACCCGCGACCGCCTTGCCGTAAGGGTCGAGCAGCAGCTTCGCCGCATTACACCGGTGACCGCGGCCCGGCGCGTACGGGCCGTGCACGCGATACCCGTAGTGCCGGCCCGGGCCGACGCCCGGCAGGTAGCAATGCCAGACGAAACCGTCCACCTCGGTCAGCTCGACCCGCGTCTCCCTGCGGTTACCCGGACCGAATAGGCACAGCTCCACCCGCTCAGCCACCTCAGAGAACAGGGCAAAATTGGTCCCTGACCCGTCCCAGGTGGCACCAAGCGGATAAGCAGTGCCAGCCCAGACTCGCATTCACTGACTGTATCGTCAGGAACGCCAGAGCGGGCCGGGCGAGGACAGCCGGGTCTGCGACACAAACGTCGGTGAAACGGGCGGTGCAGATGATCTTCGAGTTGCGGGCCGCATGCGGCTTGATCGTCCGGGTCGGCCAGCGACTGGGAATTTAATACCGAGACTCTCCGCAACTGGCACAGAAAGCCAGGTCGATTCCGCCAGGGGCCCGGTGCAGCCGTCCGCGCGTGAAATGCGGGGTTGAAGACCTGAAAGGGAAAATCATACGGATGTCGAACGAAGAAAAGGCGCCGGATATACGAGGGTGCAAAGCCTGGCGGCAGCTGCAAGTTTGGTTACTCCTTGAACCCGGGCAGTATACTTCGATCCGATATATCGGGCAGCTGGATGAGATCGATACGGTCCGTTCGGTTGGCCGGAAAGGTGATTTCCTCATAACCTGTGCGTGCCGAGAATCCCGTCATACCCTCCGAGCTGGTCCCTAACGGAAATCGAGTTAACCGTCAATTACGGCTGGTGACGGACCGTGAAAGCATAATTAGCCCACACCGCACGCCAGTTGACGTCCGGGTTCTGGCGGCCCCTGCTCAGGGCCAGCGCTTGGTAGCGATGGTCATGACCGGCAGCCCGAACCGGCGCTCGGCCCTGTGCGGCAAGTGGGCGCGCAGCCAGCGTGAGACGGTCCGAGGCAGCGTGGCCACGATGATCTCGTCGAACCGGTGATCGGGGAATACCCTCTCCATTGCCTCCAGAGGCTGGGCACTTCCCAGGTCGCCTTCAGCGGGAACACCCAGCGCATCCACGTCAGCCAGCATCTGGCCGAGCCGCTGCCGGGCCTGCGTGCTCGCTTCCTGATCGGTGGCGGGGCCCCGGTAGTCCGACATCCACCATGTCATGCGGGGCTGCAGGACACCAGCCGCCGCGGCCACGTCCGGATAATCCGCCGCACTGGTGTCCGGGACGAGGAGGTAGAACGAGCTTGGTCCCGCCTCGATCCGCTCGCGGAGCTCATCTCGCAGCTCTGCACGCTGCAGGGTCTGGTTCGCGACGACAAGATCTGCGCATGACGACCACCCGCTTGGGCTTGCCGAGGCCAGACCTCCGGTGCTAGCTACCGTATCCCGCCGCGGAACTACGGTCTACGGGACCAACGGTGGCTCTCACCCAGTTCCCGGCTCCGGCGGCGCCTGGCCTCAGACTTTCGCCCGGCGATCCAGCTGCATAACGTCCAGATCTGCATGGACGGGACTGAGGGTACTTGACCCGGCTAAACCATGCATGTGGCGGCACTGTGGGCTTGGCCTATCGAAGGCTCCGCGTTGACTGACTGGCTGCCGAGCGGCGGCCTTCAGATGGCTGACCTCTTGCATGAGACGCAAGGTATTGAGGTCGCGGCCAGGCATGCTCAGGCGCGATCGTCCAGCAGATCTACCTCGGTGACCTGGGCGGAGGCACGTTATCCGCATTGCCGGGCTCGATCCAACGCGGTTCGCCTTGCCTTGCCGTCAGGACCCAGTGACAAGCCAAGTGACAACGGCCCCAGGCAACGGCAGCCGTCGCCAGACGTCCTCAGACGGTCCCATCACCTCGATCTCTGCTAATCCGACCCGATACGACCTCGCCAGACGAAGCCATTATCCGTTGCCCGGATACTGTCTGCGGTCGGCACGCGCCCCCTGCGGATGGGCATCCGGCCCTTCACCTCGTGCGACACGCGTAGGACACGGATCCAAGCACCTGAGTCCGGGCGTATTCGCAGGGTTCCAAGTGACACTTGATTGTCACTTCTTCCTCGAACGTGAATACGAAAAATGCGAGCCCCGTTGCGGAATCGAGCCGTAGACCTTCTCCTTACCATGGACAGCCGAGCCAGTGCCGACCAGCAATAATCTGACGTTATACTTACCGATACCAGGCAGTTCATGTCCAGAAGGGTCTGGGAGTGCCTGGGCGTGGCTGGCCGTCGTCACCACTGAATGTCCCCACCACGAGTTAAGCTGTCACCATGACCACCCGGCGCCGGCACGGCGAAGACGGCATCTCCTTCGAACACCGCGGGCCCTGCCGCGACCCCCAGCGCCACCGCAACTGCCCGGGCCTGTGGCGCGGCGAGTTCACCACCGGCTACACCGGCGACGGCAAACGCGCCCGCCGAAAGGTCAGCGGCACCACCAAAGCCGCCGTCATCGACAAGCTCCGCGACCTGCACCACGAGCTCGACAAGGGCCTCACCCCCAAAGCCGGCTACGCCCACTACACCGTCCGGCAGGCGGCCCAGGACTGGCTCGCCCACGGACTGGACGGCCGCTCCCCCAAGACGGTCACGAAGAACCAGAACATGCTCGGGCCGATCCTGGCCGTCATCGGCGCCCGCAAGCTCCGCGAGCTGACCGCCGCCGACGTCCGCCAGGCGCTAGCCGCCATGGCGGCCGGGTACTCCACCGCCGCGGTCTCGATGGGCCACCTCGCGCTCAAGCGCGCCATCCGGCACGCCGAAGCCGGCGACCTCATCAGCCGCAACGTCGCCACCCTGGCCGACACCCCCAAAGGCCAGCCAGGCCGCCCCTCCAAATCCCTCACCCTGGACCAGGCCTCGGCGGTCATCACCGCCGCCGCGACCCTGCCGGTGATCGAGCTGCGGCCCGGCCTCAAAGACGTCCGCCGACCCGCCGAGCTCATGCACGCCTACATCGTGCTCAGCCTGCTGGCCGGGATCCGCACCGAAGAAGCCCGCGCCCTGCACTGGGCGCATATCGACCTGGACGGGGACCCCGCCGCCAGCCCCCCTGTCCCGCCGCACATCGCCGTGTGGCGATCCGTCCGCACCCACGGCGACACCAAGACCGAACGGTCCCGCCGCACCCTCGGCCTCCCCGCCGCCGCCGTCCAGGCACTACGCGCCTGGGCCGGCAGCCAGGCAGATGAACGGCTCGCCGCCGGGAACGGCTGGCAGGACACCGGGCTAGTCTTCACCAGCCATCACGGCGCCGCGCTCGACGCAGCCAACGTCCGGAAGATGTTCAAACGCGTCTGCACCGAAGCCGGGATCGGCGACGGGTGGACACCGCGCGAACTGCGCACCTCCTTCGTCAGCCTGCTCAGCCACCGCGGCGTCAGCATCGAAGAAATCGCCCGCCTCGCCGGACACGCCTCCACCCGCACCACCGAAATCGTCTACCGCCGCGAACTACGGCCCATCATCACCACCGGCGCCGAGATCATGGACGAACTCTTCACACGAAACTAGCCACCTCACCACCCCAGCAGCCACCGCCCCCCACGGGCAGCCGCCGATCACCGGCTACCCGACCTCCCCGGCAGCAAGCCATGGCCATCCAGCCGATCGGCAGGCCACCACCCAACGTGACCATTCGCGGTCGCTACCAATTTCAGATCGCCGAATCCGTATTGGGCTCCTCGAGTGTCGGCGAGAGCCTGGTCCCGCGCCGAACATCCCAATATGGGTGTCAGCATCTCCCCGTCATGCGATCCAGGGCATGCTCACACCTGCGTGCTGCGTGCGACTACCTGTCATCCTGCGCATGTGCAAGGGAGCGGGCATCGGTGTGGTGTCATGGACGGTAGTGACAAAGCCTGCCAAACTCTGCTTGTATCGCCGTCTCCAATGCAAGTCCGGCTTCCCTGCAGGGGCGAACTGGCCGCGTGCTAGCGGCGCTGAGATGTGTCATCATCCGCAGTCGGCGTCAGCACTGGCAATAGCAGCGAGGCTCGGGTCGTAATCGTCCTGACTTCCCAGGGCGTCCGCGGGCTAAGTTCAGGTCTCGCAACTGCACAGAGTGAATCCAGGGCGGCCGGCGTCACGATGTTGCTGAACGGTGACGTTCTGACGATGACGGGCACCGAGCAGGCGTTCAACGCGCTTCCAGGCTAATCCGTTGCTATCAGGCGCGGCCATTCCTGGCCGCGCCTGCGAAGTCACGGACCAGGGAACGAGTCGCTTTGAGCTCGGCGCAGCGAGCGGTGATCTGGGAGAGCGCGGCGCGGTTGTCCTCGGCGAGGTCGCCGGGCGGGGTGAGGATCCAGCTGGCCACCTTCTTGGCTGGCGGGGGTGCGGGGACGGCGGTGTCGCGGCGCAGCCGGCCGGTGAGCCGGCGCAGGGTGCGCAGGCTGCCCCGGTAGCCGCGGTCGCGCAGTTCCTTGTGCAGCCGTTCGGTGCTGCGGACTCCCTCGTCCCATCGCTGCCGCAGGTAGGCCTGGTGCGGGCCGAGCAGGCCCGGCCGGGTCAGGCGGGTGCCGCCGATCAGCTGATCGGCGGTCGGGCCGGCACGCCGCCCTCACCCTCGATGCCGACCTTCCGGTGTATTTCGCCACGCTCATTCGCCGTGGGAGCGCGGCACGGACGAGAACACCAACAGGCTCATCCGGGATACTTCCCGAAAGGGACAGAAATAACCGGCGACATGAATTACCTCTGGATGGTTGCCGACTCGCTTAATGACCGGCCCGTGCTATACTCGGATTCAGAAAGCCAAGCGAAGTGTTCGCGGAGCTGATGCTTCTGGAAGCCGAGATTCCACCGGCCTGAATTGCTTCGATGGCTTGAGACCGCCGAGTGCGCTATGTTAGTGCCCCGGGCAACGGCGATGTTTACGCCTTCTCCCTGTGAGGCTCGATTACCGGATCTGCCTCAGGGTTCCTTGGTCCTAACTTCTGCACACTTACCTGCATTCCACATAGTCCGCGCAGTTCGCATCCAATCGAGCAGAAGGCGGCAACATGTCCACTCCTTCCGCACAGGCCGGCACTGGCCAGCCGGTCAGTCGCACAGATTTCGTGATCATGGCGACCGGGATTTTCATGTTCTTCCTGAGTTTTGCCCCGTGGGAGGGCGTGAGCGCCCCCACTCTCGGTGACCTCGGTCTCGGCAACACTCCCATCGGCCCGGGGCAGACCATCAATGCCTGGGCGGCGGAATTCTCAGCTTGGTTTCCGTGCCTGGTCTGCCTGGCGATCGCAATCGGGGTCGCTGCCCATGACTTCGCCCGTATCGAGGTTCCCGGGATCGCCGGGACCCGGCCGCGATTGCTGCTCCGGATAGTATCGGCAGTGAGCTTTGCGTTGCTCACGATCCGCATGCTAACCCTCGCCACACAGCACAACGCGGACCTCGGCCAGGCCCGGTGGGGCGTCTATATCGCCTTTATCATCGCGGCCGTGCAACTCGTGTACGTATTCGCGCGAGCCAAGGAGATCGGCGTGCCACCTGCCCAGCCCGGTGGTTCACCGCCTGAGCCAGACGGCGGGCGGGTCGCGTAGCTACCTCGGTTCGGCCCTTCTCCGCGCCGTTGCATGAGGTGAAAATTCGTGCATCTCATGCAACGGCAGTAAGATCCCGAGAATGCCGTTTCGTCCGTGGGATTCTGTGGGGAACTACGCCGCAGACCCGGACTTGTGGGGATTCTGTGGGGTGAGGACACGCAGCTCAACCAGGCTCCCCGGCCACCAGGAGCACCTGGGCAACGCCAACGGCGCGGCGCGCCGGGCAGGACCTGATCGCGGCGCGAGCTTCAACGCTGCCGCCAGTTCCTGCAGGGCCATAATGCTGTCCCGGGACCACTGGCACGTGCGCGTGGTGTTACCGCCGGCATGCTGGCATCTAGATGAGCAGCAACCCGGTCACCGTACTGCTGCCCCCGCCCATCCAGGAGAAGCACTCACCACGGATCCCGCTGACGTGCTGCTGGTCAGGTTGGTGCGGGTAGGGCCCGGGGGAAGACTCGTGTCATTTTCAGTTGCTCATCTCGCTCTACTCCAAGTTCGTTCGCCGGTTCAGTCGGCGACCGGCGCCTCTGGCCGCCGATCGCCAGGATTGCGGGCACCGTTGCAGCTTCCTTCATCGCGTGTCCTTCTGCGAGCCGCCTCTCCTGCTGCTCATCGTCGGGCCATGTCACTTACACAGCCGGTAGACACGCCGTCACCCGCTCAGCCGCCGCTGGTCAGCGTGGCTGTCCACCACTGGCTGCCCGACGTGCAGGTGTACGCAGTGCTGCCGGTGTAGGCCAGGGTCTCACTAAACGAGCCGGCCGCCCTGGCTGCTCCCGATGGCGCCTCGCCGTGGAAGCTGCCGCTGAAGGTGTAGGTGAAGGTCGCCGGGTAGCCGTCGTATATCCCTTTCTGGGTCGCTGTCGCGCTGAATGACCCGTTGGCATTGAGCGGAATCGAGGCGATCCCGAAGTGGTCCTGAACCCGCGTGCCGCCCGGCGCGCAGGTCAAGTCGACGAGAGGAATGGAGATGTCCTGCAGCGTGGTCTGGCTGCCCGCGACGTAGAACGTGAACGGCTCGCTGGTCTGCGTCTCCGTGTAGCTACCGACCGGCGGCGGCGAGGTGGTCTGGGCAGGCTGCGCGTCCTCGGCC
>Ga0302178_10001885_pt1 | contig 17127 bp, 14 predicted proteins | sample I_Palsa_E1_3_FD_198790 | JGI IMG/M metagenome (GOLD analysis project Ga0302178, IMG submission 198790) | Peat permafrost microbial communities from Stordalen Mire near Abisko, Sweden - I_Palsa_E1_3 | ecosystem: Environmental > Terrestrial > Soil > Palsa > Peat permafrost | place: Sweden... | reverse complement strand
CGGCCCGCACGCCGCTGGCCTGCGCCTCAGTAGACACCGCACATGCCGTCGATGGAGACTTCCTCCACGAGCAAGTCCGCCGTCGCCAGTTCCGGCTCCTCCGCGCGGCCCGTGACCTCCGCGCGGTCCGTGACCTCGTTGCTGCCGGTGACCTCGGCCGTCGCGACGCGTTCGCTCATCGAACCCTCCTAGCTGCGAGGACGTACGGTTACTTCTGCCAGCTCGATTTCCGTCACACAGTGACGAATATATCTGGATGTTAACGTCACCTTGTGACATAAGCAAGACTGGTGCGAGCAAACTCTTGGGCCTTCCCCGAGGGACCCTTCCCTGGAGGCACAGACAGTGTTGACCGGCAAGACGGTGGACGTGGTCGGCTCCCGGCGCGGACGGCCTCCGGGCACGAGTCGCCGCGAGCTCGAGCTCATCGCGTTGCGCCTGTTCACCGACCATGGCTTCGAGAGCACCACCATCGAGCAGATCGCCGCCGAGGCCGGGGTCAGCAAGCGGACGTTCTTCCGCTACTTCAGCTCCAAGGCCGGCGTGCTGTGGAGCGAGTTCGACAGCGAGGTGGACACCATCCGCGCGGCGCTGGCCGAGGTGCCGGCCACGGTGCCGATGATGGACGCCATCCGCCGCGCCGTGGTCACGGCCAACCACTACGGGCCGCGGGACGTCCCGGAACTGCGGATACGGATGAACCTGATCAGCTGCGTGCCCGCCCTGCAGTCAAGCACCGCGGTGCACTACGACGCGTGGGAGCGGGCCATCAGCGATTTCGCCGCGACCCGCGTCGGTCAGCCCGCCGATTCGCTCTACCCGCTGGCGGTCGGCCGCGCCACCCTGGCGGCGTGCCGCGCCGCCTACGACCGCTGGTCCGCCCGGGCCGACGCCGACCTGACCTTCTACCTCGACGCGGCACTAGCCGCCCTCGCGGCCGGGTTCGATCCAGCCGTGGTCCGGGCCAGCGCGCAGGCCCTCAACGAGCACGTCTCAGCACGGGCCGCTCCCTGAGAGTTATCAGCATGTAAGACTGACACCCTTAACTGATCCGGTCCTGGTGGTTACAGTTCGGTCATGGGCCTGCAAATCGTCAGCAAACTCGATCCGGCGGCCGAAGCCGAACAACTCGGGCGGTGGGCCGCGAACTACCGCACTTCCGGCGGACAGGGCGGACCCGGCGGGCTGCTGGCACCCGGCCGGGCGGCCGGAGAACGCTGGGTGGCGGTGATCCGAGGGGTCGGCCGGGACGAGATCGATCAGCGCGATCTGGCCGATCCGGACGTGCTGCTTGGCCACGGCCGGGCGCGCGACCCCGCTCATCAGGCGTGGGTGTCGCCGCAGCGGGTGGTCTTCGCCAGCGGCCGCCGGGTGCTGGCGGCATGGCCGCTGGACGACCTTTTCGCTGTCCGGGCACTGGATGACCTGACCGGGGTCGTCCTGCTCGCCACCGAACCCAACCCCGACTACGACGACCGTTTCCCGGCGCTGCTGTCGGACGTCGTGCCCTGGTCATCGCAAGCGCCCGGGCCCGCCCCGCCCGGCTATGACCGGCGCCGGGTCGAGGTGGACTGGCTGAAGTTCGAGGCCGTCTTCGCCGCCTCCCGCGACCGCCTCGATGAGTGGACCCGGGAGCTGCCCGCGCGGCTGGCCCGTATCGTGCGCCGGGCCCAGGATGACCGGACCTGGTAAGCGCTGACCGATTAACCGACGCAGGCGTCCTGCCGCGCGTACGCGGCCCGGCGCTCCCCTTCGCCGATCCACCGCGGGATCAGGTCCGGGTCGGCGCCGGCCGCCCGGCAGTAGCGAGCGGCGGCCCCGGCCCTGGCCTGCTCGACGGTGCCCTGGTAGAAACCGATGAGCAGGCCTGCTACCTCGGCCAGCAGGTCCGCGCGCGGGCCGGCTATCTCCCGTAGCTCCTCCACCGCGGCGGCCGTCTCCTGCTGGGTGGGCTCCCGCCAGGGCGCGTGCCGCTGGGCCGCGCCAGTCAGGCGGGCCACCGTGAGCTGGTCACGGTCAGACGCAGGATCATCGCTCATGACGGCCGCTCCAGCTGCGGAGGCCGACCGCGTCGGCGGCCACTTCATGATCGTCTTTATATCCGATAGCTGATGAAATCATAATCTCAGTATCAAACACATGTACGACTATGGCAAGGCCGCGGCCTCGTCCCCAGCGCCGCTCGCGCCGCATGGCCTAGCCCTGGCGGCGGCCCGCCTGGCCAGGCTGTGCCACGCCGCGCCGTTCGGGAAACATCGATTCTGCCGAACGAGCCGTGGTGCACCTGGCCGGCCCGCGTCACGCGAGCGACGGTGGCCTACGTTCCCATCCCCGTCCCAGGGTGCGGTGAGCTGAACACACGAGGATTGGCGTCCGATAATCCATTATTCCGATCTATTAAGCAGAAATTAGGCAACGCCAAAAGGGGGTAAGCAGCCGCATTTCCCGAACAGCGCAACGGCGTGCGACTGACCGGAGAATCGCGCCGCTCCTCCCGCGAACGACAGTGACCTCCGGCCCGACCCAGCCGATTCGTTACGTCGCCGCGACGGCGGGGCTTCCGGTGACCCAGCCTCTACTACGACGACCGGCTGGCAGCGCTTCTGTCGGAAGTCGTGCTGGCCGTCGCGAGCGGCCGAGCTCATCCCGCCCGGTTACGATCGGCGCCGCGTCGACATTGATTGGCTGAGGTTCGAACGAGCTGCGGTGCACCTCGCGGGCCAGCCTCGGTGGTTGGCAGTGGCAGTCGGTCTGCCAAACGGGACGCTCTTCCGCTGCGCCGGGCCGACCCGGGGCCGACCCGGTGATCTGTTGGCGGCCCGGCTCGCTTATTGTCCATTATTCCTACCCATTATGAGGATATTATGGACGCTGATGGGACGGCGCGATGTCCGCCAGTGCGCCAGCCCTAAATAACTCTTCGTATCCTTTTGATAATATTTGGTTAACAAAGTTAGGAATAGGTGCATGCTGGGTGAATATGCGGTATTAATTGCGTTATCTCTTGGGGTCCCTGGAGCACCTTTCCAGGGAGGGGAGGGAGACTGGATGGCGGTATCGGAGCACCCGGAGCGAGTCCTCTGGCGGTCGGCGTTGGCCCGATGCCGTTCGCTCAGCTGGATCACGCGCTATCAGCGACAGATGGTCGTGACGGATGCGATTTGCGGGCTGCTGACGGGCATGGCCGCGCTGGTTGGTCGTTTTCCCGGTCCGACCCAGCCGATTCTTTACGTCGCCGCGACAGCGGGCCTTCCGGTGCTGTGGGTTTCCTGGGTCGCGATGTTCGGGGGCTACGATCCGCGCTTCATCGGCCTGGGCTCAGAAGAGTTCCGGCGGATCATCAACTCCGGCATCAGCCTCATGGCCGCGATCGCGATCGTGTCCTACGGCTGGAAACTGGACTTCGCCCGCGGCTACGTCCTCATCGCCCTTCCGGGCTTGGCCGCCGTCAATATGGCCGCCAGGTATGCGATGCGCAAGCAGTTGCACCGTCAGCGCGAGCATGGACGTTACATGCGCCGGGTAACGGCCGTCGGTCACGCCAATGCGGTGGCCGACCTGATCGTGCAGCTACGTCGCGACCGCTTCCACGGACTGGAAGTGGTGAACGCGTGTGTGGCCGACTACACCAGCCTGACCGAGATAGAGGGCGTTCCGGTTACCGGCGGCTTCGCCGATGCCGCCCGGGTAGCGAGCAGTACCGGCTCGGACATGGTGGCCGTGCTCGCGTGTCCCGAGATGGACGGCCTCACCTTGCGCAGACTGGCCTGGGAGCTGGAGAAGGACCGCACCGACCTGTGCGTGGCGCCGGCCCTGATGGACGTGGCGGGACCGCGGACCACCATCAGACCTGTGGCCGGACTGCCGCTGCTGCACGTAGATCACGCTGACCTGACGGGGGTTAAGCGCGTGATCAAGAGCTTCTTCGACAAGGTCATCGCGACCGCCGCACTATGCGCCTTCAGTCCGCTGCTAGCCTTCATCGCCCTCGCCATCGTGTTCGACGACCGTGGTCCGGTGCTCTTTACCCAGACCCGGGTAGGCAAGGACGGGCAGCCATTCACGGTGCTCAAGTTTCGCACTATGGTGCCCGACGCAGAACTGCGCCGGGAGGCGCTCCTCGCGCTGGACGAGGGTGACGGGCTGCTGTTCAAGGTGCGCAAGGATCCGCGGATCACGACGGTCGGCAGCTGGCTGCGCCGCTGGTCGCTGGACGAGCTTCCGCAGCTTTTCAACGTGGTTCTTGGCGAGATGTCTCTGGTCGGGCCCAGGCCGCCGCTGCCCGTGGAGGCCTCGCGATACAGCGATGACGTGTACCGCCGGCTGGTCGTCAAGCCTGGCCTGACCGGGCTCTGGCAGATCAACGGTCGATCGGATTTGAGCCGGGAGGACGCCGTGCGGCTCGACCTGCGGTACGTGGAGAACTGGTCGCTCGCTCTCGATCTTCAGATCTTGTGGAAGACCTGTGCCGCTGTGGCCAAGGGTCGGGGGGCCTACTGACCCGCGTCGCCTCAAGCAATGTTCCGGGAAGTTGAGCGGGACAAGAAAGGTGTCGTAGCCAGCAGGCCGAACGACACGAGAATCACTAGTAACTAGGGCAGTTCGGTAAACGCAACAGCAGACAGCTACCAATTAACTGGGCGCATCGCATCGCAGCGCTGCGCTGGGGAGACACATGATGAGACACATTCGGCTGGGCCGCATGGCCCGGATCGGATTGGTCTCGGCCGCCGCACTGGTCACGGCATGGTCGGCGCTTCCAGCCCAGGCGGCCACCGGGCCCGTGTCGTCAACTCCGGCGGTGGGCACGCCGCAGTTGGCGACCACGGGGGCCACGGAGCAGGTCCGTCAGCTCGCCCAGTGCGGCGGCACCATGTACGCGGTGGGCACGTTCACCGAAATCCAGCGGTATTCGACCACCTACGCCCGGAACAACGCTTTCAGCTTCTCCGCGGCCTCGCCGTTCAAGGTGACGTCGTGGAATCCGAACGTCAACGGAATCGTTAATTCCATCGCGTTCAGCCCGGACTGCTCGCAGGCTTACCTGGGCGGGCTGTTCACCTCGGTGAACGGGACGGCGGTGAAGAACATCGCCGAGGTGTCGACCACCACCGGCGCGGTAGACACCGCCTTCGCGCACAGCGCGGCCGGCCAGGTGGAAACCCTGCTCACTTACGGTACCCATCTATTGACCGGCGGGTACTTCACCTCGATCAACGGCAGCTCGGCGAACCCGTACTTCACCAGCCTGAACACCACAACCGGCAAGGATGACGGCTTCCTGAACCTGGCGATCTCGGGGAATTATCAGTTCCCTGGCGTGTCCTCAAACCCGACCAGGGTTTACAACCAGCAGTTGAGTAACGGCGGGACGCTGGACCTGGTAGAAGGCGATTTCACCTCGGTCGGCGGCCTGCCGCGGCAGCAGATCTTCATGCTGAACCTGTCCGGCACCAAGGCGACCGTGACGCCGTGGACTTCCGGTGAGTTCAACGGAAACTGCGCGACCGTCGAGCCGTTCTACGTGCAGGCGGCGGCCTGGTCGCCGGCCGACTCCGAGATCTATGTTGCCACCACCGGCTACCACCCCAACGGCATGCCCGTCGGGGCGACCCCGCGGACCGGCCTGTGTGACGCGGCCGCGGCGTTCCCGTCAACACAGGCCGCCGTGGCCCACCTGTGGGTTAACTACACCGGCTGCGACTCGCTGTACTCCACTGCGGCCGACACCTCCACGGCGTACTTCGGCGGCCACGAGCGCTGGGCCGACAACCCCGATGACTGTGATGCGGCCGGCCCGGGAGCGGTTTCAGCGCCCGGAATGGTGGGCCTTAACCCGGCTACCGGCGCCATTAGCTTCAACCCGACCCGGGCCCGCGGTCTTGGCGCCGACGACATGCTGGTTACCAGCGCGGGCCTGTGGATCGCCAGCGACAACTTCGACGGTTCCAGCACGTGCGCGGGCGTCTACGGGTACGCGGGCATCTGCTTCCTGCCGTACAGCTAAGGGAGGCAGCGATGCCAGGTGGACGGGTACGCGTGCTGTACGTCGGCGGCCTCGGCCGCAGCGGCAGCACGCTGATCGAGCGGCTGATCGGGCAGTTGCCGGGTGTCTGCCCGGTGGGTGAGCTCGTCCACCTGTGGGAGCGGGGCATCACGGAGGGCGAGCGCTGCGGCTGCGGCGAGCCGTTCCGCCAGTGCCTGTTCTGGCGGCAAGTGGGGGCGGCGGCGTTCGGCGGCTGGGACCAGGTGGAGGTAAGCCGTGTCGCCGCCCTCCGGTTTCGGGTGGACCGGAACCGATTCATCCCCGCCCTCGCGAGGCGGGACCTCCGCCCGAAAATGCGCCAGGTCCTGACCGAATACATCTCCTACTACACGCGTATGTACGCTGCGATTACCCAGGTGAGCGGCTGTGAGCTCGTGGTGGACTCGAGCAAGCACCCGTCGCTGGCTCATTGCCTGCGCTGGCAGGCTGACGTTGACCTCCGGGTCCTGCACCTGGTAAGGGACAGCCGCGCGGTCGCCTACTCCTGGAGTAGGCAGGTGCTCCGCCCCGACACGGACCGCCAGAGCTACATGACCAGGTATTCGCCGGCCATGGCGGCGGGACAGTGGAACGCGCAGAACGCGGCCTTCCACCTGCTCGCCCGGCGCGGCTGTCCCACCATGCGGCTGAAGTACGAGGATTTCATCGCCGAGCCGGAACTGATCCTGCGCCGGGTGACCGGCTTCGCTGGGTTGCCCGCACAGGCCAGCTACCCGTTCCTGAAGGCTGACGGGACGTCCTGCTGGGCGTACCTGGGCGGCGGTCACAGCGTCTCGGGCAATCCCATGCGCTTCGCTACCGGTCAGGTTCCGATCCGCCGGGACGAGCGATGGCGCACCAGCATGCCCAAGGTGCAGCAGCGGGCCGTGACCGCTCTCACCTTGCCGCTGCTGGCTGGCTACGGGTACATGGGAGGCAAGCCGTGACCGGCTGGCCGTCCGTGGGCGTGGTCCTGCCAACGCACGACCGGCCAGGTCCGCTGCGCACCGCCCTGGCGGCCGTGCTGGCCCAGGATTACCCGGGTCAGATCAGCGCCGTGGTCGTCTACGACCGGGCCGAGCCTGACCCGCGGCTGGCCGACGGCGACCGCGTGCGGGTAGCCGCCAACGCCAGGACGCCCGGGCTGGCCGGCGCCCGCAACACCGGCATCGGCCTGCTGGACACTGATCTCGTCGCCTTCTGTGACGACGATGACGAGTGGCTGCCCCGCAAGCTTAGGGTCCAGGTCGAGGCGCTCCAGGCCCGGCCAGGCGCGGAGTTCGCGACCTGCGGCATCATGGTCGAGTTCGACGGGGCCGGGCACCCGCGGCTGGCGGGCCGCGACGAGATCACGCACGCGGACCTGGTCCGGTCCCGGATGGTGATGGTGCACTCGTCCACCTACCTGGTGGATGCGGGCGCGCTGGCCGGCGGTATCGGGCTGGTCGACGAGACCATCCCGGACAGCCAGAACGAGGACTGGGACCTGGCGCTGCGGGCCGCGCGGCGGCATCCGCTGGTCAACGTGGACCAGCCGCTGGTCCGGGTGGTGTGGGGCGCGTCCTCGCATTACGCGCAGCAGTGGCAGGCCAAGGCCGATTCGCTACGGTGGATGCTGGCGCACCATCCTGAGCTGGTCGGCTCACCGCCCGGCGCGGCCCGGATCTACGCGCAGCTCGCCTTCGCCTACGCCTGCCTGGGGCGGCGGGGCCAGGCCTGCCGCTGGGCCTGGCGGGCGCTGCGCAGCAACTGGCACGAGCGCCGGGTGCCGTTCGCGCTCGCGGTCGCGGTCGGCATCGTGCCCGGCGAGGTCGTGCTGCGGCGCCTGCACGCGCACGGGCACGGGATCTGACGCCGTGACCGGCCGGGTCCGGGTACTGGTGGCGGGACTAGTGGTCGTGGTGGTGGCCGTCGTGGTGGCCGTCGTGGTGACCGATCCGTTCTCCTCCTCGCCCTCTTCCTCTTCCTCTTCCTCTTCCTCGTCCTCGCCCGGGCCGGTTCCGGGCGGCCGGACGTCCCCGGCGCCGCCGGGGGTGTCCGGCACGGTGGACCCGGCGCTGGCCCCGGCCCCGCCGGCCAGCGGGGCCTACTTCGGCGCATTCGTCGGTCCAGCCGTGTTCACCCAGGCCAACGAGATCCTCGCGGTCCAGGAGCTGCAGGGCGAGCTGGGCCGCAAGCTCGCCATCGTGCATACCTACCTGAAATGGCAGGCGCCGTTTCCTACGGCCAGCGCGCTGGCCTTCCTGGACCAGGGCAGCATGCTGCTGATCTCCTGGGCCGGGACGGATACCAGGCAGATCGTGTCCGGCGCCGATGACGGCTGGATCCGGACCCGGGCCCGCCAGATCAAGGCGCTGGGCAAGCCGGTTTTCCTGGAATGGCGGTGGGAAATGGACCGGCCGAACCTGCGGTCCCAGGTGCATTCCGGGGCCGAGTACGTGGCCGCCTGGGATCACATCCGGGCGATATTCGCCTCGGTCGGGGTGCACAATGCCGCCTGGGTGTGGTGCCCGACGGCGAACGGATTCAGTGACGGCCAGGCGGCGGCCTTTTATCCCGGCAACAACGAGGTCGACTGGATCTGCGCGGACGCCTACCCAGCCTACGGCAGCACCGCTTCCTTCGCCTCCACCGTCACGGCCTTCCTGGACTGGGCGTCGCACTATGACAAGCCGGTGATGATCGGCGAGTTCGGGGTGCCGGAAAGCGACGGTGCCAGCCAGCGCGCGCAATGGCTGCGCGCGGCCCGGCAGGTGGTGGTGGCCGACCGGCAGATCAAGGCGCTGCTGTACTTCGACGCCAACCCGGCCGGGCAGGGACCGCAGGGGAGCTATTCGCTGGCCGGTGACGCCGCGGCCCTGTCCGCCTTCCGCGCCATCGCCGCGCAGCCCTACTTCAATCCCGCCGTGACCCACTGATGGTGGCGTGCGCCGGGCAGCCGCCCCGCACCCCCGGCCGGTCTGCCCGGGTGGCGGGGCTGGACTTCGACGCCCTGCCCGAGCAGCAGGTGGTGGCGCGGATTGTCGGGGACCTGGCGGAGGGCCGGGGCGGCTGGGTGGTCACGCCCAACATCGACATCTGCCGCCAGCTCAGGCGCGATCCGGCCGCGCGGGACCTGGTCAGCGGTGCCTCGCTGGTCGTGGCGGACGGGATGCCCCTGGTCTGGGCCTCCCGGCTGGGCGGCAGTCCGCTGCCCGAGCGGGTGGCCGGCGCCTCCCTGATCTTCACCCTCAGCGCGGCCGCCGCGGCCGCCGGCAAGTCCGTCTACCTGCTCGGCGGGGAACCCGGCGTGCCCGCACGGGCGGCCGCCGCACTGGCCCGCCGGTACCCCAGCCTGCTGGTCGCGGGCACCTGCGCGCCGCCGTTCGGCTTCGACCGCCAGCCCGGCCAGATCCAGGCGATCGCCGCCGAGCTGGCGCACGCCAGACCCGATATCGTGTTCGTGGGGCTGGGTTTCCCCAAGCAGGAACACCTCATCGCCGCCCTCGTCGCGGACCTGCCGGCCGCCTGGTTCATCGGCTGCGGCGCCGCGATCCCGTTCGCGGCGGGTGCGCTGCCCCGCGCGCCGCACTGGATGCAGCGCCTCGGCCTGGAGTGGGCTCACCGCCTGGCCAGCGAGCCACGCCGGCTCTTCCGCCGGTACCTGGTCGACGACCTCCCGTTCGCCCTGCGGCTGATCATCACCTCCGCCGCGGCGCGGCGGAAGGACGGCCCGCGGGAGGCTGCCTTCCGCCGCTCCCAGGCATCAGGCGGCGAACCGCCAGGCGGGGTCAGCGCCAGCTCGGGGGCTGGCCGAGCCAGCGGGTGAGGCGTTCGTCGGCGGCGGCGAAGTGCTGGTTGAGGGTGGTCCGCAGGGTCTCGGGCATGGGTGCGCGGGGGCGGGCGTTGTGCCGTTCGAATACCGGGTAGCCGTGCCGGCGCAGGCCGAGGAATTCCAGCACGCCGTCGTAGACCGGCTCGGGGTCGGTGAAGAACCGGCCGCTGTCCACCACGTGCACCCGGTCGCGGCCGACCAGCTTGTCGAGCCGTTCCAGCTGGTCAGCGTAGATACCCCGGGTCAGGTAGGCGTGGTGCTGATGACTGTAGCTGAGGTATCCGGGCTCGGCGACGATCCGGTCGGCTTCCCCGGCCAGGCGCTGATCTTCCAGCTCCAGGGCCCGCTCGAACGGCTCGGTCTCAAAGCCCCGGGCCAGCTCGTGGGCGTGCGCGGAGTAGGCCCGCTCGACCGGGTCGCGGACCAGCACGAGCAGCTTGACCCCGGGCAGGTCCCGGCTGATCCGCTCCGCCGCGAGCGGGTGGAACATGTAATACGGGCTCGACTCGAAGGTCAGCGGGACGTCACCGGTGGCCCGCCGGGTCAGCGCGGCCCGGGCCAGCAGTGGGAAATGACCCTGGTACCAGCCCAGGCCGTGGTCGTAACCGGTGTCGAAGTAGTGCACGCCCTTGTGCAGCACCGCCTTGAGGATCGCGGGATGCTGGTCCAGCGTGCGGTACATCGACGTGGTGCCGCCGCGCTGGGCCCCCACGATCAAGAACCCCGGCAGCATCCGGGCCCGGCGGGTCAGGCGGCCGGTGCCCACCGAGATCGAATGCGCGGCCCGCCGGGCCGCGGTCGGTGCCGACTGCGGCTCGACCTTGAGCCGCGGGACCGGTGCGGTCGTGCTGTGTGGCGTCATAGCTTTCTCATCGCTTCCTCGATCGCAGGGATCAGCCAGGTGCCGGGCCGCCCGAGCCGGGCGCCCGCCTCGGCCTGCCGGTCGGCCAGGTAGCGAGCCGACAGCTCAGCCAGGTACAACACGGCGACCACAGGTGCCTCGCCGGCCGCCACGCCGAACGGCGCGAGCCAACCGGCGGCGTCTCGGACGCACGCGGCGGCGACCTCGGCGGGCGGCCGCCGGCGCCGGACCACGTCGGACTGGAGCCGGTAATGCAGCAAGTCGAAGCCGGCCGGCACGCTGGCGGCGAATCGCTCCCAGTCCCACACCAGCAGGCCGCCGGCCGTGGCGGCCATGTTCCAGCCGGTCCAGTCGCCGTGCCAGGCCCCGAAGCTGAGCTCGGCGCCGGCCGCGGCCAGCGCCTCGAGGTCGGCGCCGAGCGCCGCCCGGTCCGGACCGGGCGGGCGTGCTCCCAGCCGGGAACGCAGCCCGGCCAGGTAACCCGAGCCGGCCAGCGGGCCGCGGCTTCTGCCGCCCACCGCGGTGAGTTCGGTCATCGCCGCGGCCAGCTGCCCGGGACGCAGGGCCCTGCGCCGCCGCCACACGGGCAGCGCGGTCATGATGAGCACCTCGCGCCCCTGCCACTGCCCGTAGTGCAGCACGCGCGGCACGGTCAGCTCCCGGAAGTCCTCACCGGCCAGCGTGTCCAGCGCGGCGCGTTCGGCGCGGATCAGGTCCCGGGTCAGCGGATTGACGCTGACCTTAGCGAACCCCGCCGCCTCACCCCGCGGGGTGAGCAGCTGCAGCACCGGCTTGCGATTCGCCCGGGCCGCCCCCAGATGGGTGCTGATCAGCACCTCGTAACCCAGGACAGACCGCAGATACGCCTCGATAGTGTCGGTGCCCGGCACGGCGCGGACTCGCAACCGTCCGCCGAGGCCCGCAGCGGCGGCGCCCCCGGCCAGGGCCAGCGCCAGGGCCCGGCTGCCCGCCCAGGCTGTGACCGAGCCGGGCTCGCCGTAGCGGCGGACCGCGGCGGCACTGGCCCGCCGGCCGGACGGCACGAGCAGCCGCGGGCGGCCCGCGGAGGGCAGCACGAGAAGGTCCCCTTCGCGCCCGCGGGCCGGCCTGCCGCGGAAGAGCGACGCACTGGCTGGCGGTGGCCACAGCACGGCGCAGACGTCGCCGAGGTTAGAGCGGCCGGCCGCGGACCCCGCTGGTGCGTCTTCTGACTGCACAGCCGACCGCGCATGGGCCGCGAATCCGGTCCCGGCTGCATCGGGCGGGGTCATTGCAGTCTCGGCGCTTGCTGGCCGGACATCGCAGCCGGAATGCCTGGCGCGGTCTCGGTCCCTGGTGTCCGCGCGGGGCCGATGACCACGCGGATAGTGGCAATGAAGATGGCCAGGATGAGGCAGCCGTAGATAATCCCGCTGATGATGTCGGTGAACCAATGCAGCGTCAGGTAACCGCGGCTGTACCCCTCGCTGAAGCCCAGCGCGGCGACCACGCCGGCCGACCAGACTGCCGCTCGCCTGCTCCCGCTGACCTCGCGCCAGATGAGATAGGCGATGAGCCCGTAGAAGACAAAAATGCGATCGCAGCCACCCGAGGGAAACGTACCCCACGGGCTGTTCGGGGGACCAATGCGGTGAAAGGTATGCCGCAGCGCTAGCGTCAGGTAATGATCGATGAAAATGGCGGCGCTGAGCGCCACCGGAGGAAGCCATTTGTGGCTGCGGTAGAAAGCCGTCAGGCAGACTGCCGCAGCCCCGGCCGCGCCCCAGGTGGTCCAGGTATCCCCCACCTTGGTCAGGCGAACCATGGCCGAGTTCCAGAAGTGGACCCGGTGATGAATCATCCAGTAATAGATCGGCTTGTCGATGCTCGGTCCCGCGTGCACGATCAGCACGCCAAGTAGCGAAGTCAGCGCGTAGACGGTCACAGCCCCCACGACCAGGATAAGCAGCATTCCGACGATCGACGACCACGCTGCCCGAACAGCGATCAGCAGATCGCCGCCATGGTGCCCATTCATCGGGGCGGTGGCCGGGGGAGAACTCCGGCCCGACCGCTTCGCGACAAGCGCTGTCACCGCCAGGATTACGGCTATACCTGCCGGCCACAGCAGGACCACTAGCGCGCTGAGCACGAGATCCCCCCTCCCGCTAATGTCGACAATGCTATACCCTGCGTTAATTTTTCCGTAAGGTTCTGTCTGTTAATTCTGCATGTTTTAGCCGACTTCTCGCCCAGCCGCTTGTTTGCGCCGGCGCGCGACGCCGGCGAGCTGTGCGGCGCCCGGCATGGCCGCCAGATGCAGGTCAGCGCGAAAGCGAAACAGGCCCACGGCCATGACGGCACAGCCGCAGGCGATAGCGGCCAGCGAGGCAATGGCGCCGTGGCCGAGTAGCCCGCGCGCCGCCACTGGCAGAGCGCCGAAGGAAAGAGCAGACAACACCGCGGCGATGAAGGTGCCGCGCCCGAATGGGTGCAACCGCACGGTCATAGCCAACTGGACAAGCGGCACGAGGTTGGCGACAACGATCGCGGCGGACCAGCCGATCGCCGCGCCCGTGATCCCGTAGCGAGGTATAAGCAGCACGTCCAGACCGACATTGATCCCGACGGCGAGCAGCCCGTTGACCAGGCTCCAGTAACTGCGGCCCGCGGTCACCAGGACCATGTCCACCTGCCCGCACGCAGTCTGGAGGAGCATCGTCAGGCCGAGTATCACCATGACGGAGGCACCAGCCCGGTACGAGTGGCCGAATACCGTGAGAACCTCAGGCCCGAAGACCACCGCGAGCATGTACAACGGCCAGGTCAGCACGATGAGCCATGCTGTCGTGGCCTGGTAGACGCGATTGGCGGCCGGCCGGTCGCCCTGGGCGAACATTTCGGTGAATCGAGGCTGGGCGGCCATCATGATGGCGACGTTTGCGAATTGCCCGGCCACCAGGAACCGGGTCGCGGCGGTGTAGATTGCCGCCTCTACGGGGCCGCGCAAGATGGCCACCAGGACGATGTCGATGCGCTGAATGGTGATCTGCGCGAGCGCGGCCAAGCCCCGCGGCGCGGTGAATCGCCAGAAGTGCAGCGGCGTCGGCCCGTCTGCTGATTCCGCCGGAGACGGGCCGGAACCGGTGGACATGCTTGTGGTGACGATCGCCGCTTCGGCCGGCTGCGGCCGTCGTCGGATGTAACGGAACCACAGCCACACGATGCACGCCGCGGGCACGTACGGCAACGCCCACAGGGGCGCGAGCAGGGCGGCACTTCCGGCGACCGCGGCCACGCCGATGCCCGCGAGCTGCAACAGCGGGCGGCCGATCCTGTCCACTATGACCGTCGGGCCCATCACGCGATAACCTCGGCTCGCCCCGAGGAGAACATCGAGCATCACCGCGAACGGCAACGCGATGGCAAGGGCTCTGAGCTCGCCCGTCACCACCGCGGGGGCCGCCCCGGCGTGGCCCAGCTGGCCGTCGACCAGCAGACGTGCCAGCGGGGCGGCGAACAGGAAGAGGATCGCCGCGGCGGTTACGGAGACGACGGCCACGGGCCGGGTTGCGGTACGCATGACTTCGGGAATGCGCTGGTGCTGACCGAGAGAACGCAACCGGGCGATGAAGTACACGGTTCCCGTCGCTGCTCCGAGACTTGCCACCGCCTCCACGATCAGGAACAGCGACATGGCCGTGAAGAAGGCGCCCGCGGCGGCCTTGCTGAAGCTTCTGGCGATGATCACCGTCAGCGCCACGGTGCCAAGGCCGGCCACGGCCGCCCCGATGAGGTTGAGGAGGCTGCCCCTGGCCACCTCGGCCAGTCGGCCGTCCGCCTGGCCGCCCAGCTGCGGGCGTCCCGCGGGCGCCACCGCCCGGGACCTCACTGGCTGCATCACGGGCGTCGCGCGAAGCTGCGCCTGTCGCCGTGCGGGTCGCCAGGGCGTGTCCGTCGCCCAAGACTTGCTCCCCGGAGCGCGCCTGGGCGCAACAAGCCTCGGGACGCTGGCCAGACCCAGCGTTCCGCCTGAATTGACGGCACGATTCTCGTGCCGCAGCCACTGATCGTTGCGCCACAGCAGGGCCACGGCGAGCATGATGAATTCAAGCGGCGCGGTCACTGCGGTGTAGGCGAACATGTACAGGAACGACAGCAAGATGACCAGCACGCCGGCCATCCCGTACGGCGTTTTATCACGTCGGTACCGCCAGCCCAGATACCCGAAGAAGCTGAGGAAAAAGACTGTCCCAACCCAGCCGTTGCAGATAAAGAGCAAGTAAAGCTGACCGTTGCTGCCGACCTCATACTGGCCGCAAGTTGGGCAGTTCGACGTTGGCCCGACCGCGATCGAACTCGCGCTTCCCTGCCGGTGCTGGGTGTCCCCGTACCCGATGACCGGCGCCGAGTTCGCGTCTTGGAGAGCGGTGATCGACAGTGACCCGCGAATCGAGTTGCTCTGCTGATGTTGCAGACGCGACGTGATAAGACCCTGCAACGGGGTCGCGACGACCGCGACCCCGACGAGCGCCAGTCCCGCGCATACCAGGCCAAGCGGGGCGAGCCTGCCCCTGGCCGCCAGCCGTACCGCGAGGTAGACCGCGGTCAGCCCGATCCCCACCCAAACGGTCCGGTTCAGTGAGTAGACCAACGGGATCAGGGCGACTACCGCGGTGACGAGCACCCACTTGCGCTGTTTCCTGCTGCCATAGGCCCACCAGGCCACCACGAGCCATGGCAGCAGGAGGGTCAGGCACTCACCCCAGGTGTTGGTGTACTCGAACGGCGCCTTCGGGCGTCCCTCGGTCACCCCCAGCACGCTAGTGACCTGCGAGAAGCCTGGATACAGGGCGGCCTGGATCAGGGTGTTCGACTGCATGCTGCGGGGCAGCACGTGGGCCAGCGGGGAAGTGAACTGGAAATGCGGGGCGACCACGCCGCCAAGGCCACCGATTGTCGTGTAGATCCCAACCAGGCCGAGCAGCCACGCCAGCCGACGGCGCGGCAGCTCGTCCTCGGTCAGGTTGCCCGCGTAAAGCAGAATGACGGTGAGCGCTCCGTAGGTCAGCCCCCGGTCCGCGAAGGACAGGACCCGGTTCGACAGCGGGCTCACCACGGTGTCTGGTGCGGACAGGCCCAATGTCGCGATCCCGGCGGCCACGCACACCAGGAATAGCAGCCACAGACCGAACGCCGGGGGAACGTTGATACGGCGACCGCACCGCTGCCAGGTGCGCATCTGCATCAGCATCGGGACGGCCATGATGAAGACCGACTCATCAGCGAGACCGAACGTCCACCAAACCGGGTATCCGGCCAGCAAGGCGGCGAGCGGCCAGGCTGGATGGCTTGCGAACCACTGCTTGCGGGGGCTAAACCGGTGCCTGCCGGGCGGCGTCTTGTCGGCCTGCCTGCTGGTGAAGGTGGTGCTGGGGCGCGGAGTAATGAGCGTCATGACGCCATTACCCCCCGGCCTGGCTGGTGCGGGTGCCCGTCGGCGCTAGCACGATCCACGTCGGCCCCGGCACGAAGTCCATCGGTACATGGGCAGCATCAAAGTAGTTAGTGACCGCCGCGAGGCCCGGCTTGGTCCAGGTGCCCGCGGCCGCCGTGCCTCCGTCCCCGCCGGGCGCCGTGCCGGAAAAAACCATGACCTGGCCCGTACCGATCACTCGAGCGCTCTGCGTAGTCTCCCCGTACTTGCGGCTGAGGTAGACGGTCTTGAACGAGACGATCTGCACGACCAGGTTGGCCACGCTCATCCGCGGGCCGCCGGCCATCTCTACCCAACGGTCGGCCCGGGCGTCGAAGTTCCACTGCTCGACCGACTGTCCGGGTACCTCCACCTTCACCGATGTCGGATGGGTCTCGTGCACGGTGGCCAGCGGCGCTCCCGGTAGACGGTAGGAGAACAGCGCAGGCGGTGGCGCATCGGACGGTCCCGCGGCGACCAGCGCCGCCGTCGAGACCGTCAGGCCATCAGATCCGGCCGAATACAGCGACGCATGTCCGGCGTATCCGTCGTCGATGATCTTGGTGCCGTCCAGGACCGAGATGAACGAGCTGGTGCCCCCGTCGTAGCCGGTCAGCGGGTGAAGCACCGACAGTGTCTGGCCGTCAGACGGGTTGGTGCTTGTCACCGTGCCCACGGTGCTCGCCTCGTCTGACTGGAAGACGGCCAGGTACCTGACCGGCACCGTCATCTCCTGAAAGACAAGGTCGGCAGAGCTGAGGCCGACCGGATCCGAGCCAGCCACGGCGACGGCGACAGCCGGCCGCAGCGCGACGGCGGCCGTCACACTGAGCCCGGTCAGCGGGGCCACGGACCCGGCGGGCGCGGTGGGTCTCGCGGTGGCCGTCGAGCCTGCCTCGACGCTGGCGGGCGATGACGCCGCGGCCGGCCTGGCGCTTGCCGTCGGGGAGCTGTCAACGGCCGCGGAACAC
>Ga0302178_10001877_pt1 | contig 17162 bp, 20 predicted proteins | sample I_Palsa_E1_3_FD_198790 | JGI IMG/M metagenome (GOLD analysis project Ga0302178, IMG submission 198790) | Peat permafrost microbial communities from Stordalen Mire near Abisko, Sweden - I_Palsa_E1_3 | ecosystem: Environmental > Terrestrial > Soil > Palsa > Peat permafrost | place: Sweden... | reverse complement strand
AAGCCGCCTCACCTGTTCGGCCGAGATACCGAGTGGACCGGGCTGGTCGCCTTCGCCACCGATGCCCGGCCTGGCGCCACGCTGGGCGTGGTCAGCGGACGGCGCCGACAGGGCAAGAGCTATCTCCTCCAGGGGCTGGCGACGGCCCTGGGCGGGATCTACTTCCCGGCCTTGGAGCTGACCGAGACGGTCTCACTCCGGTTGTTCGCCGACGAGCTCATCCGCTTCAGCAGGTCGCCGGTCCCGCCGTTCCGGGACTGGCTTGACGCCATTGCGTACCTGTTCCGGCTGGCCGGGGATCGTGTCGTTCCAGTGGTCATTGATGAGTTCCCCTTCCTGGTCAAGGCGTCACCCAGCCTGCCGTCGATCATCCAGCGAGAGCTTGGCCCGGGGGGAAGCGGATCAACGAGCCGCACGCGGCTCCTCCTGTGCGGCTCCGCCATGTCAGTGATGGGCGGGCTGCTTTCCGGGTCGGCGCCGCTGCGGGGGCGGGCGGGCTTCGAGCTGATTGTCCACCCCTTTGGCTACCGAGACGCCGCACGGTTCTGGGACATCACCGACCCCAAGCTGGCCGTGCTGGTGCATTCAGTGGCAGGCGGAACTCCCGCTTACCGGCGGGAGCTCCTGCGCGAAGACACCCCCGCGGACCTCGCTGACTTTGACCCCTGGGTGATCCGGACCGTGCTGAACCCGCAGACCCCGCTCTTCCGGGAAGCCCGCTACCTGCTCGCCGAGGAGACCGAGATCCGCGACCCGTCGCTCTATCATTCTGTGCTCGCGGCCGTCGCCGAGGGAAATAACACCTCCGGCGGAATCGCCAGCTATATCGGCCGGAAGTCCAACGAGGTCGCGCATCCCCTCCGTGTCCTGGAGGATTCCCGGCTGCTGATCAAGGAGCCCGATCTGTTCAGATCGGGACGGGCGAGGTACCGCATCGCCGAGCCGCTCATTACCTTCTACCAGGCCGTCATGAGCCGGGAATGGGCACGCCTGGAACTCGGCGGCGGATCAGCCGTCTGGTCCGGAGCCCGCGCCCGTTTCCTGTCCCAGGTAACGGGGCCGCATTTCGAAGCGATCTGCCGCGACTACGCGGCCGCTGCTGATCCCGCCGTCTTCGGCGGGCCGCCAGGCGAGGTGGGGTCCGGGGTAGTCGCAGACCCAGCCAACCGGACCCAGATCCAGATCGACGTCGCGGTGCTCGCGCCCGCCGAGCACGGGCGGCCGCGCAAGGTTCTTTCCCTCGGCGAGGTGAAGTGGGACCGGGTTATGGACCTGCGCCACGTCGAGCGCCTGCGGCGTGCCCGGGACCTGCTCGCGGTCAAGGGATTCGACACCCAGCACGCGGTACTCGCCTGCTACTCCGGCGCAGGCTTCGACCGCGAACTGCAAGCTAGCCAACGCCCCGACATCCGTCTGGTCGGCCTGGATCAGCTCTACGCGTATTAGAGGATGCGCAGGTGGCCCCGGGTCCGTGCTATAAGACCTCACTCTTCTGCCGATGAGCGGGCGTAAATGTGCAGGAGCTGTCGTGCAGTCGAAACGGATCCGGAAAGAGGTAGACTACTCGATCAGCCTGTTACAGCATGAACTCTCAGGCTGGCTTATAGCAGGATTGATATGTCTCCGGCCACTAGCTTTATCGGCCAATTGACTCAACTTCGTTCGTGAGGAACGACTATGTCGGAGGATAAACCAGAGGCTGGCAAGGGCGGCCGAGGCGACCCCAACACAGGTGCTTGGATAGGAGCAGGAGGGCTTATTGTGGCCGCTGTCGTCGGCGGCATTTTTGCTCTTCTCGCTGCACGAGGAGGAGGCCCGCCAACCCCAACGACGAGCCTGTCCTCTCCCGCAGTGTCGGTCTCCGCAGCCACAACTAGCCCGTCGTCTAGTACGGTCGGCAACCTAGTCACGCTGGTGAGCCCGGGGGTGGACACCGTCGCGTACAGCTTCGACGGCAAGTACCTAGCGGCTGGGAATGCGAATGGGATCGTCCGTGTGTGGCAGACGAGCAATTGGCAGGTTGCTGACTCAATGACTAACCCGAATAGCAAAGGTGTCACCTCGATAGCCTTTAATCGCGCTAGCTCGCTGCTAGCCGCGGGCGACGCTAACGGACACGTCTATGTCTGGGCCAGCGGCCACGCCACTGTTCTAAGCGATCCGTCTGACGCACCCATCCGATCAGTCGCATTCAGTCAAAACAATAAATACCTGGCAGCTGGCGATACGAGCGGAACGATCAACGTCTGGCAGACGAGTACGTGGAGGCTGGTCAGTTCAATGACCGACCCAGGTAGTTCAGGTGTCAACTCAGTGGCCTTCAATCCCACTAACTCGCTACTTGCCGTGGGCGACGCTAACGGGCGCATCTACCTTTGGGCTAATGGCCACGCGACCGTTCTGAATGACCCGTTTGGGGCCGCTGTGCGGTCAGTCGTCTTCGCCGCGGACAACAGGGCACTGGTCAGCGGCAATAGTGCTGGCTATGTCTATGTATGGCACGTGGGCAACGGCGAGGCATGGCTGACGACGCTTTCGCCCAGCCACTACGAGGTCGCCGAAACTCTGCACGATCCTGATACTAAAGGAATCGAGTCGATTTCATTCAATGCCAGAAGTACTACTATCGCGGCAGCCGATGGAAACGGGCGAGTGTACTTGTGGCTATACAACCCCACCCCGGGACAATTCCAGTATCCCACCAACGACGCTGCACTGTCTGTTGCCTACAGCCCCGATGACAGTTACTTGGCCATTGCATCCGCCAGCGGGAATGTCTATGTGAAGCTGGTAGGCTCTTAGTCTGGAACAGCACTTATGCCGGTAAGTTTTCGAGGTCGGCAGTGGGGCCGGCACCAATGTTCACGGGCGGCGTGGGCGTCAGATGGCTCTGGCCTCCCGGCCCTCGTAACGCCCACTATCATGCCGCCGCGAGCGCGTCACCGGTCAGAGCCCTAGTACGCGGCGAAGTCCCCGGTCGACGTCGTCCATGAGGGATGCAGACGCGTAGCCGACAGGTTCCTCAAGGTCGGTCTTATCGAGGGTGATGAGGGCGGTGACGTTGATGACTGAGTCCTTGGGGAGGCCGGAGACGGCCGCGGGCAGGAAAACGTTGCCGGGCATGGCGGCCAGCGCCGTATTAGACATGATGACGGCCGCGATGGTGGTGTTGAGCCGACTGGCGTTGAAGGGGTCGGACTGGATGATCAGGACTGGGCGTCGCTTGGCGGGCTTACTGCCGCGCGCCTCGCCGAGATCGGCCCAGCAGATGGCGCTGCGCTCGGTCACCAGTCGTCTTGGCCGGCCAGGTAACTGCGGCCAGCGGCGGCAGCGGCGGCGTTGGAGTCGTCATCGCCGGTTCGCAGCGCCTCGTCGATCTGCTGGGTGAGCGAACGCGAGGCCAGCTGGTCCAGGTAGCTGCGGGCAGCGCGGGCGAAGAACTCGGACCTGCTGATACCCAGTTCCTGTGCTTGCCTGGTGGCTTGCTCGTAGGTGTCGTCGGGGAGCGAGATCGCTGTCTTCATACCCTCAGTATAACCGGGTATTACTTCGATGAGAATCGCTAGGGCGACGTCGTCAGCCCGCACTCTCATGCCGCTTTGCGGGCTTACCGCATGTTTAGTCTCCCAGCAGTGAGGAGGCGACTGTTCGGATGGCTTCCTCCAGTGCATCGGAATTGCTTATTACAGCTGCAGGCGGGAACGTCCAGCCCCGGATCGCGCCTGTCCTCGGCTTGGCGGTGCCGGCGAGCACGCCCAGCGTCTGGAGGTAGACGTCAAGTCCCGCCCTCCCTGAGTCTGAGACGGCGACCCCGTTGGCGTCTTCGTACCAGCCCAGGGTGACATCAGTGAGGCCCATCCACCGGGGCGGTCCCGGCGGAAATATCCAGCCGATAGACAGAGGCCCCCTGCCTGGCACCGCTACCCGAAGTGAGCAGCCGGTAGTGCCCCAGAAAACGGTCAGGCCATCGACTCTTGCCAGTGCTTCGAAGAGGTCTTGCAGGTGATGGCGGTACTCATCATCGGTGATGGTCGCGCAAAGGTCATCGGCGCCCGCAAGGGCAGTCTTCGCCGATCCTTTGTCGCCTGGCCGGAACTCCGCCGCAGCGATTACCCGCGCCTCGAACGCCCCGTGATCCCCGCCGCTGAAGCGGACCAGTTCGACGGCAGAAAAACGCGCTGACTTCATGGTCGCGTTCAGGTACCGGAGCGTGCGCAAAACGGACAGCGTGAAGTGCTGTGCTGCCGCGACGTAATGAAAGCTGCCGTCACGAAGCTGTGCCTGCAGACGTTCCCGCCAGTCCACAGCATCATCTACCGCCGAGCCCCACAAAGTGGTTACCGCCTCGTCGAGTGAAGCCCCTGGCAACACCGTTCCAGGCGGACAATGCGGACCGTGAAAGTACCGCTGAGCGACCCTCGTCTCGAATTCCTCCAGGGTCATTCCCCATAGGTCCGACCCGTAGTCGAGCAGCTGAGCCAGGCACTCCCGGAAGTCAGGATTCTGCGGACCGGTCTTGAATTCCACCACTGCCAGATCGCCACCGTTACCTAGCAGAACCAGATCGACACGACCGGAATCCAGGCTCGACTCGCGCCCCACAACCAGGGCGGGACCTACCAGTCCGAGCTCTTCAAGAGGCAACAGCTCAGGCTGCCGCTTGAGCTGTTCCTGCAGCTGAAGCTCATGCTCCGCGGGTACCTGCTCAAGCAGCTGCCAACTGCCATCCGGTAGCTCGATCGCCAGCTTGTGCGCCATGACCATCACCTTGCCACGCTGTAAGGAGTCAGCGACCGGAATAGGCTGAACGAGTTAACACCAGCCGGTCGACGGACCTCCGCCACACACTCACATGCCGCGGACAGAGCGCCGACCAGGCCCGGTTATGGCGCTGGCGGCCACATCCCGGCGTTTCCGCTACGCCTTGTGCGGTATTTTACAAGCCGTTTCCGCGGAGACGCTCTCACGTGCCGCGAGGATGACTGGTCCGGCTGGCCCGAGCCTGCGGACGCGATTACCGGGCCCGGTCCGTAATCCGCAAGTAGTACCCGGCCGGATCGAGGATCCGGAAGTCCTTCATGCCCCACGGCCGGTCCTGCAGATCCTCCGCCAGCGGCCATCCCGCCGCCGCCACCCGGTCGCGCTCAGCAACGACGTCGTCAACTTCGAGCACCAGCTCCACCCCGGCAGGCGGCAGCCGCGCGGCACGGACATCCGGAACTACCCGCCTGGCGGCCCCGACACGCACGCTACCCCGCTGCAGCGAGACATACTCATCCCGCTGGCCGCGCCGATCGGCGGTGAGGCGGAAACCCAGGACGCGCATATAGAAATCAACGGTGGCGTCAAGATCGTCCGGGAAGATCTCGAACCGCAGTGTCATCTCCACCATTGGATGGTGGCATACCGGCATCAAATCAGCTCAGCGTCAGCCTGTAACGGGCCACCAGACTCGTCCGCATCTGCGCATGGTGCTTCACTGGTGCTTCACGTCCGCTGGGCCGGACCAGGAAGCTGGAGTATCGGCTCGTGCCAGCGTCCGGTGGAACGCGGGGTCCTGCTGTGGCCTCAGGGATGGGTAACCGGGACGTGGCTGCGGTTTACCACCGATGGTGGACCTGGGCGCGGAAGCGCTGGTCGTAGATGGCCTTGATGGCGCTGAGCTGGTCGCCGGTGAACGGTGGCAGTGCCGCGGCGGCCGCGTTCTGGCGGGCTTGGTCTGGGTTGCGCGCCCCGGGGATGACGGTGCTCACGCCCGGCTGCTGGATGACCCAGGCCAGGGCGGCCTGAGCCGGGGTCGCTCCGGGCGGTGCCAGCGCGGCGAACTCGCGGGCCGCGTCGACTCCGGTATCGAAGTCGACGCCGGAGAACGTCTCGCCAGCGTCGAACGCCTCGCCGCGCCGGTTGTAGCTGCGGTGATCGCCCGCGCCAAATGTCGTGTCGTGGGTGTACCGGCCCGATAGCAGCCCAGAGGCCAGCGGGACACGGGCGATGATCCCGACCCCGGCGGCCAGGGCGGCGGGCAGCACCTGGTCCAGCGGCTTGCGGCGGAACGCGTTGAGGATGATCTGCACGCTGGCCACGCCAGGCCGGGCGATCGCGGTCAGCGCCTGGTCGCAGGTTTCCACGCTGACCCCGTACGCGGCGATGCGCCGCTCGGCGACCAGCGTGTCCAAGGCGTCCCAGACCGCGTCCAGGGAGTAGACCGGGTCAGGCGGGCAGTGCAGTTGGACGAGGTCCAGCGTGCTGGTACCCAGGTTGGCCCGGGACCGGTCCGTCCATGCCCGGAAGTTGGCGAGCGTGTACAGCGCGGGGTCCAGGGCAACGCGGCGGCCCATCTTGGTGGCCACCGTCACCCTCAGCCCCGGATGGGCGGCCAGGAACCGGCCGATCAGCCGCTCGCTGCGGCCGTCACCGTACACGTCTGCCGTGTCGAAGAACGTGACCCCGGCCTGCGCGGCCGCCTCCAGCGTTGCTAGCGCGTCAGCGTCGGCCACCTCGCCCCAGTCGGCGCCCAGCTGCCAGGTTCCCAGCCCGATCACCGAGACGGCGCAGCCGGTCTTGCCCAGAACGCGTTCTTCCACCTGCCCACACTACGTGTCGCGGTCCCCGCCGCCGGCAGGGCAGGACAGGACCGCGGACGTGGCATTGAACCGCGGCCCGCCGCCGCGGACGCCCGATTGTGCCGGTGAGCGGTAGTTTGCTCGTGGGCGGCGCTCTTGAAATGCTTCGGTTAGTTCGAGGCGTTCCTCGACGAGCACCGCAGTGGACTCAATCGCTGCCTGGACGGGCTGACCGAGGAGCAGGCACGCCGGTCGCTGGTGCCTTCGCGGACCACATTGCTGGGCCTGACGACGACACCATCGCCAGCGTCCAGCAGGCACACCGCGAGGCATGCGAGTCATCATGGCGTGCGACGTCATCCCTGGGGCTGGACGACACCGTCTACGGCTACTGACGCGGCCCGCTCCCGCTGCGCTGGGTGTACCTCCACGTCCCCCGCGAACTCGCCCAGCACGGCGGGCACGCAGACATCCTGAGGGAGCAGATCCTCAACGGTTAGCGCCGGGTGTCCGCTAGTCGCGCGGCTGCTCATGGATGCCCTGCCAGCGCACGCGGCTGTGGGTTGGTCTTGGGTGTGGTGTTCCTAGCCTGGGCAATGCAGGTGCTGGAGCTTGCTCGGGGTGAGCGGTGGATGGCGCCATACGGCCTCGGCGGAGTGAGCGGGGAGGGAGCAGGTGATGTCCATCCGGTGCGGGGTTTCCAGAAAGATGATCTCGGCGCGCAAGGTCTGGTCGTCGAGCCAGCCGCCGGAGGCGGCCACCGGGATGGTTTCGCCGTGGCGGTCGGCGTGGTCAGAGACGGTCCAGGCTCCGGCACCGACGGGAAAGGTCAGTGTGTTAGTAGGCTCGATGAGGCTGATCTGCCAGCCGCTGGCCCGCGGCGCGACCTCGATGGAGGCCAGGAAGGGCTGAACCTGGGTGCCTGCGGTGCTGGCGGCGATGGGGAATGGCCCGCTGGTCCACGGGGTCCAGTCGGCGGGAGCCGGCGCGCCGGGGCAGGCGGGCAGCTCAAGGCAGGCGAGCCGGACGCTGAGCTGGTCGTGCGCGGACCCGGCGTCCGCTGAGACCGTGCCGATGCCAGGCAGCAGGTGGGTCCACATGGCGTCGAGGACGGCCTGCATGGCGGTCGTGTAGGCGGTGGTGACGATCACCGTGCCCTGCTCGGGCAAGATCACGCAGAACTGCCCGAAGGCCCCGTCGCCTCGGTATCCGTGCCGGGACATCCAGAACTGGAAGCCGTAGCCCTGCCGCCAGTCAGGGTTGGATTCGCCCGGGTTGCTGATCTGCTCCGACGTCGCCTCGGCCACCCATTTCCCGGGGATGAGCTGGGTCCCCTCCCACCGGCCGCCCTGCGCGTACAGCAGCCCGAGCTTGGCGATGTCCTCGGTGCGGGCATGCAGGCCGCTGAAGCCTTGCTCTCGCCCCGGCGGGAAGGTATGCCAGCCGACGTGCCCGATCCCGAGCGGGTCGAACAACCGCGGCCGCAGGTAGCCGGTGAGGGGCATCCCCGCTTTACGCTGGATGATGCTGGCCAGCGCGTACGTGCAGGGCTGGTTGTAGGCGAAGACCGTGCCGGGATCGCGGTCGGGCGGAATCAGCAAGAACCCGCGGACCGGCTCTTCCGGATCACGCATGACCGCCTCGCCCAGCATGTCCCGGGTATGACCGGAAGCCATCGACGCGACGTGCCGGACCTTCATCCAACGGCTGCGCGAGTCAGTGATGTCCGCGGCGAATTCGGCGAAGTGCGAGAGAACCGTATCGTCCAGATCGAGCAGGCCCTCGGCCTGCGCGAAGGCCGCCGCAGTGGAGGTGAAGCTCTTGCTGAGCGAATACAGCAACTGCGGCCGCCCGGCGCTGTACGGCGCCCACCACCCCTCAGCCACCACCCGCCCGTGCCTCACCACCATCAAGCTGTGCATCTCGATGTCGGGACGCCCATCTACAGCGTCCAGGAAGCTGAGGACCGCCGCCGGATCGACCCGTTGATCCGCAGGCGTGCTGCGCGGCAGGGAACTCGGCATGATGCGAGCCTAGGACACTGCGCCGGCAGGCCGCGTCCGTGCGGACCGCCGCCGGTCACCCCATGGTGGTGACGGTGAAAGCCCCGGCCAGCCTCCCCCGGCTCCCCGCCGCCGTCGAGGTCGCCGCGTACCGGATCGCGACCGTCCATGCGCGAACGGGCCGCCGAAGGGACTCGGGTGTGTTCATGAGTCTTTCCTCCCTATACGGTGTGCGCCGGCACCGTGCCGGGCACGCCAGCCTTGCTGCAAAGCAGCGCTTCGATGGAGTCGGCGGCGAGGTCGGCCCCGTCGCGGGCGCCGAAGGCCCGCGACCGCCGCCGGGCCTCCGCGGCGAACCGGTCGGAGGCGAGGACCTCCTGGACCGCGGCCCGGATGCGGAGCTCGTCCGTGTCGGGCGGCAGGGCCAGGCCCAGCCCCCCACTCCTCGATCAGCCGGGTGTTGGGGGCCTGGTCCCCGCCCTTAGCCGGGATACCGACGACGGGGACCCCGTGGCGCAGGGCCCGCATCATGGTTCCGTGCCCGCCGTGGCCGAGCACGACCGCGGCCCGCTCCAGGAGCTGCTCGTGGTCCGCGAAGGACGTCAGCCAGGCGTTGGCGGGCGCGGACAGTTCGGCGGGCTCGACGATTCCGCCGGTGGTGGCGACCACGTGCACCGGCAGCGGCGCCAGCGCGTCGAGCGCCCGGTGCAGCATGGCCGGATCACGCTGCTCGGCTACCGTGCTGAAGCTGAGCAGCACGACCGGGACGGGGTCGTCGTCCGCCCACGGCAGCGCCGCGGGTACGGCCTGGCGCTCGCTGGTGAGCACCGGGGCCCCGTGCACCACGTGGGACCAGTCCACGGTCGGCTCGCCGTCCAGGGCCGCCAGCGTGTTCACGTGCAGCAGGTCGCGCTCGCCCCACAGCTCGTCCAGCGTCGGCAGGGCGTCGAACCCGGCTCGCTGCCGCGACTGGCTCTGCATGGCGACGTTGGCGCGCCACATGTCGATCAGCCGGTAGCAGAAGGTGTGCAGCATCACCGCGGTGGGCCGGCCGAGCCGGGGAGCCACGTTCAGGGCCGCCGCGAACATCGCGTCGATCACCACCAGGTCGGGGTCGTCGGCCGCGACGATGCCGGCGAGTTCCTCCCCGACCGCGGGCGAGCTGGTGTAGCCGAACACCGTGGCCAGCGGGTGGAAGGAGTAATGATCGAGATCCGAACGAGCGTGGCTGAACGCGCTCGCTTTCACCCCGGCCGCTGCGGCCCGCGGCACCATCTCCGGCCGCCCGTAGAACCGGACATCGTGCCCGCGGCTCTCGAGCGCGTTCGCGATCCCCAGGCCCGGCGGCAGGTTCCCGCCGCCGTCCCAGCACGCCCACCCGATTCTGCTCATTTGGGTTCCCTCTCCCTAGGTTCCCAGCGCGCCCCGGACGAGGCGCAGCATGACCGCTTCCGCGGCCGGGCGGTCCAGGCGCAGGTCGCGCCGCAGGACCTTCCAGACGTACACATCCATGGCCACGACCAGCGCGGTGACGGCAGCTTCCCGCTCGCCCTCGGCGCAGCGGTCCAGCTGAGCCTGGAACGACTTCTGCACCCACGCGCGGTGGTTCTTACGGCCGAGCCGGGCCAGGTCGGCGAAGCCGGCCACCTGGTCCTCCACGGCCAGCATCCGGACCACCCGGTCGCCGATTTCCTCGTAGTCGTCGAACAGCCGGGTCACCGCCTGCTCCGCCGAGGCCGCCCGCTCGAAGGGCCGGGAGCGGTCGCGGACGCTGCCGATCACCGCCATGATCAGCTCCTCCTTGCTGCCGAAGGCGCGCAGCACGGTCTGGACGCTGGTCCCCGCCGCGGTGGCGACGTTCTCCAGCGTGAACCCGGAGGACTTGGTCTCGAACAGGTCCCGGGCGGCGTCCAGGATCCGCTGCCGGGTGGCCTCGGCCTGCCGGGCCCGGGTCTCCATCGAGTACCGCCGCGAATTCATGTTAGTGATGGTGACACGAATCAGATTTCATGTCAACGCCATACTCACGAATAGGCGCGACCGCCGGAGTGTGCCCAGCCTGGGCGCGCAGACGCCGGTTACGGTGGTTGCTATCGGCGGGTGGGCTAGCGGGCGGCAGCGGCGTTGAACAGGCGCTGCCCGGCTGCTCCGGGCAGCCACTCCAGTGTCTTCTCAAAGTGCACGGTCGTACCGTGGCGTTCGTTGCCGGTGAGCTGCATGTTGTCGGCCACCGCATCGATGATCTTCAGACCGCGGCCGTGCTCGGCGGTGGCGGGTACGGGCTCGCCGACAAGAGCAGTCACGCCTGGCCGTTCCTGGTCATTCTTAAGGCCGCCCTGGACAGTACTGGTTCCGCTGCCAGCATTGACCACTTCGATGACGCACTGCCCGTCCCTGGCGCTGGCCTGCACCTCGTACTCCTGGCCAGGCCCGGCGTGCTGAACGACGTTTGCGCAGGCCTCGCTCAGCGCCAGCGCGATGTCGGCGCGCGTATCCGGCGTGACTCCCAGAGTCTCCAGGCACCGGTCCAGAACCCGGCGGCTGACTGGCACGCTGGCGGCATCGCGGGGCAGGTAGAGCGCCATCTTGATTTCCATGCCATCCACCTCCGGCCGGCACCAGCTACATCGGCAGGCCTTTGAGCCCGCCTGATCACTTCTGCCTCAGCCGGGCGGCCCCAAACCCGGTTGGCTAAATGACGTCAGCCAGCCATGCGCTCTGCATGGCCGACGTCATGACGTAGGAGCCTGCGTCGAAGTAGAACACGGCCCTGGCCCCGACGCTTTCGGCGCCTGAGAGGAGATCCTCCTCCTGGCTGGTCGCGTTCGGGTCGCCCGGAGGGATCCCGGTCTCAGACACCATGAACGGCAGGTCGCCGCTGGCGTTCTCGACGTCCGTGTAGCTGGACGCGAACCGGTTCGACCAGGTCGTGCCCGTGTTGGCGTAATAGCCGTCAAGCCCCGCCATGCCCACGTTGGCGACGGTGTAGCCGCCGCTCGACCAGTAATTGGCGACGGCCGAGCCGCCCTGCTCGATGTTGGGCGCCCAGACCCAGGTAATAAGGCTCTTGGCGGTGGCGTTCTGGTCGATTACGCCGGTGACGTGGTTCCACGCTTGGATCCATTCGGATTCTTGCTGGGCCTGACTCATGAACTGGGTGTTACCCGAATACCAGTCCCACGGGTACCACGACCCGTTTGGCTCGTGGTCGAACGTCAGGTAAAGCTTGCGGTTCAGCGACGCGACGGCGCTGGCGAAATTGGTCAGATAGGGGTCCGAGTGGCCGGCGATAACCGACGACAAACTCACGGAGGTGCCCGAATTGCAGGGGTTACCGCAGGTTTGCAGCTCAAGGAACGGCGTGACCGAACTCGGTAGCGCGCTGACGTCGGACGACTGGACCCCTTCATCCCAGCCGTAGTACTGGATCGCGCCCGCGTATTCCGACGACGCGCCGATCGTGTAGTTCAGGTTGTTCGCGCTCTGGTAGAGCCCGTATGGCTGCGCTGCAGCGGCCGTCGCGCTCGGGGCACTCAGCGCGAGGCCGGCCACCGCAGCGGCCAGCGCCCCGAGGACGCTAGTCGATGCGCGTCGTAGCAGCACGACTACGTTCCGCCTTCCTGTCGCAGGTACCGATTTAACTTGACTCTGCACAGGAGTCGAAACCCGGATCGGCAGAATTAGCAGATGACGACGGAAGACCCCTATCACCTGGAGCGGTTCGTCGCGGCCCAGGACGTTGGCGGCACCTACGATCGCGCCGCCGCCGAGCTGCGTGCTGGTCGCAAGACCGGCCACTGGATGTGGTTCATCTTCCCGCAGATCGCCGGCCTGGGATACAGCCAGGCGTCACGGATGTACGCGATCACCTCACTGGAGGAGGCCAGAGCGTACCTGGCTCATCCGGTGCTCGGCGCGCGGCTGATCGAATGCGCGACCATCTTGACCGGCTTGGCCGGCCTGACCGCGGAGCAGATCCTCGGCGAGGTTGACGCGCTGAAGCTACGATCCTCGATCACGCTGTTCATGCACGCGGCTCCCGGCGAGCCGGTGTTCCGTCAGGTCCTGGACCAGTATTTCGGCGGAGAACCCGACTCCGCGACCGAGGATCGCATCTGAACCCCACGTTCGCAGGTCAAGCACTGCCCAGGCGCCGGGCGAAGCGGACCCGGTCGCCGCCCTGGCCGTCGTAGCCGGAAGAGACCGGGATGCCGTCGACCGCCACGTCGCCCGGCTCGAGCCGGAAGCCCATCCGCTGGTGGAACGCGACCGAGCCGCGGTTCACCGGCGACGTGATCGCGCGGACCAGGACGCAGCCGCGAGCCTCGGCAGCCTGGAAGAATGCCTGGTACAGCAGCCGGCCGAGGCCGCTGCCCCGCTCGGCCGGATCCACCCCGACAAAGTGAATGTAGGCCTCGCCTGACCGGGACTGGGAGATGAACCCGACCAGGAAGCCGGCCAGCTGGCCGTCGCGTTCCGCCGCGAAACTGGTGTCGGCGAAGTGCTCGAAGAATAGCCGCGGAAGCTTGTCCGCCATCTGGCGACCACCCCACCACTGGTCGAGCACCGAGATCACAAATGGGTAGTCGGCCGCGGCGAGCTGGCGGATCTGGAACGTCATGGTGCAACAGCCTCCACTGATACGGACGGTCGGCAATGCCGCTCGGTCATCATCGCAGGCTGTAAGCCATGGCACTCGCATTGATGGAGCCTCAGTGGTGCATGCCGGGTGCGCGCAGCCCGAGGCGGCGCTGTTCGATGACTAGGCAGCGGTCCTCCACGTAAAGCAGCCCGGCGCCCTCGGCGATGGTACGTGCCTCAGCCGACGCGATGCCCAGTTGCAGCCACAGGGCCGTGGCGCCGGCCGCGACAGCCTGGCGGGCGATATCTGGCGCTTGCCATGGCGGCCGGAACACGTCGACCAGGCCGATCTGTTCGGGGATGTCGCCGAGTCTCCGGTAGACCTGCTCGCCGAGGATCTGGTCGGCATGCGGGTTGACCGGGATGATGCGCCAGCCAAGCCGTTGCATGTAGGCCGGCACCGAGTGTGCTGCCTTGGCATCCGAGACACTCGCGCCGACCACCGTGATGGTGTCATAGGTAGCCAGGAGGTGCTCGACAATGGCGTCCGTACCGGTCACCCAGTCACCCTAACCGGCCCGCTGCTCAGGTAGCGCCGGCCCTCTCTGCGCGGTACGTTCCGCGGTACGGGCCGGGCGAGATAGATTGCGGTCGTGAGCACGCGAGTAGCGCCGATCTTCCCGGTTAGGGACGTGGCCGCTGCCCTTGCCTACTACCGCGGGCTTGGTTTCGGTGCGCGCCAGTGGCACGGCGGCGGATACGGCTTCGTCACCTTTGACGGCGCGGAGATTCACCTTGGCGCCGAACCGGACCTCGACACGCGAACCGACCGCCGGTCGACGGCCTACCTGTTTGTCGAGGACGCCGACGCGCTGGCCCGGACCTGGCTTGCTGCGGGAGCCGATGTGCGGCTCCCGCAGGACACCGAGTGGGGTCAGCATGAGGGCGCGCTCGTCGATCCTGACGGCAACGTGATCCGGTTTGGCTCACCAATGAACCCAGACTAAGCGGGCTAGCCTGACTGGCCGGCTGAGCGGAAAAAGGAGAGCTGTCCTAGGAGGTTGCCGGCCGCCGAGACGAGGAGCTCGGCAGCCTCAACCGCCTCCCCGGCTTCGTCTGCCGTGGTTGAATCAGCGGGCATGCGCGGGTATTCGAGTTCGTTTCTGCGGCGTCGCAGGTCAGTGAACGGCCGGAAACCGTCGCCGAACTGGGCCCTGACCACCTCATCAACGGTAGCGTGGCCTCCTTCGGAAGTGGCGCGGATGCCTTGCTGGGCCAGCAGAGCAGTGCAGGCAAGCCGGGCGGCGTCGTACGCCAGGACATAAGCACTGCGGGCATCAACCTCAACCAGGGTGGCCGCGGTATCTAGGGTCCTTCGCGCAGTCTCGAGCAGGGGAGCGCCGCTGGCTTCCGCGCCCGTCACGTACTGGAGCCTTCCCAGACGAACCTGTCGCTCCACCTCGGCCTCGCCTCTTGACCACCGGGGCACCGTCACGCCTCCTCTGTGGCAGCGGACTCCTGATCGTCCTCGTCTGGGACCAGGACGCTCACAAAGGGGCCGGACTGAATTTGCTGAACCAGCGGGTCGGCAGCCTCCCGCCATACCTGAGCAGGTCGTATCACGGGGTTGACGGGCATTCCCAGCCTCTGTTGGGCGCGGTCCGCCGCGTCATAGACATCACCGCGCGCGGGATGCCCGACCACCAGGACATCCAGATCGTGTGGCGGCGGCCCCTGCTGCTGCAGATAACGCGCAGCCCAGGAACCGAAGATCAGGACCCGCTCCGCACCATCCAGCCCGGCGAATTCCTGAGCTATTACCTGCAGCGGCCCCCAGGACAGAAACAACAGGTCGGTCAAGGGCTCGACCAGGCGATTGCTCGTATTCGCCCGGATCATGGCTGATCTCCCGAGCTCGCGGCGACGCAGCAAGCCCGCATCGGTCAGGCGTTTTACCTCTCCGTGCACAGTGCTGAGCGGAGCATCGAACCGCCTGGCCAGGTCTGTGAGGCTGTACTCACGTTCCGGGTTGAGCAGCAGCGCGGCCAGAATGTCAGCTTGCAGCGGCGACCTGAACACCGGCAGAAGCGCCGGCGCCTTACTTCGCATAACCTGAAGATATCTTCGATCTAACCGAAACGTCAAACGTAAATCACCTTCCCCGGTAAGGGACAGCCGTGCGCTGCACACCACGATGGCCCTGCCCTGGTCAGGTTGTCCCGAGCTCGATGTCTACGACTAGCTCCTCGCGTGTTCCCTGGAAGGTCAGCTTGATGGCACGGGCGAGCGGGTCCAGGCGGGGCAGGAACTGCAGTACGAGCTCCTCTTGCCTGACGCGTTCCTCGGCGGTATTAGCGACCTGGGTGTTCCTGGCGTAGCTGCCCAGGTAGCCGCCGCCACGGTCGTCTTCGGCATGCGCCGAGACCGGGTCCTTGCCGCGCTGGCCATCCTGGCCGTACCCCCGCCACCGCGGCGTGGCGCGCAGGTACAGCAGCCAGCTGCCGGGCAGGGAAACCAGGGTGTCGAGGTGGATGCTCACGCCGTTGACCCGGGGCAGGGCAACTCCGATGTCACGGTAGAACCGCGGGCCGTCGGCCTGCGACGCTGCGCCGGGCATGGCAGGCCGCTCCGCCGCGGTCACCCGGGCGGGGCCGAGCTGGCCGATCCGCGCGGCCGCGCGAGGCGAGGGCAGCAGGCGGGCCATGGTGCCGTCCTGGCCGTGCAGTTCGATCCATTCGGTCTGCGGCCCCGGGACCGGCTCTACCCTCAACTGCACGAGCCTGACTGGCTCGTCGACCCGGCCAGATCCGCGCCCTCCCCGCAGGGTATACCGGGCGCCGTGGTCATCGGTGATGGTGACACCGGTGTGCACGCTGGTGAGGGCTGACATGGCTTTACCGCGACGTTCCCGGAGGGCCCTGGTGTTCCTGGAAAGGCGCGGGACCAGCCGGGCGAGCAGGGCGCCCGGTCCCAGCGTCCGCCGGGGCGGGACCGGTGCCATCAGCTGGCCGTTTTCGGACAGGGTCAAGGATCCGTGCAGGATGGCCTGGTCGGCACCGGCGATCAGTATCTCGGGCAGCAGCACGCCGCCCGGGGTCTGGAGGGCCGTCGCCCCGCCGAAGGACCACCGCTCCGCCGGTGCGGCGGACGAGCGCCGGCGTGTCACCTCGGCTTTCAGCGCGGCCCAGCTCTGGAAGCCGTACTCGCGAGCCAGCGCCAGCTGCGCGGCCGAAAGCGTTACGTGCGGTGAGACCGCGCGGAGCCGGTCCACGGCGCGCGGCTCACCATTGGCACCGGCGCGGAGCAGTTCTCGCGCCTGACGGCGAAGCTGGTCAAGATCGGGTCGTTCGGGAAGTCCGGACATGACGTCTCCTCGGCGCCCGGGCTCGCGTTCAGGCGCGGTAAGAAGACGGTCCTGCCGAGAAAGGCACGAGGTCACGCCAGTTAGTGGAGGTGGACTCAGTCCTGCCCGCGAGCCCGGCGGCACCCTCCAGCGCCTGACCACCAGCGTACCGTCGTAAGGTCGGCGTGTGGAACGCAGCGGGCCCGGATCCAGATCGAGGGCTACTAGGATGAGCACTCGCCACGCCCATTTTGCCGTCTTCCTGGTCGGCGTCGGCTATCACGAGTCCGCGTGGAAGCTGGCGGATCCGGCGGATCTGGTCGGCCCGGCCCGGTTCGGCGTGCTCGAGCGGGCGGCGCTCGACGCCGAGCGCGGACGGCTCGACGCCGTGTTCTTCGCCGACTCCCCTGGGCTCGAGATCTTCCGCGCCCGGTATTTCCCGCAGGTCGGCTTCGACCCGCTCGAGATCCTCGCGGCCCTGTCGCGCAGCACGACGCGGGTCGGCCTGATCGCGACCGCGTCGACGACCTACAGCGCGCCGTACGACCTAGCGCGCCGGCTGGCCACCATCGACCACCTGTCCGGCGGCCGGGCCGGCTGGAACATCGTGACCACCCGGTACGCCGGGGCGGCCGGCAACTTCGGGCTCGCGGCACATCCCGACCCCGCGGA
>Ga0302178_10001876_pt1 | contig 17163 bp, 18 predicted proteins | sample I_Palsa_E1_3_FD_198790 | JGI IMG/M metagenome (GOLD analysis project Ga0302178, IMG submission 198790) | Peat permafrost microbial communities from Stordalen Mire near Abisko, Sweden - I_Palsa_E1_3 | ecosystem: Environmental > Terrestrial > Soil > Palsa > Peat permafrost | place: Sweden... | reverse complement strand
GACGCGGTGCGCGCCGCGATTGGTGTCACCGGTCAGTTCTCCGCGCTAGACAACCTGCTCACCGGGCGGGAGAACCTGCTGCTGATGGCGGATCTGCACCACCTCGCCCGGGGCGAAGGCCGGCGCCTCGCTGCCCAGCTGCTCGACGAGTTCGACCTGACCGAGGCGGGTGGTAAGCCGGCCTCGACCTACTCCGGCGGCATGCGGCGGCGGCTCGACCTGGCGATGACCCTGGTCGGGCGCCCGCGGGTGATCTTCCTCGACGAGCCCACCGCCGGGCTGGACCCGCGCGGCCGCCGGAACATGTGGCAGATCATCCGGGACCTGGTGGCCAGCGGCGTCACCATCTTCCTGACCACGCAGTACCTGGAGGAAGCCGACGAGCTGGCCGACCGGATCGTGGTCCTCGACCACGGTCGGCTGGTGGCCGAGGGAACCGCCGACGAACTGAAGCGCCGCATCCCCGGTGGACACGTTAGCCTGCGGTTCGCCGACGCCCGCGGCCTCGAGGTGGCCAGGAGAATCCTCGGGGAGGGTGAGCGCGACGACGCCGCGCTCACCCTGCGGGTACCCAGCGATGGGAGCCTGCGCTCGCTGAAGATCCTGATCGACCGGCTCGACGACCGGGCCATCGAGGTCGACGAACTGTCCGTGCATACCCCCGATCTCGATGACGTCTTTCTCGCCCTTACCGGCGACTCCAGCAACGAGCAGGTGACCACTCGATGAGCACCCACATCCTTACCGGCCCGAACCCGACTACCCCGGCGGGCCTCCGGTTCTACCCGCTACGCGACTCGGCGACGATGCTGCGCCGCAACCTCAAGCGCATGCTGCGGTACCCGTCGATGACCCTGATGCTCGTCGGGATGCCGGTCGTCTTCCTGCTGCTGTTCGTCTACGTGTTCGGCGGCACGTTGGGTGCCGGGCTCGGCGGGGCGGCGCACACCGGCGCGTCCGCCGGGCGCGCCGCGTACGCCAACTACGTGGCGCCCGCGATCCTCCTGATGACAGTGACGGCCACCGTCCAGGGGACCGCGATCTCGGTCGCTATGGACATGACCGAAGGCATCATCGACCGGTTCCGCACCATGCACATCGCCCGCGTCTCGGTGCTGACCGGGCACGTCCTGGGCAGCGTGATCCAGGCGGTGTTCAGCCTCGCGATCGTGACCGGCGTGGCGCTGCTCGTCGGCTTCCGGCCCACCGCCGGGCTGGGCGGGTGGCTGGCCGCGGCTGGTTTCCTGGTGGTGGTGGCGTTCGCGCTGGTCTGGCTCTGCGTCGCACTCGGCCAGGTGAGCAAGAGCGTCGAGACCGCGAGCAACCTGCCCATGCCGCTGGTACTCCTGCCGTTCCTCAGTAGTGGGTTTGTCCCTACCGACTCCATGCCGCCCGGGCTCCGCTGGTTCGCCGAATACCAGCCGTTCACGCCGATCATCGAGACCCTGCGTAGCCTGCTGACGGACAAGCCGGCCGGGAGCAACGCGTGGATCGCGCTCGTCTGGTGCGCCGTCATCGCCCTGGGCGGCTACCTCTGGTCGAAACGACTGTTCAACCGCGAGTCGTCCGGCTAGGCGCGCTCATGCCGGGGCGGGCTGGCTGAGCAGGGTGCGGATGGCGTCCTCGACGTGACGGGCGCGTTCTTCGGGGGCGGGGACGTCGATGGCGGCCTCGAATTCGGGGCTGACCGAGACCCAGCCGGTGGCCAGGTGCAGGACGAGGCCGAGCAGGAAGCCCGGGTGGAAGTGCGCGGGCAGGTCGCCGGTTTTCTGGGCCTGGGCGATCGCGTCGATCTGGGCGCGGGCGTAGCCGACGCCGACCGGGTTGGGCTCGCCGTCGGTGCGTTCCAGGCGCTGCCAGGTGCACAGGCGCATGATCTCGGGTCGGCGTTCGTGCAGGCGCACCAGCCGGGCGGCGTAGCCGGGAAGGTCGTAGGGGTCGAAGGGGACCTCGGCTTCCATCTGCAGGATCGGGCCATCGACCTGAGCACGCTTGAGCCGTACGTCGCGCGTCCGGGCAAGGTCAGCGGCAACGCCGTGCCGGTGTCGCAGGTCGAGCACCGGAGCGTGCAGCAGTGCTTCATCGGGTCGTGCGCCAACGGGCAACTGGAGGACCTGCGCATCGCGGCCGAGATCCTCGACGGCCGGTCCGTGGCCGCCGGGGTCCGCCTGATCGTCACCCCGGCCTCGCAGGCCGTCTACCTCGACGCGGTGCGGCTGGGTTACGTGGAGAAGCTCGCCGAGGCCGGCGCGGTGGTCACCAACTCCACCTGCGGCGCCTGCTTTGGCTACCACATGGGCCTGCTCGGTGACGGCGAGGTGTGCCTGACCGCGAGCACCCGTAACTTCCGCGGCCGGATGGGCAGCCCCAGCGCTGAGATCTACATGGCGTCGACCGCCACCGTGGCGGCCGCCGCGATCACCGGCCGGATCACCGACCCCAGGGAGGTACTGGGATGAACTACGAGCTCACCGGGCGGGCGTGGGTGTTCGGCGACAGCATCGACACCGACGGCATGTATCCCGGCTTCGCGATGAAGCTGCCGGTTCCGGAGGCCGCGCGGCACGTCTTCTATGATCTCCGGCCCGGTTGGACCGATGACGTGCGGCCGGGCGACATCGTCGTGGCGGGGCGCAACTTCGGCATCGGCTCCAGCCGGCCGGTCGCCGCGCTGATGCGGCACCTCGGCGTGGCCGCGCTGGTGGCCGAGGAGTTCAACTCGCTGTTCTTGCGTAACGCGATCAACAACGGGCTGCCCGCGCTGACCGTACCGGGGGTCCGCGACCTCGTCCGCGAGAGTGACGAGATCACCATCCAGCTGGCCTCGGGCTGGCTGACCGTCGACGACCGGCGGATCCAGGCGGCACCGCTGCCCCGGATGGTGCTGGACATCCTCGACGCCGGCGGTCTGCTGCCCCGGCTGGTCGCGGACGGCTACCTGCCCCGGCGGGACGCGGCATGACCGGATCCGAGCAGACCGGGATCCGCTGTGTGCTGATGCGCGGCGGCACCAGCAAGGGGCTGTACTTCCACGAGGCCGACCTGCCCGGTCCGGGACCGCGGCGGGACGCGGTGCTGCTGCGGCTGATGGGCTCGCCGGACGTGCTGCAGATCGACGGCCTGGGCGGGTCGCGCCCCATCACGTCGAAGGCCGCGATCATCGCGCCGTCCGGACACTCTGGCGCCGACGTGGATTACACGTTCGCGCAGGTGGAGATCGACCGCGCCGGTGTCGGTTACGCGGGCAACTGCGGCAACATCTCCGCCGGCGTGGGACCGTTCGCCGTGGATGAGGGGCTGGTCGAGGCGGTCGAGCCGGTGACCAGGGTGCGGATCTTCAACACCAACACCCGGGCCCTGATCGTGGCCGAGGTGCCGGTCCGGGACGGGCGGGCGCGAGTGACAGGGGACCTGGCCATCCCCGGCGTGCCCGGCACCGGCGCCGAGATCGTGATGAACTGGGCCGCCACGATCGGCGCCAAGACGGGGCACCTGCTGCCCACCGGCCGGGCGGTGGACCAGATCACGCTCGAGACCGGCGCGATCGTTCGGGCGACGCTGTGCGACGCCGGCAACGCCTGCGTGTGGGTGCTCGCCACCGAACTCGGGTCCAGCGGCAGCGAACTCGCCGACGAGATCAACGAGGACGCCGGCCTGATCGGCACGGTGCGGGAAATCCGGGGCAAGGCCGCGGTCCGGATGGGACTGGCGACCGACTGGTCACGGGTCGACGAGCAGTCGCCGGGCCTGCCGATGGTCGGGCTCGTCGCACCGCCAGCGGGGTATCGCACGCTGTCCGGGGGTTCTGGGGGTTCTGGGGGTTCGGGGGGTTCGGGGGATGAGGTCGAGGAGAAGGAGATGGATCTGCGGGTCCGGCTGCTGTTCATGAACCGGCTGCACGAGAGCATCGCGGGGTCCGCCTCGATCTGCCTGGCTGCCGCGGCACAGCTTCCAGGTTCCGTGGTCGAAGCGGTGACCGCCGGGCGGCGGCCGGGTGAACTGCTGATCGGCCACCCATCCGGCATCACGCCGGCAAAGGTCGAAGCCCACAGCGGCCCCGGCGGCGTCACCTTCGACGTCCTCGGCTTCAGCCGCACCGCCCGGCGCTTGATGGAGGGCACCGCCTACTACCCGTCTGACGCAAGCGCTACGGTAGCGTCAAGCTGACACAGGGGCTTGGTGATCGCCATGCAGCAATACAGCAGGCAGCACGTGATCGACGCGCTCAATCGCCTGGGGTACACACAGCTAGCTGAGGAGGCGTCGCGGGATCTGCCCGATCCGGTTGCGGCCGATCAGCTCGCGATCTTCTGCACGCAGAACGGCCTTTCCCACGATGACTTGATCAGCCGGATGGGTGGCAGTCCCTGAGTCACGTCTGCGGGACGCTCCCGGCCGCGGCCGGGAGCGGCCGGCCGCCACACCGCCCGTACACCCTGGTGTCCAGCGGCCAGCACGAAGAGCGACGTGCAGCCGATGATGAAGTCGGCGACGTTGTAGTAGTGCGGGCCGAGGTGGATGAAATCGACCACGCCGCGGACGCTGCCCGGGGCGGTCCAATAGTGGATGCCCAGCCGGTCCAACAGGTTGCTGGCCCAGCCCCCGGTCATCAGGGCGTCCGGAACCCGGCCGGCTCGGCCCGGCTGCCACCCGTGGGACCACAACCTGAACCGAGAGGATGGAAACGGCCATGGCCACCTCGGATAACACAGGTGAGCGCGCGCCCGGCGGAGGCGGATCACCGCGGCAGCCTGATCCGCTGGCCGGGCGCCCTAGCCGGCGCCGTTTCCTGCAATACACGGGGCTCGGCGCCGCGGCGGCCGCAGCGGTCGGTGTTACCGGCGGCCCGGCAGTCGGCGGTGTGGCCCGCAGCTCAGCGCCGGCCACGCCGCTACCCGAGGGCTTGACCGGGTCCCTCGCCGACGTGAAGCACGTGGTGATCCTGATGCAGGAGAACCGGTCCTTCGACCACTACTTCGGGACGCTCTCGGGAGTCCGCGGCTTCGGCGACAAGCAGATCCTCACCTACCAGAACGGGAACACCGTCTTCCAGCAGCCCGACAGGGCTCGCACCGACCTTGGGTACCTTCTCCCCTACAACCTCACTGACCAGACCGACGCCGACCTCGACCACTCGTGGGAAGGCGACCACGAAGCGTGGAACGGCGGGGCGTGGAACAAGTGGGTTCCGGCCAAGACCGAAGAGACGATGGGCTACTTCACCCGGAGCGAGATCCCGTTCCAGTACGCGGTGGCCGACGCCTTCACCATCTGCGACGGCTACCACCAGGCGATCATGGCACCCACCAGCCCCAACCGGATGTACTTCTGGACCGGGACGTCGTCGGGCTGGACGAGCAACCCGAACGACTACGAGGTCGACTTCGGGCCCGACGCCGGGACGCCCGAGGTCACAACCTACCCCGAGTTGCTGCAGGCCGCGGGGATCAGCTGGCGGGTTTACACCAACGACCAGGTGGGCGACAGCGGCAGCTACCCGGATTACTTCCTGGGGGACTACGGCGACAACCCGCTCTGGTTTTACCAGCAGTACAACAGCACCAACAGCCGCCAAGGCGGGACCAGCCAGCTCGCGATCCGCGGGGCGGTCACACCCTGGCAGACCGACGCGGGGGCGCCGCCCCTCGGCAAGACCCACGCCGCGTACGTGCTGTCCTCGTTCATCAAGGACGTCAAGAACAACAGCCTCCCCCAGGTGTCCTGGATCGTCGCCCCGGCCGGCTACTGCGAGCACCCCTCCTACACCCCCGACTACGGCGCCCACTATGTGAACACCGTGCTCCAGACGCTGCTGGCGAACCCCGATCTCTGGAAGACCACGGCGCTGTTCATCACCTACGACGAGCACGACGGGTTCTTCGACCACCAGCTGCCGCCCTGCCCCGAGGCGAGCGTCACCGACGAGTACATCGCGGGGCTGCCGATCGGCCCCGGGACCCGGGTCCCGATGCTCATCTGCTCGCCGTGGACCCGGGGCGGCTACGTGGACTCCAACGTCTACGACCACACCTCGATGCTCCAGTTCCTGGCCACCTGGACCGGGGTGAAGCCGGCCAACGTCACCCCGTGGCGGGCCTCGGTGACCGGCGACCTGACCGCCGCGTTCGACTTCCAGAACCCGGACTTCTCCATCCCGGCCAACATCCCGACCCTCGACCAGACCTGGACCTTGACCCAGCTCACCGGCGGGTCGACGACACCTCCGGCCGAGGGCGACCAGAAGATGCCGACCCAGGAACCCGGCACCCGGCCGCACCGCCCGGCCAGCCACCAGCCCCAGGCCGACGTGACCGTGGACCGCACAACCGGCCAGGTCACCGCCTCCCTCACCAATACCGGCCCGGTCGGCGTCTCCCTCGCCGTCTACTCCGACAATTACCTGCCCTTCACTCCCGTGCCGGTCACGGTGCTGCAGTCCGCCCCGCGCTCCTACGTCTGGGACGCGACGCTGACCGGCGGGAAATACGCCTTCTCGGTCTACGGCCCGGACGGGTTCCTCACCAGCTTCGCCGGCCAGGTTGTGCCCGCCGGCCAGAACGCCGGCCCGATCCCGGTCGTCACCGCCGCCCTGCAGTCCGGCCCGGTCCTGGTCGTCATCGCCGCCCTGCCGTCCGGCCCGGCCACGACGGTCGAGCTCACGCTGGCCAACGAGGGTCATGAGGCAATCGTCTACACCCTGACGCCGAACGACTACGAGGGCCGCACCCAGACGGTCACCGTGACGCTCGGCAGCCCCAAGACCATCAGCTGGCCGACCTCTCAGTACGGTTACTACGACGTACTGATCACCACCAACACCAGCGACGGCTTCCGCCGCCGCTACGCAGGCCGGATCGCCTGAACGACGCCCTATGCCGACACGTGCGCACTCTGGTCAGCTGGCCCCGCTGGAGATCATGACGTTCAATCTCCGCTACGCCAGCGCGAGCTCCCCGCACTCCTGGGCCGAGCGCCGCCCGGTCACCCGCAGGCTGCTGCGCCGCGAGTCCCCGCACCTCATCGGCACCCAAGAGGGCCTCTACCAGCAACTGCGCGACATTGAGCAGGACCTTGGGGCGGGTTACGCGTGGATCGGTACCGGCCGCGAAGGAGGCAGCCGCGGAGAATTCGTGGCCATCTTCTACGACACGGCCCGGCTCGTCCCGCTTGAATACGATCATTTCTGGCTCTCCGAAGCCCCCGACACGATCGGGTCGGTGGACGAATTCTTGACCGAAGAGGAACGGCCCGGCGCCCCGCGCATGGTGACCTGCGTGCGCTTCGGTGTCCGGGGCACCGCCAGCATGTTCTATGCCCTCAACACCCATCTGGACAACCGGAGTGAGACCGCGCGTCGGCGCGCCGCAACTCAGCTCGCCAGGTACCTGACTGACCGCCTAGACCCGGCGCTGCCGCGCATCGTCACCGGCGACTTCAACGCCCCCGCGGCAGCGGGCACGAGTGTCTACGACACCATGCTCCACGAGGGAAACCTGGTCGACTCGTGGACCAGCGCCGCGAAGCGAGGTGAGCACTACGGCACGTGGCACGGCTATGAACAGCCGGTCCCGGGCGGCGTGCGCATCGACTGGATCCTCACCTCACCCGACGTCATCACCGGCTACGCCGCCATCAACGCCCGCTGCGATCAGGGCCGGTACCCCAGCGACCATCTGCCGGTGCAGGCCGTCATCACACTTCCGGCAAATCCGTGACCTGCTGGCAGCCGGCGGCCTTGAGGCTGGCAATGTCCTTGAAGCCGCAGATCGCCAGGGTCAGGTCGAGTTCGGCGAGAAAAGACTTCAGGAAGTGCGTCAGGCTTTCGGCGCCGCCGTAGGACAGCGCGTAGGCGTATGGCCGGCCGAGGCCGACAGCTGTTGCGCCCATCGCCAGCGCGATAACGACATCGGTGGCATCCCGGACCCCGCCGTCGAACATGACCGGGGTCGAGCCCGCCGCCGCCAAGATGCCGGGCAAGAGCTCGAGCGTCGAGATTCCCGAATTCGCCTGGCGACCACCATGGTTGGTGCAGTAGAGCACATCGGCACCATTATCGATCGCCATGCGGGCGTCATCTGGGTGCTGAATTCCTTTGACCGCGACCGGAAGAGAAGTCTGCGACCGGATCCAGCGGAGATCCGCCCAGGACAGCGGATACTGAAAGATCTTCCCGTAGTGCTGCAAGGCGGCAGCCTGATCCTCGTGCGGCGGCTTGGCGAGGTGTTTGGTGAAGTTCTCGTCCGAGTAGTAGTTCTCCATGCAGTAGCCGCGGAACTGCGGAAAGTTTCCGCGCTGCAGATCGGCTGGCCGGTAACCAAGAGCCCAGGAATCGACGGTCAGAATCAAGGCGGAATAGCCGCTGGTCTCGGCACGATTGATGAGGCTGGCCGCCAGTTCGCGGTCATTAGGCAGATACAGCTGGAAGAAACCGGCCGTGGCTCCGGTGTGCGGTTTGACCTGCTCCATCGGAGCTTGGGCGAAGGTCGAGAGCGTGAACGGCACGCCGGTGGCGGCCGATGCCTGGGCGGCGGCCACATCTCCCTGGAAGTCAGGCGCCGCGGCGATCGCCCTCGCCGAAGGCGATCCGACCGCGGCCCTCCGCGCGCTGCAGGAGGTCCTGGACGGCAGGGCGCCGGTATTCAGTTACCTCACGGTCCTCGAGACGCAGCTGCTGGCCGGGCTCGCTCACCGCGAACTTGGTGACCAGCGCGCCGCGAACCAGGCCGCCGAACGCGCCCTCGCCCTCGCCGAGCCCGACCGGCCTGTCCTGGCGTTCTTGATGACGGGCTGCCGGGAACTGCTGGAGGCGCTGCCGCCGCACCAAACCACCCACGCCGCCTTGCTCACTGACATCCTCGACGTCATGCGCGCCGCATCCCCGGTGGCCTGTCTGCCGCCCGCCGACGAGCTCAGCCCGGGCGAACTGCGGGTGCTGCAGTACCTCCCGACGAACTTGTCCAGGCCCGAGATCGCGGACGAACTGGCTGTCTCGGTGAACACCGTCAATACGCAAGTCCGCAGCATCTACGCCAAGCTCCAGGCCCGGGGCCGCTCCTCAGCCGTGCAGCGCGCGCGGGAACTGCGGCTGCTGGCCGGCCGCGCCCGGTAGCCGACCCGCCGGTCCGAGGCCGGGTTTCGAACCGTACCCTGGTCGGTGTGAATGAGGGTCTGGCGCATGCGGCCGACGCTGCACCGCTGTTCACGTCTCGGGTCTCCCCCTTCGTCGCGCTCGGTCTGGGCTCGCCGTGATCGAGGAGCTCGCGCGGGAGCGGCTGGGCTTCGCCCGGCTTCGTCCCGGGCAGCTGAGCGCGGTGGAGGCGCTGGCCGGCGGCCGTGACGTGCTGGCCGTGCTGCCGACCGGCGGCGGCAAGTCGGCGATCTACGAGCTAGCCGGGATGCTGGGGACGGGGCCGACCGTCGTCGTCTCGCCGCTAATCGCGCTGCAGGATGATCAGCTGGCTCACCTGCGGGCCGCCGGGCTGCGGGCGGTCGTGGTGAACTCGCAGCAGGCGGCCGGCAAGCGAGCGGCGGCGCTGCTGGCCTCGTGCGATTCGGACACGTTCGTGTTCCTCGCGCCCGAGCAGCTGGCCAATACCGAGACCCGCGACACGCTACGGCGGGCGGGACTCGGGTTGTTCGCCGTAGATGAAGCGCACCTGATCAGCCAGTGGGGTCACGACTTCCGCCCCGATTACCTGCTGCTCGGCGCGCAGGCCGAAGCGCTCGGCGCGCCGGTCCGGCTGGCCCTGACCGCGACCGCCGCGCCGCCGGTGCGGCAGGAGATCATCCGGCGGCTCGGCCTGCGCGATCCGGTGGTGGTGATCGGGGACTTCGACCGGCCGCACCTGCATTTGTCGGCGCGGCACGTGACCAGCCTGGCCGACAAGGAGCAAGAGCTGGTCCGGGCGGCGCGGGAATTCGCCGGTCCGGGGATCGTCTACGCGGCGACGCACGCCAGCGCGCAGGCGGCCCACGATGCACTCTCCTCGGCCGGGGAGCGGGTGACGCTGTACCACGCCGGGCTATCCAAGCGCGACCGGGTGCAGGCGATGACGGCGTTCATGGACGGCTCGGTCCGCATCATCGCGGCCACGGTCGCGTTCGGCATGGGGATCGACAAGCCGGACGTCCGCTGGGTGGTGCACGCCGACCCGCCGCCATCGATGGATGCGTACTACCAGGAGATGGGACGGGCCGGCCGGGATGGCGAGCCAGCGCACGTTCGGCTGGTGTACCGCTATGACGATTTCGAGATGGCGCGCTACCTGACCGCGAGAGGGATCTCCAGCGCCGTCGTCGGGCAGGCCGCGGCCGCGCTCGCTGCCGGGCAGCGGACCGACCACAGCGCACGGCAGCAGAGGTCCGCGCTGGCCCGGCTGGCCGATCTCGGCGCGGCGGCCTGGCAGCCGGACGGCGACATCCGCTGGACCGGGGCGATGACCGTCGCGGCCGCGGTGGAAGCCTCGGAGGCGGAGACGGAACGCGAGGACGAGGTGGAGCGCACGCGCCTGACGATGATGCGCCGCTACGCCGAGCACACCGGCTGCCGTCGTTCGTTCCTGCTGACCTACTTCGGCCAGGACTACCGCGGCCCCTGCGGGAACTGCGACAACGACCTCGTGCCCGCCGAGGCTGGGCCCGCTGAGGTCCCGTTCACCGTGGGCGCACGCGTCGTGAGCGAGCGCTGGGGCCAGGGCACGGTGCAGCGGTACGACGGCGAGCAGATCACCGTGCTGTTCGACGAGCACGGCTACCGCGAGCTGTTCCTACCGGTCGTGCTGGAACGCAGCCTGCTGCGGCCCGCGTAGGGACGCGCAGAGATCGGACGGAAACGCTCGCCCGGTCGTGCAGTCCGGAGTGATGTGGGGTCGAGGTCGGTCCCGTTCTGGTTAAAAATTGGGGTTTAGGGTTCGGGGCGGCTGATGGCGACGTCTACGCCGGGCGAGTAGTGCACCAGCGGCTCGCCTTCGGGGGCGGGCAGGCCGGCCGTGGTGAGCAGGTGGTCCTCCAGGACCTGGGCTTGGGCGCGGTACAGGGGCCAGGGCTGGTGGCAGGCGCGGGCGGAGACCGGGCGGCCGCCGGTCACGCTGAACAGCATCCAGCGGGCGGTCAGGAAGTGCTCGAGCGCGGTGACGTCGGCGGGGGCGATCGGGGCGCCGATGCCGATACGCACGCGGCTGGTGGCCCGGCGCGGGCCTGGCCAGCGGCGGGACAGGTAGGCGATCTGGTGGCCGCGTTCGGCCAGCCGCATCGAGGACCAGAAGTACGGCAGGCGGTAGGGCGTCACTCGCGCGGTGATGACGACGCCTAGGCGGGACGCGTCGAGGGAGAAGAACCAGATGCCGGAGCGCCCCGCGCGGTCGCGGACGTAGGTGCGCACGTTCGTTTCGCAGAAGTTGGATACCCAGGGCACCCGCTGGCCGCCCGGCGTGGCCACCCGCATGTAGAACGGCACCAGGCCCACCCACGCCGCACCGTCGTAGGTCTCGGTCTCCAGGCCGTCGGGCAGCAGTCGCTGCACGTCGGCGGGCTGGAACGGCCAGTGCAGGAACGTCAGGCGTTCCCACCGCTGCCGCATGACCGGCCGGTCGATGGTGAACGGGCAGGTGCCGGCGGCACCCAGGGTCTGCGTGGTCATGGCTTAAGTCTGCGGGGTCAGAAGTTCATCGGGTGCGTCCGGGGCACGGTCGTCGTCAGGCTCTGTTGCCGGCGTTGCCGGCGTTGCCGCTGCTGCCGCCGGTGCCGGCACGGTGCGCGCGCCGTGCCGCTCGGCGCCAAGGCCGGCCGCGATGACGAGGGCGACGCCGGCCAGCGACCAGGCTCGGGGCACCTGGCCGAGCAGCGCGAAGCCGGCGACCAGGGCGAAGGCCGGTTCCAGGCACATCAGGGTGCCGAACGCCGACGTCGTGAGCCGGCGCAGGGCGTACATTTCCAGGCTGAACGGCACGACTGGCAGCAGCATGGCCAACCCGAAGCCCACCACGAGCAGACGCGGCGTCAGGACACCGATCACGGCCGGCCCGGACACCACAGACGCCACCAGCGCGGCCACCGTGATGGACACGGCCAGGCCTTGCAGGCCCGCCACCTCGTCCCCGACCGCCTGGGTGAGCATGATGTAGGCGGCCCAGCAGATCGCTGCGCCCAGCGCGCAGGCGATGCCCGCCGGGTTGGCGCTGCCCTGCCACGGGTGGGTCAGCAGCAGCACGCCGGCCGCGGCCAGGCCCGGCCACAGCAGCGAGCGGCGGCCGCCGCCGCCACGGGCGACGGCCACGCCGAGCGGGCCGAGAAACTCAAGGGCGCTGGCCGTGCCGAGCGGCAGCCGGGCCACGGCCGCCATGAACAGCATGGTCACCCCGGCGGTCACGATGCCGAGGGCGACCGTGGCCAGCAGCACCGGGCGGCGGAAGCGCCAGGGCCGGGGCCGGATGGCGACCAGCAGGATCACGGCCGCCCAGGCCAGCCGGAGCCAGACGACGCCCAGCGGGCCGACCGCACCGAAGAGGTGGACGGACAGCGCCAGGCCAAGCTGGACGCAGCTCATCGAGCCCAGCGCCATCAAGCTGCCCGAACGGGCTGAGGTGCGGTGCGCCGCCGCGGTGCTGGCCATGATCGCTAGTACACGTCATCGGGATCGTCCGTGTCCACGTGAAGTTGATAGACATACCGTTCACTAATCCTGAATGATCTAGGTGTGGACCCGCGCCGTCTCGAACTGCTGCTTGAGCTATCCCGCCTCGGCTCCATGCGGGAGGTCGGCGAGAGCATGCACGTCACCACCTCCACCGTCTCGCAGCAGATCGCGGCCCTGGCGCGGGAGGCGGGCACCCCGGTGATTGAGCGGCACGGACGGCGGGTGCGGCTGACTCCGGCCGGGCAGCGGCTGGCGGGTCACGCCGTCACGATCCTGGCCGCCCTGGAGGCCGCCCGCCTGGACCTGGACCCGGCGGCGGCGCCGACCGGGACCGTGCGGGTGGCGGCGTTCGCCACGGCCGTGCGCGAATCCGTACTGCCCGTCGTCCGGATCCTGGCCGAACGACATCCCGCCGTAGTGCTGGCCATCCGCGAGCAGGAACCCGATGAGGCGCTCGGCCTGCTCGCCGACGACGCGGTCGACCTGGCCCTGACCTACGACTACAGCCTGGCCCCGGCTCGGTTCGACCGCAGCCTGACCACCCAGCCGCTGGGTCGCAGGCGGTGGAGCCTGGGCACGCCGGCCGCCCAGGGCCGGGTGGCCGGGACCGCGCTCGAGGTCTTCCGCCGGTTCGCCGATCGCGACTGGATCGTCAATTCGCGGCACAGCGGCGACGAGGAGGTAGTCCGCACCGTGGCCTCGCTGGCCGGCTTCCAGCCGCGGATCATGCACCGGGTGGACAGCCTGGAGCTGGTGCAGGACATGATCCTGGCCGGCCTGGGCGTCGGGCTGCTGCCCGCCGGGCGCCCGGTGCGCCGCGGCGTGGCGCTGCGGCCGCTCGGCCAGCCGGACGTGACGCAGCGGCCCTTCGCCGTGACCCGCCGGGGCCGTTCCGCCTGGCCGCCGCTGGCCCTCGTGCTCCAGCTGCTCCAGGAGATCTCCTGAGTCCCCGCTCTCCCGGCGCGGCGCGGGTCAGGCGGGGACGGCCTGCATGGCTTCGGCCAGCAGGGTGACCGACCGCAGCCGGCCCTCGCTCGTCGGCGCCTGGTGGACGACGATCAACTCGTCGGCCTCGGTCTGCCGGATGAAGCCCTCGAGATAGCCGCTCACCTGGGCCGGGGTGCCGACCGCGGCGTACGTGAGCATCTGGTCCACGTGGGCGCCGAGGCCAGCGGCCAGCAGCTGGTCGGCCTGCTCGTCGGTCAGGTTCCCGGTGTCCTGGCCCGGGCGCCCGCGCCCGTACAGGCTGATGGCCCGTGCTCGCCGGATGCCCTGGAGCTGCTCCCGGGCGGCGCTCTCGGTGTCGGCGGCGATCACGTTGACGCCCGCGATCGCGTAAGGCCGTTCCAGCTGCCCGGACGGCTGGAACTCACGCCGGTACAGGGCCAGGGCGGCGTCGAGCTCGGCCGGCGCGAAGTGCGAGGCGAAGGCGTAGGGCAGGCCGAGCGCGGCGGCCAGCCCCGCCCCGAACAAGGACGAACCGAGGATGTACAGCGGGACGTTCGAGCCCTTGCCGGGGACTGCGTCCACCCCGGGCACCCGGGTATGGCCGGTGAGATAGCCCTGCAGCTCCAGCACGTCCTGCGGGAAGGTGTCGGCTGAAGTCGGGTCGCGGCGCAGCGCGTACATCGTGTTCTGATCCGAGCCCGGCGCCCGGCCCAGGCCGAGGTCGATCCGTCCTGGATACATGGCGGCCAGGGCGCCGAACTGCTCCGCGATCAGCAGTGGCGCGTGGTTCGGCAGCATCACCCCGCCCGAGCCGAGCCGGATCGTCTGGGTCTGCGCGCCGATGTGCGCGATCAGCACACTGGTGGCCGAGGAGGCGATGCTGGCCATGTTGTGGTGCTCGGCGTACCAGACCCGCAGGTATCCCAGCTCCTCCGCCCGCTGGGCCAGCGCCACGCTGTTCGCGAAGCTGTCACTAGCGGTCTGACCCCGCGCGATCGGCGCCAGGTCGAGAATCGACAACGGGACACGCATTACTGACTCCTCACCTGGACTGGCTCCTCACCTGGGCGGCAGCGGTCACGGCCTAGCCCGGCCCTAGAGGTAGTTCTCGAGATCTGCCTTGATATCGGCGGGTAGCACGGGCGGCTCGTAGCGCTTGATGACCTGGCCGTCCCGGCCGACCAGGAACTTGGTGAAGTTCCACTTGACCTCGTCGGTGCCATCTGAGCCCGGCCGGATCTTCGAGATAGCGTCGTAGAAGCCGCCGTACTGCGGGCCGAAGTCGCCGGGGGCCTGGGCCCGCAGGTACTGGTACAGCGGGTCGGCGTCCGGGCCGTTCACCTCGATCTTGGCGAACACCGGGAAGGTCACGTCGTAGGTGGACTTGCAGAAGTCCTGGATCTCCTCGTCGCTGCCTGGTTCCTGTTCCTTGAACTGGTTGCAGGGAAATCCGAGGATCTCCAGGCCGCGATCCTGATGATCGCGGTACAGCGACTCCAGGCCTTCGTACTGCGGCGTCAGCCCGCATTTGCTCGCTACGTTCACGATGAGCAGCACCTTGCCCTCATAGTCCTGCAGCGGAACCTGCTTGCCGTCCACAGCGGTCCCCGCGAAGTCGTACGCCGTGCTCATGACTGCTCCTCGTCGTCGCGACCACGGACTTGGTTGCGCCCGCAGCCTCACAGGGCCAGAACACTCAGCCCCGGCCGATCGATTCCGCGGATCTGGTCGGCAAGTCCGCCGGACGGCGACCGGTGCCCGGCGTCGAGTTCGGCTCCTAGGGTGCTTCGTGGTTCAGCGGCCGGGCCATGCCGATCTCGGTCAGCTTCGGATTCGACGGCAGCGGCTGGCTCTCGCCGGTCAGCGTGAAGCCCCATCGTTCGTGGACGAGACGCTTGATCGTTGGTTTTGGTCAGCCACAGGTGAACACGGGCGGCCCGATGTTCCCTGGCCCAGTCGACCACCGCCCGGACCAGGCCCTGGGCGACCCCCTGGCCGCGCGCCTCCGGCCGGACCCACAAGGAGACTAGCTCGACCGTGTCCGGGACTTCATGAAGGCCGCCGACCAGCCCGGACGGCGAGGCGCCGGTGCTCCCGGAGCTCCCGGCCGGCCAGTGGCACTCGAGCTGGCCGGCCGGGCTCGGTCCGCGCTGGTAACAGCGCCGGCTGCCCGGGCGAACCACTGTGACCACTGGGGGGCAACTAAGCTATTCCGGAAACATCCGGAATAGCCAGCGCCTGCGGGGTAGAGCTGAAGGAAGGTGCCGTGACGCAGGACTCACTGGGTGCCACGAAGGGCAACGGCAAGCTTCCCGGCTTTGACCCGGGCGTGGCGAACGCGGCCCGCATGTGGAACTACTGGATCGGCGGCAAGGACAACTTCCGCGCTGACCGTGAAGCCGGGGATCGGGTGCTGGAGGCAATGCCCGCGCTGCCGGTCGTCGCCCAGATGCTCCGGCGCTTCCTGATCACCGCGGTGGATGAGCTGACGGCCGCGGGCGTCCGCCAGTTCCTGGACATCGGAACCGGGCTGCCCACCGCCGACAACACGCATGACGCGGCGCAGCGAGCCGCGCCCGAGTCAAGGATCGTCTATGTGGATCATGACCCGGTGGTGATCAGCCACGCGCAGGCGCTGCTCACCAGCAGCGCGGCGGGAAAGACCGACTATATCCAGGCCGACCTGCGGGACTGGCCGGCGATCTCGGCCGGCGCACGGCGGACCCTGGACTTCAGCCGGCCGGTCGCCGTCGTGCTGATCGCGGTGCTGCATTTCATTCTGGACGCGGAGGACCCGCACCGGATGATCTCCCGGATGATCGCTGACCTGGCCCCCGGCAGCTACCTGGTCATCGCGCATGCCGCCAGTGACATCCAGGCCAGCACCGCCGCGGCGATGGCGCAAAGCTACAACGCCACCTCGTCGCTGACGATCACACCTCGGGACCGGGTAACGGTGGCCCGGTTCTTCGATGGCATGGAGATGACCGGCCCGGGCCTGATGCCGCTCGACCAGTGGTGGGGTTCCGGCCCGGCCACCACGGCCGACGCCGGCCTGAGCTGCTACTGCGGCATCGCCAGAAAGCCGTAGCCACCCGTTCCGCCACCCCAGCGTCTCGGGTCATGATTCCCCCGGTGGCTGCTGTTGTTCATCGGGCCGGTCATGCCGCGGGGGCTGAAGCCGGTCACGCCCAGGGTCCGGGCGAGGAACTCGGCGGCCACCGCTACCCACGCGGCCACGGCCACCCAGAGCATGAACCGGCTGAGTGGTTCCATGAAGGCGAGGTGGGCGACCTTGCCGAACGTCAGCGTGGCGACGCTGTACATGCCGAGCGGGAAGACCACGCTCCACAAGGCCGGCTCGTAGCTCAGCGGCCAGTGGTGCCGGATGTGGCGCAAGAAACTGAGGACGACGAGCAGCGGGATCCACCAGGTGCCAAAGGCCCACAGCGCGAAGGAGAACCCCTCGACGAACCCGGCCGTCGCCCGGACGACGGCCGGCGCGGCGGGAAGGGCCAGTATGTGGGCGCCGGCCAGCACGATGATCGCCGTGGCGCCCATCAGGATCCAGTAGGGCGGGC